>Ga0302320_10013052_pt1 | contig 17393 bp, 12 predicted proteins | sample Bog_T0_3_FD_202130 | JGI IMG/M metagenome (GOLD analysis project Ga0302320, IMG submission 202130) | Peat permafrost microbial communities from Stordalen Mire near Abisko, Sweden - Bog_T0_3 | ecosystem: Environmental > Terrestrial > Soil > Wetlands > Peat | place: Sweden: Abisko, Stordalen Mire...
GCTTTTGTTGTCTGCGAGTGCGACCCTCCACGCCCAGCAGCTCACCGCCTCCGCAGTCGCCCCCACCGACAGCTCCTCTCTCGACTCCTCCCTCCCCGACTCCCCTGCGCCGCAAACCGGAGCCCAAACCACTCCGCCCGAACACACGGACCAGCAGACCAGCCGCATCCTCGGCATCCTGCCCAACTTCCGCGCGGTCAGTGCCAACCAGCACCTACCTCCGCAGACCGTGAAGGACAAGTTCGTCACCGCCACCGAAGACTCGTTCGACTACTCCTCGCTCTTCGTTCCAGTCGCGCTGGCCGGATACAACGAGCTGCGCAACAACACGCCCGAGTTCGGCACCGGTGGCACGGGCTACGGCCGCTACCTGTGGCACTCCGCCGTCGACCAGACCAGCGAAAACTACTTCGTCGAGTTCATCGTCCCCTCCCTCACCCATGAGGACACCCGCTTCTACACCCTCGGCAACGGCGGCTTCTGGCACCGCACCGGCTACGCGCTCAGCCGCGCCGTCGTCACGCGCACCGACCACGGCAAAGAGACCTTCAACATCTCTGAGGTCTTCGGCGCGGGCGCCTCCGCCGGCCTCTCCAACCTCTACTACCCCCGCCGCGAGCGGACCCTCGGCAACACCGGCCAGAACTGGGGCGTCGACATCGGCATCGACGCCGCTGCCTTCGTCCTCAAGGAGTTCTGGCCGGACATCAACCACGCCCTCTTCCACGGTGACAAGACCTTCAAAGACGCCACGCCCGCACATTGAGTGCGGCAATGCCTTGGAATTGTCATCCTGAGCGGAGCCTCTCGCGCCACCAACGAATTATCATCCTGAACGAAGCGCGCAGCCCGAGGTCGAAGGACCTGCTGTTTGCCGGCGAGGCTTACATCTCGCGCCTTCCTCCGCGCACCTTGGCGTCCTCCGCGACCACCGCGTTTGCCTCTCCCTGCTGATCGCACACCCACAAAATCCCCACTCCCGCCAGCACGCACGGCACGCACAGTGACCCCACGCCCCACGAATAACTGCCGGTCGCCTCGCGCATCCAGCCCATCCAGTACGGCCCCAAAAACCCGCCGAAGATCCCCATCATGTTCACAATGGCGATGGCAATCGCCGCTGCCTTGCCGGGAATCACCGTCGCCAGCACCACCGTAATGGTCCCGGCCATCGAAAACCAGCACACGATGGAGGCGAGCAAAGCCGCGGCGGCCGACCAGCCCGTCGGATGAAGCCCGGCGTACAGCACCATCGCTGCCTGCACAAAACACAGTGCCGCAATGTGCCAGCGCCGCTCCTGACGCTTGTCCGAACTCCACGCCACGGCGAGCATCCCCACTGCGCCCGCCACGCCCGCGCCCGCCACGAGGTTGCCGGCGCCGCCCGCGCCCCACCCCGTCGCCTGCGACAGCATCTGCGGCAGCGAAAATGTCAGCGCATACGACGTCCCCAGCATAAAGAAGTAAATCCCGCCCAGCACCCACACCTTCCCACTGCGCGCGGCGATTGCCAGCCCGCTGCCATGCCTCGCACTCGCGTGGTGCGGATCGCGGGCCAGCTCTGCCACCAGCGCGCCGCGCTCGGCATCGCTTAGCCACGTAGCCTGCTCCGGCTCATCGGTCAGATAAAACCACACCACAAACGCCAGCAGCACAGCCGGCGCCGCCTCCACCAGAAACATCCACTGCCACCCCGCAAGGCCCAGCCTGCCGTTCAGCCCCAGCAGCGGCCCGGCCAGCGCGCCCATCAGGATGGTGCTCACCGGCATCGCCACATAGAACTGGCTCATGGTCCGCGCGCGCTGCTCGGGCGGAAACCATCGCGACAGGTAGTACACCACGCCGGGAAAGTATCCGGCCTCCGCGCAACCCAGCAGCAGCCGCGCCCCATAGAAGTGCACCGGCGTCCGCACGAACATCATCCCCGCCGCCACCAGCCCCCACGTGAACATGATCCGAGACAGCCATACCCGCGGCCCAAAGCGCAGCAGCAGCGTATTCGATGGAATCTCGCACAGCCCGTAGCTCAGAAAAAACAGCCCCGCGCCCAACCCATACACGCTCGGCGAAAAGTGCAGCGCGCGGTTCATCCCCTGCGCCGCAAAGCTGATGTTCGACCGGTCCATGTACGCGACCAGATAGCACACCGCGATCAGAGGAATCAGCCGCCACCGTGCCTTGCGCAGCGCAGAGTCCAGCGCCGTCGGCAACACCACTCCCGGCACAGCCTCGGCGGTCGACGACGGCATCGCTACCCCTTTATGGAGAACAAATTAACTGGCTTGCCGCCTATCCTACCCGAAGCAACCTTCCGTGACCCACTCCCCTCGCATGTACCAACAACTGAGAACTGAGAACTGACAACCTTCCTATCTCTTCGGCTGTCCGCCCGCATTCCACTCCGGCTTGAAGTCGCTACCCGCCAGCCAGCGCAGCGGCGCCACCAGGCTCTGGATCGCCGCCGTCATGAACGGCAGATCCAGGTGCGCCAGATCGTCGTTGGGCTGGTGATAGGTCGGCACCGTCCCCCAGCCCGCGGCGGTGTGAGCGACCACGCCCTTCAGTGCCAGCGCGTAGTTGTCACTGCGCTCGAAGAAGTGCTGCTCCGGATACGGGTCGGGCCCCAGCAGCGCGCCGTGCGCCTTCAGCGTCGGGCCCAGGTTGCTGCGCTCCCATCCGGTCAGCAGCAGCACTCCCTTGGGCATCTTGGGGTCCTGGTTGCCGATCATCTCGAACTCCAGGTTCGCCACCAGCTCCTTCAGCGGCACCGGCGGATGTTCGCCGAAGTACGTCGAGCCCAGCTCGCCCGCCTCCTCGCTGCCGTAGCAGACGAACAGCACGCTGCGCTTCAACTGCGGCCCCGAAGCCAGCGCACGCGCCAGCTCCAGCACCGCCGTCGTTCCCGCCGCGTCGTCGTTCGCTCCGTTGAAGATCGCATCGCCGTTCACCGGACGGCCGATGCCCAGATGGTCGAGGTGCGCCGTCAGCAAAATCGTCCCCGCCTTCGGGTCGCTGCCCGGAAGGTAGCCGATGGCGTTGAAGGTTTCGCGCGGCTTCGCCTGCGGCACCTCCTGCAGCGTCAGCGAAACCGTCGTGCCGTCCCTTTCGGCGACGAACTTCTTATACACATCCGGATTCAATGTCACCAGCGTCACACCGCCACGCGGCGCCGGGTCATCCTTCAGCCGTATCGGCACCCGCGTCTTCCCGCCGAACATGGTCAGCGTCTGCTGCGAGCCCACGCTCTCCTCGATCACGATCATCGCCGCGCCGCTGCGCCGCAGTCCCTGCGCCGCGCCCATGGAATCCACTCCCTGCGGCACATCCGTAATCACCACCACCGCTCCGCGTGCGCCGGTCAGGTTCTTCGCGTCCGCGGCCTTCACCTTCAGCAGCGGCCCGCTCACGCTCGTCCCCGTCGAGACGAGCACCTGAAACTCCGCGCCCTCCGTCAGGCTCAGCCCGCCTGCGCTCAAGCTGCCATGCCCGTCCAGCACCGGACTCACCACCTCCGCGCTCTGGATGTACCCCGTCATCCCCGGCGCAGTCTTCAGCCCGTAGCCCATAAACTCGCTCGCCACATACGTCGCGGTCACCTCCTCATCATGCGTGGCGCTGCCGCGGCCCTGCATCGCGTCGCTTGCCAGAAACTCCTCGTGCGCCCGCACCCACTCCGGCCTCACCGTCCATGCCGCACTCTGCGCCGCGCAAGTCCCCCATGCCAGCACGGCGACCGCCATCCATCCCAACGAACGGACCACTTTCATCTCATCCTCCTGATTGCTTTCCTATCCTACCCGCTCTGGTGTAGCCTTTCGGCCATGCGCGGCCCCCTCTCCACCAGAACCCCAGTTGCCCTGGGCTTCGTCGCCTTCGGTCTGCTTGCCCTCCATCCCGGCGTCCGAGCCCAGCAGACCCCTTCCCCCACAGCACAAGCTCCTGCCACCCCCGCGCAGACCGCCAACCAGAAGGACGTCCCGCTCAACCCCGATCTCCCCACCATCTTTATCGTCGGCGACTCCACCGCGCGCAACAACGCAGACCTCGGCTGGGGCGACCACTTCGCGCAGTTCTTTGACACCACCAAGGTCAACATCGCCAACCGTGCCCGCGCCGGCCGCAGCTCGCGCAGCTACTACAACGAAGGCAGCTGGGCCCGCGTCCTGGTCACCATCAAGCGCGGCGACTACGTCCTCTTCCAGATGGGCCACAACGACGGCGGCGGCGGCGGCGACACCGTCCTCCACGACACCAAGTACCGCGCCAGCATCCACTCCCTCGGCGACGAGACCGTCAGCGTCCCCGTCCCCATGCCGCTGGCCACCGGCCCACTCGCCGGCCTCACCACCGAGACCGTCCACAGCTACGGCTGGTACATGCGCAAGTACTTCGCCGACACCCGCGCCAAAGGGGCAACCCCTATCCTGCTCACCCCCACCATCCGCAACATCTGGACCGCAGGAAAGATCGAGCGCGACATGGGCTTCCGCGAGATCGACACGCAGCTCGCCGCCGCCGAGCACGTCCCCCTCATCGACATGGCCACCGTGGAAGCCGACCGCCTCCAGGCCCTCGGCCCCGAAAAGACCGCGCTGCTCTTCCCCATTGACCACACCCACTCCAGCGCCCTGGGCGCCGAGGCCGTAGCCCACGACGTCACCGTGGCCCTGCGCGCAGCCCACTCCCCCGTCGCCGCCTACCTCAAGCCCGCGAACTAGCCCCCGTAAGAGTTGTCATCCTGAGCGGAGCCTGTCGCAGTCCTATCGCGAGAGGCGGAGTCGAAGAGCCTGCCCTGAGCGAAGCCGAAGGGACCTGCAGTTCGCTCGTCCCGCCACAAGATCCCAGCCTTTTCAACCACCAATGCAACGGCCCCTGACCTCTCATGAGGCCAGGGGCACGCAACCACCACAGACTTGAGAGAGCTAGAACTTCAGCCGCAGCGCCAGCTCCAGGATGCGCGGGTCAGCCGCACTGGATACCTTTCCGTAGCTCGAACCGCCGAACGTCGCATTCGGGTTGTTGGGATTGGTGTGGTTGAACGCATTGAACGCCTCGGCGCGGAACTCCAGATGGGCCTTGTCCAGTATGTCGAAGGTCTTGAACAGGGCCATGTTGAAGAGCTCCTGCCCCGGTCCGCGAATCAGGCCGGTATTGGCGTTGCCGTAAAAGCCATGGGCCGGAGCCTGGAATGCCGCCAGGTTGAACCATTGCTGCGTTGAGCCGATCTTCCAGGTCTTGGGTCCGTTGGTCGACATACCCGGAACCACATCCGGCCGCGACGACAGCCCCGCGAACGACTCGCTCAGGCCCGGATCAAACGAATCTCCGCTGCGGAAGGTAGAGATATCGTTGAGGGTCCATCCTCCCAACAGCTCCTTCTCCAGCAAGTTGCCGCTGCTTTGGAAGAACGGCAGCTTGTAGATCACCGTAATCGCCAGCGAGTGAGGGAAGTTCAGGCCCGATGTGTTGCCGTGGTAGCGCGCGAAGTTGTGGATGTCGATCGCGCTGTCGCTGGTGCTGTGCGAATAGGTGTACGAACCCGTCACGTTCAGTGACTTGTTGACGGGATGCTTGATCTGCAGTTCGAGCCCGTTCCACTCCTGCCACAGCTCCGTGGTAAACGTCGTGATGCTGCCATAACCCTGATACGGCGCATAGAAATACTGGTTGTCGCCAGCGGCGCCGGAGTTCGCAGGATTGGTGTTGATCAGCGGATTGAAGTCGTAGGTCACGCCACCCGAGCTGTAGTACGGCGGGTTGTTCAGGTTGATATTGGCTTCCTGATGCTGGATGCGGCTTCCCGCTCCCACAATCGAGGCAACAAAGTTGGCCGGGAACTGATGCTGGATTCCCAGCGACCAGCTGGCCACAGGGGAAGCCTGGATGTTCGGGTCCGCCGCGGTCAGCGATTCGACGGAGACCGCCTTCGCCGCGCCATTGGCGATGCTCCAGCTCGACGTTGTCGGGAACGTGACGTTGGTCAGGTTCTGGCTGGTAAACACCGGGGGATTCGCGTCGCAGCTGAAGGAGCAGTCCTGGTTAGTAAAGATGCGGGTGTAGCTCATGCCAAAGCCGCCGCGCAGGCTGGTCTTGCCGTCGCCGAAGACGTCCCACGCAAAACCCGCATCGGGCGCGAAGTACCAGATGTGCTTGTTGGAGAAGTTGATCGGCAGCCCGCCCGCCTGGCCGGTGTTGAACAGCAGGCCGTTGCTGTAGTCCGTGCCGGGCGTGATGTTGGTAACGCCGCTGCTCTCATTGACGGTCGGCGCCAGTGCGGGATTGTAGGCCGTAGGAGAAAAATTAGTCTCGGATCCCGGCGGCCCGTAAGGCAGCGGCATGTGGTAGATGCGCAGGCCCGCGGTGAAGGTCAGGTTCTTGTTGAACTGGTACCGGTCCTCCACATACGGCGAGTAGGAGAAGGCATGAATGTCGCCGTGCGGCGCGAAGCTGGTCTGCGTAAAGCTGGCGACATAGCCCAGCAGCATGTCCGCATACGCCGCGTCATTCAGGCACAGGGCGGACGAAATCGGGTTGCCGGTGTTGCACTCGCCGGCCGCGGTCTTCTCCGCCGCTGTGGGCGTGGTGGAGGTGCCGGAGAAGGTGAAGCTTCCATTGGTCTGGTTGCCCGAAAGCTGGCGCTTGGTATTGAAGACAAAGGTCACGCCCGCTGACAGGTAGTGCTTGCCTTTCAGCCAGTTCCAGTTGTCGGTGACCGTGTTGTCCAGGTCGGAGGCGTGGGGGATGGGCCGCGCCGCTGTAATGCCCTGCCCGGCGTCCCCGCTGGGACTGAACGAGACCAGCGGTGTGCGGGTCGCATAGTTTGCGTTGGGATAAAAGAGAGTCTCACTGAAGTTCGGAATCTGGCTGATGTCGGTCTTGCCCACCAGGGTCAGGTTCAGCAGGTAGATGTTCATGGCGATGCTGGTGCTGTTGACCATGTTCGGCGTCAGAGTCGCCGTCAGCGCCACCTGGGCCAGCTTGTTGTTCGTAAAGTCCGTCTCCGAGCTGATGGGGGTTGTTCCGCCGCTCACCAGGTTCTGCGCAAAGTTCTGGTACTCCTCAAAGTACTCGGCCAGCACGTGGTAGTTGGGGGTGAAGTAGTGGTCCAGCTTGATCTGGTCGTCACGCTGATAGGTCGTCACCGCCTGGTTGTCGATGTAATTGTTGGCCGTGCTGGTACTGGAGTAGTTGGCCGCCGAGGGATACAGCGTCTTCAGGTAGGCCTGGGAACTCGTGTTGAGCAGGTTCGCCGGTATCTGGTAGAACGTGCCCGTCTGTCCGTTGCAGGTGGTGACGGTGGGAAAGAGCAGGCCCGTCGAAGGGTTCTTGATCGGCGAAGCAAAACAGCCGGCCACCTGTTGGGCAGTGGGAATCAGGCTGGTCGTCTGGCTGGGCACATGCAGGTCCACATAGGACTCGTCCCAGAAGAAGAAGGTCTTCTTCTTATTGGTGTTGTAGATCTTCGGTATGTACACCGGCCCGCCCACATTGAAGCCGAAGATATTTTGCTTGTAGGGCGGGATGGTGGTGACGAAGTAGTTCCTCGTTGCGCACAAACTCCCAGGCCGTGCCGTGAAAGCTCGATGTGCCGCTCTTGGTCTGCGTCAGAATCACCGACGAGCCCAGCAGCGAATACTGCGCCGAGAAGTTGTTCGCCAGCACGCGCACCTCTTCAATCGAGTCAGGTGTGGGCACGACCGAGTTCGCCGTCATGTTGCCCGTGTTTTCGTTCCAGATTCCGTCCAGCGCATAGAACGTGCGCGACACGGTCATGCCGCTGATCTCCAGTTGGCTGCTGGTGGAGCGCCCGCCGGTGGTCATCGCCACTCCCTGCTGCTGGTTGATCACGCCCGGCAGCAGTCCCGCATCGGCCTGGAAGTTGCGGCCATTGATGGGCAGCGAACTCACGTCCTCCCCGGAGATATAAGAAGAGTTCTCCGGTGTGGACAGCTCCACATAGGTGGAGTTCGCCTGAACCGTGACCGTATCGCTCGCCGCGCCCACCGCCAGCGTCCCGTTCACCTGGACTGTATCCGCCGGGTGCAGCTCAATGCCGGTGACGGTGTAGTTCTTGAAGCCTGTCTTCGCGATAGTCACCGAGTAAGTCGAGACCGTCAGCCCCGGCGAGACGTAACTGCCGTCCCGGTTGGACTGCGTCCCGATGGAGACCTTGGTCGCTTCGTCGATAAACGTGACCGTCGCGCCCGACACCGCCGCTCCGGTGGTGTCAGACACCGTCCCGGTAATCGTGGCCCGGGTGGAGAGCTGGGCGGTCAGCTTCCCGCCGGAGATGCAGCAAACCGCCAACACCGCCAGCATGGCAACCATGCAACGGCACAACGAGGTCTCACATGTTTTAGCGATCCGCATAAGGGTATGCCTCCAAAAGTTTTACATTTCAATACATAAAGAGTTTCTAAGCGCGAGCATCCTAGCCGTGGATTTCAACCCTTGTCAACCCCCAATCTTTGCCCGTTTCTACAGGGAAACTCAGGCCCGCGGTCACTCAAAATCGAAGAATCTCGCTACTCGAAATGCAAATAGAATCCATCTCTTCCTCAGAGCGCGAAAGCTCGTGGCTCAAGCTCAAAAAAGACCATCTCGCGCATCCGTGCATGGAATTTCAACTCTCGGCAGACCCCAATCCCGCAGGCTCGTCTAAAATGGAGCAGATGCGTCGCCGCGCCATCCATCTCGCCAGCCTGCTCCTGCTGCTCGCCTCTCTGGGTGTGGCGGAGAGCTCCACCCTGCGCGACGGCGACCTCTCGCTCGGCGCCCACTACATCAGTGTCCTGCTCGCACAGCAGGAGGCCGCTCACAGCCTCCGCGCAGACCGCAACCCAGGTCACATCAACGAGCTGGCGCTCGACCTTCCCGCCGCCGCGCTCGCCGGGTACCGCTCGGTGTGGACCGTCCGTCCGCCCGCCGCGCACAGCCTGCTGCAGCACGCCGTCAGCGGCAGCAGCCTGTAAAGGAACGCGCTCGCAAACCTGCGCTCTTCCTCGCGGCCGCACCTTCCCTGCCCCTCCGCTAACCGCCATTCGCTCTCTCCGCCACCGCCCCGTGAACTCCCGCGGCGGTCGCAAAAAAAGGAAGCCTCCATGCTCAACAACCTCCTCGCCAAGGTCTTTGGCACCAGCAATGAACGCGCCGTTAAGAAGCTGCTCCCGGTACTCGCGCAGATCAACTCTTACGACGAGGCGATGCAGCAGCTCACCGACGAGCAGCTCGCCGCCAAGACCCCCGAGTTCCGCGCCCGCATCGCCGCCGCTCTCGAAGGCATCGAGGGCGAAGAAGAAATCGCCGCCGCCGAAAAGCAGGTCCTCAATGACATCCTCCCTGAGGCCTTCGCCGTCGTCCGCGAGGCCGGCAAGCGCGTCGTCGGCATGAGGCATTTCGATGTGCAATTGATCGGCGGCATCGTCCTGCACCAGGGCAAGATCTCCGAGATGAAGACCGGCGAGGGTAAGACCCTCGTCGCTACGCTGCCCTGCTACCTGAACGCGCTGGCCGGCCACGGCGTCCACGTAGTCACCGTCAACGACTACCTCGCCAAGCGCGACGCCGAGTGGATGGGCAAGATCTACGGCTTCCTCGGCCTCTCCGTCGGCGTCATCGTGCACGACCTCTCCGACGAACAGCGCCGCGAGGCCTATGCCAGCGACATCACCTACGGCACCAACAACGAGTTCGGCTTCGACTACCTGCGCGACAACATGAAGTTCGAGCTCCCCGAGCAGGTGCAGCGCGGCCACTTCTACTGCATCGTCGATGAGGTTGACTCCATCCTCATTGACGAGGCCCGCACCCCGCTCATCATCTCCGGCCCCACCGATAAAACCACGGACAAATATGCGATAGCCGACAAGATCATCCCCAAACTCGAACAGGGCGAGCTCATCGAGACTCTGGAGACCAAGACCTGGTCCGGCGACTACGTCGTCGACGAGAAGGCCCGCGCTATCACCGTCACCGACGAGGGCTGGGAGCGCATCGAGAAGCTGCTCGGCATCGGCAACATCGCCGAGCCGGAAAACTGGGACATGAAGCACCACATTGAGGTCGCCATCAAGGCCCACACCCTCTACCGTCGTGACGTCGAGTACGTCGTCAAGGACGGCGAGGTCATCATCGTCGACGAGTTCACCGGCCGCCTGATGCCTGGCCGCCGCTGGTCCGACGGCCTCCACCAGGCCGTCGAAGCCAAGGAAGGCGTCGCCATCCGCAAGGAAGACCAGACGCTCGCCACCATCACCTTCCAAAACTACTTCCGCCTCTACAAGAAGCTCTCCGGCATGACCGGCACTGCTGAGACAGAGGCCGCTGAGTTCGACAAGATCTACAAGCTGGACATCGTCGCCATCCCCACCAATCGCAAGATGATGCGCCTGGAAAACCCTGACGTCATCTACCGCACCGTCCCCGAAAAATACGTCGCCGTCGCCGACGAGATCGAGCGCCTCCACGCCGCCAGGCAGCCCGTGCTGGTGGGCACTACCAGCATTGAAAAGTCCGAGCTGCTCTCCGATATCCTCAAGAAGAAGGGCGTGCGCCACGTCGTGCTCAACGCCAAGTTCCATGAGAAGGAGGCCGAGATCGTCGCGCAGGCCGGCCGCCTCGGCATGGTCACCATCGCCACCAACATGGCCGGCCGCGGCACGGACATCCTGCTCGGCGGCAACAGCGAGTTCATGGCCAAGCAGGATTTGGTCAAGCGTAACGCCGCGCGCGCGGTCTCCGCCGCCGAGGGCGCCATCTCTCCCATCGCGCCCGCCGGCTTTGTGCGCTTCTACTACCAGTCGCAGGAGTTCGAGGTGCCGCAGGCTGACTGGGACTCGAGCCTGGCCAAACACACAGCCGCCACCAAGTCCGAGCACGATGCCGTCATCGAGGCCGGCGGCCTGCACATCCTCGGCACGGAGCGCCACGAGTCCCGCCGCGTCGACAACCAGCTCCGCGGCAGAGCCGGCCGTCAGGGCGATCCTGGATCATCCCGGTTCTTCCTCTCCCTCGAAGACGACCTCATGCGCATCTTCGCCGGCGAGCGCATGAAGGCCCTGCTGCTCACGCTCGGCATGGAAGAGGGCGTGCCGATCGAGGGCCGCATGATCTCCAACCGCATCGAGGCCGCGCAGAAGCAGGTCGAGAGCCAGAACTTCGAGTCCCGCAAGCACGTCCTCGAGTACGACGACGTGATGAACAAGCAGCGCGAGGCCGTCTATGGCCTCCGCCGCCAGCTCATGGAAGGCGTCGCCCAGAAGCAGCTCATCACCGAGGACTACGTCTCCACCATCCTCTCCGGCATCCTCGATGAGTTCGCTCCGGTGAAGGCCCACCCCGAGCAGTGGAACATGGAGCAGATCAAAGCACAGGTCTTTGAACTCTTCGGCCTACAGCTCGAAGGACAGCTCAACGCCGAAGAGCTCTCCCGCCACGAACTCGGCGAGACCATCTTTGAGAAGCTCGGCGAGCGCTACGACATCAAGGAGAAGATCCTCGGCGAAACCAACATGCGCTATCACGAGCGCGTGGTCATGCTCTCCGTCCTCGACGGCCTGTGGAAGGAGCACCTGCTCAACATGGACCACCTGAAGGAGGGCATCGGCCTGCGCGGCTACGCGCAGCAGGACCCGCTGGTGGCCTATAAGAAGGAGTCCTTTGAGATGTTTGAGCAGATGATGCTCGCCTTCCAGGAGCAGACCGCGCGCCATCTCTTCCGCATGCAGATCCTCGCGCCCGACGGCTCGCCCATCGAGACGCTCGAAGAGCTCGCCCGCCTGCAGTCGCGCAACCAGAAGCCACAGGCCGAGCAGCAAAGCCTCCCGCTCAGCCCGCTCGCGCAGGCCACCAAGTACTCCTCGCCATCGGATGAAGACGGCTCGACTCTCTTCGCTCCCGGTTCCCCGGCCTCATCGTTAGGCGGAGAAGCGGGATTCAGCCAGAGACCGGGGGCTTCAGCCCCGGGCCGTTCGCCCGCGACGACCATCGACAAGCTCGAACGCGAATTCGCCCGCACCAAGCAGCGCGACCTCGCCGCCGCCCAGCAGGCCGGAGGCACCGCCGTCGCCACCCAGCGCCGCGTCTCGAATGAAGTCGGCCGCAACGACCCCTGCCCCTGCGGCTCCGGCAAGAAGTACAAAAAATGCCACGGGGCCGCGGCTTAAACCGTCCATAACGCTAACCTGCGACGGCGGGGTTGACATAGTGGTGATGCAACGAAAGAACTGCTAGCATCGTCGCCATGCCCGCCGAGAGCGACCCCCGCATCTACTTCGCTGCCGAGCGCACCTTTCTCGCCTGGATCCGCACCGGCCTCGGACTCATGGGTGTCGGCTTCGCCGTCAGCCGCTTCGGACTCTTCCTCCGCCAGATGAGCGCAACCCCGGGACACACCTCCACCAGTTCACCGGCACACTCCGTCGTCGCCGGCGCTGCCCTGGTCATTCTCGGCGTCGTAGTAAATCTTGGTGCTGTCATCAACCATTTTCAGATCACGCGCCGCCTCGCCGCCGGCACCTGGCAGCCCGGAAAAGTCTCGCCGATGGCCGTCGCCCTCGCCCTTCTGCTGGCCATCCTCGGTGCGGGTATGGCGGTCTCTCTGCTCCTGGTCAAATAGCGGTACCGATAGAACGCGACCATGACCCCCTACGACGAGCTCTGCGCCTACACCCTCTCGCTGCACGACGCCGAGTTCCTCCACCAGCTCGTCGTCGACGCCCACACCGCGCAGACCGCAACCGAAGCCAGCAAACCCATCGCGCTGGTCTTCGCGCTGCTCGGCCTCTACCTCAGCGTGGAGAAGAGCATCTCTGGCCGCCAGATTCAGCGCTTCCACATGCAGTTGGCGAACCTCGGCGTCCGCTGGACGCTCCCCGAGCTGCCCGGCGACCGCGGCAACCTCACCGCCGCCGACGTCCTCGCCGCGGCACCCGGCGAGGCTCGCCACCGAGCCATCCACGCTTGGTGCGCTTCGGTCTGGCAGACTTACACGCCCGCCCGTTCGCAGATCGTCGAACTCGCCGCCCATCATCTCGGCATCGCCTGACGAACTGGGCATCTCATTGGGCCCTTTGCGTTCTTCCTTTGCGTCCATTGCGTTCGTCTTTGCCTTCGCCGGGAAGATTTCACCATCCGGAAGCTTGTATCCTTACCCCATGGACCTCGAAATCACCCCCGAACAGGCCAAGACACTTCTCGCCTCCGCCACCCCGCCGCTACTCCTCGACGTCCGCGAGCCCTGGGAGGCCGCCACCGCCGAGATCGCCGGCGCCACGCTCATGCCCATGGCCGAGGTTCCCGCCCGCGCCTTCAAGGAACTCGACGAAGAAGACCCCATCCTCGTCTTCTGCCACCATGGCGCGCGTTCGCTCTCGGTCGCCAACTGGCTCCGCGAGAAAGGCTTCTCGAAGGCACAGTCCATCTCCGGCGGCATCGACGCCTGGTCCCGCCTCATCGACCCCACCGTGCCCCGCTACTAACCCCCACTGGGCCACATGCAAACTGGCAACTGGCCCACTGGAGAACTGGCAACTCGCATCACAAAACCTCCGCGAAAACTTCGCTGCCTCCGCGCCCTCCGCGTTAAAGCAGTTGCCTGTTCTTCGCTCGCACCACATCAATAGTGCGTGTGGTTCGCAATCGTCCGGCGATACTCCGCATCGCGCTTCACCGCGCGCGGCGCGACGCTGGCATTGCCGTAGACCCGCAGCGTGCCGCCGTCCAGCGTAATCACCTGCTCCGCGCCGGTGTGGTCGAAGTCGAACATGTGGTACGCCTCGCCCTTGAAGAACAGCGTAGCGTTGCCGTCCGGCTCCAGCTTGAAGCGGTACCAGAAGAAGGTGCGCTTGCCGGTGCCGTACCAGTCGCCGCGCACAAAGTTGGGGTTGCCGTTCAGCGGATGCGCCGGCCAGCGCTCCAGCAGTTTGCCGGTGCTGTCGAACCAGTACAGTTGCGCGCCCAGCCCGCCGCCCACCGCGATCTCGCCCGGCGGCGTCTGCGGCCGGCCGCGCGGGCCTGGCACAGCTCCCGGAGGCCGCGGCGGCTGCGGCGTGTACGTCCGCCCGTTGGTCACCACCTGCGGCCGCGGAAAGTTCTTCAGGATGTATCCCGCCGTCACCTGCTGCGAGTGGTCGGAGAGGTTCTGCCACAGGATCGCTCCGGTGCGCGCGTTGTACGCCAGCGTGCCCACGTCGCTCTGGCCCACCAGCAGCTCCGCCTTGCCGTCGCCGTCCATGTCAAAGAACTCCATCGCGTCCATGTGGTCGTTGTTCTTCTCAAAGTACTTGGCGTTGTTCCACACCTCGCGGCCGTTCGCGTCCAGGCACAGATGGCTGATGACAACCTCATCCACGCCGTCGCCGTCCACGTCATACGGATAGATGTAATGGCCGAAGTAGTCCTTGTCGCGGTGCTCGGCGTGCTGCCACAGCTGGTTCAGGTCCTTGTCATAGGCGGTCAGGCTGATCCATCCGCCGGTATCGCTGAACACCAGCAGCGTGTCCGGCCCGTCGCTCTCCTTGTGGAACTTCGCCACCGCCATGCGGTAGTTGTTGTCCACGTGCGGCAGCGGCGGCGAAGGCCACGGCACCTTCTTCAGCACCTCGCCGGTGCGACCGTCGGCCAGCACCAGCCACTCCTTGCCGTCGATCTCCCGCCAGTGCGCCAGCTCATCGCGGCCGGTGTGATGGAAGTCCCACAGGATGCCCGCGGCCTCATTGCCGCGTGGATCGCCGCGCGTGACCGGCGGCGCCGTCCAGCGCCACAGCTCATGCCCGTCGTTGGCGTACATGATCGACGAGTAGTCGTTGGTGATGTCCAGGATCGCGAACTTGCCGCTGCCGTCCACGTCGCCGAACTTCACAATGTTCGGCTCCGCGATCTTGTACTCGTGCAGCAACTTCACCTCAGGCGGAAGCTCCAGCGCCTTCAGGTCGTCTTCCTTGAAGTTTGCGTCCTTCGTCAACACCAGCACGTTCAGTGACGGCCGCGGCGCAATCGCCGTCAGCCGGACCTCCACCTCGCCCGGACGCAACGTATAGTCGCCGCCGCGCTGCCAGCTCAGCGGCCCACGCCCGTAGGTGCCCGCGTCCAGCTTGCCGTCGATCTTCACGCGGAACGAACTCGTTGCCGCGCCCGCCGTCTTGGCTCCAAGGCTGCGCACAAACAGGTGATAGACGCCCGCCTCCCGCACCGGCACCTTCGCCGTAACGTCCGTGGCGACGCTCATATTGATCGTGTCGTTGTTGAAGAACCACTCCCCGGCGGGAAAGCGCCCGTCGATGGTGTCGCCCTCGGGGATGGTCGTGAAGAACTCCGACGCTGGAACCACAATCGTCCCCGGCGGCTCATGCGCCGCATCGTGATGGTGCAGCGTCAGCGCGCTCTGCGCCGCCGCGCTGCCGCACGCCAAAAGCAGCAGGAGTACGCGCCGCAACATTCCGCTCATGGCCGCACCCCCTTGGACAGCTCGAACTCCGGCGTCACATCCACCGGAATCCCCTCGGTCGTCTCCAGCGCCTTCGTCAGCGAGGCCGGCATCACGTCATACTTCGCAAACCACGCCTCCGCTCCGGCGCGGTCGCCCTCCGCCTCAAACGTCAGCAACTGCTTGCACAGACCTTCGATCGCCGCCGGCATCGCCGCGTCGTCGATCGTGTACCGTCCATCCTCGCCGAGCTTCAAAGCGCCATGCTCCAGCAGCACGTTGAACTCCATCATCTCCGCGCGCCCGTGCGCCTCGCCGGTACCGAAGCGCAGCGTGCGAAAGATTCCCGCCACATACGACGCATAGATGCCGTCCAGTTCGCTGCGCGGCAGCACACCGCGGTCCGCCAGCCACTTCGCCAGAAAGATGCCCGTCACATCGGCCTTGGCCTCCTCCAGCCCGCTGTACGCGGGGCCAATGGCCTCGCGGATGTCCATCTGCTTGCCGACGACGTGCGCATACACCGGCCCCAGCCCATGCGAGATCTCGTGCAGCACAACGCCCGTCAGATATCCCTGGCCGCTCACCTGCCTCGCCTGCTCGGGCGTCAGCATCTTCGCCGCAATCGGCAGAATCACGTTCTGCACACGTAGGTCCATGAAGTTCTTGAAGAAGATCTTCTTGCTGCCCTTCTCTGCGTGGACCCGCGGATCGTTGGGCAGGTTGTCCGCGACCGCCTGGTAACCGTAGCGCAGGTCGCCCGCGCGCAGCGGAGCGTCCACCACCTCCATCGGCGTCGCCAACCCCTCCTTGGACGGCTTGTCCTCCGCCGCAATCGGGAGCGCCTGCTGCATCGCAGCCTCGTTCTTCTGGTAGACCGCGAGCCTGCGGCTCTCCGCCTCATTGCGGATCAGGATCGCGCCGCCATAACTCGTCTTCACCCCCAGCAGGTTGTCGAGGTACGTCTCATACGGCGCGAAGATCAGGTCCACCTTCGGGTCCTTCAGGTCGAGCCACGCAATGTCGCTGGCGTAGTAGTCGTCGCTCAGCAGCGCATCGGCACGCAGCCGCAGATACTTCGCGAACGCCGCATCGCCGCTCAGCTTCGCCGCCGCGCGCAGGTCATCGGCCATGGGACGCAGCCACTCCGCATAGGCCACGTGGTATGGCACGGCCGTCAACGTCGCCGGAGTCCCCTTCACCTCGCCCATCGCAATCGGACTCTGCACCACCGACCACGGACTGTAGACCGCCGCCTTCTGCTCGGGATGCGCCGCCATGTACGCCTCCACCTGCGCGCGTGTCAGCCCATACGGATACAGCTCATGCCCCGGCGGCATCGGCTCTTCGCCGAGCATCGGAAAGTTGTCGCTCAACAGGTCCCAGCGGCTGCCCATGATGCCGAACAGCCGCGCCATCACCGCGCTCTGCGTCACGCGCTGCATCGCCCATCCGCCCAGGTCGCTCTGCTGCCAGTAGAGCGTGTCCATGCGCCGGCAGGCGTCGGCGAGTTTGGCCACCATCTGCTGCTCGCGCGCCGTCAGCCCGGCACGCCGGTACGGCACCGTCACCGGCTTCCAGCGCGCCGCGCGGTCCTCCTCATTGTGTACCGGACGCCCACCCGCATTGCGCACCTGCGCCGCCGCATGGCCCACTCCCGGACCGGCGCACAGCCCCGCCACTGCACAGCACACACAACACACGGCTCTGCGGAGGTGGTTGGAGCAGGTCAAGCGCGGGCCCTCCTCGGTCGCCAAGAAATATCTCACAGGAAATCATTTCTTGTACAGAACCACCGGGTGCCCCCATCGCCCTCTGCGTTGTTCTTGCGTCCTCCGCGTTGCTGTTGCCTTTGCCTTCCATTGCGCCCTCTGCGTTCTTCCTTTGCGTCCTCCGCGTTCGTCTTTGCCTTTGCCTTCCTCCGCGTACCTTTGCGTCCTCCGCGTCCTCCGCGTTTGCAGTTGCCTTT
>Ga0302320_10013055_pt1 | contig 17391 bp, 16 predicted proteins | sample Bog_T0_3_FD_202130 | JGI IMG/M metagenome (GOLD analysis project Ga0302320, IMG submission 202130) | Peat permafrost microbial communities from Stordalen Mire near Abisko, Sweden - Bog_T0_3 | ecosystem: Environmental > Terrestrial > Soil > Wetlands > Peat | place: Sweden: Abisko, Stordalen Mire...
CCAACCCGACACCGAACCATGAACCACGGCCGATCGCGATCAAGGACTGCGTCAGCTGGAAGCCGCCGTTGTAAGGATCGTCCCAGGGATGCAGGAATTCGGTGAGCCGCCGCAATCGATAGGGCGAAGCCAGCGCCAGCACGCCGAAGGCCAGCGATACCGCGCTCACCAGGAGCCCGACGTAGCGCAGCCGCGCACCGGCGACGAACAGGACTGCGAATCCGGTCGCAAAGAGCACCGTGGCGGCGCCGAAATCGGGCTCGAACAGCAGCAACAACGCCGCGACGGTCAAGAGCCCAACCGGCTTGAGCAGGCCCGGGAAGGTCTGCATGAGCTCGGCGCGTTTGCGCACGCAGTAGCTGCACACCCAGGTGAGCACCAGCACCTTGGCAAGTTCGGACACTTGAAAATTCATCGGCCCGATTCGCATCCAGCGACGCGCGCCGTTGACGGTCGCGCCCAGGCCCGGTACGAGCACCAGCAGCAGCAGCAGAAGTCCCAACAGCAGCAGCGCCAGGCTGTACTTGTCCCACAGGTGCGCGGGCACCCGCGTGAGCACCCAGGCGGCGAGCGCGCCGACCAGACAGAACAGAAATTGCCGCTCCAGAAAGAAGAACGGATCACCGAGATCCTTGGCCGCGATCGACATGGAGGCGGACGTGACCATGATCAGGCCGACCAGGAGGAGCGCGGCCGTGAGTCCCAGCGTGACCGTGTCCCACGCGAAAGGCATGCGTTCGCGCGCTCGTACGCCGTAGGACATGGTGACCGCGTTCATGGACGCCCCCCGAGTGCGCGCACCGCCGCGGCGAAGACTTCGCCGCGCTGGTTGTAGTCGCGGAACATGTCGAGACTCGCGCAAGCCGGCGACAGCAGCACCGTATCGCCCGGGCGGGCGGCGGCGGCGGCGGCGATCACCGCCGCGGGCAGGGTGGCCGCCCGCTCGAGCGGGCATACGCCTTCGAGGGCCGACTCGAGCGCCGCAGCGTCTTTGCCGATCAACACCACGTGCCGAACCTTGCCGCGAAAGGCCGTCGCGAGCGGCCTGAAGTCCTGACCCTTCCCTTCACCGCCCGCGATCACGACCAGCGGACCGGTCATTCCCGATACCGCCGCGAGGGTCGCGCCGACATTGGTGCCCTTCGAATCGTCGATGTAGCGAACCTCGTCGATATCGGCGACCCATTCGGAGCGATGGCCGAGGCCGGGAAAATTCTCGAGCGCGGTCAGCATGCCGTTCATGGGCAGGCCCGCGGCTTCGCCGAGCGCAAGCGCCGCGAGCGCGTTGGCGGCATTGTGCAGTCCGCTGATCTTCAGGCGCGCGCTGTCGATGAGCGCCTGCCCGCGCCGAGCCAGCAAAGTCCGGCCACGATCGCGCAGCACGGAGAAATCAGCGTCGGCGCGCCCGGTGGAGAACGTCACCACGCGCTGCGCACCGCCGCGCATGGCCGCGACGTGGGGATCGTCGGCATTCAGCACCACGGTCGCGGCATGGGCGAAAATCCGCGCTTTCGCCCGCGCGTAATCCTCGATCGAGGCGTATCGATCCATGTGATCCGGCGTCACGTTGAGCACCACGGCGGCCACCAGTTCGAGCGAGCTGGTCGTCTCCAGCTGAAAACTCGACAGCTCGAGCACGTACAGATCTGGAACAGGCTCATCGAGCAGATCGAGCGCGGGCCGCCCCAGGTTGCCGCCGGCGAGCACGCGTCTGCCCGCCTTTTCGGCCATGGCCGCCACCAGGCTCGTCACGGTGCTCTTGCCGTTGGTGCCGGTGATGCCGATCACGGGTGCCTTGACCGCTCGGGCAAACAGCTCGATATCGCCCAGCACCTCGATGCCGCGGTTGCGCGCGGCCGATGCGATCGGCTCCGACAGCGGCACGCCGGGCGACATCAACACCTGCGTCGCCCCTTCGAGCAGCGAAAGATCGAAACCCCCCAGCCGAATATCGATGGTCTGGGCGAGACTGCCGAGCTCCGCAAGCCCCGGCGGCGCCGGGCGGCTGTCGGTTGCCGATGCGCGAATCCCTCGCTTCGACAGATAGCGCAGGCAGGACGCTCCCGTTTTGCCGAGACCGACGACGACGCTTGCCATCACCGAATCTTCAACGTGGCAAGGCCGGTCAACATCAGCAGGAAACTGATGATCCAGAAGCGCACGATGACCTTCGGTTCGGACCACCCCTTGAGCTCGAAATGATGATGCAGCGGCGCCATGCGGAAAATGCGCTTGCCGGTGAGCTTGAACGAGGCCACCTGCAACATCACCGAGACGGTCTCGAGCACGAAGACGCCGCCCATGACGAACAGCACGATCTCCTGCCGCACGACCACGGCGACGGTGCCGAGCGCGGCGCCGATGGCGAGAGCGCCGACGTCGCCCATGAACACTTCCGCCGGATAGGAGTTGAACCAGAGAAACCCCAGGCCCGAGCCGGCCGTGGCCGCGCAAAAGATCAGCACTTCGCCGGCGCCGGTGATGTAGGGGATCTGCAAATAGTTCGCGAACTTGAAATTGCCGGTGGCATACGCGAACACACCGAGCGCGGCGGCCACCATCACCGCCGGCATGATCGCGAGTCCGTCGAGACCGTCGGTGAGATTCACGGCGTTGCTCGTGCCGACGATCACCAAATAGGCATAGGCCACGAACCCGAAGGTGGTCATCGGGACCGCCACCGTCTTGAAGAGCGGCACGTACAGGGTGGTCTCGGACATCGACTGGTGCATGCTGTGCAGGCTGAACGCGATGCACAGCGCGGCTGCCGATTGCGCGAGATATTTGTAGCGCGCCGCCAGGCCTTTGGAATTGCCGACCACCAGCTTCAGGTAGTCGTCGTAGAAGCCGATTCCCCCGAACGCGAACGTGGTTCCCAGCAAAATCCAGACGAACCGGTTCGACAAGTCGGCCCACAACAGGGTTGCGATCATCATCGCGACCAATATGAGCCCGCCGCCCATGGTGGGCGTCCCGGATTTCTGCAGATGCGATTGCGGGCCGTCGGTGCGCACCCGCTGTCCGATCTGGTAGCGGCTCAACGCGCTGATCATGCTCGGGCCGATGACCATGGCGATCGCGAGCGCGGTCATCGCGGCCAAAATGCCGCGCAGAGTCAGGTATTGGAATACGTGAAAGCCGGAATGGGACTTCGCCAGGTACTCGGTGAGGTACAACAGCATGTCAGCTCGCTCGCATCATGGGTCCGGAACTCGAGGCGCCGCCGCTGAGCGCCTGCACGACACGCTCCAGGCGGTTCACGCGCGAGCCCTTGACGAGCACGGTGACGCCCGGGGCAATTTCCGCCTGCAGCCGGCGGATCAAGGTTTCCGCATCCGGAAACCACTCACCGCCGGAGCCGAAGGTCTCGACGGCGCGCGAGCTCTCGTGCCCGAACGCGAACAGCCGCTTCACCCCGCATTCGCGCGCATAGCGGCCGAGATCCGCGTGGCTGTCCGAGGCGTGCTCGCCCAATTCGGCCATGTCGGCGAGCACCAGCCAGGTGAAGCCCGGCACCGAGCGCAGCACGTCGAGGCCGGCGCGCACCGAACTTGGGTTGGCGTTGTAGGAATCGTCGATGATCCAGCTGTCGCGCAATCCCGCCTTGAGCTGCAGCCGGCCGCTGACCGCACGGAATTCGGCGAGTCCTGCGGCGACGTCCTCGAGCGTGGCGCCGGCCGCGCAAGCCGCGGCCGCCGCGCCGAGCGCGTTCGCGATGTTGTGCGCGCCGCCGGCCTTCAACACGATGGCGCGATCGCCGAGGGGGCACTCGAGCATGAACCGCGTGGCGAATTCTGCGCGCTCGATTCCCTGCACGATCCTCGACGCCGTGAAGTCCGCGCGGTTCTTGACACCGAAGGTGACGATGCGCTGCGTGCCCGAGACTGCGCGCCAATAATCAGCGTAAGCGTCGTCCGCGTTGATGACCGCGGTCGCGCCGCCCCCGAGGCCCGCAACCATCTCCCCCTCGCCGCGCGCGACGCCGTCAAGATCGCCGAAGCCCTCGAGATGCTCGGCCCCCGCGTTGGTGATGAAGCCCACGGTCGGATGCGCAAGATTGATGAGCTCGGCAACGTCGCCGACGCGGTTCGCGCCCATTTCGATCACCGCGCCGAGTTGCGAGGACTCGAGGCGCATCAGCGTCAGGGGCACGCCGATGTGATTGTTGAGGTTGCCGTGGGTTGCCAGGCACGGGCCGCGGCGCGACAGGATGGCCGCCGTCATCTCCTTCGCGGTGGTTTTGCCGTTGCTGCCGCCCACGCCGACGATCGGGATGGAAAAACCCGCGCGCCAGGCGATCGCCAATTGCTGCAAAGCTTTGAGCGCGTCCGGCACCACGATCTGCGGGAGGGCGACCCCGGGAAGCGCACGCTCGAGAATGGCGCCGATCGCGCCGCGCGCGAGAGCGGCGGCGGCGAATTCCGCACCGTCGAACTTCGGACCGCGCAGCGCGACGAAGAGCGCCCCTGCCGTCAGCGTGCGGCTGTCCGTGGATACCGCGCCGTAACGGCGGTCATCGCCGATGAGGCGGCCCCCCGCCGCGTCCGCCGCCTCCTGCAAAGTGCGCTTCATGCGGCCGCTCCAAGCACCTTCAGTGCCTCTGCGCGATCGCTGAAATCCCGCCGCGTTGCGCCGTAGATCTGGTAGGCCTCGTGCCCCTTGCCGGCGATCAGCACGATGTCCGCCGCACCGGCTCCGTTGAGCGCGGCGGCGATCGCGGCTCCCCGATCATGGATCACGCGCAGGGGCCGCGATTTGATGCCTTCGGTGATCGCGCGGACGATGACTTGCGGATCCTCGGAGCGCGGATTGTCGTCGGTGACGATGATCTGATCGGCGAGTTCGTCGGCGACCGCGCCCATGATAGGCCGTTTGCCCGCGTCGCGATCGCCACCGCAGCCGAAAACGCACCAAAGAACGCCGCGGCAGTGTTCGCGAAGTGCGCTCAGCGCCTTGGCGAGTGCGTCCGGTGTGTGCGCATAGTCGACCACCGCCAGGGGCTTGCCGGCCGGCGCGGGCTCGATCATCTCCATGCGGCCCGGCGGCGCCGAGCATTCGGCGAGCGCCTCCGCGGCTTCGGGCAGCGGGATCCCGAGCGACAGCAGGCAGCCGAGCACCACCAGCGCGTTTTCGGCATTGAAACGGCCGAGCAGCTTCGTCGACAGATGCAGCGCGCCGAAACTGCCGTCGAGGTCCATCGAGACGCCGTGCAAATTCAGCGCTATCTCGCGGGCATGCAGCGAACCCTGCGCGAGCCAGGAGTCGCCGCGCGCCCCGATCCAGACGGCCGTCACCGGAGCGCGGCCCGCCAATCGCTGCGCGAGCCTGCGCCCGAACTCGTCGCCGATATTGATGATCACGTGCTTGAGGTCTTGCACCGCGAACAGCCGCTCCTTCGCTTCGCCGTACTCCCGCATCGAGGAGTGATAATCCAGGTGATCGCGCGTGAGGTTGGTGAAGGCGGCGGAGTGGAAACGCACGCCATCCACCCGGCCCTGGTCCAGCGCGTGCGACGACACCTCCATTGCCACCTCGCGCACGCCCCGCGCCTTCAACTGGGCGAGCATGCGGTGGACGCTGACCGCGTCGGGCGTCGTGTGCGTGGGAGTTTCGAGCGCGCCGATGCGGCCCCAGCCGATGGTGCCGACGTACGCGGCGTCGTGTTTGAGCCGCGTCAGGCATTGCGCCGTGAGGAACGCGCTGGTGGTCTTGCCGTTGGTGCCGGTGATGCCGACGATTCGCAGGTGCGAGGACGGCCACTTGAAGAACCGGTCGGCGATGCGGCCCACCAGTTTGTGCAGATCCACGACCGGCGCGGCGAACAGCGCCGCGGGGAGAACCGGGGCCTGCACATCGGGACCCGGCTCCCACAACACCGCGCTGGCGCCGCGGGCCGCGGCTTCCGCCGCGAATACCAGCCCGTGCGATCGCCGTCCGCGCAGCGCGAAGAACAGACACCCCGTGCGCACCTCGCGGCTGTCGATGGCGAGATCGGCGATCTGCGCGTCGTTCGCGGGCACCGAGGCGATTCCGTCGAGCAACCAGTTGAGGGATACGGTCACGGCGCGTTGGCCTGTACCAGCGTCGCCGCGGGGACGTTTTGCAAGTCGTCCGGCGCGATGTCCATGAGGCGCAGCGCCCCGGACATGACGCTCGCGAACACCGGCGCCGCAACCGAACCGCCCTGCGCCAGCACTTTCACCTCGGTCATGTCCCGGCTCGGCTCGTCGATGACCACCACGGTCGCCAGCTTCGGATGAGAGGCCGGCACCAAGCCGGCAAATACCGCCATGATCCGGTCGGTCGAATAGCCGCCTGCGATGGACTTGAACGCCGTACCGGTCTTGCCGGACACCCGATAGCCGATGAGCGAGGCCCGCGTGCCCGTGCCGCCCTTTTCGACCACCTGGCCCATCAACTGAATCAGATCGCGCGCGACCTTCGGGTCCATGACACGTTCGTAAGTGACCGGGCCGGACACCTTTTCGAACGTGATGGGGCGCTTGATGCCGCCCGCGCCGATCGTGGCGTAGGCGTGAGCGAGCTGCAGCGGCGTCACCGACAGGCCGTATCCGTGTGACATCGTGGCGATGCCGATGGGGCGCCAATGGGCATAGTTGCTGAGCATGCCGGCGGATTCGCCGGGGTATTCGCTGCCGGTGACCTGACCGAAACCCAAATTCGTGAGTGTGGTCCAGATCTGCTCCGGCTTCAGCGACAGGGCGATCTTGGCGGTTCCGACGTTGGAGGACTTGGCGAGAATCGTCGCGAGGTCGATGACCCCGAGAGGGGTTTCATCCTCGAACACCTTGTTGCCGACCTTCAGGAATCCCGGCGATGTGTCGACGACGCTGTCGGGGCGGTATTGGCCGGACGCGAGCGCCGCGGCAATGATGAACGGTTTGATGCTGGAGCCTGGCTCGAAAATGTCGGTCGCCGCGCGATTGCGGTACAGGCCCGCCTTCAATTGTTCCCGATCGTTCGGGTTGTACGACGGCTGATTGACCATCGCAAGAACTTCGCCGGTATCGACGTCGATGACGATCACCGAGCCCGCGCGGGCACGGTAATCCTGCATCGCCGCCTTCAACTCGCGGTAGGCCAGATATTGGATGCGCAGGTCGATGCTGGTCACCAGATCGCGGCCGGGACGCGGAGCGCGGATGCTCTCGACGTTCTCCACATAGCGGCCGAAGAGGTCCTGGATCACCCGCTTCGCGCCGGCCTCGCCGTTCAACAGCTGATCGTAGCCGAGCTCCAGTCCCTCCTGGCCTTGATCGTCGAGATTGGTGAAGCCCACGACGTGACCGGCGACTTCGCCGGCCGGGTAATAGCGCATATATTCGCGCAGCAGATTTACGCCCGGAATCCCCAGCGCCTTGATGCGCGCCGCCTGATCGGGCGGCATGTGCCTCTCCAGGTAGAGAAACTCGCGGTCGAGATTGCTGGTGATGCGCCTCGCAAGCTGCTGCTGATCCTGCTTGAGCGCCTTGGCGAGCTGCGGCAGCTGATCGATGTTGTCGTTCAATTCCTGCGGATTGACCCACACGCTGTCGACCGGCGTACTGACCGCCAGCGGTTCGCCGGAACGATCGGTGATGGCGCCGCGATGCGCCGCGATCTTGACGACGCGCATGGAGCGGTTGTCGCCCTGCTTGGCGAGAAATCCATGATCGATGAGCTGCAGTTCGACCGCGCGCGCGGCCAGCCCGACGGCGCCGAGCACGAGCAGCCCGAGGACCACCGCCGCGCGCCAGCGGAAACCCTTGGTTGCGGCGCCGGTTTCGGCCGGGCGCTGCTTCACGGCCGCACGATCCGCACGTCCCGGGTTTGCGGCAGACTCATCTGCAGCTTGGCGTTGGCGACGCGCTCGACGAACGCGTTCGACGACCAATAGCTCTGCTCGAGCTGCAGCCGTCCCCATTCGATCTCCAACGAATCGCGCTGCGAGTTGAGTTTCTCGAGGCGCACGAACATGTCGCGCGCCTTGTGCCGTGCGTAGATCACCTGCACCGCGGAGCCCAGAACCGCGAGCCATAGAACGGGGAGGATCAGCGGCAAAAATCTGCTCAGCTTCATGCGGCAATTCCTTCGGCGAGACGTTCGGCTACGCGCAGGCGGGCGCTTCGGGCGCGCGGATTGCGGGCCGTTTCCTCGGCATCGGGCTCGACGGATTTGCCGACCAGCCTGAGCCTGGGTCGCGCTTGCTCCGGTATGTGAGGCAGGCCCGCGTACATCGGATCCACGCTCGAATGGCGGCGCATGAATTGCTTGACCATGCGGTCCTCGAGGGAATGGAAGCTGATCACTGCAAGCCTGCCCGCGGGTGCGAGGCGCTCGAGCGCGGCGTCGAGCGCGCCACCGAGCTGCGCGAGCTCGCCGTTGACGTGAATGCGCAGAGCCTGGAAAACACGGGTTGCGGGATGTTTATGGCGTTCGCGGGTGCGCGCCACGCGCGCGATCATTTCGGCAAGTTCGAGCGTGCGCTCGAAGGGCTTGGTCTGCCGGTCCGCGACGATCGCGCGCGCGATGCGCGGCGCGAAGCGCTCCTCGCCGTATTCGCGGAAGATGCGGATGAGCTCCGCCTCGGATGCGCCGTTCACGACGTCGGCCGCGCTCACCCCCTCGCCCTTGCTCATCCTCATGTCCAACGGACCGTCGTGCATGAAGCTGAATCCGCGCGCGGCGTCATCGAGCTGCGGCGAGGAGACGCCGAGGTCGAACAAGATGCCGTCGAATTTCAAGCCGGGCTCGATGGAGTCCGCACACGCAGCGAGATCCGAGAACGGCGCGCGGAAAATCGACACGCGCGCATCGCCGCCGAATCGCCCTTTGGCTTCGCCGACCGCGACCGGGTCGCGATCGAGGCAAACCAACCGTCCGTTAAGCGTGAGCTTCTGCAAGATCGCCCCTGAATGTCCGCCCCGCCCAAAAGTGGCGTCCAAGTAGGTGCCACTTCCCCTCAAGTTCAATCCGGCCAGTACCTGAGGTAAAAGTACCGCCGTGTGCCCCGCGACCGACTCATCACTCAAAGCGACAGCTTTTCCAGTTCGGCGTGCAAATCGGTCGCGGTCTCTTCGCTGGCCAGCCACTCGTCACGCTTCTCGTTCCAGCGCGCTTCATCCCACAGCTCGAAATGCTGCCCCTGCCCGATCAAGGTTGCGTCGCGGACCAGCGAGCCGAATTCACGCAGGTTAGGCGGCAACAGGATCCGTCCATGGCCATCGAGCTCGACCTCCGTGGCATGGCCCACCATCAGACGCTGCAGGCGGCGGGAACGCGGTTCCAGGGACGGGAGCCGCATCAATTTGCGCTCGATCTCCTCCCAGTCCGGCATGGGGTAGATGAGCAGGCATTTGTCCCTGTCCACCGTAACGACCAATTTGCCCCCGCAACGCTCTTGCAGCCGCTCGCGGTACCGGGTCGGCATGACCATTCGGCCTTTGATATCAAGAGTGAGCTTGTTGGCGCCCCGAAACATGCTTTAATGGGCCTCAAGACCCATCTTCTCCCACTTTTTCCCACCGACCGACACTATAGGGAGCGCCGTGTCGCACTGTCAACGGGATAAGTTAAAAAAAACTCGGGACAACAGTGACTTAGGTCACATTTGGAGAGGACCGACGTCGCGGCCGAACAGCTCGTGCGTAATCAACCTGTTAGGGGACATTCTTAAACGCGCGCTCCGCGCGTACGAATTTTTTCGGACGGGGCCGTTTCGGCCCCGTTATGGGGTGCGCACAGCGCTAAAAAAGAGTCGGCCGTTAAGCCGGGTTCTGTCTTGGGCAGCCATTCCTCTGGGATGCGCGTCGCCGCGCAGCTCTAGCGACCTACCCGGAAGCCCATGTGGGCCACATGTGGCGGCCAAAAGCACCGCCGGCTTCCCTATTTGGTCTTGCTCCAGGTGGGGTTTGCCGTGCCGTTGGCGTTGCCGCCCGCGCGGTGCGCTCTTACCGCACCATTTCACCCTTACCGGCACTGCTTGCGCAGCGCTTAGGCGGTATCTTTCTGTTGCACTTTCCGTGGACTCGCGTCCCCCAGGCGTTACCTGGCACCGTGCCCTGTGGAGCCCGGACTTTCCTCCATCCTTGCCGGGCAAGGACAGCGGCTGCCTGGCCGACTCTTAGGACGCACCATACGCTCGTTTGAGCGCGAGCGCCCGCTTGTAGGCTTCGTTGTCGCGCACCTGGGCGATTTTAGCCGCCAGGTGCGCCGCCTGTTTGAGCGGCAGCTCCGCAAGCAGCGGCTCGAGCACGCGGTCGAGCGCTCCGCCGTGGCCGTCCGCGCCGGACTCGCCGGCCGCGGCGGGCGCGCCGTGAACCACGAGGACGATCTCGCCGCGCCCGAATTCCGGCTCCGTGAGGGCGCGCGCCACGAGCGCCGCGAGCGTTCCCCGGTACGAGCTTTCGTGCAGTTTGGTGATTTCGCGCGCGATGACGGCAGGGCGCTCGCCGCCGAAACTCTCCGCGCAATCTTCGAGCATGTCCTGCACCCGGTGCGGCGATTCGTAGAACACCAGGGTTCGCGGCTCCGAGGCCAGTCCCGCGAGCCGCGCCCGGCGTGCAGCCCCGCGCGCCGGCAGAAACCCCTCGAAGCAGAATCGATCCGTCGGCAGCGCCGCAATCGACAGCGCGGCCACGAGGGCGCACGGACCCGGTATGGGGACTACCTCGATGCCCGCCGACACGCACGCGCGCACGAGGTCATAGCCCGGATCGCTGATGGCCGGGGTGCCTGCATCGCTCACCAGTGCGATATTGTCGCCGGCTCGCAGCTTCGCCACCAACTCCGGCGCGCGCCGCTCCTCGTTGTGGTCGTGCAGAGACACCATGGGCGTGGCGATGGCGAAATGCTTCAGCAACAGGCCCGTATGACGCGTGTCCTCCGCGGCGATCAGCGCACAAGCCGCGAGCGTTTCGCGCGCGCGCGCGCTCATGTCGCCGAGGTTGCCGATCGGCGTCGCCACCACGTACAGCCGACCGGGCGGCGCGATTGTCACTATACTTCCTGCCTATCGCTTGAAGGGGTATCGAGGATGCAGGGTATGGCAGTGATCTGGCGACGTCCACGGCTGATGATTGGGAAGGCGCTGCCGGTGATTCTGGCGGCATCGCTGCTCGGTGCAGGTTGCAGCTTGGTGAGGCCGGAGCAGCCTCCGGCGGTATCCGCCGCGGCCCGCGCGCAGCAGTTGGTCGCCGACGGCAGGCATGCCGACGCCGCCCGGGCCTATGCCGAACTCGCCGTGCAGACACCCGCTGATCACGACAACTATGAACTGCTCAGCGCCGAACAATGGGTGCTCGCCGGCGACACGTCGGCCGCCAAGCAGGCGTACGCCACGGTGTCGCCCGAGGCTCGCACCACTCTTCCCGCCTCCCGGGCGCTGGTTGCGGCCGAGATCGCCATGTCGGAGAAAGACGGCGCACGGGCGATCCACGAATTGGACTCGATCGGGGTTCCGACGAATCCGGAGCTCGCGCAGAACTACTGGTGGCTGCGGGGCAAGGCTGCATTCCAGACCGGACATCCCATCGAGGGCACGCGCGCTTTCGTCGAACGCGAGCGCTTCATCGCCGACCCGCAGGCCGTGCGCGCGAGCCGCGACGAATTGTTTCTGCTGATCCGCGATGCGGCCGAGCGGGGAATCTCGCTGAAGCCTCCGCCGAAGACTGACCCTGTGGTCGCCGGCTGGCTCGCGCTCGGTCCGGTCGCCGTCGAGATGTCGCGCAATCCCCTGCACGCCGCCGCGGCGCTCGCGGCTTGGAAGCAGTCCTTCCCGCAGCACCCCGCGAACGACAGCGTGCTCCTGCCCGCCCAGGGACAGATGGCAGCGGCGACCGGCGGGTACCCTGATCAAATCGCCCTGTTGCTGCCGCTCTCGGGACGCGCCGAGACGGCGGGCGTCGCGGTGCGCGACGGCTTCATTGCGGCCTACCTGCAACAGCCCGCCGCCGCGCGTCCGCGTTTGAAGGTCTACGACGTCGCCGCGGAGTCGGTGGCAGGCGCCTACCGGCACGCCATCGACGATGGCGCGGGCTTCGTGGTGGGGCCTCTCACCAAGGAAGACGTGGCCGCGGTCGTGCCCATGAATTCCGGCAAAATCCCGGAATTGGCGCTGAATTTCCTCGCCGACTCGGTGAACGCCGGCCGCAATTTCTACCAGTTCGCGCTGCTGCCCGAGGACGAGGCGCGCATCGTCGCGCGGCGCCTGATTGCGGACAACAAACTGCGGGGCGTCAGCATCATCGCCGACGGCGAATTGGGCAACCGCGTGCAGAAGGCGTTCGCGGAAGAGCTTACGCAGCATGGCGGCCAGCTCCTCGACGGCGGGCGTTTCGATGCGTCGCGCGCGGATTTCGCGGACATCATCAAGCAGATTCTCCAGGTGCACATCGTCAAGGGAGAGCCGTCGAGCCACCGCAGCGATGTCGACTTCGTGTTCATCGAAGGCACTCCCAGCGCCGCGCGGCTGATCGTGCCGCAGCTGAAATTCAACTACGCCGGCGACGTTCCGATCTACTCCACGTCGGACAGTTTCGAGCCCAGCCCGAGCGCGAATGCGGATCTCGACGGCATGCTGTTTCCGGACATGCCTTGGATGGTGTCGGCTGATCCGGCGACCAGTCAGATCCGCGACTCGGTGCGGGCCGCATGGCCGGTGCGCACCGCGCGGCTCGATCGACTCTATGCGTACGGCTTCGATGCCTACCGGCTCGTCCCGTCGCTTCGAACCCGATCGTTGAGCGAAACGACCGATATTCCGGGCGTGAGCGGCAAACTGTATCTGGACGAGCACAACCGCATTCGCCGCGAGTTGGAGTGGGTGCAGTTGAAGAACGGAATCCCCTCGCCGCTGTAGGGATAACTCGCGGTTCACGGCACTTAGCCGCGGCGATCCGCGCATGCGATCCGGGCACCATGCAACCCGTGGCACCCGGATCATCGATCGCTGCAGTGCGGCGCGCGCGAGGCATCGCGGCCGAAGCGTTGGCTGCGGAGTATCTCGCGGCCAATGGCCTCCAATTGCTTGCGCGCAACGTGCGCTGCAAAGGCGGCGAGATCGACATCGTCTGCCGGGACGGCAACATCCTGGCCGTGGTGGAGGTGCGTCAGCGCGCACGGCACGACTTCGGCGGTCCGCTCGCCTCCGTCACACGCGCGAAACAGCGCAAGATCATCTGCGCGGCGCGTTTCCTGTTGCGCGCTTTTCCGGCGTGGCGGAGCTTCAGAATGCGATTCGATGTGCTCGCCCTGCACGGTCTGCCGGACGGCGTTCATCGATTCGAATGGGTCAAGGATGCGTTTCGCGCATCCTGAGGGTCACTTGACGACTTGAAGCTTCGGTCGCTTCGCCGCGGGCGCGCCTGAGCCTGCGCCGCCAGGACCCGGCGGCGGCGCGTCGCTCGGATCGGGATCCGCATCGCCTTCCGGAAATATCATGCCCTGGCCGGTTTCCCGCGCGTAAATGCCGAGAATTGCGCGCACAGGCACCTGCACGGCGAAGGAGGACCCGCTGAAGCGGGCTTCGAAACTCACGAAGTCATTGCCGAGCTTGAGCATCTGCGTGGCGGAGAAGCTCACATTGAGCACGATCTTGCCGTCTTTGACATATTGTCGCGGCACCACCACCCCTTCGCCCGCCGCGTCCACCACGATATGCGGCGTCTCCCCGCTATCGGTGATCCATTCGTGCAGCGCGCGCAGCAGGTAAGGGCGGCGCGGTCTCAATGGCGCATTTCCCGCTCGGCAACGCTCAGGCAGGAGCGGAAGGCCGCGCGCGCGAAAATTGAATTCATGTACTTGACGATGGGCTGAGCCTGCGCCGGAAGATCGATTCCGTAGGCCGGCAGCCGCCACAGGATGGGCGCGATGCTGGCGTCGACCAGCGAGAAGTCGTCGCTGAGAAAGAACGGCTTCGCCTTGAACACCTCGGCGCTCGCGCAAATGGCTTCGCACAGGACCTTGCGGCTGTGTGCCGCCGTCTTGCTTTCCCGGTCGAGCTCGATGTCGTGGGCCAGTCCGTACCAATCGCGCTCGACTCGGTACAGCGCCACACGGAACTGAGCCCGCGTCACCGGATCGATGGGCATCAGCGGAGGATGCGGAAAGCGCTCGTCCAGATACTCCATGATCACTCTGGAGTCGTACAGGACGAGGTCTCGGTCAACCAGCGTGGGCACGCTGTGATAGGGGTTCAAATCCAGCAGATCTTCGGGCAGCTTGTGCAGATCGCAATTGACCAGCTCGATGGCGATGCCCTTTTCGGCGAGTACCAGCCGCGTCCGGTGACTCCAAGGGTCAGTCGGCGAGGAAAATAAGGTCATCACCGAGCGGCGTGCCACGAACGCGATCTCCTCGAAACACGGACAATTGCGAGATCCCGCGCCTGCTTCAGTGTACGTCCTTCCAATATTCTTTTTTCAGCAAATAGGCGAACGCAAACCCCACCAGCAAGAACAGCGTTACGAATACGCCCAAGGCCTGACGCTTGGCCTTGATGGGCTCGCCGGCGTAGTCCAGGAAGTTGGCGATGTCCCTGGCGAAGACATCATACTCCTGCGGCGACAAACTGCCCGGGGTCAGCACCTCGACTTTCTCGAGCACCATTCGGTCGCTGCCGCCCGGGTCGCTGACCTTCTTGTAAACGGGTTTCTGCAGGCCCTGCAGGCTTGCCAGGATGTGCGGCATGGCGGTGCCGGGCAATACGATGTTGTTCACACCCCACGGCCGGGTGTTGTCGACGTAGTAGCCCTTCAGGTACGAATAAATGTAATCGACCCCGCGCTCGCGCGCGATGAGCGACAGATCCGGCGGCTGCTTGCCGAACCATTCGGCAGCATCGGAAGGCATGGCGCTGTTGACGCCGTCGAACGGCTTGGTCGAGGTGAACATCAAGTTTGCGGTGAGTTCCGCGTCGGGAATTTTCAGATCCTGTGCCATGCGGTTGTAGCGCACATAGGTCAGTGAATGGCAGCCCGAGCAATAGTTCATGAAATCGCGGGCACCGCGCTGCAACGAATCGATGTCGTTGATGTCGGTGTGCGCCCGCTCGATGCCCACCTCGCCTTCCTCGGCAACGGCGATTCCGGCAGGAAGTAACGCGATCGTCGCGATCAGTGCCCAACGATTAATCATGTCCTGTGACCCTCTCCGGCACCGGCTTCACGCTGTCGAACCGCGTGTACCAGGGCATCAGCAAAAAGAACGCGAAATACAGCACGGTGCCGATTTTGGCCAACATGGGGTAGATCCCGGCCGGCGGCTTCAGTCCGCAGACCCCGAGAGTGATGAACGCCACCACGAAGATCGCGAGCATGATCTTGTAGATCGGTCCCCGGTAGCGGATCGAATTGACCGGCGACCGATCGAGCCAGGGCACGAAGAACAACACCACGATGGATGCGCCCATCACCAGCACGCCCCACACTTGCGTGCCGGCGAACGACGGCACCGCCCGTAACATGGCGTAGAACGGCGTGAAGTACCAGACGGGCGCGATATGCGGCGGAGTCTGCAACGGATTGGCGGGCGTGAAATTCGCCGACTCCAGGAACAGGTCGCCGAACGTCGGGGCAAAGAAGATCACGCCGCAGAAAATCACCAAAAATCCCATCACCCCGACCAGATCCTTCACCGTGTAGTAAGGATGGAAGGGAATGCCGTCGAGCGGGTGCCCGTCAGGCCCTTTGTGCTTTTTGATCTCGATGCCGTCGGGATTGTTCGAACCCACTTCATGCAGCGCCATCAAATGCGCCGCGACGAGAAAAATAAGCGCGAGCGGCAGCGCCGCCACGTGCAGCGCGAAGAAGCGATTGAGGGTGGCGTCCGCGATGACGAAGTCGCCTCGGATCCAGTCCACCAGCGTGCCGCCGATAACCGGCAGGCTGCCGAACAGCGAGGTGATGACCTGGGCGCCCCAGAAGCTCATATTTCCCCAGGGCAGCACGTAGCCCATGAATCCCTCCGCCATCAGCACGAGGAACAGCAGGCAGCCGAAGATCCACAAGAGCTCGCGCGGCTTGCGGTGCGATCCGTACAGGAGCGCGCGGAACATGTGCAGGTAGATCACGATGAAGAAGGCTGAAGCGCCGGTCGAGTGCATGTACCGGATGAGCCAGCCCCAGTTGACGTCGCGCATGATGTATTCGACCGACGCGAACGCCTCGGCGGATGCAGGCTTGTAATTCATGGTCAGGAAAATCCCCGTGACCAATTGATTCACGAGGACGAGCAATGCCAGAGATCCGAAGTAGTACCAGAAGTTGAAATTCTTCGGTGCGTAGTACTCGGATACCTGGCTTCGCCATAGGGCGGTCAGGGGAAAGCGCTGATCAATCCAACCGAGAAAGCCCTTGCTGCTGTCGGCGGACCCAGGTGCTGCGGCCATCACTCAACCTCGCGTGACAATTATGCTGATTTGGGGGACTCGTCTTCGCCGATCACGATGCGCGCATCGCCGGCAAAGGTATAGGAAGGGACCGTGAGGTTCTTGGGCGCCGGCATGCTCTTGAAAACACGCCCCGAGATATCGTACTTGGAGCCGTGGCACGGGCAATAAAACCCGCCGGGCCAATTCTGGCCCAAATCCGTACCGGCCACCTGAAAGGCATTGTTCGGTTCGAACGCGCCGAGCGGCGAGCAACCCAGGTGGGTGCACACCGCGAGACCCACCCAGTACTCGGGATTGCGCGCCCGCGCCGGGCCTGCGTCCTTGATATAGGAGGGCTGCGCGGAATCCTCGGAATTCGGGTCGGCGAGCTGGTCGTTGTGATTGCCGAGCGCATCGACGACGGCCTTGGACCGGCGCACCACGAATACCGGCTGGCCGCGCCAAACGACCTTCAACATCTGGCCGTCCTCGAGTTTCGAGCCATCGACCGCGACCGGCGCGCCCAGCGCCTTGGCGCGAGCGCTCGGCTGCCAGGACGAGATGAAGGGCACCGCGGCGAACACGACGCCGACCGCGCCGACTCCCGTGGTGGCCGCCGTCAGCAAGCGCCGACGGCTGTGGTCAACCTGATCATCGCTCATTCGTTGCCCTCATCTAAGCAAATCTTCACGCAAACCCCTGTGGCCATAGTGTTTCCCAAAGAATATTGCGGGCGCATTATACACAGTTACGAAGTCAACCTAGCGCAGCCTTGAGGAGTGGTATTGCAGAGCACGCGCAACCTCGCGGGTTTTTTGCTGAGAGCAGCCGTGGTTGGTCTCGCGGTCGCCTTCCTGGTGGTTTGGTGGAAACCGGCATTGCTCGGAGCCACCAACGCCCCCGCTTCGACGATCCCCGTCGCGCAGCATCCGGCGCCGGCCTCGCCGCCGGTCGTGGTGATGCAGAGCTTTGCCGACTCGGTCGCGCGCGCCGCACCGGCCGTGGTGAACATCTATACGGCG
>Ga0302320_10013056_pt1 | contig 17389 bp, 16 predicted proteins | sample Bog_T0_3_FD_202130 | JGI IMG/M metagenome (GOLD analysis project Ga0302320, IMG submission 202130) | Peat permafrost microbial communities from Stordalen Mire near Abisko, Sweden - Bog_T0_3 | ecosystem: Environmental > Terrestrial > Soil > Wetlands > Peat | place: Sweden: Abisko, Stordalen Mire...
TCGCAAAACGAGCATCCCGACGCTGTTGCTCAACTTTCTCCATCGGGACTTGAAACGGCGAAGCGGTCACGTCTTTATCTTTCCTTGACGAAGGTTGCAAGACCTCTGAGCCAATCTATGCTTCACCAATCCTCCCGCGCAGTGTGATATTCAAAGGTGGAGCAGAATACTCGGGAGGTAAAACGAAGATCGGGGCGACCCGCTCGGCCGGGAAGGCGCTGATGTGCGTTCTTACGGCCGCTCCTCCTGTAGAAGTGGTTATGCTAACGCGTGCAGCAGAAATCAGCGGAAACCCTTCATTTCAGCAAGTATTGATTCTGAATTCGCAACAAACAAACGAATGGTCTCAGAACGGAATGTCGTCGTCAGAAATTTCGGCGGACTGGGTGTAGTCGTCGCTACCCCCCGCGGGGGCCGGAGTCCGCTGATCGAAGTTTGCATTCGAGTTGGAACTTGCCGGACGACTGTACCCGCCGCCGCCGCCCGCACCCTCTTCGCGGCTTGACAGCAGCACCAGCTCATTCACAATGATTTCGGTGCGATAACGCTTCTGGCCAGACTCCTTGTCGTCCCAACTGCGCGTCTGGATCCTACCTTCTATATAGAGCTTCGAGCCCTTCTTCACATAGTCGCGCACAATCTCGGCGGTGCGTGTGAAGGCGACAAGGTTGTGCCACTCGGTGCGGTCCTGCCAATTACCCTGCGCGTCTTTCTGGCGGTCGCTCGTCGCCAGCGTAAGGTTGGCAACCATGGTGCCGCCGGCGGTGGAACGAATCTCGGGATCTTTTCCCACGTTACCCAAAAGGGTGACTTTATTCACGCTTCTTGCCATGACAATGCACTCCAGTAACTGAAAAGAATAGCAGAAGGATTAACGATCGCGGCTGAGGGCTCGGTTGCGCAGCCATTTGGCCACGCCCAGCGACAGAAGCAGGCCGCCGAATGGAACGCACATCAGCGCTACGATCAAGGCGAACCACCCGGTGTTGGTGCTGGCACCAGTCGGCGAGAAGCCGCCCAGAACCGTCTGCAGAAGCAAAGCGGCCAACCCGCCAGCGCCCAGCATACTTGCGCCCCACTGAAGGAGTTGGCGCGTGCCGTCAGCCTGCTTGCCTTCCGAAGGGCGGATTGGCGTGATCGGCGCAGGGGTTTGGCCCGCTCGGCTCGCACTTCGGGAATTCGGCTTGGGTCGGCTCGCTGGCATCGTCATTCCTAACCCTGTGCCAAGCGCAACATAACGTAGGTGATGACGCCTGTTACCGAAACATACAGCCAAATCGGAAAGGTCCAGCGAGCGATCTTGCGGTGCTGTGGAATGCGTCCCGACAGCGAGAAAAAGAATGTGACCAGCACCATCGGCAACGCAATGACGGCCAGAATGATGTGGCTCGCCAGCAAGGGAAGATACACAGACCGGTACGCCGCATGAGCCGGATAACGGACGTCGCCATGCAGCGCGTGATGGAGGATATAGCTCACTAGAAACAGGGTCGAGAAGCCAAATGCCGTCAGCATGGAGGCGCGATGAGCCTTGATGCGACGGGCCCTTATGAAAGTGTAGCCAATCAGCAAGGCAGTCGCGCTGAGTCCGTTCAGCAGCGCATTCAGAGCAGGCAGAAACGCATAGTCTGTGCTGGCCGCCGCCGCCGGATGAATGTAGATGAGCCAGAAAAGAAACGCCGAAGCGGCGGCGCTTATCGCCAGTATGCCGGCGATGGCCGCGCCTGTGCCTGCCGGAGCCGAGCCTGAACGGGGAGCGACGGTCGTCTTCATGGGTCCTTAGTGTCTTGCGTTGGCGCAGAGCATAAGCGTGGTGAAGAGCAAAGGCAGGTAAAGAACGCTTACCTTGAGCAGATCGCGTGCCAGCATGCGGCTTTCGGTTTCGTTCGCAGCCTTCAGAATCTTTCCGAAACGAACGGTATATGCCAGGTAAAAAAGACCCAGCAAGGCAGCCAATACGGCGTATGTATTCCCCACCATCCCGAGCTTCCAAGGCGCCAGGCTTACCGGAATCATAACCACGGCAAAGAAAAGCGCTTCGGCCACGGTGGACCATCCGTCCGGCTGAACCACGGGCAGCATACGTATCCCGGCTTGCGCGTAGTCATGGCGATACAGCCATGAAATGGCCATGAAGTGTGGGAATTGCCAGACGAAAAGTATCGCGAACAACGCCACGCCAGGCCACTCAATGCGCCCGCGCGCCGCGGTCCATCCGAGCAGCGGTCCCATCGCGCCCGGAAAAGCTCCAATGAAAGTAGCCATGGCGGTGACGCGCTTGAGCGGCGTATAGATGGCGACGTAGGTGAACGCTGTAAGCAGGGCCAACGAAACCGTGAGCAGATTCGTGTGTTGTGCCAGCCACAATGCACCAAGTGCCAGCGCGCCCAGTCCAGCAAAAACGCCTTCGCCCAGCGAGAAGCGGCCCGATGCAAGAGGCCGGTCTGCGGTACGAGCCATGAGCGCGTCTGTCTTGCGCTCCAGAGCTTCATTCAGCGCACCCGCCCCGGCAGACACCAGCCCGATGCCGAGCAGCGTATCGAGCAATCCGCGCTGAAGACTGGAAATTCCCGATTGCATTGAGCCCAGGTAAAAGCCACCCCACCCGGTGACCAAAACCATTGAGACAACCTTGACTTTGAATAATTCTCGAAAGTCATTGATCACGGTCGCCGTGGCGCCCGGCCGAGGGGCGTGAATGTGCCCCGGGCCATGGTTCGCGCTCTCCAATGCAGGCGCGCCCTCCAGCGTGGGCGAGGCGAGCGTTGCCGGAATTGAAGCCTGCGGGGCGGGATTCATTTGAACGGTGGAAACCTCAGGGGCTGGCTCAGTCGAACGTGCAACCCCGAGCCTTTGTTGATGATATCAAGCAGGAAGGCGTCGCGTTCAATCGTCTTCACCGGTCCAGACCGGAGGCGTGGACGATCGCCTCGCTGACCTGCTCCGGGCGGAGCGCGTCCACCACGAGTGATACATGCGCGGAGCGGTAAAGAGGCAGGCGCCGGTGATAACGACTGGCCAGGTTTGCCTGGTCGGCAAGGATGGGGCGAACGTGCTCCGTTCCGCGGCAACGAAGAATTGTGGTGTCGAGCGCAACTTCGAGATGAACCATCAGCGTGCCAGCGCTGTTGAGAAGCAAAGCGCGGGTCGCAGCATGTTCGATGGCCCCTCCACCCAGCGCAAGCACCAGCGAATCAGACAACGCCAACCTGGCGATGGTGGCATGTTCGCGTTCGCGAAAGCTCGGTTCCCCGTGTGCTAGAAAAAGCTCTGCGATCGTAGCCCCGGCTTCGGCTTCGATCACGTCGTCCACATCAACGAATTGCCAACCGAGCCGAGCGGCCACCAACGGCCCGACTGTACTTTTCCCAGAGCCCATGAATCCTGTTAAAACAATTCGGCGTGGAATAGCATTCGCCGAGGAGGCTACATGCGCTGATCCGGATTCAGGTTGAATCGGCATGGAGTTAACAGCAGCCAGAATAAAGCCGCAATCCTTTTTCCAGTATAGGCAAGCGCTCGCCGAAGTCCCTCAGCCGAGAACCATCACAATCGCACCCATAGTAATCAGCAGGCCGCCGGCAAGCGCGGAGAGCGTCAGCTTTTCACCCAGCAGCAGCCACGCGAAGATCATCACCAGCGGGACGCTCAGCTTATCCAAGGGAGCAACGCGAGACGCAGGTCCCAACTGCAGAGCGCGAAAATAGCAAATCCACGAGAGCCCCGTGGCAAGGCCGCTAAGGGTTAGAAAAAGCAGCGTGCGCCGGTCGAGGGAGACAATCTCCCGGTGCTTGCCGAGGGCCAGCGCAATTCCCCACGCAAAGAGGACAACAACGCTGGTCCGCACCGCCGTAGCCAGGTTCGAATCCACATGTGCCACCCCGACTTTGGCCAACAGGGCAGTGGCCGCGGCAAAGACTGCGGAAAGAAGCGCCCATCCAATCCAACTCATGGAAGCTATGGTACGCGGTTCAAATTGCCGGACTTGCTCTAAACTCCATCTTATGCAATTTGGAAAAGCCAGCAAGACGGCCCTTCGCGTGGCCATCCGCAGGGCGGCGCACCAGCTGGTTGATTCGCCAAGGATCCTTGACGACCCCATCGCGATTCGCCTGGTCGGGCCCGGTTTCGCCAGGGATATGGAACGAGCAATGGAGCCTGTGGCACGCGATTTTCGTGCGTTCATGGCGGTGCGCAGCCGCCTCGTTGAAGACAGGCTCGCCGAAGCGGTTGCCCGCGGAGTAACGCAATATGTGGTCCTGGGTGCCGGGCTCGACACCTTTGCCTATCGCAACCCCTTTCCATCGCTGCGCGTCTTTGAGGTTGATTTTCCCGCCACCCAGGAATGGAAACACGCCATGCTTGACAATGCTGAAATATCCTTTCCGCCGAACCTGACGTTCGTCCCACTCGATTTTGAACACAAGGCCTTGAAGGCGGCCCTTGAAGAGTCTGGATTCAACGCCGCTTCCCCGGCATTCTTCGGTTGGCTCGGCGTGGTCCCATACCTCACACTCGATGCGTTTCGTTCCACGCTCGAAGCCATCGCTCAACTTCCTGCCGGCAGCGGAGTGGGCTTCGACTACGCGCTCGCACCGGAAACCCTGAGCCCCGTCGGCAGAAAAGCATTTGACGCCCTCGCCGGACGCGTTGCCAAGGCCGGGGAGCCATTTCGGCTTTTCTTTACACCGGCAACTCTGGAACTCGAGCTGCTCCATGCGGGATTTCAGCGGGTAGAACAACTGGATTCTGATCACCTCAACCGTCTCTACTTCAAGAACCGCGCCGACGGCCTCAAGCTTTCTGCGGTGAAGCTGGGCATGCTGGCCACAGCCTGGGTATAGCTGCTGTTGCGTGCACTGCCGGGACGATAAGATGAGTCATGCGCCAGTTTCTACTCGTTGCGACCGCTTTCGTCCTGCTCCTGCACACCGGATGCGGTTACCACACTCTCGGCGCGGCCACGCACATTCCGCCCGGTGTACAAACGCTTTCTGTGCCGGTTTTTGCGACGCGCACTGAGGCTTATCACACGGAAACGGTGATAACGGACGCGGTAATCCGCGAGTTTGCAACGCGTACGCGGCTCCGGGTGACACCGGACTCCAGTCAAAATGCGGACGCCGTACTGCATGGAACCATCCTCGCCGAGACTGTCGCGCCGCTGACTTACAACGCTGCAACCCAGGAGTCGTCCAGCTTTCTTATCACCATGGTTGTTTCCGTGACCCTCACCGGACGGGACGGCAAGCTTCTTTACGAAAACAAGAATTACGTTTTCCGCCAGCAATATCAGTCCACAACCAATTTGCCGACGTTTTTACAGGAAAACCCTGCAGCGGTGGAGCGGCTTTCCCGCGAGTTTGCCCGTGCCCTGGTGGCGGATGTGCTCGAAGGCTTTTAGAGGCGATCTTTACCGACCCTCGAATCCTCATGTAGGGATCACTTAGCACGTCAGCTCGAATTCTTGCCTTCTTTTGCACGTTGGGGTCTGGTCTCTGCACGTTCGGAAAGGTATTCTGAATCCGGATGATGGACGAGCGTATCTACCGAACCGAAGCGGAGTCAGGCTCTTGAGCGGCTCGCGATGGGGTGCTGGCTTCGCCGCCGCCGGTCGCTTTGTGGCGGAGGTTGAGGCTGCCGCGGCCGGCAAAGGTTCGCTGCGACCGGGCTACGTGCTCGCAGGGGACGAGGTCTTCCTGCTGGACCGTTGCCGTAGCGCCGTGCTCAAAGCATTTGTACCGCCGGACCTCACGGACTTCTGTCTCTCCGACATGGATCTTTCCGGTACCTCGATCTTTGAAGTCCTTGACCGCGCGCAGACTCCGTCGCTGATGGCGCCATTCCAGGTGATCTTTGTGCGCAACGTGCGCCAACTCTATACACGGGGCGCCAAGAAGGAGGAGTTTGCGGCACTGGAGCGGTATTTCAGATCGCCGAATCCGCAGGCGCTGATTATTTTCGTCGCGGATTTCCTCCGCATCCCATCCGACCTGCGTCGCATGGAAATGGACGACAAGAATCGCTTTGACCGCCTCACCGAAACGTTGGGTGAATACTGCGGCATGGTCGAGCTTGCGCGCGTGAATGAGGAAGATGCGATGCGGTGGGTGGCCGCAGCCGCGCAGGATGCCGGCGCGCGCGTTGATCCGGACGCAGCCCGCGAACTCGTCGATGCGCTTGGCGCGGATATGATGTGCATCGCTTCGGAAATGGAGAAGCTGCTGCTTTACACGCTGGGCCGCGGCCGCATCACGCTCGGTGACGTCGAGACCATGGTGCTGGGCGCCAAACAGCGGTCGCTCTACGAACTCACTGACGCCATAAGTTCACACGACAAGGCGCGCGCACTTGCATTGCTCCATGGATTGCTGAACAGCTCTGACGCTGGCGAAGATTCTGCAATCGGCCACCTTTATATGCTGGCGCGAACCTTCCGGCAGATGCTCGTGATCCTGGAAAAAAACGTGCGCGATTCGCGCGCTATCTGGCAGGCTTTGTGGCAGGGTTTTCGAATGCCGCCCTTTGCTGCCGACGACCTGATCCGCCAGGCTCGACGCTACAAGAGCCGCCGCGAACTCACGCGCGCTTTGCGATTGGTGGCTCGGGCCGATGTCGAACTGCGCTCATCGCCGCCAGACAAGCGGCTGGTCCTTGAGCGCCTCGTCTATGAGCTTGCCTCCGAGCCAAAGCCCAACTCCCCGTTATTCGCCTCGACTCAACTTTCATTTGAAGCATAGCGCAGGCTTACTTTTCCGGATCTCCTAACTCAGCGTGATCCAAGAACCGCGCCGTGCGCTGCGGCTCTCCATTCAAATCAAATATGACAATTTCATCTTTGCCGGCCTTGACCCAGGGCGCAGGCAAATAGAGTGTCCGCTGCGGTCCGATGTTCCAAAAACGTCCCAGCGGTTGACCGTTGATAAAGACTTCGCCTTTTCCAAACGCGCTTGTGTCTACAAATGTGTCCGCCGGATCGCCGACCTCAAACGTCGCTTGATAAAAACATGCTCCGCTGCAGGTACGTGTCTTGTATGCAAGCGCGGCTACATCCTCCATTGGCAGCGGATAGATTTGCCAGCCGGTCAGCACCTGGTTCCCGAACAAGACACGATTTGTAATCCCGGCGCGTTCGTGAGGAAACTGGTGGCCGAAATTTACACGTCCCGTATTTTCAACAAGTAGATCGAGGCGTGTCCCATCATGGGTCACATTCAGCTTCAAGGTGGACTGATCCAGCCGGCGATCGATCGTGCCCGCAAATACGCCGTCAAGGTAAACCTGCGCGTAGCTGTGTAGCTCGTCAATCTTCAACTCAGTGCTTGCAGCGTGGCCGATAGTAGTGCGATAGAGAATGTAGCCATAGCTTTGCCCCACGTCTTCCATTGAAAGGATCTGTTCTGACGTGATCGGCTTGGGAAGGTTCTCCCAGAGCGACGCCGCGCGCGTCAGTTTCACTGGAAGCAATGCGTGCACAGGAATCTGCGTGGGCGGCGGGGATGCAGCCTTTCCCGTCGCTTCTCGAATCACATCGCGGAAGAGGAAAAACTTGGGCTGCAGCGCGCCGCTTTCACCTACAGGAGAATCGTAGTCGTAGCTGGTCGTGTCCGGCTCATAATTGCTGCCGTTGCTGTTTGCACCGTTCATCCAGCCAAAACTTGTGCCTCCGTGAAACATGTACAAGTTGACTGAGTAGCCTTGCTGCAGCATCCACTTCAACTCGTCCGCTTCGGTCGCCGCATCTCTGTGCTCATGCTTTCCGCCCCAATGATCAAACCATCCATCCCAATACTCGCCGCACATTCTTGGGGCGTTGGGACGGATTTTGGCCAGCTTCGCAAATTCGGTTTTAGCATCGCCGGTACCGAAGTTAATCACCGCGGGTAGTTCGGGGAGCGAGCCGTTCTCCAACTCATCAGCCCCATCGGCGGTATAAAGCATGGCTCGATCGAATCCGGACTCGAGCAGGAGATGATGAATCTGCTCCATGTAATTGTGGTCCGATCCAAAAGAGCCATACTCGTTCTCTACCTGCACGGCGAAGATGGGTCCTCCATTGCCGCTTTGCAACGGCGCAAGCTCCTGGCCTAGTCGATGGAACCAGCGTGTCGCAGCCGCCATGAATGCAGGATTGGAGCTTCGGACTGCCATCTTCGGATCGCGCAACAGCCATGCGGGATAGCCGCCAAAATCCCACTCCGCACACACGAACGGACCAGGCCGGAGAATTACGAATAAACCCTCCCGCTGCGCCTCGCGAATGAACTCGGCAATGTCGTTCTGCCCTGAAAAATTGAACTGTCCCGGCGTCGGCTCATGCAAATTCCAGAACACGTAAGTCTCAACGGTATTGAGACCCATCGCGCGGGCTTTGCGTAATCGGTCACGCCAATACGCGCGCGGAACACGCGCATAATGGATCGCTCCGGAGATGATCTGAAACGGTTTTCCATCCAGCTCGAAATGGTCGCCGTTGACGCGCAGAACGTGCGACGCGTTCACCGCAACAGTCTGCGCCGGAAGCTCCGCGGTTGCGAAAGAAAATCCGAAAGTCAACATTGCGGCGACGGCTAGTGCAAAATTGCTACTCATATTATCTTCTTTCCATGATCCCGAATTATGAAATGAAGCAGCTCTTTATCCTCATTGCCGCGGAACAGCCTCAAGCGTCACCACCTGAAAAGGTTCCAGATGAAATGTGTAAGGTTTGCCCGCATCTAATTCGATCGCGGGGAGCGAGGAGTCGCCTTTCCATGGACTACGCGCCGTGAAGCTTTGAGCCGAGCTCGCCGGTAATTCGAATGCCTGCGCAACATCAACCGTAAAGTCCTGCGCCTGCTCGCTAGGATTACGCACGGTAATCACGCCTTCGTGCGGCGACCATGCAGCCCAACCGTACACCTGCAGCCAACGAGGATCGCCGCCAATCCAATGCGAGTCGACCAATGTCTCAGCATTCCTTCGAGACCATTTAGCAGCTTCCGCCAGCACATCCCATTCTGTGCCCGTCAGGAGGGACGGCGTGATGTAAAGCTCCTGCAACTGCGTTCCCGATCCGAAGTAGGAATGTACTTCGTTGGCAAAGTCCTCTTCCGACGCAGTCGAAAGGTGGGGCGCTTTCTGCGCGAACACAATCCCATGCAGCATAAGTGAATTGAGAGGATAAAGCCTGCCTGCCTTAACGATGTTGCCGTAGGTGGATGCGTCGCGATACGTGATCCAACGCTCGCGGTCAGACCCTACGCCGGCAAACTCCGTATCATCTCCGCCGCGCCAGATTGAGTCCGCATAAAACAGCCAGAATGGGGATGGCCAAGTACCGGTTGTGAGATTGATGTAAATGTCGGGCTTCAATTGGCGAAGATCGCCGATCAAATGAATGGCCGCGTCGAAGTCGCTCGAAAATGCGCTGCCCTTCACAACCTGGTTGACGTTGCCAGTGCCATCGAACTTGAATTGATTTACGCCATACTTCGAAACCATATCCGTCACGGCATCATGAAACAGAGCGTAATAACGCGGCCCTGAAAGAGCCAGGCCGCCGTCCACAATTTCGTAGCCGCCTTTCCGGGCAGTAGCCAATCGCTCCTGCTTGGCCTGCGCGTAACCTCCCCATGGTGACAGCCAAACGCCGGGAGCGGTGCCATACTCGGCGGCTGCCTTGGTTAGCGGGCCAAAGCCATCTTTAAAATCCGGGCGAATCTTCCACAAATCGTTAAGGTCATCCCACCCATCGTCAAACAGAAATGAATCAAGCGTCACGCCCCGCTTTTTATTTAGCTCTTCCCCAAATGCGTGTATCCGGTTAAGCGCTTCCGGTTGTGTATACGGGTTGCCGAAGCCGATATCGAACCAGCTGTTGTAGTGCAGAAATGTTCTGTATGGATGAGCACGCTCGCGTTCAAGATAAGCGAGAAATGCCCGTCGCATTTGTCCCGGCGGCGCAACGCCAATGACACCGGAGTATTGGGCGGATTGCCCGGCTCCGATCGGCACTCCGCTATGCAGTTCGCTCACGCCCCGGTCTGCCACAACGCTGGTCTCGGCCAGCGGCGACTCAATGCCAAGATAGAAATTCCCGTCGATCAGCGGCGATCCGTTGACATTTCCTGCAACTGTTATTCCCTGAGCGCTCACGTCGATCATCGTCACACCGCTCACCGGCAGTGACATACTTCCCGCGCTGATTGTGAGTATCTGCCGAACGTAGCCTGAGCCTTGGCGAACCACCAGGGCCCAGTCCGCCTGGAACAATCCCGTATGATCTTTCAGCGCATAGTGGACCGCAACACCGGGCAATCTTTCAGAGAACCGAGAAGCACTGGCGTTGGGACTCAGCTTCTCGATGCGCGGGGGGCCGGAAACATCAAGGTCTGACGAGCCTAATACGCCAATGCGCTGCAGTTCGATCGAGAAGGGCTTCTCCAATATGACCGATGAAACGGGCGTCGATGGCGAATCGGACTTATCGCGGATAACAAGAGACGCAATGTGTCCTTCGCGAATTTCCCATGCAGCCTCGATCCGGCTGTCCTGGAGTACGCCGCCTCGATTCGGCCCGCTTGGTTTAGCGTTCAAAGTGACGGCTGGGTCGTCCTGCGTGCCGTCTCCAGGACTCTGCGAGAAAGTTGCAGCCGCGGAACAAATACACAGCAGCATGGCCGGCAACAGGATTCGAAAATTAAGAACGCAGGTGCCGATCCGCTTCACCAGGAACACCGCAGGTCTCCTTTTGATCACGGACCAGTGTATCCGAGCGGGAACGGAGTTGAATGTGAAACCGCTGTCTTTGACCTTTGTGCGACGCAATCAGCGTCTCAGCTTAAGCCTCATGCCGGAGCCACCACTGCCCGCTTTCTTCCTCGCCTGCCCACCTCAGCGCAAGCCGCGCTCGTTGAGCCACGGGCCGTATTGCTGGTCGAGGGTTTCAATATGCTGCAGGTAACCCTCCCGCAAAGATCCAAGCAATGAACGCAGGCGTATCGCGCTGCCATGCAGCACGCGCTGGGGAGATTGCCGCAATTGCGTCAACATATCCTGGTGAGCGGCGCGGTGCTCGGCCAATCCAGGAAAGCGGCTTTGCTCCATCAGGCATTCTTCGCTCTGAAAGTGCATCCGAGTGAATTCGATGAGGCGATAAAGAATCTCGCCCGCATTTTCTCCGTCTGATCCGCGCAACAATGCCAGGCGCAACTCGTTCACCGTATCCATGAGGATGGCGTGCTGGTCGTCCATAGCTCGAACGCCCACGGATGAAGCATGGTTCCAGGTTAGAAGTGCCAAATGAGCCCCCCTGCAGCGTTCTCGATTCCGCTCTCTGCGGATAACTGCACGCAAGGCGGCTTCCCCGGGGGGAAAACCTTGCATGGTCTTCCCAACGTGATATTCGAATCGAGAGTGCCCTATTCGCTGAATTGATTATCGGCAAGTAGGGGCGAAGGCTCTATGGCTGAACTTGCGAAAGACCTGACAAAGGCTTGTCCGTGGTCATTCCAAGGGGATGGAAGTTTCATTTTCATGGCCGCGCGTCGTGAGCGTAATTGCAGCCGCCAGGATCAGCGCGCCCCCGGCCCAGGCATACGGGCCAAGCTGTTCACCCAACAAACGCACGCCGAGGTACGAGCCGAGCGCAGGCTCAATATTTAGAAAAACGCCTGCGCGCGAAGCTGGCACGTGGTGAATGCCCCAGTTCCACAGGAGCGTGGTGGTGGCCGTGCATAGGAGCCCGCTGACAGCCAGCGCAATCCAGGCTGTTGAACTCAAATGAGCAAACGGCGGTGGTTGTCCCGCCCGGTGCGTGAGTGGGCTCAAGACCCATGGGCCCAGCACAATGACTGCCAGCATCATCGTTCCCAACAGGATGGTATAAGCCGTGACCACCGGCGGACTGTGGGTTTGCATGAGTTTCTTGCTCAGAAGAATCCAGGCAAGCGCGGTCACCAATGAAGATACAACCATGAGATCGCCAGCCAGGGAAGAGTGCCCCTGCGCCCCGGAACCGCGGCTGCCGCCCAGCACAATCAGTGCCGCGCCCGCAGTCGACCCGCCAAGCGCCACCCAACCAATCCAATCGAGCCGCTCGGCGGCGAAAATTGCTGCCGCTGCGGCCAGCAGCACGGGCATCGAACCCATCATCAGTGAAGCGTGGCTCACGGTGGTAAGGGCTAGACCATGGAATTGCAGAAGAAACTGGATGGGGACGCCAAATGCAGCGGAGATGAAAAGCAGCATAACTTCTTGGGCCGTAAGATGAAATCGGCTGCGATTCGCAACCACCAATGGAAACATGCCCAGGGAAGCAAACAGAAAGCGGTAAAGCACCATGTGCTCAACGCTCATCTCCCTCAGTGCAAGCTTTCCAAAGAAAAAACCCGTGCCCCAAAGGCACCCCGCCAGCGCGCAGGCCGCGTAGCCAAGAACCCGCAGACGGCGAGCCCTTCCCGCCAAAAGAATTTGCTCGCTCTCGACTGCGTCGCCTCGGACCATCTTGCTTTGCGATGTCTGCTTTTCCATCCTTCTTTAATGTCGCATACGCGATTGCAAACAATGTGAAGTCGGATGCAGCCAAGGTTTGCTGGGGAGTCGACAGGAAGGCTTTTCCTCGGCTACCGTATTTAAGTTCAGGCACTGCCTCGGTTTTGCGCTTTTTCCCCAATCAGCCGCAACACGCCGGTCAGTTCGCCCGGATCAACCTTAAAAGGAGAGTCCACAATGTTTTCACGAAAAGTGATATCCAGCCAGCTTTTCCCCCTGACCCGTTGTCTGATATCCGCCGCGATATTGGCGTCGATGCCGGTCGTCGCCGCGCGAGCCCAAGTCGTTGTGGTGCCGGATACGCCGCAGATCGGCTCATCGAACCCCATTACGGCTGCACCACCAGTGACTCGACCGCACACCAAGCCCTGCGTGGTGCAGTTGTTCCAGAATCTCGAGTTCGCGGACTACACTCCCAAGACCTATTCTTTTACGCCGCCTGAGTCGTGCCCGGGACCATGGTCAAAAGTCGTGTTCACCGCCGACTTCACCGTCACAGCAGGCAGGCAATATGACCGCACCGCGGCATTCTATCTGGGACACGCCAACATCTTCTACGGAACCACGGCCGAGCCGCGCGCGACCTTAAGCCCGTCCTGGCATGTGGAGCGCGATGTGACGGACCTGTCCGCAATTTTCGAGACGCCCGAGACAGGCGAAGCTAACCTGGGAAATTTCGTGGGGGTTTATAACGGCGTAACCTACGATGGCATCATCTACGCAAACGCTGCGTTGGAATTCTACCCCGCATCGTGGCGCGACCCGGCTGCGAAGACCCCGGACATCGTCGTTCCTTTGAATGGAACCGGCGGGGATGCAGGCACGCTCAACACAACAACGGACCAGATCACGCAGGCGCTGAGCCTTCCCACCAACGTCGAAAATGCTTATCTCGACGTAATCGCACAAAGCCAATCGAACGACGAATTCTGGTATTTCTGTGTGCCCAACGATGAGGCCGGCAACCTCGAAAGCTGCGGCAACACCGCCTTTCGTGAAACCGAGGTGACCATCGACGGGAAGCCGGCGGGCGTGGCTCCAGTCTACCCATGGATTTACACCGGCGGCATCGACCCTTACCTTTGGGAGCCGATTCCCGGCGTGCAGACCCTTGACTTCAAGCCCTACCGCGTAGACCTGACTCCGTTTGCGGGAGTGCTTGGGGACGGGAGCACGCACACTTTGGGCGTGAGCGTTTTCAACGCGGACAGCTATTTTCTGGCAACGGCCAACTTGCTTGTCTTTACTGATCACGGATCGAAGAAAGTCACGGGCGGGGTCCTTGAAAACACCTTGAGCGACGCTCCGACTCCAGAGGTAACTGAAGCCATCCAGGTGGACCCGACTGGAACCATTTATACGGGCAGCGAAAAAGTGACTTCGAAGCGCGCCTTCACCATCAGAGGCTACGTGAACACATCGCACGGGCGAGTGGACACGACAGTATCTCAACACGTGGATTTCTTGAGCGATCAGACCTTCGACGTGAGTCCGACCACGGACGTACAGGACGCGCGCCAGCTGACAACCGTGAACTCGCGCACGACCACCAGCAACGGATGGCTGCAGAACACGTCAGAACAGCATTTCACTTATCCGCTTAAGGTGGATTACAAGTTTGTGATCAATCCGGATGGAAGCTTTTACCAGACAGCAACCGTTCACCAGAAAGATTCAGTCGACAAGACGCAAGCCGTAAACGGATTCAATTATGACGGCATCCAACTTGAGAACGAGGTGAGCGCGACCGACACCCTGCAATGGGATTCCAACGGAAACCTGCTGGGCCCGACGGGTAGCAAGACGCAGCAGACATTTACGTGGAGAGACGGCAGGGGGCAATGCTACAGCCGCACATTGACCGCCGCGGGACAGCAATTGACCTCGGTGAAAGACGAATCCTTCTGCCACTGACGCCAAGAGCTTATGCAGATGGGCCCGGTTGAAATCGCCGGGCCCACCCGCAGCAAAAGGCCCCATCAGGAAAGGCACCAAGGCGGTGCGCGCCCGCTCACTGACTAAACCGGGTAAGATCGGCGAAAATACTTGTCGATGAGCAAATGGCGACTTCGAACGAAGCGGAACGCACCCAGGATTCTCCGCCTCCTGGTTGCCGTGTTGCCGTTTTTCATGTTGCCCTGCCTCTTGGCTCAAGGGAATGGAATCTTTGGATTCGGTTCCCCTCGCGCGCCCAAACAACGCCCGCTCCCTGACCGCCCCCCGGAGAAAGCAACTCTTCCCCCCAGTTTCACCGTTCCCGTCGAACCTCTCGGCTTTTCGGCACCTGGGCCAAATTATATGGGGCAACGCAACAGCCTCGCCTCCCTTGATTTTCTTGATGAGAACAGGCTGCTCTTCACATTCCGTGTCCCCGGGCTCATGCGCCGCGAGGACCCCAGCGAGGGCGACGCCCGGCAAATTCGTGCCGTGGTGGTGGCCATCGCGACTGGAGCAGTTGAGGCGGAAGCGCTGTGGACGGTCCACGACCGGGCCCGTTACCTATGGATGTTGAAGGATGGCCATTTTCTGCTCCGTGATCTGGACACGCTCCAAACTGGAGATGCGTCGCTGCAACTGAAGCCCTTGCTTCAGTTTCCGGGGCCATTGCTTTCATTGGAGCTGGACCCGATGCAGCGATACATGGTCACCAATTCTCGCGAACCTGCCACGTTGCCCAAAAATGGCGAGGTGCAGAGGCCTTCCACCGCAGCCGCAAGCATCGATGTTGACGATGCAAAACCAGAAGGCCAGCCGGAGCTGGTGATGCGAATACTGCAGCGGGATTCCGGGCAGGTAATGCTGGTTGGGCGAGTCCGGTCCAATGTGCATTTGGCCATTAATTCCGACGGTTACGTTGAAACCCTGCGCGGAACCGGGATGCAGTGGGTGCTGAATCTGAATCATTTTAGTGGTGGAAGCACTATTCTGGGGCACGTTGAATCTGCTTGTTTGCCCGTCCTTGACTTTGTTTCACAGCAGGAGTTGCTCGTGACCGCCTGCGCCTCGGGCGGCGGTCGAAAATTAACCGCCCTCTCCACCGACGGCAAGAAGCTTTGGGAGGTGCAGACCTCGACAGACGCAATCTGGCCGCTCCTGGTTATGGCTCCGGACGGTTCACGGCTCGTTCGTGAAACCCTGGCTCTTAACCATTCGCTCAACGACTATTCGTACATCCTGGAAGCGGAGAATGTAAGGGGCCAACTGGTGCGGGTTTTCGATGCCGTCAACGGCAAGGTGGCTCTTGAAGCCCCGGCTAGCCCAGTGCTGGATGCCGGCGGGAACGCAGCCATTTCCCCTTCCGGCCGCCGTGTAGCTGTCGTCAATGCGGGCGCCATCCAGGTGTTCGACTTGCCCCCGCCGGCGAAACCTGCGGAGAGGGCGGTTGACCAGCAGGTTCACTGATCGGTTTCCGACTTACCCGCCCATCGGGAAGCCGTGTAAACTGAGCGATGGGAGACTGTTCTTGGCTACGGCTGTTGTGAACTATACCGCTGCAGCGGCAACCGATCGGGGCCGCAAACGCCCGTCAAACGAAGACGCATTCGGCTTCTCCATTGAGCATGGAGTCTACGTCGTGTGCGACGGGATGGGTGGCGCAGCGGCTGGCGAGATTGCCAGTTCCGTTGCGGTTGAAGAGGTGTTGCGTCTGTTCAGTTCCGCGGGACAAGAGGCTTTAATGCCTGCCATTGCCGAGGAAGCAATGGCCGCCGCCAACAAGGCCGTGTTTACGCGCGCGCAACGAAACGAAAATCTCAACGGCATGGGCACCACCCTGGTTGGCCTTGTGGTTCGCGAGCGCAACGTCTGGGTGCTCAACATTGGCGATAGCCGCTGTTATCGGCTCCGCGAGCGTCGTCTGGAGCAACTCACCCTGGACCATTCTCTAGTGGAAGAGCAGGTTCGGTTGGGGCGGATGACTTCAGCAGAGGCACTTCGATCGCCGCTGAAGAATGTCATTACGCGCGCCGTAGGAACCCAGAGCCAGGTTACGGCCGATGTTTTGGAATTGAAGGTCGAGCCCGGTGATCTTTTTTTGCTGTGCTCCGATGGCTTGACCAGGGAGCTACCCGACTCAACCATCGAATCCATCCTAAGGGTCGACGCCCAGCTTCAAGATCTTTGCACGCGGCTCGTGAACTCCGCGAAGAAGGCCGGCGGCCACGACAATATCACCTGCATTCTGGTGCGTGCGGGAGGCTAATCCCCGTTCGCGAAGAGTTAGCATGCAGGCTGATCTCGGTTGCGCTGCGGTAGTAATAAACGATAGATTTCTTGTCGGCGAGGAGCAAGCATGAGCATGGCAGGCGAGGTGGGATCCCTCTCCTTGGACCCAACGGAAATTCCACAAAGAAAGCTTCATACCGGGGCCAAGATGCCGGCGATCGGCTTGGGTACGTTCGGGTCTGACCATGTGACCGCTGACCAGGTTGCCCAGGCAGTGAAGGGCGCGGCAGCGGTTGGCTATCGTCATTTCGATTGCGCCTCGGTCTACGGGAATGAATCCGAGGTTGGAGCTGCCCTCGAATCCATCCAGAACAACGGTCTGCAGCGCGAAGAGCTTTGGATCACTTCGAAATTATGGAACGACAAGCACAGTGAAGAGGATGTAATTGCGTCCTGCCGCCAGTCGCTTGCGGACCTCCGCCTGGACTATCTCGATCTCTATTTGGTCCACTGGCCTTTTCCGAACTTCCATCCGCCTGGCTGCGACGTGAGTTCTCGAAGCGCTGACGCCAAACCGTACATCCACGACAGCTACATGAAAACGTGGCGCAAAATGGAAGAGCTGGTTGATCTGGGATTGGTGCGCCATATCGGTACGTCGAATATGACGATTCCGAAACTCAAGCTGGTG
>Ga0302320_10013057_pt1 | contig 17389 bp, 15 predicted proteins | sample Bog_T0_3_FD_202130 | JGI IMG/M metagenome (GOLD analysis project Ga0302320, IMG submission 202130) | Peat permafrost microbial communities from Stordalen Mire near Abisko, Sweden - Bog_T0_3 | ecosystem: Environmental > Terrestrial > Soil > Wetlands > Peat | place: Sweden: Abisko, Stordalen Mire...
TAGCGGTCACCGCCGTGAAGGACCGGATGGTCGAGCTCAACAAGCAGATCACCTGGGTGCCCGAGCACGTCCGCGACGGAGCTTTCGGAAAATGGTTGGAGGGGGCGCGGGACTGGTCGATTAGCCGGAACCGCTTTTGGGGGACCCCGATCCCGGTTTGGAAGAGTGACAACCCTGCTTACCCGCGAGTCGACGTCTACGGCAGCCTCGATGAGCTCGAGGCCGACTTCGGCGTCCGCCTCACCGACCTGCACCGACCCGGCATCGACGAGCTCACGCGGCCGAACCCCGACGACCCGAGCGGTGCCTCTTCGATGCGCCGCATCCCCGACGTGCTCGACTGCTGGTTCGACTCGGGCTCGATGCCCTTTGCCCAGCTCCACTACCCCTTCGAGAACGTCACACGCTTCGAGGAGCACTTCCCGGCAGACTTCATCGTCGAGTACATCGGCCAGACGCGCGGGTGGTTCTACAGCCTGCACGTGCTCGCGACGGCTCTTTTCGACCGGCCGCCGTTCAAGACCTGCATAGCGCACGGGATCGTGCTCGGCGACGACGGGCGCAAGCTCTCTAAGAGACTGAAGAACTTCCCCGACCCCGAGGAGGTCTTCGCCGCCTTTGGGGCCGACGCCATGCGCTGGTACATGCTCAGCTCACCGGTGCTGCGCGGCCTCGACATCGTCATCGAGAACAAGGGCCTCTCCGAGCCGCTGCGCCAGGTCTGCAACCCGATCTGGAACACCTGGCACTTCCTTTCCCTTTACGCGAATGCTGACGGGCTCACAGGACGCGTGCGGACCGACCAGACCGGCGTGCTCGACCGTTACATCCTCGCCAAGTGCCGCCGTCTCGTCGAAGACGTCACGGCTGCCATGGACAACTACGACCTGGCAGGGTCCTGTGGCCACATCGCGGCCTTCTTGGACGCTTTGACGAACTGGTACGTACGACGCAGTCGCGATCGCTTCTGGCGTCCCGTGGACGCCCGAGCGACGCAGTTCAACGGAAATGGCGACCAGGGCGACGACGCCGCCCCCGATGACAAGCAGGACGCCTACGACACCTTGCACACGGTCCTCGAGATCCTTACCAGGGTGGCAGCGCCCTTCCTCCCCTACTTGAGCGAGGCCGTCTACAAAGGGCTCACCGGGGACCGGAGCGTGCACCTGCGGGGATGGCCTGAGCCCGACGAGCTGCCGGCCGATCCCGAGCTTGTCGATGCGATGGACCTCGCCCGCGAGGTCTGCTCGGCCGGGCACTCGATCCGCAAGGCGGCCGGGCTCCGCGCCCGCCTGCCGCTTTCAGCCCTGACCGTGGCCGCTCCCGGCGCCAGCGGACTGCTTGCCTACGCCGACCTGATCGCCGACGAGGTGAACGTGCAACAGGTCAAGCTCCAAGACACGGTCGGGGATCTCGCCGAGACGGCTCTCAATGTCCTTCCCTCGGCCTTGGGGCCCCGGCTAGGGCCTCTCACCCAGCGGGTGATCGCGGCTGCGCACAAGGGCGACTGGAGACGCCTTGCCGACGGAACCGTGCAAGTAGGTGGCATCGACCTTTTGCCCGGAGAGTTCGACCTCAAGCTACGGCCCTCGGACGCCACCTCGTCGCGTTCTCTGCCAGGCGAGGTGGGCGTGGTGGCCCTCGATCTTGCGACCACGCCCGAGCTCGAGGCAGAAGGCTCCGCCCGCGACGTCATCCGCCTCGTGCAGATTGCCCGTCGCGATGCTGGCCTTGAGGTGACAGACCGCATCGAGCTGTGGGTCAAGGTTCCAAAAGAGCTGGTAAAGGTGCTGGAGAAGTGGCGCGACCACATCGCCACCCAGGTGCTTGCCGTCTCTTTCGAGATCGAGCCCCACTACCCAATCAAGGCACAAGCTGTAAGTGATGGCGACACTTTCAGCGCCGTGGGTGAGCTGGCAGACGCCAGCTCGGTCGTCATCGCCCTCAAGCGTCGCGCCTGAGCCAAAGCCTGCGTCAGGCGATCCAGTCCGGACCGCCCAGCTGAGCTGAGCCGGGTTCGAAACCAACCCCGCCAGCCTCATCGCCGCCCTGGCCGAAGATCGTCATCGAGTCGGAGTGCCAAGCGTCGATGGGCGGCCCAGAGTCATCGAGGGACGGGACCGCAGCCAGGCTGGCATGGCCTTCGTCTTCGGCAAAGCCAGCAGTTGGCGCGTCGTCCTGGCCATAGTCGGACGACGGCGGCGACGGGGCGGCGGCTTGGGCGTCCTCGTTTATCTGGGCCTCGATCTCGTCGTCTAAAAGATGCCCTTCGTCATTGAGGCTCGAAGGATTCGTAAACGAGCGAAGCTCGGAGATCTCGTTTGGGGCGGGCAAGGTCCTTTCCACAAAGCGCAGGGCGGCACGCAGCGAATCGGCCAAGCGCTTGCGCTCAGAATCGAGCAGCTCGGAAAGCTCCCTCAGCTCATCGCGGACCTGATCGCGCTGGTGCTCGAGGCGGGCATTCTCCTCGGCGTGACGTCGCTCGGCCTCTGTGGTGAGCCGCTTCGCGTTGTCTTGTGCGTCGGACAAGATCTTCTCGGACTCGCTGCTGGCTCCCTCTAGCAACTCCGCTGCCTGCTCTTGAGCTTCACGCACGGCGAGGTCGGCCGTGCGCTGGGCGAGCACGAGCGTCCGGCGGATCGTGTCGTCGTCGGCATCGGCCGCCCGGTCAGAGATCGACCGCTCCGCCCGCTCGGCCCGGTAGGCAAGCTGGCGCATCTTCTCCTGCAGCTCTTCGACAGCGACCGCGACCTTCTCCAAAAACTCGTCGACTTCGTCGGTGTCATAGCCGCGAAGACGGTCGCGAAACTCAACCTCTCGCAGGACTTTGGCGGAAAGATCCATGTCCTGGATGGTATCGGGCGATCCCCAAGAGAGGGTGGATACCGCCCGAGGGAGCCCTAGATGAGCCGGCTAATGATCAAGATGACGATCCAGACGATGATCGGCGAGAGGTCGATCACCGCCCCACCGGCGCGCAAGGGCGGCACCACTTTGCGCACCGGTCTAAGGACGGGCTCGGTGACCGCCTCGAAGAATCTCGCGATGGGCGCCAACGACGAGCCCGGCGGAGAGGGGATGTAGGAGAGCACAACCCGGACGATAAGGAAGAAAAGGAAGATGTTGAGGATGCCGGCTACATAGGTCAAATAGACCCGCCCTCCTCGTCACAGCAGGCCCTTTTTCGCGGGCTTAGGGATCTCAGGACCGGAACAGCCCGTTCTCTTGCAGGCGCTGGCGCTCTTCTGGGGAAACCTCGACGTTCGAGGGCGTCAGCAAAAAGACCGACTCGGCGACTTTTTCCATCGAGCCGCCAACGGCGTAGGTAAGCCCCGAGCAGAAGTCGATCATGCGTCTGGCCAGGTCCTTCTCGCTCGCTTGGAGATTGACGATGACAGGCATGTTCGCCTTGACCATATCGCCGATCTCCTGGGCGTCAGAGAACCGGGCCGGCGCTACAACCTGGGGCTTTGACTGCCGTTGGGTGACGAAAGGACGTACGACAGCTCCCCGGGCGACGGGGATCTGCACCTCGCGGCTCTCGTCGCGGCCCATAGGGCGCACCGTCGCCACGCTCGCTCTCTGCGACACGGGCTCGGGGTAAGCGCTCTGGCGGACGCGAGTCGAAGTCGGTTCGACTACGTCCTCCTCGTCTGAGTCGTAGTCCTCCTCGTCGTCGATGTCTTTCAACCCGAGGTACATCAGCGCCTTTTGCACAAACGAAGCCATCTCCAGCCCTCCTCCGAGAACCCTATTGTTACAGCCTGCGACCCTTCGGGCGAGAACCGAACAAGGCAGTTCCGAGACGCACCATCGTCGCGCCGGCCGAAACGGCCTGCTCGAGGTCCTGTGACATACCCATCGAGAGCTCTTTAAGACCGAGATCCTCGCGCAACAAAGCAACCTGGTCGAAGGCCGCCTGCGCCTTGGCCGAGTCGCCCGCCGGCGCCACCGTCATAAGACCGTCGACGCGACATCCGAGCTCGACGAGGCCGGCGACGACGTTTCGCACCTCTTTTGGAGCGCACCCGCCCCGGCCAGGCGCACCGGTCGTGTCGACCTCGACGAGGAGCGACGCCGGCTCGGAAAGCTCACCCGGCTCCGCCACACGATGGCGCTTGATCGCCTCGCCCTCGACGACTCTCGAGACAGCCTGCCAGCAATCTACGTAGTTCGCGAGACGCCCGATCTTGTTGCGTTGAATCGCTCCGAGGAAGTGCCAGCGCGCCGTGTGCTCGAGTGTCGGCCACTTGGCGACGAGCTCGTCGGAGTAGTTCTCACCGAAGTCCCTGAGGCCGACTTCGAAGGCGGCCGACACCTCTTCGGGGCCGAACCCCTTCGTCACCGCTATGACCTTTACCCGCTCGAGGTCGCCGCCCGCCCGGACGATGCGCTCGCGGGCGACATCCAGTCGCGCGGCGACTTGATCGGCAAGCGAGCTGGTCACGAAAGCGACACGACGAGTGCCTGGCGTCCGGTGTCCTTGCGGGCGCGCCACGAGAACCAGCCCGGGTCGCAGGCGGTGCAGTGGGCGAGCTCGGCCTCGAGGCGGACTCCGGCCGCCTCGAGCGCCCGGTGAACTCCGGCCCGAAGGTCGAGGGCAGGAAGGCCTTTCGAGGTGACCGAAACCAATGAGGAGCCGTAGCGGGCAACGAGCGGCTCGAGGTCGGCTGGATTGAACTCGTAGCACTCCGGGCCGATGCAGGCGCCGATGACGGCGGCGATGTCTGTCGATCCCATCTCGGCCATCTTGGCCGCAGCGCGCTCTATCACGCCCGCCAAAAGGCCTCTCCATCCCGCGTGGACCGCCGCCACGGTCCCCTCCGGGCTCGCTAGGGCGATCATGGCGCAGTCGGCGGAGAAGACCGCCAAAGGGGCGCCCGGGAGACTGCTCACGAGGACGTCGGCCTCACGGCCTTCACAGGCCTCAGTCGGCTCGAGGACGACCACGTCGTAGCCGTGACACTGGCGCAAAAAGCGCCATGGCCCCGGCGCGACTAGCTGGCGTCTCTGTCGGACGACGTCGGCCCGCTCCAGGCCGCGCAGTCCCACGTCTCCGTCCCCTGTGCCACTCAAGACGACGACCGCGGGCGTACCCGCGATCTGGATCCGTCTAGCGGAGGAAGGAGGGGACGTCGAAATCGTCGTCGAGGTCGAGGTCGTCGTCACCACCGACATCGAACACGTCATGTCCCTTGGCCGCTGCGTGACGCGGGGCCACGAGAGGCTCGCTCTCTTTTACCCCGGCGGTCGCCGGGCTCGAGGGGCGAACTGGTGACGGTTCCGCGGCGGGCCGTGCCGGGCTCGCGGAGGATGCCGTCTCGAAGTGGTCGAAGCCTGCGGCGATAACTGTCACTCGCACCGTGTCACCCAGGGCGTCGTCGATGACGTTGCCGAAGATGATGTTGGCGTCGGGATGGGCCACGTCGTGGATGATGGCGGCCGCCTCGTTCACCTCGAACAAGGTGAGGTCACTTCCGCCGGCGATGTTGAGCAGGATGCCTCTGGCGCCCTCGATGGACGCCTCGAGGAGCGGGCTCGTGATGGCATGACGGGCCGCATTGACCGCCCGTCCCTCGCCGGAACCGGTCCCTATGCCCATGATCGCCGAGCCGGCGTTGCTCATGACCATCTTTACGTCCGCGAAGTCCGTGTTGATGAGACCGGGAACGTTGATGAGGTCGGTGATGCCGGAGACGCCGTGCAAGAGGACCTCATCAGCCATCGAGAAGGCCTCGACCATCGAGGTCCGCTCGTTAGAAATGGACAAAAGACGCTCGTTCGGGATGACGATGAGGGTGTCGACCTTCTCGCGAAGGCGCTGGATGCCCTCTTCAGCCTGGGTGGACCTGCGCCTGCCCTCGAAGGCGAAGGGCCGCGTCACGACACCGATGGTGAGAGCACCGAGTCCCTTTGCCGTCTCGGCGATGACCGGGGCCGCACCGGTGCCGGTGCCCCCGCCCTTGCCGGCGGTGATGAACACCATGTCGGCGCCCTTTAGCACCTCCTCGATCTCCTCGAGGTGCTCCTCAGCAGCCATGCGCCCCACTTCGGGGTCGCTCCCGGCGCCGAGCCCGCGCGTCAAGGTGCGCCCGATGTCGAGCTTGATATCTGCCTCGCTCATCAAAAGGGCCTGGGCGTCAGTGTTGACGGCCACGAACTCGACCCCTTGCAAGCCGGCGTCGATCATTCGGTTCACCGCGTTGACTCCGGCGCCACCGACACCAACCACCTTGATCACGGCGATGAAGCTCTGGCCTGGCGTGCTCATCCGCGCTCCATCCTCTCCCTGAGTACCAGTGGGGCTACCGCTGGTCGGCTACGCGAACCAACCCGGCGACCTCGATCACCCTCAGCACCGATCTCGTCGCGGGTGATCTCAGCCATCACCCTTCCCTTGAACGTTAGAGGCGCTTGTGAGGGGGGTCAAGACCGGGGCGGCTGCGACTCTCAAGTCGATGCCGCCAACGCTTGTCAAATTGACCCGCGAGAGCACCGTCGCAAGCGACACGAACTTCTCCGGGAGCGCCTCGTCGTCGCCCACAACGGCGTTCACTCCCCCTTCGAGGCGCACCACCACGCCGTCTGTGACAGAGTCCACGATCTCGTTCACTCGGGGCACGAGCGACTCGGGGAGCTGGGCGGCGGCAACCAGCAGATCTCGGGCGCTCGCGCCAAGTGAGCTGCCCGGAGAGGCCGACGCGCCGGGAAGCACCACGAGAGGAAGGCCGGCAGGCCTAGAGCTCTCGTCGGCCAGAACACGACCGGTCGAATCGAGCACGGCGTAGTCGCCGCCTAAAAGGTGGCTCGCCGCCACCGGCACCCGCTCGACGACGCTGACGGCGACGGTGGAGGGCCATTCCACCTTTACCGAGGCTGATAGCACCCAAGCAAGGCGATCGACGCGCAGCGAGATGGCACCCGCGTTGACGTCGATCAGGGGTGGCTCCTTGTCGAGGCCGCTGACGGCGAGGATCTCACTGCGAGAGGTGTTCACCGCACCCGCTATTACGACGCTGCGGGCAGCGAACAGTCTCGAATGCAAGACGGATACAACGCCGGCTGACAGGCCAGCGGCCGCCAGCACCGCCAACAACATGCCGAGGCGTCGGTGACCCCGCTGGCGCTCCACTCGCACACGCCTTGCTTGAATCCTCGGATCGGTCATGACTCCTCCTCGAACCCGACCATGTGCAGCTCAGTGCGAAGCTCGACCCCGAGCCGCTCGACGACAAGCCTCTGCACCATGTCGATGAGGCGCTTTACGTCGTCCGCCGAGCCTTCGGGGTCGGCCTGGATGAAATTGGCGTGCTTTTCGGACACGACGGCCGTCCCTATGCGCATGCCCTTGAGCCCCGCCTGCTCGACAAGGCGCCCGGCGGTGTCATCGGCCGGGTTGGTGAAAACCGAGCCGGCATTTTGACCCCCTGGCTGATGCTCGCGACGCCAGCGCACGATCTCGGCGATGCGCCCGGCCGAGACGGCGGGCTCGCCCTGTTCGAGGCGGAAGGACGCCTCGGTGACTACTTCATGGGAAAGGAGCGACGAGTGCCGGTAGGACAGATCGAGGTCGAAAGCCGTGACTACCCGCGCTGTGGTGGAGCCCATAGTGACCACCCGGCACGAAAGGAGGCGATCGGACGTCTCGGCGCCATGACCACCGGCGTTCATCCGGACGGCGCCCCCGACCGAACCCGGAACCCCGACGGCCCACTCCAAGCCGGTGAGGCCGGCCGAGGCTGTGCGTCGAGCCAAGACGGGATAAGCGGTCCCGCCCCCGGCACGCACGATCTCGCCCTCGATGTCTGTGTGGGAAAAGCCCGCCCCAAGGCGAAGGCAAAGCCCTTTGAAGCCGGAATCGGCAACAAGAACGTTCGACCCCTTGCCTAACACAAGAACATCGATCCCGGTCGCCCCGACGACTTGTGAGACGCGCTCGAGCTCGGCGATGTCGGCCGACTCGCAGTAGAGAGCTGCCACTCCCCCGACACGGTAAGTGGTGAGCTCGCCGATTGGCCGGTTGCGTTCAACAAGCGAGCCCAGCATCTCGGCGGCCCGCTCCACCGCCGCCAAGGTGCCGGCAGGGTGCAGGGCGCTCATGGGCGCTCGCCTACGCCGAGCTCGGCGGCAAGGTTGGTGAGATCCCCTGCGGCGAGGGTCAGGCAAAGGTCGCCCGGGCGCAGGATCGTGCGCAGATAGGTGACGAGATCGTCGTGGTTGGGCACGTAAACAGCCCGGGCCTCAGGATGCTTGCCAACGATCGCATCTAACACCAGTTTGCTCGACACCCCTGGGCGGGGCTGCTCGCCCGCGGCGTAGATGTCGGCGAGGACGACTATGTCGGCCCCCTCGAAGGCATCGGCGAACTGCGGGGCGACCGTTGCCACCCGCGAGTAGCGATGCGGCTGAAAGACGCAAACGATGCGCTCGAAGTTGCCCCCACGGGCGGCGCCGAGGGCCATTCGGACCTCGCCCGGCAAGTGGGCGTAGTCGTCGACGAAGGTGACCCCACCGACCTCGCCGCGAAACTCGAAGCGGCGAGCCACGCCGGCAAAGCGGGCCAGCGCCCGGCGGGCGTGCTCGGGGTCGACCCCGAGAACGATGCAGGCGGCGATGGCGCCCGCGGCATTACGTGCGTTGTGCAAGCCAGGCACGGGCAAATCGAAGGTGCCAAGGCTCTTCGTTCGGTCCCACAGCTGAAAACGCAGGCTGTTGCGGCCGGACTCGACCCGGTCGAGGCGCACCCTCGCCCCGGGCGCGATGCCATATGTGACGGCGTTAGCCGGCGCCAGCGAGGAAGCGATTGGATCGTCGGCACACACCAGAGCCACGTCCGCTTTGGTGAAGAAGGCAGAAAAGGCTTCTTTTAGAGCATCGAAGGAGCCGTAGTGCTCGATGTGGTCCGGCTCGATGCTCGTGACGAGGCCGAGCTCCGGCGACAGCTCAAGGAAGGTGCCGTCGCTCTCGTCCGCCTCGACGACCAACAGCTCTCCTTGGTCCCAGGTGGCATTGGTGCCTATCTCGTTCACTTCCCCGCCGATTATGAAGCTCGGGTGAAGCCCGGCCTCGGCGAGAACGAGGGCGAGCATGGAGGACGTCGTCGTCTTGCCGTGGGTGCCGGCAATGGCGATCGTCCGGCGTAGGGCGGCTATTGCTGCCAACACAGCCGCGCGCGAGAGCACAGGGATCCCACGGCGGAGCGCCTCTTGGACCTCGACGTTGCGGTTGGGCACGGCGGTCGAATAAGTGAGCAGATCGGCAGCCTCGACGTTCTCGGGCCGGTGCCCGATCGAGACCTCGATGCCAAGCGCTCTCAGGCGCTCTAGGGGCCGCGAGGCCTTGATATCGCTGCCTGTGACCACATGGCCCATGGCGGAGAGCACGGCGGCGATGGCGCTCATGCCTGCCCCACCCACGCCGACGACATGAATACGAATCGGACTGCTCAAGTCCACAACCGGCATGTCAAGAGCGCTCATCGGGCCGCCTTAGCCACCGATTCGGCCAGTTCGGCGACCTTGTCGGCAGCATCGGCGTGACCGGCCGTCGCTGCCGCCGAGGCCATGGCAACAAGTCGCGCCGGGTCGGCTATCAGCGAATCGACGAGCTCTTGGAGCCGGGTGGCCGAGCAGTCGGCATCTTGGAGTAACACGGCGGCCCCGAGACCGGTCAGCACCTCGGCATTTCGCGTCTGATGATCGTGCGGCGCCCCGGGCAAAGGGACAAGGACGCTCGGTGTGCCGATGGCGCCGAGCTCGGCGACGGTCGAGGCGCCTGCCCTCGAGATCAAGAGGTCGCATGCGGCCAGCAGCGAGGGCATGTGCTTCTCGTAGCCGACAAGGTGGTAGTCGAGACCGGAGCCCTCCCCCGCCGGTCCGAGCCCGAGACCTTTCGCAACGGCCGACGCCTCGACGATGTTGCGCTCTCCGGCGACGTGATAGATCGTCACGTCACTGCGCTCGGCCCAAGCCTTGGCGAGACCGATCGTCGCCTCGTTGATACGGCCAGCCCCAAGCGAACCACCGGCCATGGCGAGAAGGAACCGGCCATTTGCCACCCCGATGATCTCGCGTGCGGCCTGGCGGCCACTCGCGCTCCGGTCCGCCGAAACCACGGCCCTTCGCACGGGCGCGCCCGTCACGACCTGGTTCGGCAATCCCGTGCTGGCAAAGGCGACGGCGCACTTGCGGGCAAAGCGTGCGACAAGACGGTTCGAGGTCCCCGGGACGGCGTCGTAGCTCACCACGATGAGCGGCACGCGCATGATGATGGCGGCAGCCGAGCCGGGAAGCCCGGCATAGCCGCCGACTGTGACCACGACACGGGGCCGGCGCCTCGCGACGAGGAACACGGCCAGCACGCAGGCGAGACAAAGGCCGCCGACGGCCCCCAGATTGGCGATAGTGAGCTTGCGCCGGATGCCACGCCCGGGCAGCAAGGTGACCTCGAAGCCCGCCTCGGGCACGAGCGTGGCTTCCATCCCGCGGCGCGAGCCGACAAAGACGATGGTCGAAGGCGCGTGGCCGCGGGCCACGAGGGCTTCGCCGATTGCCAGCGCCGGCTGAACGTGCCCAGCGGTTCCTCCGCCGCTCATAAGGGCGAAAATGCCATCCGAGCCGCGCCGGGGCCGCATCACGGCACCATCTTTACGCGCGATGGCGTCGCCGACTGGCGCCGCGCGATGCCGAAAAGCAGCCCCACGCCGACGAGGACGACGACGAGGGACGAGCCCCCGTAGGAGATGAAGGGCAAAGGTATGCCCGTGACGGGCAGTGCGTCGACGACGCCGCCGATGTTGATCACGGCCTGTGCGAGCACCCAACAGGTGACCCCGATGGCGACAAGGCGGGCAAAGGGGTCTTTCTCCCGTGCGGCGATGCGAAAACCCGCCCAGCCAAAAGCTGCGAAGCCCGCCAGCACTATCAGGGCGCCGACGAGCCCGAGATTGCCGGCGATCACGGCGAAGACAAAGTCGGTGTGGGCGTTGGGCAGGTAGCCCCACGGAGTCACCGACCCCCCGACTCCGCTCCCCGTCACACCACCGAGCCCGAGGGTGGCGAGCGATTGAACGACCTGGTAGCCAGATGTCGAGGCGTGGGCGAACGGGTCGACGAAGGAGAACAGGCGGTCACGCATGTAGGTGGTCGACAACGCCAGTATCGAAGCCGCCGCCAGGACGAGAACGCCAGGAAGCAAAAGAGTCCGTAGTCGCACGCCGGCGGCAAAGAGCATGGAAAAGGCGGTGCAGCCGAGCACGATCGTCGTGCCGAGGTCGGGCTGCTTCAAGATGAGCACACCCGCAACGGCAAGGAAGACAAGCAAGGGGCGGACAACGGCATTCCACTGGTCGCGCCGTTTCGCCCTTCGGGCCAGCAAGTCGGCAGCGAACACGACCATGGCCAACTTCATCAGCTCAGAAGGCTGGATCTGGATCGGGCCGACACCGACCCACCGGCTGGAGCCACCGGAAAAGTGCCCGATCCCGGGGACAAAGACGATGACAAGCAGCGACAGAGCGACAATGGGCAGCAGAAAGCGGAGCTTTCTTATGAAGCTTATGGGAGTGCGGCTCACGATCACCGCGGCGGTCACACCGAGGGCCATGTAAAGGCACTGATGGATCTCGAAGGACCACGGCGATGAGCCGCCCATGATCGCCGCCGGGCCGGAGGCAGAAAGGACTATCGGCAGGCCGAGCAGGCACAGCCCGGCCACTGCGGTGAAGAGGACCTTCGACTCGAGGCTCGAACCGAGAGCCTTAACGGCGCGTCTCGCTTTGGCCCCACCTTTTACGAGCCGCATGGGCGGACGGTTACTTGACTGCTCGGCCCTTGTTCTTAAGGGCGCGGCGGCCTCCGGGCCGGCTGCGGTCCGCGCTTGCGCGGCCCGGCTCACTTCAAGGACCCCGTCGAGAGGAAGTCGGCATAGAACAGGCCCAGGCCGAGCGCAACACACAGACCGGAAAAAATCCAAAAGCGGACGGTAACGGTCGTTTCAGGCCATCCCTTTAGCTCGAAATGGTGGTGCAGGGGTGCCATCAAGAACACTCGCCGATGAAAGACCCTGAAGCTGATCACCTGGATGACAACCGACATCGTCACGAGCACGAACAGGCCACCGATTACCGGCAAGAGAAGCTGGACGTTCATCGAGAGACCTAAGCAGGCGAGGCCTGTACCGATCGAGAGCGAGCCGGTGTCGCCCATGATGATCCGTGCGGGGGCGGCGTTCCACCATAAGAACCCAACGCAAGCCCCGCCCATGGAAACAGCCACAAGAGCAAGGTCCAGGGCAGAGTGGACACGATAGATACCTGGGTGGCGGTACTGAACGAAACCGACAAGGGCGAGAAAGCCGCACACGAAGGCCGCCGAGCCCGCGGCGAGGCCGTCGAGGCCGTCGGTGAGGTTCACCGAGTTGGCCGTGCCGAAGATGATGAGCGTGCCCCAGATCACCCACCCAACCGTCCCGAGCTTGATGCCCGGCAGGTCGTAGCGGGTGAACGAGAGCGTCGTGCGTACCCCGCCCCAGTGCACGTCCGCGATGCAAAAAGCAACGGCGACAGTCACGAGGCCAAATGTCTTCCACCGCTTGTTGAGCCCGAGCGAACGCCTCCTGCTCACCTTGATCCAGTCGTCGGCCGCTCCGACGGCACCCGAGGCGAGGATGGCAGCGAGCACGAGCAGCGCCGACCGGGTGAACGGAGCAGAGGTGCGGACGTGGCCGAGGCAGTACCCGGCAACCACGGCCGTGAGGATGGCGAGCCCGCCCATCGTCGGCGTTCCGGCTTTCAAGGTGTGATGGGCCGGGCCGTCGACGCGGATCTGCTGGCCGATACGCCAGCGGATAAGCCAGCGGAGCAGGATCGGGGTCCCGAAGCCGGCCACGAGGATCGAGACCGCCCCAGCTGAGAGCAGGGGGATCATCGCGAGGCTCGCTCAGCCGACATGCGGGCCAGCTCCTCGGCGATGACCAACCGGTCGTTGAATTCGAAGGAGCGGTTGCCGAAATCTTGCACCGTCTCGTGGCCCTTGCCCGCCACGATGACGACATCGCCTGGTCCCGCCGCGCCGAGAGCATCGGCTATTGCGTGGCGCCGGTCAACCTCGACGATGAGCTGCGCCGAGCCGTCGCAGCCCGCACGCACCTCCTCGATGATCGCCAAGGGGTCTTCGCTGCGCGGGTTGTCCGATGTCAACACCGCCATGTCCGCGAAACGCGTGGCGATCGAGCCCATCATGGGCCGCTTCTCCCGATCCCTATCGCCCCCGCAGCCGAAGACGAGGATCACCTTGCCGGTGTGGGCTTCTACCTCGGTCCGAGCCGCACGGAGGATCTCGGCCAGTCCAACAGGTGTGTGGGCGTAGTCGACGATGATTTCCACACCGATCGTGTTCGGCACGACCTCGAGGCGCCCGGAGGGTCCAACCGCATTCGACAGCCCCGCCGCGATCGTCGCTGCGGGCACGCCAAGGACCCGCGCGGCCGCGGCCGCACCAAGGGCGTTACGCACGTTGATCTCACCGCCGGGACGCAAACGAACCGGCTCACCTTCGAGGCAAAAGTGGCTCTCTTCGAGGCCGACGCGGAGCTGTTGAGCTTGGCCGAGCGAGAAGCCTTCCGTTGGGATGCCAGCGCTCTCGAGCAGACGCCGTCCGAACGGGTCGTCCTCGTTGACCACAGCCTGCAAAGCGTGCTCGGGCGTTAACAGCTGCGACTTGGCGGCGAAGTAAGCCTCCATCGTGCCGTGGTAGTCGAGGTGGTCCTGGCTCAGGTTCGTGAATACGGCCACGTCGTGGCGATAGCCGTCAAGACGGTGCTGGGCGAGGGCGTGCGAGGAGACCTCAAGAGCGACCGCCGCCCGGTTGGTGTCGCGCGCCTCAGCGAGGGCGCGCTGGAGATCGGGTGCCTCAGGAGTCGTGCGCGGACCCCCGAGGGTTCCGATCACCGCCGTCGGCCAACCGTGGCTGTCAAGGACCGAGCGCAAGAAGTAGGTCGTTGTCGTCTTTCCGTTGGTGCCGGTTACCCCGACGGTTCGAAGCGACGAAGCCGGGTCACCAAAGAACCGGCACGCCGCCAGCGCCATGGCGCTGCGGGCCTGGCCCCGGGAAACGAGCAGTTGAACAACTTCTGCGGCCTGACCAGCAATCGGGCGCTCACAGACGAAGGCGACTGCACCGGCTTTAGCTGCGAGCGGGGCGAAGTCGTGGCCGTCAACTCGTTCTCCAGGTAGACAGCAGTGCAAGGCACCCGGGACGACCTTGCGATGGTCGTAGGTGACCGCCGACACGATGACGTCACCCACCTCGCCGATGATCGTCGCTGGTTGGATTCGGGCAACGAGCTCCGCCAGGCGGACTCGCGGGCCGAGCTGCTCAGCCTCCGGTCCACTCACGGCGCGCCAGTCACCGGTGTGCCCGCATTGAGCCCTTGCCCTCCTGTCGGCGCGATGTCGAAGTGGCGCAGCGCGTAACGCATGATGGCCGAGAAGACTGGGGCGGAGGCGAGGCCACCGTAGATGAGGTCAGGGTGGCTGAGCATTACAAATGTCGTGAGGGCGGGGTTCTGCGCGGGGGCGAACCCGACGAAGGTCGCGCTCCAGGCGCTGTCAGCGTACCCCCCGTTGGCATCGGGAATTTGGGCTGTCCCCGTTTTGCCGGCGACGGTATAACCGGGGATGCGTGCGGCGACTGCGGTGCCGTCTTCAGTGACCTCTTCAAGCATGGGCAGTAGCTCGGACACGGTGCTACGCGAGAGCACTCGCTTCGGCTTGGCTAAGGGCAGGACGTGCTCGGTGCCATTAGCCGAAACGGTCGCCTCCACGAGCCGTGGCTCGATGAGCTCACCGCCATTAGCCACGGCGTTGTAGGCGTCCAGGATCTGCATCGGCGTCACAGCCTCTCCCGTCCCGATCGGGACAGCTCCCATCGAGGAGGCGGACCACGTGCTCGAGTCGTTGGGGCTCGGAACGATGCCATCGCTCTCTCCGGGCCATCCGAGCCCGGTCGCTTCACCGAACCCGAGGTCCCGCATGAAGTACGAGAGTTGTTCAGCCCCGAGGCGGTGGGCGATTTCGATAGTGCCGATGTTGGACGACTGGGCGAGGATCTGGGTGGCCGTCAGGCGCTCGGTCGGGTGGTAATCGGCGTCGCTGAAAGGCCAGCCGCCGAGGTAAATCTGATAGGGCACGGTGAAGACCGAGTTTGGCGTTATCAGCTGGTCTTGCAGAGCTCCCGAGATGGTGACGAGCTTCATCACCGAGCCGGGCTGGTAGACGGTCGTGGCGGCCAGGTTCTGTTGTGCCGGGACGATCTTGCCGTGTCCATTGTTGACGAGGTCGACCATCGCCAATATGCCGCCTGTACGTCGGTCCTCAACAATCGCGACACCACTGACCGCGTCGGTGGCCTTGATCTGGGCGGAAAGGGCGTTCGTGACTTCGAATTGGAGAGGCTCGTCCAAGGTCAATACCACGCTCGTGCCCTGCCGGGCGGCCTTGACATCGGTGGGGGTGCCTGGGAGACCCTGCCCGTTCGGACCCGTCGGCACCACTTCCGAGCCGGCAGTACCGGCTAGGAGATTGTTCTCCATGTACTCAAGGCCCGAGAGAGCCCGTCCACCAAAGCCGACGATGCCGAGGACCGGGGAGAATAGGTTGAGGGCGGGGTCGACCCGGGGCACGTCGGGCGTGAAGGTCACATAGGGCAGGTCGAGATCTGCGATCTTCTGCTCGACTGCGCCATCTACCTGATAAGCGAGCGGGACGTACCCGCTGTGCTCGCGGAGCTTGGACAAAAGAACCGACTGCGGCAGATCGAGTATGGCGGCGAGACTCGCAAGATCGCTCTTCGGGTTTGTCGCGAGGTAGTCGTCGGCGACGACGTCGACGCGAGCGGCTGAGGCCGCCACGAGGTTGCCGTTGCGGTCGTAGATGGCGCCGCGAAGTGCCGGAAGAGGCACGCGCTCGTAGACCTCTTGTGAGCCGTAGGAGGCGTAATGGACCGCGTCGACTCCCTGTATCTGCACCAGGCGCGCCGCCAGCCCGGAGAGGGCAAAGGCGCCGATAGCGATCATGGCGACGATGCGCCGGCGCGTGCGAACAGGCTTCCTATCGGCCGCGACTCGCGTCCGGGTCTTTGGCCGGGACACTCCGGCCGAGCGGGGGCGCGTCGTTCTCGTGGCACTACCGGCCTTGAGGCTGGGTTGCGAAGCTCGCTGAGATTGCGCTCTTGGGGACGCAGAGCGACGCGACGGCGTCGCCGCCTTCGAGCCCGTGCGGGCCCTCGCCCCACGCCCGGACCTCGTCGGCTCGCTCACCCGGGCTGGCTGATCGCGCTAGAGCGGCCCCCCGCTCGCGAGGAGCCGATGCCTGTCTTCAAATCGGCCACAGCTTGCCTGGCCGCGGCCTTTGCGGATTGCTCGACCGATGGCCCGGGGTTCACCGGTGCCAGGTAAGAAACCGAACCGGGCGCAACCATGTGGAGCTGGTGCTCGGCGATGCTCAGTACGCGCAGCGGCGACTCGAGCTCGGCGCGGGAGATCTGCAGGTTCTGCTGATTGGTAAGGCTCTGTGCCAACTGGCTCTGCAAGGTGTCAATGCGCTGCTGATCGGAAGCGACCAGGGTGTGAGCGACGGCCGTCACAGCGAGAGCCCCGACGACAAACATGACGCCAAGGGCCCGGAGGACGTTGGCTTGACGATGAACCGATCGCGAGGCCCTAAGGCGCCGGTCGACGACGTCGAGCTTCGGACGGCGCGGGCTGAGCTCTCCTGGATCCGCGCTCGGCGCGTCACTTGCCGGAAGGCGTCGCTCTGTCAAGGAGTCGGCACGGGCTGCGGCCATCAGGCTGCCACCTCGAAGAGACGCTCCGCGGCGCGCAGTCGCGCGCTCGAGGCCCGCGGGTTGCGGGCCAACTCGGCAGGCGAGGCGAGACGGGCCCCTCGCGTGAGGACGCGGACGGTCCCGATCGCGCCGCAGACGCACGGCAGGCCGGGGGGACACGTGCAGCCACCGGTAGCTGCGCGGGCAAAGCACCGCTTCACGAGGCGGTCCTCGCCGGAGTGGTACGACAAGACCACGCAACGGCCTTGAGGGGCGAGCAAGCTGAGCGCGCTCTCAAGGCCGACCTCCAAGACGTCGAGCTCCTCATTGACCGCAATGCGCAAAGCCTGAAAGACGCGCTTGGCCGGATGCCCTGGCCTTTTCCGGGCGACGCCAGGCAGGTTGGCCTCGATAACCTCGACGAGGCGGCCCGTCGTCTCTATCGGCCGACTGGCGATTATTCCCTCCGCAAGTCGGCGGGCAAAGCGGCCCTCGCCGTTGTCAGCAAACAGCTGCGTCAGCTCGGCGGCGCTAAGAGAGTTGACGAGCTCGGCGGCGGTCGGTCC
>Ga0302320_10013058_pt1 | contig 17389 bp, 16 predicted proteins | sample Bog_T0_3_FD_202130 | JGI IMG/M metagenome (GOLD analysis project Ga0302320, IMG submission 202130) | Peat permafrost microbial communities from Stordalen Mire near Abisko, Sweden - Bog_T0_3 | ecosystem: Environmental > Terrestrial > Soil > Wetlands > Peat | place: Sweden: Abisko, Stordalen Mire...
GAGAAGAACCTGCTCGATTTCGGTAATCTCGCGCTGAGCGCTGAACTGGAGCTTGCCGTCCCCGCCCAGAAGAATCTCCAGAATCGGAAAGATCAGCGAAGAGTTCAATTCGAGGACGGCATTGCCATCATAGGGCTTCAGGCTTAGAGACGCGATACAGGTAGGCGACGGGAGGCATTCGAGGAATTCCGAGTAAGACAGCTGCTCGACGCTGACCAGATTGATGATGAGGTAGGAGCGGAGGTAAGCAGAGAGACTCGACACCAGATTGCGGACGAAATTGTCGTGAAGCTGGTGGATCGCGCGCAACTGCGATTTCGCGATCCGGTCGGGCCGGCGGAAATCGAACAGCGCCGCCCGCTTGCTGCCGGCGCGCTCGGCGGTTCGCCCCGCCGTGCTCTGGAAAACCGCATCGATTTCCTGTTGGCTCAGTTGTCTTGACATGCTGATTCGTCTTTACCCCAGATAATCGAAAAGGCTCTTGACCGGAATAGCCGCCTGCGCGGCATACGCGGCCGATTGATCGGTAGCCAGCTGCGTAAGCTGGGTAGCCGCCTGCGTTACGTTCGTATCTCTGATACCGGAGATCTGTACCTGAAGGGCGGTCGACTGATTCGCCGCCGTGTTCTGTTCGCTCGTCAACCTCTGCTCGGCGTTCCCGTAGTAAGCCTGCTGCTGGTTGAGGTACGTGGAAGAGGCGCTCAGCGAGGTAATCGCGGTCGCGATTCCGGTCGTGTCGTTGGCGTTCAGCGCGGTAACCAGGGACTGGAGGGCCGCGAAAGTGCTGTTTGCCGTGGGTGCACCGGTGTTGTCGACCGGTGCGAAGATTTGCTGCGCCGAGAGCGGCTGATAAACCGTTACGCCGGCGGGGTTCGTTATCACGCGTGTTGCGGTCTGAGGAGTCAGCTGGTCCACTCCGGTCGCGGCTGTGGCGTCGTATTGATACGGCGCCGACGTATCGCTGTCTCCCCCAAAGATAAAACGCCCCTCCACCGTGGTGTTGGCGATCGAAACCAGTTGCTGCTGAATGGACTGTACCTGTTCGGCCAGGGTTTGGCGGGTGGCAGCCGTGGTGATCGTATTGGCGCCCTGGGAAGCCAGCGTCTGCGCATTCTGAACCAGAGAAATGGCGGTTCCGAGCGATTGGTCCGCAGTAGACGCCTCGGCCTGCACCCGTGTCAGATTGGTCTGATAAGCCTGTACCTGGGCGAGGCTGGAACCGAGGTTCACCAGTTCAGGCGTCTGAGCCGGTGCGTCGGAGGCATCGAGGACCTGGTAGCCGGAGGATAATTCGCGCTGTACCTGCGTTTGCTGCGCCTGCAGCGTCGCGATACCCTGGAGAAACCAGGCTGTTCCGGAGCTTGCGGGACCGATGAGGCTCACAGGGCGGTACCGCCTGCGCTGAGGAGATTGATAGTGTCGCTGGTCAGCTGATTTATGACAGAGACCACCTGGGCATTGGCCTGATAGGCGCGCTCATAGGTGGAGATGTTGGCCGCTTCCTGATTGAGAGAAACCCCGATCTGCTGCTGACGATTGTTTTGCGCCGAGGTGAGCGATGCCTGGTCCGAGGTGGATGCGGTCTGAGCGGTAGAAAGCTGTTGTCCCACGGATGCGGCTATGGAGCTGAAGTAATCCGTTGCGGACAGACCTCCGATCTGATCGGCGGTGGCTGTCGACGAGGGCAGGGCGGCCAATGAGTTGGCAATGCCATTGGACTGGGCCGAAGCACCCGTCGATGCCAGCGCCAGTTGGCTCCCGGTCACCGATGAGTTGAGCGTCAGGGTTCGCGCCGCGTTGGCCGGGTCGGTCGCGTCGAAAGAGAATATCGGAACACCGGCGGCCCCTGTTGACGTTACGCCCGAAGTCAGCAGGGAATTAACGCGGGAGGCGAAGCCTGAAGCAAGCGTACTCAGGGTTCCAGGAGCGCCGGTGGGACCGGAAGATCCGAGCAACTGACTCAGCGTTCCGTTGCGGGTCTGCAGCAGCGCTCCCAGCGTGCCGGAGAAATCTGTGGGGGAGTTCCCGCCGCCCGAGGATGAGATCTGCGATCCCGGAGCGGCGGCGGGATTGGCGGTCAGGGTGTATGCCTGGCTTCCCAGCACCAGCGGCAACTGGCCGCCGGTCAAAACGGAAACGGTCCCGTTTTGGCCCGTTGTCACGGTGATATCAACCAGTGAAGATAACTGATCCAGGGTGGACCGAAGACTGGCATCTGTCCCGGCATTGGGCTGCGTCTGGCTCTGCTCCTGAGCGTTCAGCTGCGCAACCTGAGCCGCAAGACTGTTGATCTGCGCGGTGGTGCTCTGAATCCCGGAATCGACCTGCGTCTGCTGCGAATCGAGGCTGGCCGCCACGCTCTGAAAAGCGGACGCAACGTTGCCGGCGGCTGAAAGCGCGTTGGCCTGCAGCGTCGAGTCGTTGGGGGTCACGGCAAGGCTGGAAAACGCGGTGCTGAATTGCTGCAGTGCCGCGAGAATGCCGCTCGATCCGGTAATGTCGAAAAGCTGATTGATTGGCGAGAGTTGCTGCGCCTGCGTTTGGCTCGAAGAGGCCTGGGAGCTGGATGCCTGCACGGTTGCGTCGGCCAGTGCACTGGAGTTCGACGTTATCGAAATGTAGTCGGTGCCGGAGCCGTCTCCCGTGAGGTCGATCGGCAGTATGTTGGCTTGCTGGGCGGCATAGCCCGGAGTAGACGCATTGGCCACGTTCGCCTGGTCGGTACCGAGCGCGCGGCTGAAAACGTCGAGAGCCGTCGATGCCGTCTGCAGAGATGAGAATAGGCCGGACATTGGTTTCTCAGGAAGCCGCGTGGGAAACAATGGAGTTGCTCAGAGCCGCGCTCGAGACGCGATACTGGCCGCTTTGGACGGCCGCCGCAAGTTGCTGGATCCTGCCGCCCCGGTCGGTTGCCAGAGCATTCAAAGCCGATGAAGCGCTTGAGACCGAACTACTGTCGCCGGAGCCGGCGCTGTCGCCCGTGCGCGATCCGCTTCGCGCGCCTCCGCCCGACGACGGTGCAATCGGGGCAGCATCCGAAGCGTTCGATATCGATGAATCCAGTTGCAGTCTCATGTTTTAGTTCAAACCGCGCTACAGATGCGACAGATGTTTGACTCCGCGATTCCAAAGCGCTCGCTTAAGACGGGCCAGAGCGCGCTGATGAATCTGACAGGCCCGGCTCTCATTGACGCTGAGCGTGGTGCCGATCTGCCCCAGCGTCATTTCCCGCGAATATCGGAGCCGAACGACAGCCCGATCCCTGGCAGGAAGCCGATCGAGCTCTTCAATGATGATGGCAAGCCGCTGCCGACGGAGCACTCCTGCCTGCGGAGAACTATCGGGGCTGGCGGGAATCCGGGATTCCCAGTCCGGGGAATCTTCTGTGTCGATAAAAACCGGAGGACGTCCGCGGCCCATGTTGCGCCTCACCATGTCGAGCATCTCGCCGCGGATGCGAAACTTCGCGTAGCCGGCGAGTGGCGCCCCTCGTCCTGGCTCATAGGTCCGCGCCGCCTGGAGCAGCCCTACATTTCCCGCCTGGATCAGGTCAGACATTTCGATCCCACATTCGTTGGGTAAACGGGCGCGGAGCTTGCCCGCAAGGGCGCGCACGATTCTCTCGAGTTCCGGCATCTGCTCGGCGGGCAAAGACTTGCCGCAAAAAGGACCCGTACCATTCTCGGTCTGGCTGGCCACTAAAGCGCTTCTTGACACATATGACAGTGCGCAGCGCCGGAATTCTTCTCAGCATTTCTCTTCGAGGCGTTCCACGCCCATTCATCCTAGATATGAGCGAGCCCCAGAATGGGAATGCGCGAACGTATCGCCTCCTGCTCAGCTGTCGGCGCAAGTGCAATTCGAACCTCGAAGTGCTCGCCCTCGCACGTGAACGCCAGAGAAGTTCCCCGCAAGCCGCACGCGTTCCGGAACTGGAAGTTTCTGCCGTGGATGACCGTGGGAACGCTGATCGCCAGCGGCCCGGTCACCGGCTCAAGCCCGTTCTTAATGTTTCCCACCATCATGTTGGTCACCTCGGCGACTACATCGAGCACGTCATCGTCGATAACGGGCTTACCGGAATCGACCTCGGTGCCCAACATGCGCGCGCTGATGATGCTGGCAAGCGTGGGCGAACAGCAAAAGACGCCGGATCCGGCCCAGTCTCCGGTAATGCCGACCAGGGAAATCAAACCCGTGCTGGAAGTACTCGTATCCTTTGCCGTTCCTTCATGGACCACCTGAAGGTCGAGCATCATGGAAAACACTTCGGACGTAGCCTCGACCACACTCCGAACCAAAACTTCCTGATCTATCACTTGATTCCTTTCATGCCACTTGTTCCATTCATGCCGCCAGGGCGCTGTATACGATCACGCTCACATACCTATCGGCACAACTCCCTCACCGGTTTATAGCCGCACCGCATTTTTTAGCTGCAAATAAACGCTAAAGGTTTCCGCCGCGCGGCCGATAGTCAGTTTGTACATGGAATTTATCTGGCTCAACACCTCCGTAAATCCTTCCGGAGCAAATCTTTCCAGTTTTCCGGTCTCGGACCCGGACCGTCGAATCCGGCACTGCGGATCGGCCGAATCCCTGCCCCGTCTCCTGACCGGCGGTGGGATTGCCGCGCTGATTGTCGAGATCTCGCCCGAAACGGACGTGGAAACCATTTTTCGGGTAGCTGAGGACTGGCGAGAGCTTCTGCCGATCTGGATCCTGGACCCTCAGGCGACAGTCGCGTCATCCATTCGATGGATTAAGGCCGGCGCTTCGCATGTTGCCACAGGTTTCGACGAGATCGTCGAACTGATGGAAAGGCGCGAGCAAACGCCGGCGTCCCGCAGCCGCCGATTCTCCATTATTGGCGACAGCCGCTGCATGCGCGGGCTCGAAGAGCGCATCGAACTGGTCGCCGACCGGCGATGCACGGTTCTGATCGAAGGCGAAACGGGAACCGGTAAGGAAGTGGTAGCGAGAGCCATCCACGCCGCCGGCAGCCGGGCGCGCGGCCCCTGGGTCGCGGTAAACTGCGGAGCGATTCCGGAAACCCTGCTCGAGGCTGAGTTGTTCGGCTACGTCAAGGGCGCTTTCACGGGCGCCGTTCAGTCCCGAGCGGGGAAATTCGAGGCCGCCAACCGCGGAACGATCTTCCTGGACGAGATCGCGGACATGCCGCTGGCGGTGCAGGGTAAGCTGCTGCGGGTGCTGCAGGAGCGGGAAGTCGAACGGCTGGGCGGCAACGAAAGCCTGCGGCTCGACGTTCGGGTCATCGCGGCCACCAATGCCAATCTGGCCGAGTGCGTCCGCAACGGAACCTTTCGGCAGGATCTCTACTATCGGCTCAACGTATTCCGGATGGCGCTGCCCTCCCTGCGCGAGCGGCAAGAGGATATCCCTCTGCTGGCTGCTCACTTTACCGCCCGGGTCTGCGCCGCAGAACAATTGCCGGCCAAAACGCTCGACAGGTCCGCGGTAGAGAAACTGATGTCGCATTCCTGGCCAGGCAATGTGCGGGAACTGGAGAATACCATCGAAGCCGCCGTCATATCGAGCGGCAGCCGCGTCACGATCTTTCCGTGCGATGTATCCTGGACGCAGAGTTCGGCCTTGCGCCCGCAGCCGGTCCCCGGACCCGATACCACGCTGCCGGCAGACGGCCTCGACTACGAACGGGCCATTGAGGACTTCGAAAAGAACCTGCTCTCGCAGGCGCTCGCCCGCACCCGCGGCAATAAGACAGCGGCCGCCAACCTGCTCGGGATGAAACGCACCACGCTGGCGGCTCGCATGCGGGCGCTGGAATCGCGCATGCCGCGCCTTGTAGCCTGAGGCTCTCCGTCCCACATCAGCCTACTCAAACCGGATATCGATCCCCATGTCCGGAGAGTCGCCGGAAACCGAGAAACAGTACGGACATTCGGAGACGTGACCTTCCCGACTCAGGGGTCCCGGAACAGAATAGTGCAGGTTTGCCTCCGGCCTCCAGGCGCTCATAGTGGCGCCGCAGGCAACGTTGGCGAACTCCATCACGATCGCTTCCATCTGCTCGGGGGAGGCTTCGCCGGGTTCCAGGGCCAGGAAATCCTCGGCCATTCTGCCCGCGAGGCTCGCGGAAACGGCGACGCGGAACTCACCGACAACCTCGCCGGAAAAGGAGACCGCGGTGCCCAGCATGGCAGCCTCGATTCGCGCGCTGCCGCGGTAGGCCGTCTCGCTGAAATACATCGTCTGAAAAATCTGCCCGATGGCTGACTGTACAACGTTCTCGGGTACGTTCAACAGGTGGCTCATGGTCTGACCTCCAGAATCCTCATCAGGCTGTTCTTCAAAGCTTCCGGGGTTACGGGCTTGGTGAGGTAATCGTCAGCTCCTGCCCGCGTCATTTCGCCCACCCGGCCATCGGAGCGATCGGCGGAAAGCACAAGTACGCGCGTGGCGCTGAGTTCGGCGGCCGCATGCACGCGGGCAACCAGTTCCTGCCCGCTCATTTCGGGCATGTTGAGATCCGTGATAATTACGTCGGGCAGGATCTGGAATGCCTTCTCCATAGCTACCCGCCCGTTCTCCGCTTCGTGAATCGCCAGATTCATTCCGGTCATTTTCAGGGCTCTCGCCACGTAATGCCGCATCACCGGAGAGTCGTCAACGACCAAGACTCGCTTCATTTTGCTCCCTTCCGATCAGATTAATTCCGGCCGGAACCAGAATTCTTCCCGGCCCGGCTCCCTTCTTCATGTCGACCCGGCCGGTGTCGAGGTCGAGGCGCACTGAACGCGTCTCGAAGCCGCCGATGTCTTCCTGGTCGATGAACAGACCCAGCTTCCAGAACGCTTTTTTTACCGCCAGGCAGTTTCGTTTGCCGATTTCGAACATGGCGGGATCCACAATCATGCTCGCGCCGCCGGCCACGCAGCAGCGCAAGCGGCGGCGCGAGCCTCCCTTTTCTTCAATCCGGCGAAACAGGTCGGCGAGCCCTGTATCGACATAACAGGCCGGATCCGACTGCGCTCGCGTCCGGTCGATCGAGGAATCCGGCAGCATGGCGTGAAGCAGGCCACCGACCCTGACCTTCCAGTCCCAGACCACGATGGCCACGCAGGATCCGAGCGCATAAGTTGAGATAGAGGCCACCGGACGGACCGCAACTCTGCAGTCGCCTACGCCGACTACGATCTCGGTTACCGGGGGTTTCGTCATTTTCAGAGCTTTCGATAGGTGGCGGGTTCCGTGAAACACAGCCCCGCGGGCAGGCTCAGGAGCGTTTCCGAATGGCCTGTAAAAAGGAAGCCGCCCGGATTCAACCGGTCGACGAGCCTTTCGATCAGCGCGTCCCGTGTTGCCTGCTCGAAATAAATCATCACATTGCGGCAGAAGATGACGTCGAACATACCGACATGGCCGAAGGGTTCGAGAAGATTTACGGGCGCGAACCCTACAATGGACCTCACCGCCGGGATCACACGGTAACGGCCCGGGGCCCCGGTCTTTGAGGCGCTGAAGTAGCGCTCCCCCCATCCGGCGGGAAGTGCGGAGATCTTTGCCGTGTCGTATTCTCCGCTCATCGCCGCGCTGAGGGCGGTTCGGGAGATATCGGAAGCCGAGATCCGGCAATGCGCCGCGCCGTCGGTGAGCGCGCACATGGCAAGGGTGTATGGTTCCTCGCCGGTGGCGCAGGCGGAGGACCAGATCCTGAGCCGGGCCGGATAGCGGGGAAAGATGTTCTTTCGAAGAAACAGGAAATGTTCCGGCTCACGCCAGAAACCACTGTGGTTCGTCGTCAGGGTATCGATGAATTCGGTGAATTCCGGGCTTTGCATCCGGTGAGAGACGAATGAGATGTACTCGGTGTAGGTCTCAAAGCCGTGCTCCCGGACCAGCCGTTCGAGCCGGGAGGAAACCAGAGCTTTCTTCCCTTCGTGGAGATGAATCCCGCAAGCGCTTCGCGCCAGCGAGCGGACAGCGTCAAAATCGGATTCCGTCAATGGCCGGACCCGAGCTCGGAAATCGTCCTGCACAGTTAATTCCGATACCGCAGCGAATTCACATCGATAATGAGCCCGACGCGGCCATCGCCCAGGATGGCTCCTCCGGAAATCGCCTGAACGTCGCGGAAGGTCTGGCCCAGCGACTTGATGACTACTTCCTGCTTGCCGACCAGCTGGTCGACGGCAATGCAGTAGAGCTGATCGCGGCTTTCGACCACAATCAGCACTGCGTCTTTTTTACATCGACCGTCAGGACCTCGGCTATCGTCGGCGGGCCCATCGGAAGAGCTTGCCTCGGCATCGGGGATGAGATTTGACAGGCGGATCAGCGGGAGAAGCTTATCCCTGAACAGCGCCGCTTCCAGACGGTTCTCAAGCGTCACCAGGGTATCGGGCCCGGGCGAGAACATCTCTCGGATTGCGAACATCGGCAGGATGTATCGCTGCGATCCGACGCCCACCACCAGACCGTCGATGATGGCGAGGGTCAGAGGAAGGCGCAGCACGAAGGTCGAGCCCTGACCCAGCACGGACTTCACCACGACGCGGCCGCGCAGCTTCTGGATCTGCTTCCTGACAACGTCCATCCCGACTCCGCGCCCCGACAGATCGGTGACTTTTTCGGCGGTCGAGAAACCGGCTTCGAAGATCAGCCGGAAGATCGTTTCCTCGTCGGGATTGTCCTGGTCGGAAACCAGACCCTGGCGCCGAGCCTTGGCCAGAATGCGAGCGGGATCCATGCCGCGACCGTCGTCGCTGATTTCGATGACGATATCTCCGGCATCGTGCATGGCCCGCAGCCGAATCTGCCCGGTTTCGTTCTTTCCGGCTTTTTTGCGGTCCTCGGGGGGTTCCAGTCCGTGGTCCACCGCATTGCGGATCATGTGAACCATCGGATCGGCCAGATCCTCCACAATGCTGCGGTCGAGTTCGACGTCGTCACCCACGGTTACCAGGTCAATTTGTTTGCCCGACTTGCGCGCCAGATCCCGGGTGAGCCGGCTCATCTTGCGGAACAGAGAAGCCACGGCCACCATGCGCATCGACATCGAAGTTTTCTGGACTTCCTGCACGACGCGGGCGAGCTGAGTCAGATTGCGGGTCAGCAGGGGATCCTGTGAACCGGCGATGGCGGGGTCATGGCGTACCACCGACTCGGCAATTACAAGTTCGCCTACCATGTCAATCAGGTATTCGAGCTTGGCCGTCTCGATGCGAACAACACTGGTTTCCGCATTGCTTCGGCTCGGTCCCGATGCCGGCGCTGCGGTAACCGGTTCGACTTCCGTCGCCACTGAGGCAGAATCCGGCTGCGGCATTGGCGCCGGTTCCGGACGGTTCGATTCCGGCTGCTGGGACGGCGAATGATTGCGCGCCGCGATCGCCGCCAGCAATCCTGCACTGCAGCGAGGCAATTCGTGCATGCCCATTGTGCCTGCACGATCGAGGCAGATATTCAGTTCATCGGCCGATTTCAAAATCAGCTCGACGATTTCCGAAGTCATCGTCAGCGAGCCCGCCCGCGCCAGGTCCAGCAGATTTTCCGTCTCGTGAGCCAGTTCCTGGATGGCCACGGCTCCGAGAAAGGCCGCCAGCCCTTTGATGGTATGAAAGGAACGAAATACGGAATTGAGAGCTTCGGCGTTCCTCGGTTCCCGCTCAAGCAGCAGCAAACCCGACTCAACAGTTGCGAGGTGCGCGCGCGCTTCGACCAGAAACTCCTGAACCAACTCCGGGTCAGACGCCAACTGTTCGGCGGCGGCTTCCTCTTCCCGGTTCGCTTCGAGAGCATCGCGAAGAGCACAAAGGGCGGAGCGGAAGGAGTTCTCGTCCGCAGTGAGGTCGGCGTCGCGAGCCAGATCCGCCACGGCGCACGCGGCAGTTCGCACGTTCGCCGGCACCGCCAGGGTGAGGTACTCGTCAACGGCTCCCAGCAGTTCAGCCACCGTTTCGGCGGGGGCGGGAGTCGTCTCGGAGCCCGCGGCCTGGATCGCCCGGTCGATCACCACCGTCAGGCGTCCGTCAATCGGGTCATTATTCATTCGCTACTAACTGATCGGCACTCGGGGCTTCAATCTTTAGGACTTACTCACGAGCGTCCGCAAAGCGTCCAGGAAACCCGTTCGAGCAATCGCATCTCGCGTCTTCCGATTCCCAGCGAAGATGCCGCCGCGTCGGCCGTCTGGCCTGAACGCAGCAACTGCATGGCCTGCGCGCGGGTCGACCGATTCAACCCGCCGGCCCGGGGCATCTGGCGCAGACTGGCCAGGCCTTCCTCAAACGTCGAGATCTTCCGGTGGACATCCGTAAACATCTCGAGACAGACCATTTGTTCACGTTCAAACGATTTCCGCAGGGCTTCTGCCTCACGGCCGCTTGCTTTACGCTGTCTTGCCGTCCAGACCAGCGCGAACAGAGCCGGCAGGATTCCCGCCGCGCATCCCGCCGCGACGCTCAGCATCAGAGGATCGTTCAGGGGCTCGCTCATCGCAAAGGCTCTCCCACACGGACCGGCGAATCCATCATCCCCGTCCGCAGCCGGTCTTCCCGGCTCGACAACTGGGTAATTCGGACGCCATAGTTTCCGTCCACAACCACTACTTCCCCCCGAGCGATCACGCAATCGTTGACGATCACATCCACCGGCTCGGCCACGAACCGGTTCAGCTCGACAATCGATCCTGTATTGAGCTTCAGAACTTCGCGGATCTGCAGCGACGTTCTTCCGAACGATACGCTCACCGGAAGGGCGACGTCCAGCAGCAGATCGAAGGTCTTCGAGAAACTCGCCGACTGTGAGGCCGCGCTTTTCTCCGGAGTCAGCGGAGGATCGTACTGAGTGTTGAGCGCCGGAGACCAGGCGACTTTCAGCAGCCACTTTTGCTCTTCGCCGGCGTTGGCCGAGAAGGTGATCCAGTGCAGATGTTCGGGCGCTTCGGCGATCTCTTCGCCTTTTGCAGCGGTAATCTCGTGCTGAAGGTCGCCCGTGATGGCCGTCGCGAGCGCACCCATCGTCTGGCTGGCTATTTCATGCCAGGTGGATCGGCAGTCTTCATCGGTCAGAGAATCGATACCGACCGCGGCCAGGGTAAACTGGCCGGCGGCGGTCCACAGATCCTTGCCGGCGACGAGCCAAAGCATCGGCTCTCCGGAGAAAGAGAAGCACTGCTGCCACGTGAGAGCGCCGGGAAGCTCGGCGGCATCGGGCGAAGAAGCCGCCGCGATGGTGAACTCCTTGCCGGTCATGCTGCTCAGCGCATTGGCCAGAGCGGACTCGACGTGATGCGTGATGGCCGCCGAGGCGTCCACACCCTTCATAACCTGGGCCATGACGACCTCGTTTCCTGCCCCAATTCCCGGCTCACTTGCCCGCTCATTTCCTCACCCCGGGCCACCGTTTTGCGATCGCATTGCGCAGCCGCGCAATGGCCTGCGTCTTGAGCTGCGAGACACGCGAGTAGTGCAGTCCCATCACTTCACCGATTTCTTTCAGGGTCAGTTCCTCGTGAAAATAGAGTCCCAGCACGGTCTTCTCAACCTTCGGTATGCCGTCAATGCAACCAGCCACCAGCTTTTCCAGTTCGGCGCGCTCCAGCTGAACGGCCGGCGAATCGATATCCGAGCTGGCGATGTACTTCATCAGCACCGGGCTCTGCCGCTCGTCGCGCAGAAACTCCAGTTCGCCAATGTCGAGCGCCGCCACTTCATTCAGACGCTGACGGTATTCATCCAGGCCGATCTTCAGTTCGGCCGCGATGTCGGCCTCTTCCGGTACCCGGCGCAGCCGCTGTTCGGCCTTTGAAACCGCTTCTTCGATATCGCGGGCGAGCTTCCGTTTCATGCGCGGCGCCCAGTCGGTATCGCGCAGGCTGTCGAGGATGGCCCCCCGGATTCGAAACTCCGCGTAGGTTCTCAGCCTGGTGTTCTGAGCAGGGTCGAAATTGTCGATCGCCTGGATCAGGCCTACCACACCGGCCGAGAGCAGATCGTCCATCACGATCGAGTCGGGCAGCCGCTCGTGGATCTTGCGCGCAATCAGACGCACCTGGGGCAGGTGCTCGATAATGAGCCGCTCCCGCTCCTCGGCGGTGATCAGTTCGACCGGATAATAGTAAGCGGCCGTGGCCACAATCTCCTCTTCAGGCCGCAGCCGCGCCATGACAAAGTCCTGGCGACAAAGCTGCGCTTTCAACTTGCAGGTTCACATCCCGCTGCAGAGCGCGCGCCAGCCACGCCGCGCTCACTGTTTCCAGATCTTCCGGGATCTTCTGCCCGGTGCCGGCCAGACCCGCCGGGATCCCGCTCCGCATAATCGCGTCGGCCATCGACCCGAGGCCGACCGTCTCGTCCAGCCCCGTGAACAGCAGCCGGGAGATTTCCATCGCTGAGAAACGACCGATCACATGGGATATATCGGCGGGACGGGCGTCCGCCCTTAGGACCAGATGCTTCTCAATCTCGGGCCGGCGTTTGAAAAACCGCGCGAATTCCCCTATCTCCGCCGAATCGGAAGGAGATAGCCCGGGCGTATCGATAAGGGCAAGTCCCTTCCACATATCGCCGTTCAGCGCCAGGGTCAGGTTTTCCAGCAGTTCGCAAGCCTGAAACGGAACGCCCAGCACGCTCGCATACCGGGCCAGTTGCTCCTCGCAGCCCACCCCGTGCGAGCCGGCCATGTAGATCTTCACCGGGATGCGGTTGGCAAGGCCGAATCGCATGGCGATCTTGATCAGGGTCGTAGTCTTGCCGCGGCCCGGCGGGCCGACCAGGGCCAGCACTCGTCCGTCCCCCGGCTTGATTTCGGGGAACGCTCCGATCGGAATCCGCTCAGCGAGTTCCCTGGCCACCAGAGCCGGCCCTTCGCCCGATCCCGAACGCAGGCGCGGCGCTGAAGCGATATCCTCGGCCAGGTCAAGGCCCAGACCGCTTTGAATCAGGTGCTGCGTCACTGACGACCGGGCTTCATAGTTCCGAGGCGTCGTCACGGCCATCTTCAATGCGGAGAGCTGCCGGCGGATCTCGTCTACTTCCGAAGCAAGCTGACGGCTTTGCTGTGCAGGCTGACGGCTTTGCTGAACGGGCTGACGGCTTTGCTGAACGGGCTGACGGCTCTCCTGAACGGGCTGACGGCTCTCCTGTAAAGGCCGGTCGGCGGCGTTGGCTAAGCGCTGAAACGCCGCGCCTGCCGATTGCGGAAGCACCGGGACGGGTGAGTTCCCCTCCTGCTTCGTCTGCTTCATCGGCATCGTCAACCTGGGCAGTGAAGCGGCGAACGACCTTGCAGAGGGCGGCGTCGACGGCGGAATCGGCAACGACGCCACCGCGGACTGCGCGTCGAACGCAAACGTGACTTCGAGCCGTCCATAGGGACGCGCTTCGGGCGAGGAAGGCTTCGAGGTCACCAGCATCGCCTCTTCGCCCAGTTCCTTGCGGGCCAGTTCCAGAGCCGCCGGCACGCTGCTTGCAAAATATGTCTTGGTCTGCATGTTACTGAATCACTCCCAGGGAGATCACTTTCACTCCCGCCGGAATTTCGCTGTGCGCCAGGAAAAACAGATTCGGGATCGACGATTCCAGCGCCTGGCGCAGGAAATACCGGCACGTCGAGCTCGTAATCACCACCGCGGCCGATTCCAGCGGCCCCACGGCGCGCCCAAACCGGTCGATTAAATCCCGCAAAGCCTGCGGGGCAAGCCCGAGCGAACTGTTCGTTTCGCCATGCTCCACGCCGCTCTCGACAAACCGCTCGATCTGCGCATCGAGAAACCAGGACGAGAGATCGTTCGCGCCGGTCAGATACGGCCTCACCACCACGCGCCGGATCGATTGCCGTACATAGTCGGTCAACAGCACCGGGTTGCGGGTGGTAGGCGCCGCCTCGCCCAGTGCTTCGAGAATCGAAACCGAGTCGCGAATCGAAACCCGCTCGCGCAGCAGATTCTGAAATACCCGCTGGACCGTTGCCAGCGGCAGCAGCTTCGGCACCAGATCCTCTACAACTTTGGCGTTGTCGGCGGCGACGCGGTCGAGCACCTTCTTGGCTTCCTGCCTCGAAAACAGCTCATGCGCGGACCGCTTCACCAGTTCCGAAAGATGAGTGCTCATCACGCTTAGCGGATCGATTACGGTATAGCCCATCGAGCGCGTGGTGTCTGCCTGCGCCGAAGGAATCCACCACGCCGGAACGCCAAATGCCGGATCTTTGGTGGGACGGCCTTCGGGCGGCTTTTCGGTGCCTGTGACCGCGATCGCCATGTCGCAGCCGGCCGGCATTTCAAAGCGGGAAATCTCGATGCCCTTAAGACTGATGGCGTACTCTCGCGCGCGCAGGCTCAGGTTGTCCGTTACGCGCACGGCCGGAATGATGAACCCGAGGTCGGACGCCAGTTGCTTCCGGATGCCGGCGATTCGCCGAAGCAGAGGCGAATTCACGCCGTCGGAAATAAACGAAACCAGGCTCACGCCCACTTCGATCGAAATCGGCTCCACCCGCAGCAGATCTTCGAGGTTCTCCTTCGGAGTCTTCGGCGCCGCCGCGCCGCCCTCGGCAGGCATAATCCGGGCCCGCTGCTTCATTTTCCAGCCGATCGTGCCCAGACCGGCGCCCAGGAAGATAAACGGCAGCTTCGGCAGTCCTGGCATCAGAGCCAGCGCGATCAGCACGCCCGCCGAGAGCAGCAGCGGCTGTGCGGCCCCGAAAACCTGCTTCTGAAACTCTACGCCCAACCGGTTGTCCGAACTCGCGCGGGTAATAATCATGCCGCCCGAGATGGAGATCATCAAAGCCGGGATGACGGTCACCAGGCCGTCGCCGATGGTCAGCACTGTATAAGTCTGAAGCGCCCTGGAAATGTCGAGTCCATGCTGCAGAACTCCGATCAGGAGGCCGGCAATAATATTGATGCCGGTGATCAGCACCCCCGCCACGGCGTCGCGCTGGGTGAAACGGCTGGCTCCGTCCATGGCTCCGAAAAACTCGGCTTCGGCGGCCAGTTCGCGGCGTCTGCGCCGTGCCGTAGTTTCGTCGATCAGACCCGCGTTCAGATCCGAATCGATCGACATCTGCTTGCCGGGCAGGGCGTCCAGAGTAAACCGCGCCGTGACTTCCGAAATACGCACCGCGCCATGGTTGATGACCACGTACTGGATGGCGATGAGTACCAGGAAAATCACCGCCCCGATGATGTAATTCCCGCCCACCACGAAGTTGCCGAATGCCTGAATCACATCTCCGGCGGCGCTGGTCCCGGTGTGGCCATTGAGCAGAATCAGCCGGGCCGAGGAAACGTTCAGCGCCAGGCGGAACAGGGTCAGCATCAGCAGCGTGGTCGGGAAGACATTGAAATCGACCGGTTTGGTGATGTACATGGCCACCATCAGCACAATCACCGACATCATGATGTCGCAGACGATCAGAAAGTCCAGGAGAAACGCCGGCATGGGCGCAATGAGCGCCAGCACGATGCCCAGAACGGCCGCGGGTACGGCCATCTCGCTCACCGTCTTCATCGACATCCAGGGGTTTTTCTTACCCAACTGGGGTCGCACGGCTGGCGCCATGGGCGTCATTTCGGTCTCCGGGAATTGTTCAACGTGCCGGGATTCATAAGCTTAAAGATGTAGGCCAGGATTTCGGCTACCGCTCTGTACAGATGCGGAGGTATCTCCTGTCCAACGTCAACTGATTTGTATAGTGCTTGCGCGAGGGGAGGATTCTCAATAATTGGTACCTGATTTTCACGGGCTCTCTGACGAATGCGCGCCGCGAGGTAATTCTTGCCCTTCGCCACCACCTCAGGAGCTGTCATAGCGCCCTGATCGTAGCGGATCGCGACCGCGTAGTGCGTCGGGTTGACGATCACCGCCGTGGCCTTCGCCACCTCGCGCATCATATTCCTGCGGCGCATGTCGCGCTGAATGCGGCGTACCCGAGCCTTGGTCTGAGGATTACCTTCGTTCTCTTTCGATTCGTCGCGAATTTCCTGTTTGCTCATGCGCAGGTTGGCGCTGTATTTCGACCGCTCGCGGATCAGCATGATGCAGCCGAAAATAACCAACAAGAACGCCGCTTTCCGGAGGCCGTCGCGGATCAGCGCGCCAACCTCGATTGCGCCGGCCGACACCGGGAGCATGGGCAGGCGCAGAATATCGGTCAGGCGGTCGCGCACCAGCGTCCAGGTCAGCCACATCATGAGCGGGATCATGGTGACGGCCTGCAAAAAGTGGACGGCATTATTTCCAGGAAGCTGTTTGAGTTTGTTGGCAGGGTTGATGCGGTCGAATTTCGGGCCAAGCCGGGCGAAGCTGAAGCCGAAGTTCGTCGCGCCCATCTGGAGCAGGAGGGTTACCGCCAGCAGGGCGCCGCCGAGCTCCGCGAGCGGCAGAAGTACCGCGCCGGAGAGGCGTTTCATCATGATCACTACGTCGCCAGCCGTTAAAGTCGCGACGAAAGCCTGGCGCAGCCCCATACGCATCGCGGCCTGCAGGCCCGTCATCCAGGAACCGAAGTAGGAACCGGCCAGACTCAGGAACGCGAAGAACTGTAGAGCGGAGACGAATTCGCGCGCAGCCGGAAAGTTGCCTTTCTCGCGCTCTTTTTTGAGCCGCTGGGGAGTCGCTTTCTCGGAATGAGAACTGTCCGGCATTTAATGACCACTCCGGATGATGCCTTCCATCAGCCGAATCGCGTTCTCCATCATGGATTGGAAGATCCGCGGCTGAAATACCAGCGTGCTCGCCACCAGCAGCATGGATGCCGCAAGCTTGATCGGCATCGTGAGACTGACCAGGTGAATCTGCGTCTGAATGCGGCCGAGCACGGCAAGTGAGCCATCGGCCAGCAGCAGCAACGCCACCACGGGGGCCGCCAGGCGCAGTCCCGAACTGAATATGGATGCCGCGAACCGAACCATAGCCTCGGCCCAGCCTCGATGGATGGCGAATGTTTCCGGAGGGCAGAGCCGCAGGCTGTCGGCCAGTGCATGCACCAGCATGCGGTCTGCGCCGGTTGCAAAGAAGAGCAGGCCCGCGGTAATCTGCGAAAGCGTCAGCAGAACCGTGGAATCGGCGCCGCTGTTGGGGTCGATGGTGGAGGCGAAGCCGAAGCCTGCCTGCAGGCTGACCACCTGCGCGGCCAGTTGAAAGACTTCCAGCACAATCGCGAGCGACATCCCAATTGCAAGGCCCAGCGCCGCTTCGCCGGCGACGCCGGTGATAATACGCCCTACCGACGCCTCGTTGCCCACCGTGCCTTTCCACTCCGGCCAAAGGATCACCGTGAACGCCAGCGCCAGTACAACTTTCGAGATTTCCGGCGCGGATCTAAAAGCCCCCAAAGGCAGAAACGCGAACACGCACGACACTCTGGCCAGGGTAAACAGAAACCCGAACAGAGTGGC
>Ga0302320_10013059_pt1 | contig 17388 bp, 16 predicted proteins | sample Bog_T0_3_FD_202130 | JGI IMG/M metagenome (GOLD analysis project Ga0302320, IMG submission 202130) | Peat permafrost microbial communities from Stordalen Mire near Abisko, Sweden - Bog_T0_3 | ecosystem: Environmental > Terrestrial > Soil > Wetlands > Peat | place: Sweden: Abisko, Stordalen Mire...
AAGAATTTGTTTTGACGAAGGAGAGTTAGCGACATTAAAAGATTTGAGATCCTCAATATACTTTTTGAGCAAGTTGCTCCATCAACATTTTGGCATGAAAGTGTTTGTGCTCATTGATGAATATGATGCTCCAATGAATAATTTGACAAGTGATCTGGTTTCTCTCAAAAGGGTTACAAATTTTATGAGTGAAATGTTTAAAGATGGTTTGAAAAATAATGAGCATATAGAAAAAGCAATTATTACAGGGATTTTGAAGATTGCAAACGCTGACTTATTCTCTGGATTAAATAGTTTTGCCGAATATGGTGTCCTTGATGATAAGTTTGCTAGATATTTTGGTTTTACCAATGAAGAAATAAACGATTTATTGGATAAAAATTTGGAATTTTCAAGTATGGAAGAAAAAAATCTGCAAAAAGCAGCAATTAAAGATTGGTATAATGGATATATTATTGGCGACCTGAATCTTTATAATCCATGGTCTATTATGAATTGTCTTGAAACAAGTGAGATAGGGCCATATTGGGTAGATAGTGGAAACACAGAACTCCTTGAGTTGGTATTTGCAAAATTTCTAAAAAAACCAGGCAATTTTGCAAAATTTGAAAATTTGATGAAACACGAATATTATGAACTTCCACAAAATGAAATAATTAATATGAAAATAAATTTGAAAGACATTTTAAATCCATATGATGATAATTTTTGGCCATTGATGTTATCGTCTGGATATTTAACACGAGACAAAAATTATGAAAATAAATTTCGTCTTCCGAATAAAGAGGTCAAATCAGTACTTTCAAAGATATTATGGAAAATATGGTTTAAGGAAAAATTTCCTAATTTTTTAGGTGTGGATGGCTTGCTCTCAGACTATGCTAAAAGCCTTGAAAAGAAAGAAGAATACGAACAATTTTTTACATCTAACATTTTAACTCGTTTGGATGCCGGAGAAAAAACTGAGGCTGATTTCCAAATATTGCTTTGTGGAATTGCATCACTTTCATCAATTTATGGATACTCCAATCATAAGGTCTGTGCTGAGGTTTCTGTGACTTGGAAAAATAAAGTCATTGGGAGGATTGATTCCGTGACGCTTCCAAAAACCAAAAATCCTGAATCAACAACCGCAAATGTAATGACGTTTCTAGAAACCTCAATTCCTGAATCTACAACCGTTTATCTTGATGAAATTAAAAAAACAGAAAAATCTGACGAAAAAGAAAAAAAGGCAGAAGAGGCTTTTTGGCAAATCTATGCGAAACGATATATTTCTCACGTTTTAAAATTATATGATGATCATAAACATAATCAGAAATGGACCGATATTGTGATAAGAGCAATTGTGTTTTACAAAGATGCTTCATCTGGTAAATGGAGTGTAATGATTAAAGAATTCATTCATTCAATTGAGATTGCGAGGAAGATAGATAATATATTCAAAAATTTTGAAAATCGAGAAGATTTAACAAATGAAAAAAATCAAAACATTGCCGTTGAAGCCCGAAACCATTTTTTAGGCAATTTTGAAAACATAGAGAAGTTTCTTTCTGTGCATAATGATAAAGGAAAACCCACGAATAAAGAAGGAAAACCAGAGAATGAAAAGGACGAAGAAGGAAAACCCAAAAAAAAACCCGAGAATAAAAAAATAACAAAAAGTGCTAAAAGAAAATATGATGAAATTAAACCCAAGAATAAAATACCAAGAAGTGATAAAAGAAATTATGATAAAATTATTCCTAAACCAAACAACTCAACATTTACAATGGAACTTAGAAACAAAAAATGAGTTTAATATAAATTCAAATAATGATAAATTAATAGTTTAGCTTTAAAGATTGTTATACAAAATTAAAAAGCCGCTTTAAACGGTTTTCCTAAAATATTCAAAAGATTTTCATTTTATTTTCTTCATAAAAAAATATGACCTGTACCGGTAAAACTATTATTTTTTATTAAAAAACTAAAACATTTCTTTATTAAAATATTTTAAAAACCATTTAAAAATTCTCCTCAATGTTCATTTTGATTATGGTATTTGCTTCCGCTTAATGTTTTCCTCTTCAAATCCAACAAAATATTCTGTTCATTCTTCCTAGCATTCAATCTAGCCAGCGTCTCATGTAAATTTTGGCTCGAACTCACATGAGTAAACCCTTTCCACACACTAAAAAACCTTATTATTTTATAAAATATTACCTCTTTCTTCGTTGCCATTAGTTCCAATGTTATTTGATATAGTTTTCTGGAATTTCAGATTATTTTTCGCTAATAATTGTCTATTAATAGAAGCATGGATTTCCTGAAACAGCTTATTATTCCTAAATAAAATCTTGAACTTTTGTTATAAATTAAAAGAATCACTTTTTCAACGAATTTGAATTTGCAGAATTTTCAGTCTTCAAATTCAGATTTCCTTGGCTTTTCTGTGGTCCTGGCTTATTATTATTATTGTTATTATTATGATGAGTCACATCATCAAGATTCTCATAAGTGCGAGCCCCTTCTCCTTTCGTTTCGAAATGAAAATGTTTCGCAGTGGCATTTTTTGTTGATAGGGGTTGGTTTTTTGCTTTGAAATCCCCATAACTATTATGGTTATTTTCAGGATTCATGGATTTTCTTTGATCCTTATAGTTATTAACAATGTGATTATTATGGTTTTGATGGAGAATTGTTGTGGATGAGGTAACACTTTCAGCTGTGGTTTTTTTAATATTATTATAATTGTTATTGTCAGAAAGCTTATTAAAGCCTAAATTCATGGAAATTTGTTTTTTAAAGTTCTCCATAGAGGTTTTATTAATGGTTTCATTATTGGTTTTCTTCATTCCTAATAAAAACTCTTCAAAATTAGCACTTGAAACGCTTTTATATTCATTAGGTTGAGTTTTCATGATATTATTGTTCTTAATATTCTTATTATCTTCATTAATAACACCAGTATTCGGTCTATTCTTCATCGTTTTCGGCTCAATATAAACATAATGGAATTCATTTAATTGATCAGTGAAATCCTCTTCATCATGAATTTCTGTGATATTATCATCGAATTCATTAGCCACTTCCTCTAATAAATCCTGATTCGACACTTCATCGAAATAAAACTCAAATAAATCTGGCTTAAAAGGTGGATCCAATCTCTTATTGGCAATCGCCTCAATATTGGCCTTTCTACACCAAGGATGTTGGAAAATCTCACTGATTCCCATTCGATAACCTAATCTTTTCTCTGGAGTTTTTTCCAATAACGCCTTTAATAAACTCTTGATCTCAGGACTCAAATTTATCGTATCTGGAATGATGATATTTTTCTTGAGAATGCATTGGAACATTTCCTTAGTGTTCGTGGAATAAAAAGGAGGGATTCCCACAACCAATTCATAAAGGAAAGTCCCTAGACAATATAGATCTACACAGAAATTATGACCATTCTTTCGAAGCATTTCAGGTGCCATGTATTCAGGACTTCCACAAAAAGAATATGCCAACATCGATTCCTCCATATGAGGCTTTGCTAACCCGAAATCTGCGATTTTCAAATGACCATCCAAATCCAACAGAATGTTCTCAGGCTTAATATCGCGATATATGATATTTCGACGATGGAGATAATCTATGCCCAAACAAAGCTCAATGAAATAAAGTCTGGCCTCATCTTCTCTAATACGTTTTTTGCGTTTCAGGAGACAGAAAAACTCACCACCGGCACAGAAATCCATGACAAAAATAAGGTATTTCCGCTAAAAACGAATGATTTTTATAAAATGAAATTAATTAACAAAAGAAAATTTACCGTTTTGAACGCACTTTCCAAATGCACAATGAAAGTATGATCGCAACTTTTCAAAATATTGATTTCATTCATAATAATCGATTCCTTTTCATTCTTATGAATGAAATCTCTTCTGATTATCTTCAAAGCATACATTCTTCTAGTATCTTTTTTCCTCCCCAAAATCACCTGTGAAAACCCACCTGATCCAATAACTTTCAATAATTCATATTGTTTCAATGATTGTCTCGAACTGAGGCTTTCATAGACCTTAGTTTCTCGAATCAAAGGAAGTAATGCTATTCTCTTATTCTTCAGAAAGGCCAAGCCCCAATCCTTGATGCTATGCAATGCGAAATCTATTAGGAAAAACCCATCTTTACTAGAAAAACCGTTAATTGGTAAATTCGTGATTTCGCATTTGTTGCCTTTCTCACTTTCAGTCTTTATTACCTCATTGAGCAATCTGGTCTTTAACCAGGAAAAGCTTTTTTCCTCAGGATTTTCTACCATGATTTTCAAGACCAAGCCTCTATAATAAAGATCCACACGACCCGCTCCTAACGACTTTTCTATTGTTGAGTTCTCATTATTATTCGGAAGAGACTTTTCAATGGATTCGGGCCTTTTCTCCACAAAACTACCTTTTTTCTCTTCTATGAAGGTGTCTTTGTTATATATTTCGGATAATACACCTTTGAAATTCTGGCTTTTGGCTTCTTCAGGCTTTGAAATCTTTTGTTTGCTGATGAAATAAAGCTGAGGAGATATGGTTTCAGGCTTTTTCTTGGGAAGTGAGGTTTCTACATGTGAAAAAACTGGCATTTTGAATTCTAGACTGGCTTTGGGACTGAAGAAATGACCCATTTTACTGTTAAGTTGAGTATTGATAGATTTGACGGAATTTATGGATAAGGAGCCTCGGAAATCCAAGGATTTTATCGAGGTGGAAAGAGGCATTTGATTTTTGTAGAGGATTTTGGTAGAAGGGGACTTTTTGGGGTCCATTTAGAGGATAACGAGTTTTTTTGTTAAAAAATTTGAAAGTTTTATGAAATTTTGAAGTCGATTTGTGAATTTATTAAACTTTTATATTGAATTAATATTCATATATATGAACATCATTAAGAGAAATGATAATTTGATAATAAAATTTAGCATTTTATAATGATTTACTTTTTAAATTAACTTCTTTTTTCTCATTTTCCCCTTGATTTCTTCTGATCAAAGCTTCTATTTCTCGAAATTCCATTGGTTTCACCAAAACTTTATCCATTCCAGCCTCCAAACATCTTTTTTTCTCTTTTTCATGAGTATATGCTGTACAACCCCAAATAATCATTTCCAAGCCTTTTTCTAGACAAATTCTCTTGATTTCCTTCGTGGCATCGAATCCATTCATTATTGGCATTTCACAATCCATGAAAATCGCTTGATATTTTGGACAACAAGCTTCTTCTCGAATTCTATAGAGGAATTTCTCAATCGCTTCTTTGCCATTATTACAATTTTCATAGCTTTTATCAAGTTTCTTGAGGAAATTCTCAAGAACCATCGTGTTATAATAATTATCTTCTACGATGAGAAAATCCTTACAATTGCATTTTTTTGGAGATTTGCTTAAAATCATCGATTTACTCGATTCATCAATCGAATCATCATTAAGATTTTTTGATAAAGCCAACGATGAAGTTATTTTATTCCCAATAATCATGAATTTATTTTGAAAATCTGGATTTTGTTTTAAAATCATGCAATTCTGAGAAATTTCCAGATTTTCCTCATCAAGAATGTCTTCTGGTTGAAATTTTCTTCGGTTTTCAAGCAAAAAAGAGAATTCCGATCCTTTTCCTGGCTCAGATTTCACTTTCAAGCCTTTTAAAGTTCTAAAAGCTTTGTTTTTGGGTCCTAATTCGATGGCTAAGGAGTTGCTGATTATCAACCCAAGACCTACTCCTTGAGTATTGAGGAAGTTTTTTTCTTGAAGATCGAGTTTTCCGAATTGTTTGAAAAGCTTCTTTTGATCTTCAGTTTTGATGCCCAATCCAGTGTCAATAACCGAAATCTAAAGAAAATTTGGTATTTTTATTAGAAATTATTGAATATTTTACTTGAAGAACATGGGAATCTGATTTATATGGAGTGACTTGTAAGGTTATTGAGCCTTTTATAGTAAATTTCAAGGCATTTCCTAATAAATTAAGGACAATTTGTCTCAATCTATTAGCATCAGTTGATATAGAGATCGGGATTTGATTATCAATGCTTAAATAAAGTTCTAACCCTTTTTTATGACTCTGGAGACGCACAATATTCAAAGCATCTTCCAAACAATTCCTCAATCGAAAATCTGATTCGAAAAGCCTCATTTTCCCTTTCCGGATTTGTTCGAAATCTAAGATATCATTGATCAAATAAAGCAAATTTCTACCGCAACTTAAAGACGGATCAATGAATTGTTCATTGATTTCAGCAGAAACCCTTTCCTTTAAAGATTCTATCATAGCCAACATCCCATTTAAAGGAGTTCTTAATTCATGACTCACATATGACATCAATATATTCTTATATTCATCAGTCCGTTTCAATAATTCGATCGTCATTAAATCCGTACAATCATTCAAACTTATTATCAGTTTCGGCTCATCTTGATAAAAAATCGGAATTATCCGGATTTCCAAAGATTTCGAATCCAAAAGAGTCTTGAAAAGAAGAATCGAATTAAAATCAGAATTAAAACGAGATAAATCCTTCTTCCTTTCCTTAAAAACCTTCATTTTCTCTAATGTCGTCTTCACAGCCTCCAACAAATTCCGATGATTTGATAATAAAATATTCGGCAAATGAAGAGAAAACTTCGAAAAATCGACTTTTTTCACCTGGCCGAAGATCATCGATTCCAAAAAATCCCCTTCTTGATCTGTATGTAACAATCTTCCCGTTTTTGGAGAATTCGGGCTTTTCTCATAAATTGAATCCTTTTTCGTGAGGATTTGAAGAAAGGAACCCGTCGAAGTGGGGATTGCCTTTTTCGATTTCAGCTTTTTATTAATAAAAGATAAACTTTTATTCGTTTTCGACCTCAAAGTGTTCATTTTATTATAACTGCTTTTTAATGTCTTATAGGATTTAATATTCGCTTTTTTCACTTCGATGCTGAAATTTGATATTTTATCTTCACTTTCCTTCATTTTATCTTTATTTTTCTCTTCAGTTTCAGGCTCATTTTTCGTTCCAAAAGCCAAACTCACAGTCATACGATTAATTTTCTTTTCTTTTTCCTCGAAATTCAGGTTTTTCAGATTTTTCAGCTGATTTTTGAAGTCCAATTTCTGATTCAAATTATTGAAAAAACCCATAAAGGACTTATTCGCATATTCCAAATCAAGATCTTGTCCAATAAAGGCCAATCCATCAGGGAAAAGGTTCAAAAAGCTCTTATAAAAGTGCTTATTTTCATTGCTTTGATGGATTTCATTGGTTTTGAGCTTTTCCTTAATGGATTTGGAGTTAATAAGCCAATAATTCAAAATAATAGTAATGATAATTATTGAGGAAAAGACTACAGATTGAATATTCTTAAATTCCTTATATTTGTTTATTATCACTAAAAGAAAAATCATTATTTGGAGGATAAATGCGAGAAAAGGCTTGAAATTCATGAAAGAACTGATGAAAAAACAAGAAAATCCTAAAGAAAAATAGGCGATTTTCGAATAATCTAATAGGAAAAAGTCAGAAAACATCTGGAAAATCAAGACAAAAACTGCCACGATCATGAAAACCTCAAAATTGGTGTTATATCGTCTTTTTCTATCATTGATTTTCCGCCAAATCATTGTTTCGATCATTAAAATCATCACGATTATCGCGATTCGCACAAAAGCCACAATTTCTTGAAATTCATGAGAATTTTCTTGAAATTCATTCAGGAAAATCGTCTGGATGACTGCCAATCCAAGGAAAAAGCCTGTGAAAATGAAGATTATCTTGAAATTCATGAGGAAATCCTGGAATTTATTAAGGAAATCGTCTCGATTCGTCTCGATTTCCACGAAATCGCGATAATCGAGGTTTTGAGTTCGATTCGCTGATTCTTTGAATAGCTTTCTGATCGATAATTCATCAGTTTTCAGTGTTTTCGTATTAGAATTGGACTTTTTCAAGAAGGATTTCTCGATAGATGGTTGATTAGAAGATTTATGATAAGGTCGTGGGTTCGATTTCAATGAAGGAGATGAAATATTTTGTTTTTGCATTGAGTTAGAAAATTTTTCTGATAAAAATAAGGAATTGTTGGTTTTTTGTTTAGTAGACTATACAAAAAAAATTAAAACCTAAGATTAAAGAAGAAGGAACTTCTTTTTTATTAATAAAATTTGGGTTTATTTTTTTTACAAAAAACTATTTTTTCATGAAAATGAAAATAATAATAAAAAAACAAGAAATTCTTTAATTTTTTGTTGTAAAAATTAATTTTTTTTCCAAAAATCTTTAATTTTAAAGATTTTTTTATTCTGGAAAAAAATGTTAAAAAAATCAATTATTTTAAAAAAAAAAAATTTTTTTTTAATTTATCTGAGTGGGTTTAAATTCTTCCAAAAAATTATTAAATTTTCTTTGAATTTTTAGGAAATTATAAGAAAATCCTTCAGAAAAGACAATATATTTAAATTTTTTTGGAAATTATAAGAAAATCTATAGAAAAGACAATATATTTAAAAATTATTTCATAACAAAATTAAAACATTATTCATGATCTCGGCCAATAAAGAACCCACAAAATCAGAAGAACAAATCCCCGAATGCGATTGGTTTACTGAAAACTTTTACACCAGACCCTCCAAGATAAAATTTCTTGGAAAAGGAAGCTTCGGAAAAGTTTTCCATGTAATTTCTCGAGAAGATAAGAGCCATAAAGCTCTCAAAATCCAAATTTTTACCTCAGAATCCGAATATAAAGACTCTAAACAAGAAATCAAATTAACAAAGAAACTCAATCATAAAAATATTATAAAAATCGAGGATTATCATTGCGAAAAACTTGCAAATGGCGTTTATGCAATTTATATCGTCTTAGAATTGGCTCAGGGCAGTCTACAAGCTGAAATTTCCAAAGGGATCCTCAGAGATCAAATCTCATATTATAATAGTATCAATCAATTGGTTCAAGCGATAAAATATTGCCACGAAAAAAATATTGTTCATTTTGATTTGAAGCCTGATAATATATTGATTTTCGCTGATGATTTGCTAAAGGTGGCAGATTGGGGTGCTGCGAAGCCAGGACTTTCAAAGGGAACTTTAACCTTCAAAGATTATAATTTAGGATGCACTAAAGTCTTTGCAAGTCCTGAACTCCTTGAAATAATTGAGCAAAATGTCGAGAATTTTGAAAACTTACAGAAGAATTGGCAGAAAATGGATGTTTATGCCCTGGGAGTGACTTTGCTAAGTTTTTTAGGTCTTTCACAGCAAAAAATCGTAAATATCAAATCAAAACATGGGAAAAAATATGATGATTTATTGGAAGTTAATCTAAAAGAATTGATAACTCAAAGAAATTTCCAACAGGAATGGATTGACTTATTTAAATATATGCTCGCTTATGAGCCTCAAAATAGATTCACAATTGACAAAGTTGCTGAGTATTTAAAATCAATGAGCTTTATTAACAATCAAATGGATTTAGTCCGACATTTGATGTCAACGACTGGCACATTGGATCTGCTTTTCGTCTTGGACACAACAGGAACTATGGATTATTATATGGAAGCCGTTTTGAAGTCATTGAACAACATTCTTATTAACATGAAACAATCTACTAACAAAAGAAAAATCAATATTGGCTGTTTATTTTATAAAGATCTAAAGGGGAAACCAGTGAAATTGAATTCAGATGAAGTAATTCCTAAAGAACTCTTAAAAGAAAAAATGAAAGAAGAAGAAGATCCGAGATTTTTAACTTTTTTAAAAGGACTTGAAATTTATAACGATTATATCAATTATTTACAATTTACACCATCAATAGAAATTATTGAGAAAAAATTAAAGGAATTAAAATATTGTTGCTTTGGAGGTGATGATTATTGTGAAGATCTAGTGGAAGCTTTGAAGGCCTCAATGGAAATGAATTGGACTTATCAAAGCACTTTTAGAATCATGGTGATCATCACAGATGCCCCTCCTCATGGGAAATCTTACTATGAATTGGCATATGATAATTACCCTGAAAAAGATAAGCAATTTGATAATTTGGAAGAAACTGTGAGAAGATTAGTTAAGATGAAAATCGGGATTTTGATCATTGAAATTGATAAACGAACGAAACGCATGAACGAAATAATTGAGAAGATCTGCAAGAAAGAAAACGGGTTTTTTCAAAAAGTGGTGTTGGAAGAGATGAAAGACCCTGAATATATGAAACAATTTTTTGAAACTGAAGTCATAAATGAAATCGACTCAATTTTTAAAGATCAATGGAACATTTTTTTGGAAAAGAAAATCAAAGACAATATCAATTGGGAGATGCAAATCGATTGGGAAAAGGAATTTGATCCCGAAAGCATCAAAGAAATTAAATTCCAGGTTTATGATTTTGAATTGGTCAAAGATTCGTTGGATTTTAATAATTTAAGTCTGTTAAGAATGGAAAATGATAGGTCTTCGAAATGGAATGCCTCAGTTAGCAAGAAGAGAGTTTTAGAGGGAAATTTAAGGAATATTCATTTGATGTTGACTCATAAGAGTCAATCAAAATATGTGATCAAATTGCCCAAAGATGGCTCTTATAATATGATAGAAGAATTGATGGATGATTGGAAAAATTACACGGTTTCTTATTTTGTGGCATCAAAATTTAAAAAGGAACTCAAGATCAAAGGCATCAATCTTATGAAAAATTTGGATTTTTTGAATCTGATAATCCTTGAATCAGAGGATCCTTTCAAGGGGTCGAGATTTTTCGCTTGTGAAAAGTTTCTTGATGGGATATTTTTGAAATATAATTCAAATCTAGGCTGGGTTCTAAAGCCTAAAGATAAAATTGATTTTGATGTGAACGATTTAGTTCAGGCTTTTTCACATTATTCTTTCCAAATGTCCAAAGGAAAATTGGTCATTGTAGATATTCAAGGCGTTCAGAACGTGATGACAGATCCAGCCATTCAATCCATGGAACAAGCTTTTGGATCCACTGATTTGGGGAGATATGGTATTTATAAATTTTTGAGGGGGCATATATGTACAAAATTCTGCAAAAAGCTTGAGTTAAATGATATCTCAGAGGAAATTGAATTAGTTGAGGCTCAAGATAAAAAATTAGAGGAGGCAAAGTTTTCATCTAAAAAAGGAAAAAATGTTGGGAAAGAAGAGGAAGAGAAAAAATTCAGTTCAAAAGCTGAACCGATAGAAAAAAAAAATGGGAAATGGTTAAAAGAAAAAAATGCAACTATAAAGAATTTCTCTTTATATAAGGAATTCAAACTGGATTCTGACCCATGTGAAGACCGTCTAAATAGTTATTATGATTATTTCGAAAAAGGAAAAAATATTGGGTTTGTGGATATCACCACAACAGGAGATATGATGAGGGTAAATAAAAATCTGGATTTAGTTGCTCGACTAATCCTACGGAACGATATAAACTTTGAGGAAACTAACTTAAAATTGTTAAAAGAAGAGTTTTGGGATAATCTGTATAACGTTGAGGAAAAATATAGGAGAATATATAACCTACACAAAATTGAATATTAAAACAGGTGATTATTCAAGTGTTTATTATATTAGCTATTGAAAAAAAATTATGAAATGAATACTTTTTCAAATTTGCTCTTGATTCCAATTTCTAAAATTGAATTTTGAATTTTTTTTATTTCTTGAGCATTTCCCGAAGTTGAAGTTCTGACCTATATTTTCATTCAAAATTAATATTTTTTTTTTTTACATATTCGTTCAAATTTCATTTTAATTTTCAAATTTTTTAAAATTCATGTTTTTTTTTAGCTTTATAAAAGAAGATTCCCTTAAATCTAAAACAAAAATTAAGGTCCTTTAAAAAATCCCTCTCAAATTTTAAAACAATGTCCTGGAATATCTGTTCCATTTCTGGCAATCCAACTGAAGAACCGGTGATTTCTAAAAAAACTGGTCATCTTTTCGAAAAGCGCCTCATCACAAAATATATTGAGTCTACCGGTGAATGTCCTATCACTCATCAACCAATGACGCTCGAAGATGTGATTACTTTGCAAATTAACAAGAGTGTCAAGCCCCGTCCAGTTAATTCCACAAGCATTCCCAATCTCATCACGATTTTCCAGAACGAATGGGATGGCTTAATGCTTGAGACATTTTCTTTAAAAAGCCATTTAGAAACAGTTCGACAAGAGTTATCCCATGCTTTATATCAACATGATGCAGCGTGCAGAGTGATCGCAAGATTAATAAGAGAACGAGATGAAGCAAGAAGTTTGTTGGCCCAGAAAGGACTTGAAGAAAATAATGGTGACACCAAGAACAAAAATGAAAAGGGAGGGCTTCAAAAAATTATGAGCACCATCAATGACAAAGCAGTTGAGCTGAACACAATGAGAAAAAATAGGAAAAAAAACGCTGAGACTTTCTTCGGGAACTTCCCAACTCCAGAGGTGGAAATTTTTGCTTTTTATTTTTTTTTGAAAAAATTGAAAAAAAAATAAAATTTTTCTCCAGGCGTTGGCCAACTTCCATATGAAATCAAGCGTAGCCCTACATTCAACGACCAAGCCTGGGATATTAGCTTTGGGAATCCATCCTGAAGATAATAACTTTTTAATCACAGGAGGAAATGATGCTCATGCCATGATTTATGATAATTCCGACTCGAAGGTCAATTTTTTTTTATTTTTTTTTTAGTTAAATGTCAAAAGATCATCTCTTCCTTCACAAAACATCATAAAAAAATTAATGATGTTTTATTTGTTCCCAATACATCAAATTTGTCGGCAATGTCAGCTTCTGATGATCATTTAGCTTATTTTTTCGATGTCAATACTGAGACTAAAGAAACCAAGGTTCATTATACCATCACTCATAAGAAGGAAATCTTCTCTTTGGCCTTGCATCCATTAAATCAGCTTGTGTTTGCAGCATCGAAGGATAAAACTTGGAGCTTCCATGATTTAGAGAATCAAACCTGCCTTATGATTAATGAAGATTTCGCCAATTCTGATTTCAATTTGAGGTTGATTTTTTTCTCATTTTTCTTTTAAATTTTCAAAAGTTCTTTGAAAATTCACCCGGATGGTCATATTATGGCTTTTGGAACCACATCTGGTGTTGTGAAATTATGGAATATTACTGAAAATGCTTTGGCTGAGAGTTTAGAAAGCCATAAAGTTTTGCAATTTCTTTTTTTATTCATATTTTAAAAATCTTTTAGGGTGAAGTGAATTCTTTAGTGTTTTCCGAAAATGGTTTTTATTTTGCAACTGGAAGCTCACAACAAGGAACTGTCAATATTTGGGATTTGAGAAAATTGTCGATCGTGCAAACTTTATTGCAAAATGAAGCCGATCATTTCAAATTCAGTTGCATGGAATTCGATGGCTCCGGACAGTTTTTGACAATAGGAAGCGTTGCGGGAACGATTAAGGTTTTCAATACAAAGACATGGGAAAGTTTCACGAAGTTTGAATCCCATAAGGATTCTGTCACAAGCATTAGGTATTTTTTTTTGAATTTTTTAATAAATCTAATATAAACTTCTAAAAAGATTTGCAACAAACGATCAGTTTATGGCTTCAACTTCTCTGGATAGACATTTGATAACTTATGCACGATAAAAGAGAGGGAATTTGTTAGAACTATCTCATAAGGAGAATGAAATATTTTTAAAAATATGTGGAAAAAAAAAAGTGATTTTGGAAAAAAATACATATTTTTATTTAAAAATCAAAAATTTAAAAATAAAAATTAGCTCTCTTGAAAAAATGCAAAATATTTTGAATGAAACTTGGCTCTATTACGAGCGACTAGTGAAAATCATGAAAATTGGAAACAAAAATGTTTTCTAAATAATTAATGAGGTCCCCCCAAATAAAATTTATTTATAGGGACAAACTTTAAACAAACTCTTCCTGGACTTGAAATCGATATATGTAACAAAAAGATGATTTTTTTAAAAAGTTTTTGTTTTTTAGGACAATTTTACAAGACAAATGCAAAATTTGGCTGAAGGCTTCCATGTATTTGTTTTATTCTCAGAATAAGAACAATAATAATTAAAACAGAATGAAATATCAAAAGAAACTGCGGACGAGAATGATAGTTTGATTGTTTGTTATCAATATTTATCCAATTATATCCTGAAACTAACAAGTAATTCGACCAATTTTTCGCGAAACCTTCAAGCTGAAATCATTGAACCGTTTAACATGGTGTTGCAAAATTTCTCAAATACAAATAAAGATATCAGTTCTTCAACATCTTTAGTAAATTTCTAAAACCTCGAAAATTCCTTAATGTATTTACAAAAGTTCCTCAAAAATATTGAAACTTCGGTCAAAAACTCCAAAAAATGGCAAGACAAATATTACAAATCATCTCGAGCGGTTGAGAAATCAGAGGAAGTTCTAGATAAAATTAAGAAAAAAACAGACAAAACTGAATCCTATAAGGAAGAGCTTTCCAAAGCCTCTAGTTTATAACCTTATTATTTCCTCTTTTTAAATTTTTTTTCTCTTAGATAATATGACTAAATTAAAAATCGAAGTGCAAAGCAATGAAAATGGATACAAAACTGCTTTAGTAAGTAAAATTTTATTTTCATTTTCTTTAATTTTTAATAAAGATGGAATCCAATAAAAATTGGGCAAATTTCGATTCTCGCCTTTTAGATTACTTTCATAAATTCGATTCGAATAACGAAAGTAGGGCGTCTTTCAGTAGATTTTCCATAAATCGAGTGATTAAGCTCTTCACACATTTTAATCCGAAATTTGAAGATATCTCCGAGGAAAAGCTCAAAGAACAAGAAGAGAAATTCCTCAATGTTCCACAGGAAAGTGTTTTGAAATTAATAATGAAAGGGAAACAATCGATTTTTCTAAACCTGGTGAAAAAAGAAGAGTTTTTATCATATGAAAATTGGAAAAAATATCAAGATTTATCCTTTTACGTTGAGCCGATAACCATGGAGCAAAAATATAGAGAATTTTCTGATACCATTTTCAAATTATTGCAGATGGATTCATTCGAAATTACAAGAAGAAAGTCAGATAATATCAATGAAGAGAAAATGAAAGCGCAAGACGGCTTAAGGAAAAAAAGCATTGATCTGGAGAAACTTGAAAAAAACACGACTGTCACTGTAAAATGGATTGAAATGGAGGAAAAATTGAGTTTTTATTTACCAAATGATGATTTCCGAAAAGTTTTCTTGGAGTTTTTGGCGGAACAATTGAAGGAAAAGTCGTATTTGAGCATGAATCATAATTCTTTTTTGAGGATTATCAACATCTTTAAAGATTTAATAAAATGTTTCTTATTTTTTCAATTTTTGTTTTTATTTTTAATTTTCTAGATGAACAAGAGAGGAAATATATTGATTATGAAACGCTTTATAACATTTTATTAATATCATCAAGAATTTATGAGCAGGTATTATAGAAATTTTAAATAAATTTTATTTTGAAACTTTAAAAATTTTTTAAATAGAATGAAAAACGATTTTCAGAGTATCTTTCGACCTATATTTCGAATTTTGCAATTTGGGAACAAAATGACTTTTGGGAGAAAATTTTCTTGATTATCTTGGAGAAAAAAAGTATTTTCTTAGAAAAGAAAAAACAAGCAGAATCGGCTTTCAATCTGAATAATTTCAACAAAATGCTAAAGGATTTTTTGAAAAATACGAAGCAAATGAACGAGGTTCAAATGACCGAAAAGGATATAAAACTGCTGGCTTTGGAAGAATTGAATTTCCTTATGATAAACATAAATTTGAAATCTGAATTGGCAATAGACTTTCTCATAGATATGGCTCAGAAGTAACTATAACTATAAGAAACCTTTTTATGATCAAGTAAAAAAATGTTTAGAAATCATTTAGATTATGCAAATATGATAAAATTGCTGGAGAAGCAAGAAAATAAAAGATTTTCAGATTTGAGAAAGAATTTTGAAGGCGGAACTCCGAAAAATCAATCCAGAAAAATGAAGCTCCATAAGGATCTTGATGAATATAAGGAATTATACCCTATAAAAAGAGCATTAGCTTATCTATCTGTGGCAGATCAGCCCATTAAATTATTGGCTGTCTGCAAAAGCTGGAAACAAAGTTTAAGGAAAAAAGTGTCCAAAATTTATTTGATCAAATTTCAAAATGAAAAAGTTTTAAAAAATCACAGAGTGCCTATGTGGCTTACCTTCTTGATTCCAGAAGTAAATTTATTTTTACAATTTATATAATTTTGTTGAGCTAGAAAATCGAAATAAACTATTTGATGTTGAAATCACAATTAAAAAATAATACAAATCAAGTTGATCAAATAATCGGTTTAGATGTTCAAAGATCCTTGTTTTTACACCATGAAAAAATTGATCAAAAAGTGAATTTTAATTATTTTTTTTTTTTATTTTAATTAAATTTCAAGATTTTGGAGGATTTGTTGAAGGTATATGCTTTTAACAACAGCGAGGTTTCATATTGCCAAGGAATGAACTACATTATGGGTTTTTTATATCATAACATCCGAGAAGAAAGCACAACTTATCTCTTTTTCAATGTAATTCTTGAGAAATATTTTTCAAAGATGTTCGGCAAAGAGTTCGCGCAATTGAAATTGCTATTTTACCAATTTGATAGATGTTTGGCTCTCTTCATGCCAGAACTATCAGAACATTTAAAAGTTATCATAATTCACATATATAACTTTTAAATATAATTTTTTTAGTTGGAAAGACTGGATTCGAGCTTTTTCACTGCTCCATGGTTCCTGACCGTTTTCACTAATGTGTTTCAATATACTTTAGACTCATATATTTTAAATCAAATTTGGGATGTTTTTGTCTGTGTAAATCTAAGCTTTTTTTATATATAAAATTAAGAATTAATTGAAGGAAGGATGGAAAGGAATTTTCAAGGCATGCATCTTCATTTTGAAAAATTATGAAAATAAAATTCTTGCAATGAGTTTTGATGATATTTTAAATTTTTTAACAGATATTCCAAAAAGCGAATTATTTCGTGTTTCCTTTAGTGAAACTGAAATGGGGAATATCAAAGAAGAACATTTGTTCCTTGGAAATCTAAAAAAAGAAATTGTTAATATAAAAATAACAAATTCTTTATTGAAAAACCTTGAGAATGATTATGACAAGTGCATTTCCAAAATATCAAGGAAATTGGAATATTTCAAGCATTGACAAATTTAAATTACCTAAGATTTTTTTTTTAAAATCAAATAATTATAATTTTGATTTAATAAAAAAAAATCTAAAAACGAGTTTTTTTTTCTTTTAAAAGCATTTTTCTAAATAAAACACTAAAAATAATTTGAATTTTTTCATAGTTTGTTTTTATTTATGAAATAAAATAAACTTATATAAACAAAGGAATAATTGAA
>Ga0302320_10013060_pt1 | contig 17387 bp, 13 predicted proteins | sample Bog_T0_3_FD_202130 | JGI IMG/M metagenome (GOLD analysis project Ga0302320, IMG submission 202130) | Peat permafrost microbial communities from Stordalen Mire near Abisko, Sweden - Bog_T0_3 | ecosystem: Environmental > Terrestrial > Soil > Wetlands > Peat | place: Sweden: Abisko, Stordalen Mire...
GCACTGCCAAGATCCTTTCCGACTTCTCGCGCAAGAGTGGGGAAGTGGGCGTCGATTTCCTTCTTGATTTCGTCGGCGAAGGGCGCCTGCAAGAAAGTTAGTCGCCGGCCAGGCGTGCTGCTTGCGTCAGTAGGTAATTCCTTTCCGGCATACTCGTCGTCCGCGCCGCCGCAATTCGGTAGTGTTGGATGGCCGCTTCGTAATCGCCCATCTTTTCGAAAAGATGGGCGCGAACGGCGTCGAGCCGATAGTGACCAGCAATACGCGGATCGCGGTCCAGAGCCCTAAGCAGTTCGAGGCCTTTGGCAGGTCCGTGCACCATAGCGGCTGCGATGGCAAGATTGAGAGTAATCATCGGACTTGGGGCGACTCGTTTCAGCAACTCATACAAAGCCAGGATCTGTGGCCAATCCGTATCCTCTACGCTCTCGGCTTCGTCGTGAACGGCGGCAATCGCTGCCTGAATCTGATACAAGCCCACTGACCCCTTCGATAGCGCAGCGGCGAGAAGTTCAATTCCTTCCGAGATCTCCGAGCGATCCCACAGTGTTCGATCTTGTTTATCTAAGGGAATCAATTCTTCATCCCGCCCGGTTCGGGCGGCGCGCCGCGCGTCGGTTAAAAGCATCAGGGCCAGAAGTCCCGCAATCTCAGGATTATCGGGGATCAGCGTTTTCGTGTTGCGCGTCAGGCGAATCGCTTCGCACGCCAGGTCGAATCGTTGCAGATGCGACCCGACGCTGCTGGTATATCCCTCGCTGAATATCAGATAAAGCACATGCAGAACTGCGGGCAGTCGTCCAGCCCGCTCGTGCGGTGAAGGAAGTCGGAATGGTACGCCAGAAGTCTTAATGGTTTGCTTCGCGCGGCTGATCCTCTGCGCCATCGTGGCCTCGGGAACCAGAAAAGCATTGGCGATTTCAGCCGTGGTCAAACCGCCAACCGCCCGTAAGGTCAGCGCGATTGCAGAGGACGGAGAGAGCGCGGGATGACAGCACATGAACAACAGAATCAGGGTGTCGTCGGGATCCATGTCGGCCTCGACCTGGAGCAGGGATGTCAAGTTTTCGGTTTCCGCAGCCACTGCCGTCTCCCGCTCGCGGCGCGCAATTTCGCTGCGCATCTGGTCCGTCATGCGGCGAGATGCGACCTGAATCAGCCAGCCACGAGGATTTTCGGGAACACCTTGCTGCGGCCACTGCGTAAAAGCGGCAATCATGGCTTCCTGCACTGCATCCTCAGCCGAGGAGAAATCCCGGAAACGACGGGCAACGGCGCCGAGGACCTGTGGCGCGAGTCCACGCAACAGATGCTCGGAAGTCGAATCCCATTGGTTGGTCATTGGAACTCTCGTTACAACATTTCCGGCGGCGGTCCGCTCATGACCGGGCGTACTTCAATCGGCATGTTCAACGGCGCACCGCCGGGGCCGGGCGCGGCGGAAACGGTGGCGGCAATCTCGTATGCCCGCTGTGGACTGTCGACATCGATGATCCAGAATCCGGCGAGGAACTCTTTGGATTCGGGAAAAATGCCGTCCGTCACGGGCTTGCCATCCTTGCCTGCTCGGACCAGTTTCGCCTGGTCGGGAAACGACAGCCCTTCCGCCGACACCAATTCTCCACGCCCGTGGAGCTCTTTATTTACACTCATCATAAAGCCGATGTGCGCCTGAAAATCCTTCTTCGGCCAGTTCGGGACATCGTGGCCGGCCTTCATCGTGTTCATCATCAAAATGTATTTCATTTTCTTCTCCTGTCGAGTTCGTTGGCGCTGTCCTCTCCCTTTTATCAAATAGTCGGAACCAATAGTCGGAACCAAGACAGCGTTCCCGACATTCATTTATCTGGATTTCAGCCCGCATGTGTTGCGAACTGGCGCACCTCGATCGGGATGTCTCGGGATGCTGCGGAAATCCGTCCCGCGATGGCATAAGCCCGCTCCGCGCTGGCCACGTCAACGATCCAGTAGCCCAGTAGAAATTCTTTCGACTCGGGGAAAATACCGTCGGTGACGGGGAGGCCGTTCTTCTCTCCGCGCACGATTTTTGCTTCCTTCGGTTCGGTCAAGCCCTGAGTGGCGACGAATTCTCCAGAATCGGTGAGATCCTGATTGATGCGATGGAGAACCGCCATGTGGGCGTTGATATCCTGTTTCGGCGAGGCGTGATAACCCTCAACGCCTGCCCTCGTGCTCGACATCAGTAGAATGTATTTCATATTCCTTGTTCCTTTCGGTTTTTGTCTTCCTTCCACTTACTGCTGCTTCTACTTACTGTTGCTTCTACTAACTGTTGGTGTGAAACATCCAGCGGACGCCAAACTGGTCATTGAGCGCCCCATATGCGCCAAAAAATTGCTGGCTCAGAGGATCAGTGATCTCGCCTCCGTCAGAGAGTTTTTCGAATAGGAACTTCAATTCCTGGAATGTCCCTCCGCTGAGATACAGGCAAGCGGTGTTGCCACGAATTGGTGTCTGGTCCGGCCGCAGCCAATCCGATGCCGAGATATCGAAGTTGCTGCCTCGCAAGCGGGCATTTACAACCTTGTCGTGTTGGGATTCTGGCATTTGCTGCTTCGCGGGAGTATCTTTCACTCGGGCCAGAATCAGCTCTCCTCCAAGGCAGGATCGGTAAAACTCCATGGCCTGCCGGCAATTTCCCTCGAACAGCAAATATGAGCTCAGGGTCGTCATTTCGGTCGCCTTTCTGGTTATAGCGCCTGGAAACTGCGCTTTCATCGTGTAGTCGGAGCCGTCCCGCCATTCTCTACATCTTCTTCAAAATATTTTTTTGGACCAAAAGTCACCCCCCAATGTCGATCTCGGAGCGCCAGAACCGACAAACAAGTGGAGGCAAGAATGATGACCGACGAGATGGTAGTGGACGTGAGCCAGGACTGGCTGCTGGCCTGCGACGTGCAGCAGGGCTTTATGCAGGCGCCCGGTACAGTTAGCAATGCCTTCGACTATAGCGCCCGCTGCCGTCAGGTTCAGTCGCTGGGCGGCGATTGCTACAATTTCATCGCGCTTAAAGACGATTGCCTGGCACTGGTCGTTGGAGACGCCTCGGGCAAAGGTCTGGCCGCGGCACTCATGATGGCCACTGTGCAGTCTTCCCTTCGGACCGCGGCTTTGTTCGCCGGGGACGACCTGGCCGCACTGCTCAAGGTTGTGAATCATCAGGTATACACGTCGTCCTCCAATGACCGATATGCAACCTTGTTCTACGGAGTATTCGACAGCTCGACCCGCATTCTGCGCTATGTAAATGCTGGACATAATCCGCCGGTCGTTATTCGGCGAGATGGCTCAATGCCCTGCCTCGGAATGGCTGGTGCGAGCCACAGACGAAGGGCGGGCTGCGCTTCATTCCCTGCGGACATCGACGATCGAAACGAACGATCTCGCAGCCGGTCTCCGGAGGGCGTTGGAAGAATGTCGAAGAGAACCGTCGATGGAAGCAATATGCAACGTCAATGGAGATACGCGCGAAATGCATCCGATAGTTCGAGATGAAGTCTATCTGATCGGCTACGAAGCGATTCGCAATGCCCATGCGCACTCGGCTGGCATCCGTATCGATGTAACGTTGACCTATGCGAAGGACCTTTCGTTGAGCGTCCGAGACAACGGAATCGGTATAGATTCTGTGATTGCCGAGTCAGGAAAAGACGGACATTTCGGGTTGCCAAGCATGCGTGAGCGGGCGGCCCGCATTGGGGGCCGATTGAGAATTCAGACTTCTGCAAATCACGGGACCGAGATCAAGATTGTGATTCCTGGCAGCCTCGCTTTTGGGCATCCGCGTCCTAGCCCCCTGGACAAGGTCAAAGCTATCTTCGAGCGGGTGGACAAGAACTGAATCACTACTCGGGCGTTTCGATGAGATATGGAATTGTCTTCGACAAGCCGCAGAGCCTCGCATCTCGATAGACCAGCCGATGGCCAACTTAAACTATGGCAAAAGACGCGCATCACATCTGAAAAGTCGAGCCGCCCATGGGCGCCGTTGCGAGGCGTTTTCACTACGCGCTGCTCCCGGCGAACTCGGGTTCGCCTAAAGATAATATGCTCAATGCCCTATGCGACGCCCACCTCCATGCTCTGGGCGCGCTACCCGCGCGAAGCCGCCGCTGACCCTCCACTCCTAATGACAAATGAATACTTGCCGTTCCGGTCGGATTTTACAGAACGCTGACAACTTGATTGGCGCCATCTGTTATTTTCATCCCGGGTTAACTCTCGCGCTACCGGCGAAGAAATCGGTTTATGGAGAGCGACAAATGCATTGCCCAGCGTCTTTTTGGACCCTCACAACCTTGGCCGGCGGACGAAATCAATCCGCGCGCTCGATGTCCGCGAAGCTGTTGGTACTGGCCATCTTCTCCCTGGTCTCGCTCTGCGACGTCCACGCGCAAACCGAAACCATCCTGTATCGTTTCCCTGCCAACGGAGCCTCGCCACAAGCTGGCTTGATTTCCGACGGACAGGGCAATGTTTTTGGGACGACGAGTGGTGCTTTTCCATTCCTCTTTAAGATCGATGAGTCGGGAAATTTTTCCGTGCTCCAGAGCATCGATTCGATCGGCGAGATCAGCACCGTAATCAGTACCCTAACCATAGACGGCCAAGGCAATTTGTATGGGGATCTTAGCGGCTCCACGCCCTTGTTTCAGACCTTTCAGTTCACTCCCACGGGCGCCTACAAGATTCTCTCACCAACCGGCGTCATTTTCGGCGATCCGCCCGCTGGCGTTGTTTTGGACGCGCAAAACAACGTTTATGGGCCGAACTGTCCAACCGGCAGTACAGTGCGGTGCAGCATCGTGAAGATCACGCCTGCGGGAAACGTGAGCACGTTGCATACCTTCCCCGCGGGGGATATCTTGCTTGGCTTGTCCCAGGATCCTAACGGCAACCTCTACGCAAGCTTTAGCCGAGCCGGTAACAAAAATGTCTTGACCATTTATAAAACGACAGTGAGTGGGCAAACGAAGCTGCTGCACAAATTTGTTGGTCCTTTGCTTCAGTTTGCCAGCTTCCTCACTGTGGACGCGAAGGGTAATATTTACGGGGAGACTTTAAACCCTTTCACAAACGATCACGGCTCCATCTTTGAGCTGACGCCGACGGGGACGCTAACAACATTGTTCACTTTCAACGGAACCGACGGGTCTCTTGCCGGCTCTTGTTCCACCTTCACGTCGTCGTCGCAGCAGTCGCTCGTGTTGGACTCCGCCGGCAATTTGTATGGCGCGACCTCGTGTGGTGGAAGTCACGGTAATGGCACCGTATTCAAGCTGTCGCCTTCTGGAGCGCTCACCACGTTGTACAGTTTCGGCGAGTCATCCGATGATGGTGCCACTCCGAATGGAGTGATCCGGGACCAATCGGGCAACCTGCTCGGGACAACCGTTTCGGGGGGTGGATCGAACAATAACGGCACCGTGTTCAAGATCACGATCCCATGAAGGGCGACCTGCTCTAGGATGCCGACCAGACCTGCGGAAGGCCCCGGTTTCAAAGCATTTACTCTTGCTCAAGCATCTTTCACGAAGGGGGCGCCTGTTGCGAAGTCGAATGCTGGAGCGCTTCGCGCATTCGATCCCGGCGTTGACGGATCTGATCACTTCCCGGAGCATTCGGCGCTAACTTCAGATAATCATCGAAGTCACGCACCACAGAGGAAAATTTCTGCTGCTGGATATGGGCATTGGCGAGCACAAGATAAATATTCGGATTGTCCGGCTTTAGTTGTGCCGCCTGTTCGGCACTGACCTCCGCCTCCGCGCCCCGTTTCAATCCGACGAGGCTGCGCGCTAGTTCGTACGGACCATGCCACGATGTATCTCCCGCCGCGATGGCTTGTCTGGCATCGGGTTCAGCATCGCTGAAGCGTTGCTGGTCATTTAACATCTGCGCCATCCACAGAAGCGCATCAGGATATTTCGAGGAACTCAGTGCGATCGACTTGCGCAAGGCTTGTTCTGCTTCCGGAAACTTAGACAGCCGGTAATCGGCCACTCCGATCTGCGCATAGGCCTCGTAGTAAGCGGAGAACTCATCAATCGCACGTTGAAATTGCGATATGGCTTTCTGCGGATCAGCCTTTTCGTAGAGTAACTTCGACCCCTTTTCGAAGGCTTCCCGTGCATTCGGCGGAATCGCCAACTGTCGCGCTGAGACTTCGCCGCCCGGCCCGCTGGGCAAATCCGATCGAGTTTTCTTCAGAAAGATCAGCGCCGTGGGTGATGCCCCCGCCATGACCGACACGCTTACCGTGGCGGTCTCATAACCGTCCTTGCGCGCAATGATGAAGAAATCTCCGTCGCGCAACCCGCCGAAGTGGAATTGGCCATCGATGTTCGAAACGGTAGCTGGAGCCGCTCGAGTGCCCGAAGATAATATCTCCAGACTGACGGACTCCAGCGCTGCGTTGGTCGTCTCCTCGCGAACGTATCCGCCAACTTGACAGCTTGCCTGTTGCACAACGCAAAGCGGCGCGGTCGATATAAGCAGGAGGAAAGCCACTCGATAGCGCATGGGACCCTCCGTTTCGGCGAGAATTTTACCACCGACCTGCGACACTTGAGGAGCCGACCTCAGAAATTCACAATTTGACAGGGGTGAGTTGTGAATGGACGTAGCTCAAACTGACCCGCCACTCACGATTCGCGCGCTTGACTTCTGTTCACATCCGCTCTTAACTCTGGAGAGTGCAAATCGAGCATTGCGTATTCAGCGACTTGCAGTTGTGGTCCATTACAAGCAATAAACGGAAATCGGGCAAAACAGTGCACAACTCGCGAATCGTGATAGTCGTTCTCTGCATGGCAAGCTCCTTTCTGGTGGCGCAGCCTCCACCAACTTCTCACGCGAACGATCCTCAGTCCGACGTTTCGCTTCGGCAGCACTACTCGGCCGCCCAAAACGAGCAAGCTGCTGGCAATCTCGATCGAGCGGCGGTCGAGTACAAAGCGTTCCTCGCAGAAATTCTGCACCGTCTTGCCGATCGACGCGCTCAATCCGGCGATGTTGCGAAAGCTGCGGAATTCTTCAAGCAAGCATTACCCCTAGCCCCTCACGACGTTTCCCTACGTCTCGATTACGCCGAAGCGTGCCGCGACCTCGGTGATATGGAGGATGCGCAGGCCGCCGCCGACAGTGCGCTGCGCGAAGAGCCGCGGAATGCACGTGCCCATTTTGTACTGGGACGCATTTTGCTTCGGCGCGGCGAGAACGGCAATGAGACCGAAAGAGCGACGCAGCAACTCGAACTCGCGGTGGCGGGCGATTCAACTTTTGAACATGGCTATTGGCTCGGCGTCGCGTACTTAAAGCGCAAGGCTCCCGATCGCACGGCTACCGTTTTTGCGGAGATGCTTGCCGGCCTCGGCGACACGCCGGCCATTCATATGGAGTTCGGACGTGCCTATGCGGAGGCGGGGTATCCGGAGCAGGCCATCCTGGAATTCAAGAAAACTCTCGCTCAGGATGACAAATTTCCCGGGGCTCATTACTCGCTCGGAGCAGCCTATCTGGTGGGTCTCGCCGATGCCGCATTTCCGGAAGCGGCCGAAGAGTTCCGCAAGGAATTGAAGGATCATCCCGACGACGTCCTCAGTCTCTATCAACTCGGCTACATCGCATTGAGCCAACATCAACTCAAAGAAGCGGAGGAATATCTAAGCCGCACAGCCACGCTCGATCCTAGAAATCCAGATGTCTATCTGTCTCTCGGTCAGGTTTATGCTGAGACAGAAAGACGCACCGAAGCCGAGACAGCATTGCGGAAGTCGATCGCCTTAACCCAGGATATTTCCCGGAATCACTTTCAGGTGCAGCGCGCTCACTACTTGCTCGGAAGGCTCCTGATGCAGACGGGACGTCCGGAAGAAGCAAAAGAAGAACTGCGAGTCGCCGACCAGCTGCTGAAGCAGTCCGTTGCCGCGAATCAAGGTCAAACCAGTTCGAGTCAGGGTAGTCCCGGAAAGGACCCCCAGCTCCATTCTGATCCGGAGCAGTCTGGCGCGTCCATGTTGACCTCCGCCGCAACCCGCGCGTCTTCCGGGGACGGCAAGCCCGACGTCGGAAAGATGCAGGAAGATCCCGATCCCACAGCGGTAAAACAAATCGAGACCTACGAACGCAAGGTGAGTCCTGCAATTGCCGACAGCTACAACAATTTGGCAGTTATTCTTGCAACGAGCGATCGGTTCTCGGAGGCTCTCTCATTTTTCCAACTAGCCGCTTCTTGGAATCCAAGCCTTGAGGGAATTGATTACAACTTAGGGAAAGCCGCTTTAGCTGCAAACCAATACGACCAAGCGATCGCCCCGCTAAATCGATATCTGCAATTACATCCCGACGACGGTTCCATACGCTCCGCGCTGGGCTCCGCCCTCTTCGATCTCAAGCGCTACGCGGAAGCGGTTGCGACCCTGAAGCCACTGGAAAACGAATTGAGTGCCAGTCCGCAAGTGGATTATGTCTATTCCGCTGGGTTGATTAAGACGGGCGCAACGGCTGCGGGCGTAACTCGACTGCAAAACTTGGAAAACGTTATGCCAAAGTTTGTTGACCTGCACGTGGCGTTAGCGGACGCTTACTCTTCGCAAGGGGACCACGCGAACGCGATCCGTGAGTTGCGACTTGCCCTCGCTTTGAACCCCGCGGATACGGGTGCGCAGCAACGCCTAGCCCGCGAGTCGGCAGCGCGCTGATAGAGTCGTTATTCGAGACTGGTGTGAGGTGTCAATTGCGCGCATTCGTCATCATCCTGGGAATGTTGGCCGCTGCTTCGAACGCGCCACAGGGCGCGGCTCCTCCCCACTTCCGAGAACTCACAACCCAGGCTGGACTCACCACAATTCCGCATTTCTCGACCGAGAAGCGCTTTTTGTTCGAGACGGTCGGCGGCGGTGTGGCGTTATTCGATTGCGACAATGACGGTAAATTAGACATCGTCGTGGTCGGCGACTCGACCGTCGACCGCTATCTGCAGGGCGGCGATCTCATGGTCACCCTCTATCGCCAAGACGGCGATCTCCACTTCACCGACATCACGCAGGCTTCTGGATTGACAGTCCGCGGTTGGGGCATGGGCGTGGCCGTCGGCGATTATGACAATGACGGCTTGCCCGACTTGTACGTCACGGGCTACGGGCGTAACGTGCTCTACCACAATCTCGGCGGTTGCAAGTTCGAAGACGTGACGGAGAAGGCTGGCGTCTTTGGAGGAGGCTTCAGCGTGGGTGCAGCCTGGGCCGACTACGATCGCGACGGCCACCTCGACCTCTTCGTGGCCCGCTACGTTCACTCTGATATCCACAACCTGCCTAAGCCCGGCCAATCGTCGTTCGACTATAAGGGCATTTCCATTGAGGTGCCACAGGTGGAAGGCGAAACCGCGTTGCTGTATCACAATCGGGGCGACGGAACTTTCGAAGAAGTGTCTGTAAAAGCAGGTGTGCACAATGCCAGCAAGCAACGCGGCATGGGCGTCGAGTGGGGCGACTACGATAACGATGGCTGGCCCGATCTGTTCGTGACCAATGACGTGGGTCCCAACTTTCTCTATCACAACCTGCATAACGGAACTTTCGAAGAAGTCGGTTTCGTCTCCGGTACCGCGCTAAGTGAGGATGGACGAACCATGGGCAACATGGCCGGAGACTTCGGAGATTTTGATCGCGACGGTAAGCTTGATCTCATCGTGACTCGTTATGGCCTGCAGCCCCTGAGCCTCTATCGCAACCAGATGCCGCAAGGCTTCACCGACGTTGCGTGGAACTCGCAGCTCTCCAGTTTGGGATATTCTCCCGTGCGTTGGGGAGTTGGATTCGCGGACGTCGACAATGATGGCTGGCCCGATATCCTCATCGCCAACGGAAATGTTTCGACTGTCCTCGAAGCTCTCCCCCATGAACTGCCGTACCGCGAACCCATTCAACTCTTTCACAACCGCGCGGACCGGACCTTCGAAGAAATCGGCGGCTCCTCCGGATTCAACGACGGTGCGCTACAGTCCCGCCGCGGTGTTGCTTTCGGAGATCTCAACAATGACGGTAACGTCGATGTAGTTGTCTACAATGTGGGAGCTCCGCCTTCTGTTTTCATCAACGAAACCAGGAACTCGAATCACCGCGTCTTATTTCGACTCATCGGAAGGAAGAGTAATCGCGCCGCCATTGGAGCTCGCATCGTCGTTACGACCTCCAGCATGACGCAGATCGACGAGGTCCGCGGCGGCGGAGGTTATTTATCATCGAGTGATCAGCGGCTGCATTTTGGATTGGGCAGAGAGTCCACGATGAAGAAGATCGAAATTGAGTGGCCGAGTGGGCAACGAGACGAACTCAAGAATGTCCCCGCCGACGCCATTTACACCATCCTGGAAGGGAAAGGGATTCAAGGTACAATCAAGCTGACTTCAACGGCCGATGAGACGACTCCGAAGCCGTTCAGCGCCCGCTAGCCGGCCGTGAGAAAACAGACACGCAACAAACCTATTTCTTAGCTGTTTCTGTAGTAAAAGGCACTCGTTCCCGAATTCCCGCTCCTTCGACTATCGTGTAAATCAAATCCGCCGGAAGGTTTTCGTAGCTCTCTGTCTTCCCACTCGGCCACGCAATCTTGACGCGATTCATCATCGCGTGCTCTCCCAGCCCAAAATGCAGGCGCAAATCATTCTGTGAAAAAAGGCTGGACCCGCCGCGCACCTCGTTGAACTGCGAAAGATCTCCCGCCTTCACCGTGACCCGGGCTCCAATAGCGGCGCGGTTGCTTTTTGTGCCGATCAGATGAAAGAGCACGGCATGATTCTTACTCTCGGTGCGATTGATCAAGAGCAGTGGAGGCCCGTCGGCATCGAGCACAAGCACATCGACCTTGCCATCATTATTCACATCGCCAAACGCTACTCCCCGCCAGGATGCGCCACGCAGTCCATCCAAGCCGGCGATTGCCGAGACATCCTCGAAGGTCTTGTCATGCAGATTGCGGAAGAGTTGAATCGGTTCGTGATAAGGTGCTGAGCCTGGAATCGAATCCGCCTGCGGATAGACATGCCCGTTCGTGACCAGTATGTCGTCCCAGCCATCATTGTCCGCATCGAAGAAACCGGTGCCCCATCCCACATACGGATAAGTCGCCTTCGCCAGATTCGCCTTTGTCGTAATGTCCACGAACCCTTCCGTCCCGCGATTCCAATACAACGTGTCGTATTGAAATGCGTAGTCGGGCACGAACAGGTCGAGTAATCCGTCATGATCGAAATCCGCCGCATCGACTCCCATGGAGCCCTGCGGCTTCCCATTTCCATCAACTGCCGTCCCAGAAATCATACTGACATCTTCGAAGGTGCCATCGTGTTTGTTGTGATACAGATAATTCGGACCGGCGTCATTCGCAACATACAGATCGGGCCAACCGTCATTGTCGTAATCGAACCACAGCGGCTGCATGCCATATGCGCCCGCGGAATCGAGCACGCCCGCCTTCTTCGTCACTTCTTCAAACGTGCCGTCTCCGCGGTTGCGATACAGTAAGTTCGTTTCTCCTGGAAGCCCAAGCGGACCGCAGTGGACTTTCACTGACATAATGATGCACTGCGGACTGCCAAACTCTGGAAGATGATTGAGATCGATCTTCAAATAGCGCGCGATGAAGAGGTCGACAAATCCGTCGCGATCGTAATCGCCCCACGCCGCTCCCTGTCCAAACCCGCCCGCCTGCAGACCGGTTTTTTCCGTAACATCCTCAAACTGGCAGTTCCCCAAATTCCGGTACAGCACGTTCCTCCCAAAACCCGTCACAAATAGATCCTGCCACCCGTCGTTATCGAAATCGGCGACCGCGACACCCATCGCCCAGCCCTTGACGGTTAGGCCCGCACTCTTCGTAATATCCGTGAACTTCAGATTGGCATCCTGGTGATACAACGTCACCATCAAGTCCCCGCCTTGGCGGTAGCGGTCGACGGTCGAACCGTTGACGGTCACGATATCGAGATTTCCATCGTTGTCGCAGTCGATAAATCCCACGCCGCCGCTCACCGTCTCGACAATGTACTTTTTCTCGGGAGACGAGATGTGCGGCACGTTCAAGCCCGCCTGCTTCGAAACATCCTCGAAGCGCAGAGGCAGATTAGGAGTGGGAATCTCCTGTGCGAAGCAACCAGCAACTGCGAAGAGGAGGGTAAGGGCCGATACGGAGCGCATGAAAGTTGGCGCCATCCTACCACGCTCAACGCGAGAGACTTTCATTTCGACCTCCCGCCCTTAGAAAATTCGAAGACAAACTTTGCTTTTCCTGTCTACAGGAAAATGGATTCGATTTTTCGATTTGACCGATTTGGAACTGCAACTGCCGTTTCCGTAACCGTTTACGTTATTCCATAGGAGTCTATGACTCCACGGAAGGGTTATCCTCGAGTGCCCTTTCGCTAAAAATCGATTTTTTGCTGCAAAATATACTTGACAAGCTACTACATTCAGATTAACTATGCGTGCGGTCGGGTGCGTAAACGTTTACGTAGTCTCGTGAACGTTACCGAAAGCCCATGGGTCCCGCGTGAGCCCGGTTTGCTCCATCAGCGGGGCTGGAATTGTCAAAACTTTAGGAGGGTACATGCCCACGTCGAACTTGTACCGGAAGGCCTGCTGCATTCACGCCGTAATTCTTGTTCTCACCATCGTCGCCTCCCTCGCGATGCTCGCCCCGCCCGCCCATGCCCAACTTACTGGCACCTTGATCGGCACGGTCACAGACAAGGATGGCGCCGTTGTCCCCAAAGCGAAAGTCATCCTGATCAATCAAGCCAATAACGACATGCGCAGCACACTGAGCAACGGCGTGGGCTACTTTACGTTCGCTGGCGTGGCTCCGGGAACCTACACCGTGAGGATCGAAGCCGCCAACTTCAAGACGTGGGAGCATGCCGAACTCGCGGTCGATCCCGGCGACGTCCGTACGGTCCCGGATATCGCGCTCCAAGTGGGCAGCGCCAATGAAACGGTTGCGGTCGAAGCGGTTGCCGGAGAAGTCGCCCCAGAGGATTCTGGTGAGCGGTCGGCCGTCATCACCGCCAAAGACATTAACCGTCTCGCCCTCGAGGGACGTGATATGTCCGAGTTACTGAAGATATTGCCGGGCGTTGTGAATACGGGGAACAACTTGAGTTCCGGATCGGGTACGGGGACTTTGACGCTCAACCAAGGCGTGGTGGGCAGCACGGTCGGAAACGGCTACGACACCAACGGTTCGCCCAATCGCGGCGGAACGGCTCTCTTATCCGATGGTGCGAACATCATCGACCCGGGTTGTAACTGCACTTCGATTGCGAATGTAAATCCCGACATGACTCAAGAAGTCAAGGTTTCGCAAGCGAATTTTGGCGCGGACAATCCTAAGGGGCCCGTCGTGATCAGTAATATCAGTAAGTCGGGCAGCAACAAATATCATGCCGAAGGTTACTTCTATGCCCGCAATCACGTACTTAATGCGGAAGACTGGCAGACGGCTCATACCGGTAGCCCAATTAGCCAGGATCACTATTACTACCCCGGTGGCAACTTCGGCGGCCCCATCCCCTTTACCAAAGACAAGGTAAAATTCTGGTTCGGCTATGAGCATATGCTGCAGAACACCGGCAACGCGGGAGTGCTGCAATCTTCCCTGCCTACTCCTGCGATGCTCGGCGGCGACTTTACCTCGGATGATCCGCAGAACCAGATCGTGTGTCCGAACGGATTTTCTTCGACCGCCACGAACTGGTGTAATAACCTGGCCGGAACTTATCTGCCTGACGGGACTATCGTCCCCGACAACGGCGCGGCGGGCTACAAAGTTCCTTCGCAGTTCCTCGATCCCGGATCCGCAGCGCTAGCGAAAGTCTTTCCAACCCAGGGCGTTCTGACCAGCGCTGCCGCGATTGCGGCCAATGGCGGTTACAACTATCGCGGCACATTTCCCGGTATTCACGACGGCTTTATCGTCCGCACCCGAGTAGACTACGACTTCAGTGACAACACGAAATTCTTTGTGTCGTTCCAGACAGGTAACGATAACCAAGTCGAACAAGGTACAGGGGCTCACATGTGGTGGACTCCCGGCAACGCCATTCCGTTCCCCGGCGGCGGCCTCCAGAGTCCTTCCTTCACAAAAACTGCAACGGGTCATTTCCTCCATGTTTTCAGCCCGACTCTGACCAATGAGTTCATCGCCGCCTGGGGTTGGGCAAACTCCCCCATTACCGCGAATATCGGTGCTGTCACGCGTGCTGGGTTGGGATATCCCTCGAGCTACTCTCGGGTATTCCCAAGCAACCAGAACATCACGATGGTCCCTTCGTTCTCCTGCGGTTACTGCGGAACCGATCAGTTACCCGACTTTTCACAATATGACATCTTCGAGACCGGCGGCGAGTTCTTCGTGCGGAGTGAGAACCCCTCGTTTACCGACAACATCACCAAGGTATATAAAACGCACACTCTGAAGTTTGGCGCCTACTACGAGCGCACTGGAAAATTCCAAGGCAATACCGGATATCCCAACGGCAGTATCGACAATTGGGCAGGCCTAAATACCGATCTCATCACCGGCAATCGTCTGGGATCACCCAACAACAAAGTTGCTAACTTTGTGATGGGCGTCGCGAACCAGTACGAAGAAGAGAACAGCGTCCCCGACAATAACATTGCTTATAAGACGATCTCTGGTTACATCGACGACAACTGGAAGGTGACCAAGCGCCTGACGTTGGACATCGGCGCTCGGTGGGAGCATATCGGTCACTGGTATGACCGAAGCGGAAATGGCATGGCAGTGTTCCTCCCGAATCTCGTTAACTCCGACTTCGTATCCGGGGGCCTTTATCCAGGATTGCGCTGGCACTCGGAAGATCCCGGCGTACCGCTGAGCGGCGAACCCGATCGTCTGGCGCATTTCTCGCCTCGGTTTGGATTGGCGTGGGACGTATTCGGAACTGCGAAGACCGTAGTTCGCGGCGGATTTGGCGCTTACCGCTGGAACGACCAGTACAACGATTTCACGGGCGCCCTGTCACCTGGGCTAGGAATTCGTGAATACCAGACCCCCGGCGGTAACAACGTACTGCTTTCCCAACTCAGCCAAATTCAGGTACCGCAAGCGCAGTGGACCCCGAGCGCGGTTAGCGCGCTGAGCGCGACCGACTATGAAATCCCTCTGACCTACAACTGGAACTTGACGATCTCTCATCAATTACCTGGAAGGTCGTTACTCGAAGTTGCTTATGTCGGCAACCGAAGCGAGCACGTCCTAATGGGCGGCGGAAGCGGCGCTGGGCTGGGAACGAGCGACTTTATGAACCAAAACAAGACTCCGCTCGGAGCACTCTTCCAAGCAGACCCTCTTACCGGCGTGGTGGCCCCGAATCCTGAGGACGTTACCCATGACCTGGTCGGCGGTTCTTTGCCAAACACCTTGGCTGACTACCATCCATTCGGAGTTTATCTCGGTCCGGGTGCGCTTCACGGAGATCAAATCTACGGAACGCAAAATATCACCGTTCCCACTCACGTGGGTTACTCCAACTATCACGCCTTCCAGGCGAGTTGGCTCAAGCAGTCTGGCCGTCTAACTGCAAACCTCAACTACACGTGGTCGAAGGCTTTGGGCACCGATCTTGCCGAGGATCCCTTCTCTCTCCATGGCAATTACGGCGTGGAAGGGATTGATCATCCGCACGTGATCAACGCCGCTTACTCCTACAACCTGCCGAATTTTACCCATGGGGAAAAAGTTCTTGGCGGTGTGACCAATGGCTGGACGATTTCGGGAACGACAAACTTCCAGACCGGTGGCAACTTGCAAGCCATCAACAACACCAACGGACCCAACTTCGGCCTCGGCCTGCAGTACATCAATTATCCAGGCACTTTGCCGAGCGGAAATTCACTCAGCGTGAAAACTTACTACGGCACCGATGCCGGCACGGGTTCAGGGTCTGGATTCACCATCCAGCCTGCCCTGACCTGTAACCCAGGTGCTGGTTTGCACAGCTTGCAACGAGCCAATCTAAGCTGCTTCACAGCGCCCGCCTTTCAGACTTACGGCGTACAGGACTTCCCTTACCTGCACGGCCCGATTTTCTTTAACAGCGATCTTTCCGTCTTTAAGACCTTCCACGTTACCGAGAGACAGGCGGTGCAGTTCCGCATCTCCGCCTTCAACTGGCTCAACCACCCCCTCTACGAATTCAGCGGCGGGAACCAGCTCGCGCTGCCTTTCCTGATGGACTACAACACACACTCGATCACGCTGAACCAAAACCAGGTGAATAACAACACCCCCAACTGGGGATATGAGAACTACAAGAACGGCTACCCCGGCGGCCGCATCATGGAATTGTCGGTCAAGTACTCGTTCTAGCGTTGGGCGGGGCCTCCGACTCCATCCAGAGGCCCCGCACTTCTTGCACCCAGACGATCGCATCGCCGACTCGCACGACCGGAGTTCAGCTGAGAATTCCAAAACCGTACGACCAGACAGTTGCACCGATATAGTTACGTTTCCACGAGTACGCACCACCTCGCTCAGTTAGTATTGAAATTTACTCGGGAGCAGCCCTGATCTTTATTATGACAATCCGTGTTTCTGCCTCTTTTGCCTTGGACGGGCGTCTAACTCTCCAGGATTTGTCATGAACCAAAAAACCAAGCTTCTCGATATCGCGCGAGCTCTTGGGGTATCCACCGTGACCGTTCATCGCGCCCTGCACAACCGCGGCGGCGTCAGCGCGATGACCAAAAACCGCGTGCAGCAGATGGCCAAGACTCTGGGATACAAACCGAATCTTGCCGCCCGTTATCTTTCCACCAAGCGCAATTTCCGGATCTCGGTAAACACCCTGCAAGGCACGGCGTCGTTCTGGGACGAGGTGCGTGCCGGCATCGCTGAAGAAGCGCGCTCCCTGGTCATGGAGAACGTCGAGATCGAGTATCGAACTTATCCCCTGCTCGGCGAAGGCGAAGAGGAGTCCTTCGAAGCCGCGCTCAAGTCAGGGGTGAACGGTATCATCACTTTTCCCAGCCGCCCCGAAAGCATGCTCTCCTGGATGCGCCGCGCCTCTCACAAGAGTATTCCCGTGGTCTGCGTCGCCACCGACGCCCCCAACACGGGACGTCTCGCCGTCGTTTCGATTGACGCGCTGGCCAGCGGATCGCTCGCCGCCAATCTCATGGGCAGATTTCTCGGAGGTAAAGGGAAAGTCGCCGTCACCATGGGTTCGCTTTCGATCACCGAGCATGCGGACAAGCTCAAAGCCTTCGCCGGCACGCTGCAAAAGCTCTATCCCGAGATCGATTTGCTGGAGCCTCTAGAAGATCACGATAGCGACTCCGAGG
>Ga0302320_10013061_pt1 | contig 17386 bp, 13 predicted proteins | sample Bog_T0_3_FD_202130 | JGI IMG/M metagenome (GOLD analysis project Ga0302320, IMG submission 202130) | Peat permafrost microbial communities from Stordalen Mire near Abisko, Sweden - Bog_T0_3 | ecosystem: Environmental > Terrestrial > Soil > Wetlands > Peat | place: Sweden: Abisko, Stordalen Mire...
GATGCCTGCAAATGCCGTGCAGTCTCGTTGGCGTTGCGAATCCAGAACATTGGAAAAGAGTGCCAGGCTTCACCAAGAAGCACTGGTCGATGGACGTGTTACCGACCGCTTCAATGTGCTTCGCACATCGTTGTTCCGCATGGGATGGACTTCTTGGAAATCAATGCTCCGAATCGCGTCACCTTCCTGGAATGTCTACCGCCCGGGACGCTATAGCAAAACCAGAGTCGATGTATCCCGAACGCACAACATTCAAGTCGACGCGAGCACTGGTGAGCGGCGACCTGAACAGAACTCAATGGGCCAAAGGGACTCTCGTTTTGCTCTGGACGTATGACTTGCCGGATCGCTAGAAAATGACAATGAAGACGATTTGGCGCTGCTCCGCAGAGCATGCCGCCACGCTGGTACGTATTCGGTTTGATCCGGCTGAATATTTCGATCCTATTTTCTTGCGGTTGCGCCGAAGTTGGACCGCCGAGCGGAGTAGCCGCTGAGGCCGGAGTCCCGGGTGCGGGAACGGCTTGCGTACGGGGCCAAACGGAAGGGCGCGGTTGCCCGAATGCATACACTGGATCAACGCTTGCCCCAAAAATAAAAAAGAAGCGTTCCGGTTGGGCCCTCACACCTTGTGGTCAGACTACTTCGCCGGATCGACTAGCGCTTGGTAGACTGTCGCGTGGCTGCGATAGTACAGCGCGTGGTTATCCGGACTAGTCATACGCTGGGTCATACCCACAAACACAATGTCGTTTGTGGGATCGACCCAGAACCACGTCGCCGCCGCGCCATCCCAAAAGAACGTGCCCTTTCCGTCGGGGAGTATGGCAGCACGAGGATCGAACACGACCACACAATTGAACCCGTATCCGAAGCCAGGTCGCATTATGTGCTGTCCGACACCGAATACGCCCGTCAGCAGATTTTCGGGTAGATGGTTAGAGGTCATGAGTTTGACAGTGGCAGGAGCTAGGACACGCTTTCCATTGAGTTCCCCGCCGTTGGCCAGCATTTGCGCAAAACGGTAGTAGTCCTCCGTAGTCGACACCATGCCAGCACCGCCAGATGGCATCGTCGGCCGCATCAAGTAGGTAGTGCCCAGCGAGGTTGTTGTTACTGAAACCAGCTTACCATCCCCGTCATCGCGATAATTTGCAGCGAAGCGAATCCGTTTTTCTTCTGGGACAAAGAAACCCGCATCTTTCATGCCAAGAACATTGAAGATGTGGTCTCGCATGAAATCCGGTAGCGATTGGTCCGATAACCGCTCGACAATATATCCTTCGATATCCATTGACAAACTGTAAGTCCATGCAGTGCCCGGTTGATAATTTAGCGGAATCTTGGCTAGCTTATCAATCATTTCCTGCAGACTTGAGGACTCCAACGGCCGTAGGTCCCGATACATTGCGTCCACGACCGTTGTCCCATGTCCATACGAGAACCCCGCCGTGTGTGTCATCAATTCACTCATCGTGGGCGGGTGTTCGGGATCGACAAGGATCATCTTGCCCTCCTTATCGACGCCTCGAAACACTTTGAGGTGGGCAAATGCGGGAACATATTTAGCAATGGGATCGCTGGGCAGCCACTTCCCCTCTTCGTAAAGAATCATCATGGCCACACCGGTCACAGGTTTGGTCATCGAGTAATCGCGAAAGATCGTGTCCTTCGTCATAGGCGCGTTCGCTGCCATATCGCGCTGACCGTATGTTCGGAAGTCGACGATTTTTCCGTGTCTAGCAAGCAAGGTAATGGCGCCAGCCAACTGTTTGCGATCGACCTCGTCCTGGATCAGCGTGTGTAGCCGCTCCAGGCGTTCGGAGGAAAAACCAACCGATTCCGGTGCAGATTGCGGTAACTCACCCTGACCGAATGCAGCGAGCGTAAACGCGGGGACTACAAAGCAAAGCGCCGCCACGAGCACCGAAAGCGATCGAAAGAAGAACACAGGCAATGCGTGGGTCATTTGAGAACTCCTACGAAAAGTAAATCCTTCTGCAGTGACCAGCCAAGCTTCAAAACGCTTTAGCTCCGTGAGACGGCGTGGTGGCTATTTCCCTCGTCAAGGTGCTCAGATGGGAACATGGAAATCGAGCTAGCTTGTGTTCCGCCCCGGCGCCCACCCACCCTCCCTTATCTCTAGTTCTCTTCGAACATGAGTTTTTCGTACACTGAGTTCGAAGAGTTTAAGTGGAAATACCCCAAAGCAGGGTGCCCCAATAGAGCTCGTTGAGGTGTTCCTTGATTAGCGCAGCGTCCTTTCAGACCAAGAACGCTCCGGAAGGCCTGAAAAGGAAATAGACACTTCGAACGAGAAGAATACGCAACGCTATTTGAACCTTACCATAACAATACAAGGGGAAATAGTGAAGATAAGACCATATTTCATCGAAAATAGGATTAAGAAAGAAACTAAAGACGCATTATAGGTTATGAAGAAGGCGAATTTTGTAGGCGACTTGAATTGTAAACAGCAACGATTAGGCAGGTATATTCATCATATAGACGCAAATACTTCGTATTATATTCGTCTGCAATGCGATGACTGACTCTGTAAAAAGCTATAAAGAAAATAAAAGCTTGCAAAACAGCGTTAAAACGGATACATTCTCGGGCGGGTACAAAAACACTATTTAGTGCTGGCCCAAAAAGAAGGAGGGCGTATGATCGCCAGTTTCTTTTTCTCGCAATTGCGGCCGATCCTCCGCCTGTCCAGATTCCCCAGGACTACGGTTATGTGATTGCCGGCTGGGACCAGGGCTTCTACGGAATGCGTGTGGGAGGCAAGCGGCGCTTGTTTATTCCGTATCAATTGGCCTATGGCGCGCGCGGCCGTCCAGGACCGGACGCTTCGCATCCTGGAATCCCGCGCAAGGCCGACATGATCTACGACATCGAACTGATCTCAGTGGCGGAACTGCCGGATCGCGGCGCGGCAGCGTGTGAACGCCGGGGAACTCATCCAGCGCCTAGTGCGGCGGTTCAGCCGCTGCCATCACCCCCTGCGCCGCCGGCTCAGAAGCAACATCCCTGACGTGTTCGCAGTTTCATTTGCTGGCTTACCTGGCGCCGGAGGTTTCTATGCGACAGTGTTCGGTGCCAAGCCATAATCAGAGGTTGTCCTTTCCTGCCGTGCTAGTCCAAAACTGACTAACAGGCAAAAGGAGGGGGCAATCTTCAGACGCTTCATTGCATCTTCTACAGGTGGGTTGAGGTCAGAGCAATCGCATTTGAAATGCAGCACAGATGGGATGAAGAGAGGCGTACCTTCCGGCTAGGTGCTCAAGGCACAGAGACGAAAAGGAGGAAGGTACACCATGAAGACCCACGTAAGAGTAGATCTTCACCAACGATTTTGTTACTTAACAGGATGACAGTGCGTAATTGTTAACGAATATCAAACTCAGGACACTAGAAAGCCCACGGGTATCGTTGTGGCTACACTGAAATGCAGTGTGGCCACATGCGCGTCAGGGCAAGTCCATTGCTGCCGAGAGCGGAAGATCGCGGGACGAACCCCCGGCGCGCAGGATATAGCGGCCTGGAACAAGCTTCCAGCGGTTCGTCTGTTCATCGAAGATCGAAAGTCGTTTTGCTTCGATCGGAATCCGCACGGTGGTTGTCTGACCGGGGTCCAGTTGAACGCGGCTCCAGCCCACAAGCCGGTTGGGCGGTTCATCTGCCGAGGCCGGCAATGTGGCGTAGATCTCGACTGTTTCCGTGCCCCTGCGGCTGCCGGTATTGCTGATGGTCAAACGGACCGTCACCGTGGGCGCGTCTGGCGGGCCTTCTGGAGTCAGTTCAAGATTCGCATAGCGGAAACTCGTGTAGGAGAGTCCGAAACCGAAGGGAAACAAGACGGGCTTGTTTTCGGCATCGTACCATTTGTAGCCCACTTCAAGAGCTTTATCGTAGGTAACGGTGTAGAGCGGTTGACTGAGGTTCTTGGGACGCTTCTGCGCTGCGATTGCGGGTGGAAGTGCGAGAGGCTCGGGATGGGGCATGTCGGATTCGGAGACAGGGAAGGATAGCGGAAGCTTCGCGCTGGGGTTCACCTCCCCAAACAGAACTCTGGCTACAGCTTCGCCCCCTTTGCTTCCTGCATACCACGCTTCGACGATTCCGCGTACTTGATTGATCCAGGGCATGCGCACGGCGGTGCCGGTCTCCAATACTACGATGGTGTTGGGATTGGCGGCGGCAACCTGAGCGATCAGCCGATCCTGACTCGCGGGCAATGCAAGGCTCGGCAGGTCTGCTCCCTCCCGGCACCATTGGTGAACAAAGACGATCGCCACATCGGAGCGTTTGGCCAGATCGGCGGCGGCTGCCAGATCGTTGCCCGAGGCAAACTGTACGTTGGCGCGGGGCGCCATCGCGGCAATGGACTTGAGGGGGGAAGTGGGGAACCAGACTGCTTGGTGAAGCTTCCAATCGACGGTGAAGCTGCCTTGAGGATCGACTTGCGCCGAACCGCCACCCGAGATCATGCCGGAGTCAGCATGTTCGCCCAGGATGGCGATCGAACCAATACGGTTGGGATCGAGCGGCAGTATCCGGCCCTCGTTCTTGAGCAACACGATGCTCTGCTCTGCCAGTTGGCGAGCTGTTTCCAGACCCGCTTCGACATCCACAACGCTCTTATGAACCGGATGGTCGATAATGCCAGTGGCGAACTCAGCACGCAGGATACGACGCACGTGCTCATCCAGCTCGGCGGTTGGAATCCGGCCGATCTGGATTGCGGCTTTCATGGCTGCGCCGTAATAATCCTCTCCGGGCTGTTCCATGTCCAATCCAGCACTGGAGGAGCGGGCCGTGCTATGTGTCCCGCCCCAGTCGGAAAGGACGAATCCGCTGAAACCCCACTCGTTTTTGAGAACGTCTGTCAGAAGATACTTGTTTTCGCAGGCATAGTCTCCGTTGACCCCGTTGTAGGAGCACATGACGGCTCCTGGGCGCGCAATCTGGTTGCCGATCTCGAAGGCCAGCAAATCGGTCTCACGCAGCGCGCGGCGGCCGATGGCGGCGTTCAGCAGACCGCGCCCGGTTTCCTGGTCGTTCACGGCATAGTGTTTGAGTTCGGCCAGAATGTGCTGGGCTTGTTCGCAGCGAACGCGATGGCCCACCATGACGCCTGCCAGCAGGGGATCTTCACCGTGGTATTCAAAGTTGCGGCCGTTGCGCAATTCGCGCGCCAGGTTTACGCCTCCCGCCAAGCTCATGTTGTAGCCTTGCGCGCGGAGTTCCTTTCCGATCAGCGCACCATAGGCACAAGCCGCTTCCGCGTCCCAACTGGCAGCCAGCGCCAGATTCGAGGGGAGGGCCGTGGAGTAACGACCGTTGATGCCGCTGAAACGCACTCCGTAGGCGGCGCCGTCCATTTGCAGCGAGGGGATCCCAAGGCGTGCGATTCCCAGTGAGAGACCGTCACCACCGTTGCTAAGGTCTGTATTGGGGCCGGGATTGTCGTCGAACGGAGATCCTTGTCCATGAATGAGGACGATCTTCTCATCCAGTGTCAGCTCCGGAAGAACAAGATTCGCTCTCTGATCTGGCGTCAGATTAGCATTCATCCAGGGGAATATGGGTGATTGGCCGGTTTGGGCGCACAATGCGCCGGCAGCGATAGCGCCGAGCGCGAGAATCCGCGCAACAGACCACGATCGCTTGCTTACAAACTGCTTCTTGGTTATCGATGCATCATAGGTCATGGCAGACTCCCTTTGCTTGTGTAGCGTACGGTTGGTTTTTGTGTTTTTTGTGGGACTGCGCCAACTGCCGCAGCAGATGCTGAACCAGTAGTGCTAGTGCGCAGCCCTTATGTTTCCAGAGCTATACGCGCCGGATGGCGCGACAAGTAGCGTTCAGGGAGTACCAGGGCGCGTTCCAGCCATGTCACTGCTTCCCCGCGTTCGCCCAGAGCCTCTGCGACGAAGTCTCTCTGGTAGCAACAGAAGCCAGAGGCCGGTTCACCCTCGGTCTGTTCCTTGGTCTCGGCCTGAACCGTAAGTAAACGCTGGCGGGCCTGAGCGCTGGTGACGTTTCCCGATAGTTGGCCGGCTTGTAGAGCCCAAACAAGATTTGCCGTACCGGTGCTTTCCGCAGCCGCGGCCAGCAACGGTACGCCCTCTTCAGGTGCACCGCATGCACGTGCAATCGAGGCCAGTTGGACCTGATGCCGGGCTGTCAGGGCCGTGTGCCAATTAGCATTCTTTGCCTCGCGGAGAAAGGCAAGGCCCGGCGAGGAAACGCCACCCTCCGCGCTTGGGAAATACCGGTCCTTGAAGAGTGCAAGGGCTGGACCGAACTGCCCTGCTTCAGCGCGCGCTAATGCCAGCGGACATGCCACAGCTACGGGCATGTATGCCTGATGAGAGCTGCCTTGTGGATATTGTGCGAGAGCGGCTGCCCTTTTGACCGCGGGTATGTGCAGTGCGCTCATAGCCTGATCCAGGCCCGAGTAAACCTCGGGGTTTCTGGAATCGTTGGAGAAGCCCTGGCGGAATGCGGCTGAGGCTTTCATTGGATCGCAGTGCTGGCGCAGGGTGGCGTGCTGCACGGCCTCCAGTCCCTCGCCGGCGCGAAGGTTGTCGGGCTGCGCGGAAAGTGCGGCGCGCAACAGCTCTGCCGTGTTGTCCAATTTGCGTTCACGTGCCTGGATTTCGATAAGACGGATGGCAACCGGTACGCGCAGCTTGGCTTGACGATACGCAATCTGGTAGGCTTCCGCCGCATTGTGCGTATGCGCAAAGAAAGAGACCGCCCTGGAGACCCAATCGCCTCGCAGACTCACGTCGTGTTTGGCCACAGGGCCAACTGGCCATGGGCAAACATGAGTGAATCCATGCGTTGCGACGAAGCGCATGGGATCGTCGATGCGGGAATCGTCCCAGACCTCGATCGCGGCGTTGCTCCACCAATAGTCTCGATGCAGGACATTGCTGCGGTTGTACAGTGTCGTGTGCTGTTTGAGCAGCGTGGAGCCCGGCATGAGAAGCAACTCGACCTGCCCTTGCATCCCATACACCCGGTCGATGTTGCCGACCCAAACGGAGGCGCTGCCGTCCGCGCGCGTGGCATAGGAGAAGTCGACCGGCGCAATGGAAACCCAGTTGCGCGAGAAGGGAAAGTTGAATTCCAATCCGAAGGCTGCCCCCGCGCCGCAATTGCCAATTTCAGCGCTCTTGATCGAGGGGTTGGCATAGGACATGGGACGACCCGCAATCTTGCCGATGCATGTATATAGATGTCCTCCCAGATCGGGCAATATCGAACACCCGAGATACTCGTTTTCCAGAAAAACCGCGCGCCAACTGTGGGGTGCGCTCTCCTCCGTCAGATTGTCTCGGAGCGTGTAGGGGTAATTGAACCTCGTTCCAGAGGCATTCTGATCGAACGGTGGGTTTGGATTGGAAGATCCTTCTTGACAGGAAATCAGGTTTAGTGTGCCGGCAAAAACCTTTACCTGGGCGGCAGCTGGATGCCCAACGATTGCCATTGCAACGAGCAACCAAGCCAGAGTACATTCGATTCGCGACCACACGATAGTTGCCTCGACGTTTCGGGTTGACGGTCTTGAGCTGATGGGGAGGCCCATGACGAGAGGTGGCAGAGGATAGAGGTTGTCGTGTGGTGTTTTCACATTACTATTTATAGCGTATTGGATCGATTTTATGTCGCATTCTTTGTTTACCTCCAAGAACGTGTGTTCGAAAATCTCGGAGCGTGGACTCGTGAAAATGCATTCAGTTGCATTTTTTCGAGTAAAACGGGCTGAAATCATCCACGATTATGATCGTATGTGACTGATTGTAAGAGGTATATTTCAATATTTGGTCGAAATTGATACATTTTCGAAGTCTCTCAACGACGCAACTCCTGTCCAACCGCAGATCTCCGGGTCGGAAAGCGTCAATGGGAAATGTATTTCGTAATATATTTTATTAAGTTATTTAAAATCAATATGAAAGCTTCATTGCAGAAATCCTCCAGGGGGCGCAGGTCCGAACATCCCCGAGGTTTTGATTGTCGGACTGCGTAATACGTTTCGCATCGTAGTGTATCATTATGTTATATAACGTAATGTGTATCTTATGTAAGCGTGCTTTGTTGGGCAGGGAATGCGGCGATTCTGTGTAAATTGATCTTCGGACAGGGAGAGGCGATCCAGATGAAGGCGTTAACGGTTCTTGTAGGGCTGTTTCTGTTTCTTTCTCCAATGAGCTTTGCGCAGTTGAGTGGAAATGCAGGATGGAGTGTTATTGGTCCCGGAGGAGGCGGTACTACGATCGGGCCGACGATCAGTCCTTTCGATCCTAATCTGGTAGTCGAGCACTGCGACATGACTGGGAACTATCTGACGAGCGATGCCGGTATTTCATGGCGCATGTTCAATCTTCGCGGTGGCAATTCTATCTTTGCTTTCGACCCCGACCAGCCCAAGACGATCTACGCGGGCAACGCAGCGCTTTGGCGAAGCGAGGACGCAGGGCGCAGTTGGTCGATGATCTTTCCCGATCCGGCGCGACATACAGTAGAGCATCAGATTGGCGACCATGCCGAATTCACGCTTACAACGGACGATCCAGTCTACCCGGCTGGGGAGATTTCAGCCCTTGCCGTGGTGTCTGCCGCGGTGAATCCGAAGGGGCCAAAGCGCATCTATCTGGCATTTCAGCTGAGGCGCTCACAGGCGGCCAAAGATGGGCCTTTGCCGGCGATCCTTGTATCGTCCGCAGATGGAGGCTCAACTTGGAGTCATCTGGCCGATCTGCCGCAGCGCGTTTTGTTGTTGGCGCCGCGTCCTTCGGGAGTCGTGGCCATCTCTGGTTCCTCAGCCTACGAGGTGACAAACGAAGGACACGTTGTCGAGTCTGGACGCATTGCGACGGACTTCAGGCAAGCTAGCGCCGCATTCCTGCACGATGCTGCGTGGATCTATGCGACCGGCCGCGATGGACAGGTCTATCTGTCCGAAGATTTCGGGGTCCATTGGAGGCCGATCACACCGGCATTAGGGCAGAGTGCGGGCGCATTTGCAGCTATTGCCACAAGCGCAGAGCATCCACAAGTGGCGTACGCGGGTTTTCGCGGATTGCAGATTGGCCCAGGCAGTAAGAATCGTTTCAATGGCATCGCCAGAACCAACGATGGCGGCCGCTCCTGGAAGATCGTTTTCAAAGAGTCAGACGCGCGGGCGGCAAACCTGAGCGGAAGCTGGATTGAGGAACGTGCGGCGCAGAAGGGAGTGTCGATTTGGTTCGACGCCCCCTACAGCCTCGGCATTGCTCCCGGCAATCCGGAGATCGCCTACGCCAGCGATCTGTTCCGCACATATCGCACTCTCGACGGCGGTTCCAGTTGGCAACAGGTGAACTCCAGGCGTCTCGCCGGTGGCTGGACGTCGAGCGGTCTCGATGTTACAACCAACTACGGCGTGCAATTCGATCCCTTCGATACGCGCCACATCTATCTGGATAACACCGATATTGGTTTGTTTCAGAGCACAGACGGCGGCCGGTCGTGGCTGAGCAGCAGCGACGGGGTTCCCGAAGAATGGCGTAACACAACTTACTGGATTGCCTTCGACCCTTCGCAGCGTGGACTTATCTGGGGAGCTTTTAGCGGAACGCACGATTTACCGCGTCCAAGAATGTGGCGTCATCTTGGCCCCGAAACTTTTGCAGGTGGTGTTGGAATATCAACCGACGGCGGACGGCACTGGACGCCAAGCAACACAGGATTGCCGTCAAGCCCCATCACCCACATCCTGCTGGATCCATCCAGCCCTCCGGGAAGCCGAACCCTCTACGCATGCGCTTTTGGCCACGGCGTCTATAAAACCACAGACAATGGCAAGACCTGGACTGCAAAAAACGCTGGCATAGAGGGCCAGACGCCCTTTGTCTGGCGCATAACTCCATCACAGGACGGCTCGCTTTATCTTGTGGTGGCGCGGCGTAATGAGAAACTCGAAGATGCGCCGACGGGTGTTGGCGCCCTCTATCGTTCCACCGATCGGGCAGAGCACTGGCAGCGCATAGAGTTGCCCCCCCATGTAACCGGCCCCACGGGCATAGCGGTCGATCCACGCGATCCTCAGCATATCTATCTAACAGCCTGGGGAAGGGAAGGTACAGAGGCCGATCATTTTGGCGGCGTCTTCGCATCGCAGGATGCTGGCCGAACATGGCGCACGCTCTGGAGCGAATCGCAACACGTCTACGATCTGACCATCGATTCACTTCATCCGGATACACTCTACATCACGGGATTTGATGCTGCCGCCTATCGATCTGTCGATCGCGGCCAGCATTGGGAACGCATCAAGGAATTTGATTTCAAAGGGGCTCACCGCATCTTTGTCGATCCGGTCAATCCGTCTCAGATATACATCACAACATATGGCGGCGGGATATGGCACGGTCCCGCAACAGGATCAAGCGGATCTGAGACAATCCTCAATCCTGTGCCGGTAGCGCGCCCAGATGGTAACCAGTAGCCTTCCTCCGCAACTCGCCAGCATCGCGCCGAGGAAGTAAACGGAAATTGATTCTGGACGTGAAAGACGGACCGAATCGTAAACCACCTTCATGCTGTGGCTTGGTGGAGCAGGGAATTATGAGAAGGAAAGCAACCGCACACATGAGTAACACATTCTCTCGCCGCAAGTTCATTTGTTCGAGTGCATTGCTGACCGCAGGGTGCGTCGCATCTGGCATATGGCCCGCATTGGCTCGGTCCTCGCAGGCCACTACCGGGGAATCTCCGATCCGTCTAGGTTTGGCCAGCTATACCCTTCGCAACTTTACCCGCTCGCAGATGATCGCGTACCTCGGGCAGCTCGATGTCACAGGGTTGAATGCCAAGGATGTTAAAGATCATCTCCCCATGGCGCCGGATGAGGAATCGAAGGCGGTTGCCGACTACACCGCAGCCGGCCTTCATCTCCACGCAGCCGGCGCCATCTATTTCACCAAAGACGAAGACGACGAGATCCATGCCAAGTTCGACTACTGCAAGAGGGCTGGCATCCAGGTCATTGCGGCTGGCGATCCGGCGCCCGAGACGCTTCCCCGCATCGAGAAATTCGTCAAAGCGTATGACATCCGCATCGCCATCCACAACCACGGCCCCGAAGACAAGCTGTGGAAGTCGCCGCTGGATGTCCTAAAGGCCGTTGAGAACATGGGTCCGCGTATCGGATGCTGCATCGACGTGGGCCATACCGCGCGTGCGGGAACGGATGTGGTTGAGGCGATCCATATGGCTGGCCCGCGTCTTTTCAATTTGCACATGAAAGACTTGAGCGACTTCAACGCCAAGGAGAGTCAGGTCGCCGTAGGCGAAGGCATCATGCCTGTGCGCGGAATTTTTGAAGCCCTGCTAAAAATCAAATACCAAGGCTGGGTCGACCTCGAATATGAAATTCACAGCGATGACCCAATGCCCGGCGTCACCAGCAGCTTCGCCTACATGCGCGGCGTACTTGCGGGCATGGGCCATTGCAAAGGCGCCCATGGGGTGGCGGCGTGAATCAGGAGATACGCTCCTCTCCAGGGTGCCGCGAGCTAGAGCAAAACCAGAGTCCCTGTGGCCCGTTGAGATCAGTGCAGGGTCGCTGCTCGCTGGGGCTCGCATCGACTTGAGTCTCGTGCTTTCGGGATACATCGACTCTGGTTTTGCTATAGTCTCTCGTCCGCGCTTCAACCCTGTTCCGATTGCTGCAAAGAGTCTAGGCAATCGACTGCATCGTGCCACGGGAACGAGGTTCGCGGTCCACTTTAACGCTCACGACGAATCTCACGCATGTCATGGCATCCGGCGGAAATCGACCTCAGATCAAACGCAGCGATCTTCTCGCGAGCCGGTCGGCGTCGAAAGAAGAGATTCCCGACTGAATCGCTTTAGACACCTTGCGGTGTGGGCGCAAAGTTGTAGTCTGGCCCGGCGAATCCAAAATTGAAAGAGGATGAAATATTCGTATGACAGAAAACTTGGCGACTGGAAGCAAGACATATGGCGCAATAGCCGCGTTTGTATTGGCGGGTATTTGCACAGTCGGAGCAACGTGGGCGCGGAGTGAACCCCCGACGGCTTCTCTGGCGAACAGCCAGTTTGCGCGCGCCGTCGACCCACTTCTAGGCGCATCCGGCGGCGGCAACGTCTTTCCTGGTCCTGCCCTGCCCTTCGGAATGATTAAGCCAGGTCCGGACATGGCAGTGCAAGGAGCCGATCCCAATGCGGGATGGGACGCGAAGGGGCCGATTCGCGGCTTCAGCCAGACACATGTCAGCGGTACTGGCGGTGGCGCCAAGTATGGCAATGTGCTGGTGCAGCCTAGCACGGGTGCGCCGGCCCCTTTCGACTCTCAATCGCCGCGCGCCAACGAGAGGGCCACCGCTGGATACTACGCGGTGAATCTCGCGCGTTTTGACATTGGAGCGGAAATCACTGCTGCGCGCCGTACTGCAGTTTATCGGTTTCGTTATCCCGCGAGCACACAGTCCAATCTGCTTTTCGATGTGGGGCATTGCCTTCTTTCCGAGTATCCAACAGAAACGCAATCCATCACCGCATCGGAGATCCAGGTTCTTTCTTCAACAGAAGTTGCAGGCTCCACCAGCGTTACTGGGGGATGGAACGGGCAGCCGAACTCCTACACGGTCTATTTCTACGCGCAAACCGATACGCCGGCGGCATCCTGGGGAACGTGGCAGGGCGACGGCCTGCGACTGGGGAGCCGGAGCGGACGCGGCGGTGCACAATCCAAGTCCGGAGCATGGCTGACCTTCCCAACTCATGCCGGCCAAGAGGTGAGGATGAAGATTGGCATCTCCTTTCTCAGCGTCGAACACGCCCGGCAAAATACGATGCTTGAGGTTCCCGGCTTCGATTTCGCCGCGATTCAGGCCGCTTCCGTCGTTGCATGGAATCGAGCTCTGAGCAAGATCGACTTGAAGGGGGCAACGCCGGAGCAGAGGCAGATTTTCTACACTGCGCTCTACCACACCATGCTGGCGCCCGTAGACCGTACCGGCGAGAATCCGCTTTGGAAATCCGACGAACCCTACTACGACGACTATTACGCCATATGGGACACCTTTCGCACCTCCGGTCCGCTGCTGACGCTCATCGCTCCCGAGCGCGAGACCGATATTGTGCGAGCGCTGGTGGACCTGTATCGGCATGAAGGATGGCTGCCCGATGCCCGCAGCGGCAATTACAACGGCCGCACACAGGGCGGAAGCAATGCGGAATTCCTTATCACCGATGCCTATGTAAAGGGACTGAAAGGCATCGACTGGGAGACGGCTTATGCGGCCGAGCTTCAGGATGCGGAAGTCGCTCCAGAGGATCATTTCAAGCAAGGCCGCGGCGGCCTGGACGATTGGCACAAACGGGGCTTTGTCTCCATCGAAGGCACTGATCGCTCTGCCTCCGTACATATGGAGTACGCTGCCGATGATTTTGAAATCGCACTTCTGGCCAGAGGGCTGGGCAAGTTCGATGACTACAAGAAATACCTTGCGCGCTCGGCGAACTGGAAAAACCTCTGGGATGCGGAGTTTGCAGAGAGCGGCTTCCAGGGCTTCATTCGTCCGCGACACCGCGATGGAAGCTGGCTCACTCCCTTCACGGCCATGGACAGTTGCGGCTGGGGCGGAAAGACTTTTTATGAAGGCAACTCCTGGACTTATTCCTTCTTCGTGCCTCAGGACGAGGCTTCGCTGATCGAAATGGCTGGAGGACCGGAGAGGTTCGTGCAGCGGCTCGATGCTTTTTTTGCCGTGCCCAAACGCTACGATGTCGGCAATGAGCCCGGTTTCCTCAGCCCCTACCTTTATAACTGGGCGGGGCGACCGGACAAGACGGCGGCACACGTTCGCGAGATCATCGCAGCGAACTATCATGCTGGGCTTGAAGGCTTGCCGGGCAATGACGATTCGGGCGCCATGTCTTCCTGGTTCATATTCGGGCAGTTAGGTATCTTCCCCAATGCAGGCCAGGATGTATATATGATTGGTAGTCCTGCGTTCGCCGAGGCGACACTGCATCTGGCCGATGGCAAGGACTTTGTGATCGCCGCACAGAATGTCACGACGGAGAACAAGTACATCGTCGCCGCGCAGTTGAATGGCAAGGCGCTTGACCGGTCGTGGCTGCGGCATAGCGAGATCGCAAGTGGAGGACGATTGGTGTTTACGATGGGAAAGACGGCTGCCCATTGGGCGGAGAATAACCCGCCCCCATCTACGCCTTCGGATCAATAGTTGTGTCTCGCCAATTTATCATCCGGTCGGAACGAGGAATAGATTCTGACCTGAACGATTGCATAGGAAGCGATTTTGGGCTGAGGGGAGGAGAGTTCCGTGACCGCATACAACCATGAAGACACTTTCAAGTCGGCGGCGAAAGCTCATGGGACAGACTACTTCCGCAGGGTTTCTTCGACTCCGATGCGAAATGTTCGCGACAGAGACTCAGGCAGCCGAATCGTAGCGATGATGCAGACCGCCGAGAGAGCGGAAGAAACCGGGTGTTTGGTGGCGCAGTTTTCGGGGAATATCCGGTAAGCTGCTCAAATGGCAGAACTTTATTAACTCGTAGTGGTGCTTCGGGATGTGAGCCCGCTGGTTTGGCGGCGCCTCTTGATCAGCAGCGAAACCAGCCTCGCCCAACTCCATGAATTTCTTCTGCGGGCCTTCGCCTGGAGCGGTGAGCATCTCCACCTCTTCCATATTCATGGACGGGACTTCGGAGTTTCGCAGTATGGCGGAATCGTCTTCAGTGAGGATGCCCGTCAGGTCCGGCTTTCGCGGTTCCGGCTACATGATGGCGAGCGGTTTCGGTATGAATATGACTTCACGGCCGGTTGGGTGCTGGATGTGCGGTTGGAGCGGGCATTTCCTTGGGATACGAAGCGCACCTTGCCGGTATGCACCGGCGGAAATCGGGCCGCGCCGCCGGATGACTGTGGCGGGGCGATGGACTATCTGGAGAGGATGGACTCAAACCGGCGGGGTGTGCCGATTGAGGATTGTGTGCTCATGAAGGATGCCATGCAGCGTCTTTTCGACTCCGGCGGCGATCGCAACGCAATGGGTAATCTCGAAGAACTGCGCGAAGCGATTGATCGGGTGATCGCCTATCAGGAGTTTCGGCCTGAGCGATTTGACCGGCGAGAAGCAAATAGCCAGATCCAGGCATTCTGGCAGGACCGGAGCGTGCAGCCGTGATCTTCAAACTGCAAGTAGTCGTGATCGGCGACGATGGCCAACAAGAGACTTGCGAAATCACTTCCGTGGAGCGCAAGGATCTGAAGCCAGCAACGCTCGGCCTGACTCTGGCTGAAGGCAAAGCAATTCTCAAGGACATTCAGGAAATCGTTGTACAGTGGCAGACCGCCATTTGCTTGGAGTCTTACCGGGAATGCCCCGATTGTGACAACCCGCGCACCGGCAATGGCTATCATGACCTGTCAGTCCGAACCGTGTTCGGTCACCTGAAAGTGAAGAGTGCGCGCCTGCACCACTGTGGCTGCCGACCGCATGAATCCAAGACCTTCAGCCCTTTGGCGGATCTTCTTCCAGAGCATACTACGCCCGAGCTCCTGTTTCTGGAAACCAAAATGGGCCTCCTTGATGAGCTATGGGATGACGACGCAATTGATGGAAGACGTGCTGCCCATGGATGATCCGCTGAATGCATTCACTATTCGCAGTCACGTCCTGGATGTGGCCGAGCGATTAGAGAAGGAGCTGGGTGATGAACAACATTGCTTCATCGAAGGGTGCCCGCGAGACTGGGCCAACCTGCCGGCCCCGGACGGCCCGCTCACGGTGGGCATTGATGACGGCTATGTGCGCGGCCACCGCAAGCAAGGAAACTTCGAGGTGATTGCCGGCAAGAGCCTCGGTTATCACCTTAAATCCGGCCATACGTTATCAGTTCAAAACCGGCCAACGGAATTGGCCTGCCCGGTAATTTGTACCAGTGGAAGTGTTAGTGTAGCGCAGCGGGAGAAGTAGATATCTTCCCGTCGCCGTAGTAGGGGGTGTGGGAAAGTGGGAAGCGTTCTTTGCTTTCCACTTTTCCACACCCCTGTGAAGCTTCGGTCTGCCATGCAGCTGGCGCTGGTGGCCTGTAACCCAGCGAGGAATGCGGCCTTTGGGTGTTGTAGTAGACGCGCCAACGTTCAGCCAAGACCTTTACCTCCTTGAGCGAGTAAAAGATTTCCCCGTTCAGAAACTCATCGCGCAGCTTGCTGTTGAACGATTCGCAGTAGCCGTTCTCCCATGGAGAGCCGGGTGCGATGTACAGTGTTTTAGCGCCGGTCTGCGCCAGCCATTTCCGCAACTCCCTGGCCACGAACTCAGGACCGTTGTCACTGCGGATGTACTGCGGGATGCCGTGCTCGATCATAGCCTCGGCGAGAACTTCGATCACGTCCCGGCTGTTCAGCCTGCGTTCCACGCGGATCGCCAGACACTCCCGCGTGTATTCATCGATCGGGTTCAGCATCCGCACCGTCCTGCCATCATGCGTGAAAGCGCTCACAAAATCGTACGCCCAAACGTGATTGCGCCGCTCCGGGCGCAGTCGCACGCACGATCCATCGTTGACCCACAAGCGGCCCCGCGCTTTCTGTTTCTGTGGAACCTTCAGCCCTTCGCGACGCCAAATTCTCTCTACGCGGTCCTTGCCGACTTGCCAGCCAGCCTCGCGCAGTTTGATTGTGATGCGTCGATATCCATAACGGCCATACTGGCTAGCAAGCGCTATGATCGCCCGGGTCAGTGCGTCTTCGTCGTTGCGTTGGGTCGCCTGATAGCGTTGCGTGCCGCGTGGTTGACAGACCAACCGGCACGCATGACGCTCACTCGATCCGAGCTCTTGCGCATGCTCCACCGCGCAACGACGCCGATCCGGGCTTAGAAGTTTCCCCTTGCGGTGTCCTAAAGGATCTGTTTGTCCAGGCTCAACTCGGCCACCAGACGCTTTAGCTTGCCGTTCTCCTGCTCAAGTTCCTTCAATCGCTTCGCCTGGTCGGTCTTCATCCCGCCGTATTCCTTCCGCCAGCGGTAGAAAGTCTGTTCGGTGATTCCCGCTTCCCGGCAGGCCAGCGGATGCGTTTTGCCATTCGCGCTCGCTACTTCAATCTGCCGAAGTATGTTCACGATCTGCTCAGGACTGTGCCTCTTTGCCTTCCCCATTCCATGCTCCTTCCATACCAGTCTGTCTCATTCCTCCTGGTCGGGCACTCCACTGGCTCTTACTGTTTCCGTTGTTGCTTCAGCGCAACCTCAGGTCGCAGAATCCCGCGTCAACTTCGATTCCACCAATAAGGTCTTCCGGCTGGATGGCGGCGGAGTGAGTT
>Ga0302320_10013063_pt1 | contig 17385 bp, 16 predicted proteins | sample Bog_T0_3_FD_202130 | JGI IMG/M metagenome (GOLD analysis project Ga0302320, IMG submission 202130) | Peat permafrost microbial communities from Stordalen Mire near Abisko, Sweden - Bog_T0_3 | ecosystem: Environmental > Terrestrial > Soil > Wetlands > Peat | place: Sweden: Abisko, Stordalen Mire...
ACAGGATGGTCGGTTGTGTTGACGAGGGTGATGTGGGCTGTGCGGGCGAAAGGCATCGGCCACCACTCCGATAACGACAACGCGCCTCCCGGTTGTGGGGTCGTGGCGAACATCAGCGATTGCACGGCGTTGGCGCCAAGTCCGGCGCCGAAGAACTCGCCAAGTGGAGAGTCGACCATGGTCCGGCCGTCGAACTCGATCTGGAGCCGTAACCCGGTCAGGAGTTGATCGGTCGGATCCGGTAGCTGCAGCCGCAACGCCGAGATGGTGCCCGACCCGGTCGACTCCGCGACCGTCAGCACACCGCCGGCCGGAAGATCGATGATCCGATCAGTATGCACCGCAGTAGGTTCCGTCGGCTTGGGATCGATGGTGCCTTCGGACCGAAGAGTCGCGAGCACGTCGAGTGCGGAATCGGAGGGCGAGAAACTCGGAACGCCGTCAGCGGTCGGAAACTGCCGGTAGTCGACGTGGTAATACTCCAAATTCGTTGCGACGCTGATACGCATTGACCGCCGATACGACATCGGTACCTTGATATAGACGCCCCCGGACGACTGCGCGGCGTTGGCTACCAGAGGCCAGACAAACGGCGCACCCAACGCACCATCGACCAACGATTGCAGCGGTGCGTCGATCACCGTATGTCCGTCCAGTTCTATGCGGATCGTCCCGAGAGCAGTCACATTGCCGCCATCGCGGGTGAACCAGATCGAATCGACCTCGCCGGCACCCTGATCCTGCGCAATGACGCACCCGGCTCCACCGGGCGCCAGACATCCACCGGTGCCGTTGCGGTTACCGGTGGAGATGTCGAAATCGCCGCCGCTTCGATCGAAGCTCGACACCTGCACGGTTCGTGTGTCGGCGCTCAGATACGGCAGCAGATCGAGTCGGCGGTAGGTGTCCCAACCCACCGCCCGCGCGCCGGGTCCGGTGCTAATGGGGTCGGCAGACGCTGTAGTCACGGCGCAAACACCAGCGATCCCCAATTGCAGCGATACCAACGCCGCGGACAGCGCCCGAAGGCCTGCCGTTGTGTTGTAGTTCAGCACTAGGGCACACCGATCCCTGCCGACCGCAGTTCGAGGGCGACCAGAGCCTGGATGGTGCCGGGATCCCCGCGGCGCCACGCGCCAACCGGATCCTCGCTCACGGCCACCAGTTTGCGTGGGGATCGGTTGGTCAGCGCGCGCAGTGCGAGCAGATCTCGGCCGGGCGGGGTGGCGGCCAGGCCGGTCGCCACCCATTTACGCCGGAAGAACCGGAGCCGCAGGAACAGCCATGGCAAGACCACTACCAGGATGGGGAGTGCGACCACCGCCACTGCGAGCAAAACCGCGAGCCAGCTCGCCGTGGTGTCGAGGTCGTGCACGGCGTTCGCAATATCCAGGGCAGCATGGCTGGCGGACGTGAGGGGCTTGCTCACGTTGTCACCCACCAGCGGAATCTGCTGCGCGCCGTGGCCCGCAGACGCCAGACCGCCGGCGACGCTGTTCGTGCCGCTCTCGATTTGGCGGCCGGCTTCGGCGATTGTCGAGATGGCGTCGTAAACCGCGAGACCGACGAGCCCCCAGATCGTGGTCCACACGCCGACGACGAAGTCGCTGAAGAGTTGGGCCAGCAGCCGGGCGGGTCTCGTGGAGTAGGGCAAAAACCGCGATGTCATAGCACAGATACCAGCACAACTCTGGGCGCGGTGCGGGCTTCGGCGGCGGTTTGATGGGTGGCCGATAGGCTGACCCGATGCGCCCTGCACTGACCGAGTATCAGCATCTGGCCAGCGGTAAGGTCCGTGAGCTGTACCGCGTCGATGATGAACATCTGCTACTGGTCGCGTCGGACCGGATCTCGGCGTACGACTACGTCCTGGATAGCGTGATTCCCGACAAGGGCCGCATCTTGACCGCGATGAGCGTGTTCTTCTTCGGCCTCGTCGAGGCGCCCAACCACCTCGCCGGGCCGCCGGACGACCCGCGCATCCCCGACGAGGTGCTTGGCCGCGCGCTGGTGGTGCGAAAGCTTGAGATGTTTGCGGTGGAATGTGTGGCGCGCGGCTACCTGACCGGCTCGGGCTTGTTGGACTACCAGGCGACCGGGAAGGTCTGCGGTATCGCGTTGCCGCCGGGACTGGTTGAGGCAAGCCGGTTCGACACGCCACTTTTCACCCCTGCAACGAAAGCCGCCCTCGGAGACCACGATGAGAACGTTTCGTTCGCCCGGGTTATCGAGATGGTGGGCGGGGTGCGCGCCAATCAGCTGCGCGACCGAACGCTGCAGATTTATGTGCAGGCTGCCGACCACGCCCTGAGGAAGGGAATCATCATCGCCGACACGAAATTCGAATTCGGTACCGACCGCGAAGGCAACCTGATCCTGGCCGACGAAATCTTCACACCGGACTCGTCGCGGTACTGGCCGGCCGAGGACTACCGGGCTGGCGTGGTCCAGAACAGCTTCGACAAGCAGTTTGTCCGGAACTGGCTTACCAGCTCCGAATCCGGCTGGGACCGCCACGGTTCACAACCCCCACCACCGCTTCCGGAGAACATCATCGATGCCACTCGCGACCGCTACATCAATGCCTATGAACGGATTTCCGGTCTGAGTTTCGGTGACTGGATCGGCCCGAGGGCATGACGGACGCACAAACGCCGCCTGTCGCCAAGCGGGTGGAGACCCGGCGGGAGTACCACGGGGACGTCTTCGTCGACCCGTACGAGTGGTTGCGGGACAAGGAAAGCCCGGAAGTCATCGCCTACCTCGAAGCTGAAAACGAGTACGTCGATCAACACACTGCCCACCTCGAGCCCTTGCGGCAACGGATTTTTGATGAGATCAAGGCGCGCACCAAGGAAACCGACCTGTCGGTGCCGTTGCGGCGAGGTGACTGGTGGTACTACGCGCGCACTTTCGAGGGAAAGCAGTACCGTGTCCAGTGCCGTTGCCCGGTCGCCAATCCTGATGACTGGGATCCGCCGACCTTAGATGAGAACACCGAAGTGCCCGGTGAGCAGGTTCTGCTCGACTCCAACGTTGAAGCTGAAGGACACGACTTCTTCGCGCTGGGCGCCGCCTTGGTCAGCCTGGATGCCAATCTACTTGCATACTCCGTTGATACCGTCGGCGACGAACGTTACACGCTGCGCTTCAGGGACTTACGCACCGACGAGCAGTACCCGGACGAGATCCCCGACATCGCGGCCGGGGTGACCTGGGCCGCTGACAACCGCACCGTGTACTACCTGACCTTGGACGAGGCCCACCGTCCCGACAAGGTGTGGCGGTATCGACTCGGCTCCGGCGAACCGTCGGAGCTGGTGTATCACGAAGCCGACGAACGTTTCTGGCTCGGGGCGGGGCTCACCCGAAGCGAAGCCTTTGTCCTTATCGCCTCAGGTTCATCTATCACCTCCGAGTTCCGCTACGCGGACTCCGCCGACTCGCACGCACAGTTCACCGTCGTGCTCCCGCGGCGCGAAGGTGTCGAGTACTCGGTGGAGCACGCGGTGGTCGGGGGGCAGGACCGCTTCTTGATCCTGCACAACGACGGGGCGGTGAACTTCACCCTCGCGGAGGCTCCGGTCGCCGATCCAACACAGCAGCGCACCCTGATCCCGCACCGCGACGACGTCCGACTCGAAGGTATGGACGCGTTCGCGGGTCATCTGGTGGTCAGTTACCGGCGCGCCGCATTGCCCCGGATCCAGCTGTGGCCCCTCGACTCCGACGGCGGCTATGGTGAGCCCGAGGAGATTTCGTTCGAGTCCGAGCTGATGTCGTCTGGCCTGGGCGGAAATCCGAACTGGGATTCACCCAAACTGCGGATCAGTGCGGGATCCCTGGTCACCCCATTGCGGGTCTACGACATCGACTTGGGTAGCGGGGAGCGCACCCTGCTGCGCGAGCAACCCGTCCTCGGCGATTACCGAAGCGATGATTACGTCGAGCGCCGCGAGTGGGCACAAGCGGGCGACGGCACCCGGATCCCGGTATCGATCGTGCACCGTGCGGGCGTCGAATTCCCGGCGCCAGCGCTGGTATATGGCTATGGCGCATACGAAATCTGCACGGATCCAAGCTTTTCCGTGGCGCGATTGTCGCTGCTGGATCGAGGCATGGTTTTCGTCATTGCCCACGTCCGCGGCGGCGGTGAGATGGGCCGACTGTGGTACGAGCACGGCAAGCTCTTGGAGAAGAAGAACTCCTTCACCGACTTCGTTGCGGTGGCAGAGCATCTGGTGGAGTCAGGGCTGACCCGACCGGAAGAACTGGTGGCGTTGGGAGGCAGTGCGGGCGGTCTTTTGGTGGGCGCGGTGGCCAACGTGGCGCCGCAGCTCTTTGCCGGGATCCTCGCGCAGGTCCCGTTCGTCGACCCACTGACCACCATCCTGGACCCATCGCTGCCACTGACCGTCACCGAGTGGGACGAGTGGGGAAACCCGTTGAGCGACAGCGGTGTTTACTCTTACATGAAGTCGTATTCGCCGTATGAGAACGTCGAGACCAAACGCTACCCGGCCATCCTGGCGATGACGTCGCTGAACGACACCAGGGTGTACTACGTGGAGCCGGCCAAGTGGGTCGCGGCGTTGCGGCACGCTAACCCTGACGGCAATCCGGTGCTGCTCAAGACTCAGATGGCGGCGGGTCATGGTGGCGTCAGTGGTCGTTACCGGGGATGGCAGGAAACTGCCTTCCAATACGCCTGGCTGCTAGCCGCAGCCAACTGCGACCACGATGGCGGCGGCTAGAAGGACAACCTCGGTGCCGTTGACGGCATCATCGAGCCACCCGATGGACACCGTCATGCGGATAGCGACGATGTTGTTCGAGGGGTGATCGCGCTAGTCGTCTGCGGCGGTTTGGGTGGCCGGCTTTTTCGGCAGGAACGACGCCGGGATGAAGGTGAACACGACCAACACGCAGGCAATGACGAATACCAGTGTGTAGGCATGCGAAAGGTCTTGTAGCACATTGCCCGAGAAGTTGGGGGCAAGTGCCTGCCGCGGTATTGCGGACTGGTCAACGGGCACTCCGCTGGTCTCGGCCTTCTGCCGCAGCGACGCGAGCTTATTTGCAGCGGTGATGTTTTCGCTGCGATTGAACTGGTGAGTCAGGATCACCGACATCAGCGCGGTTCCCATCGAGCCGCCTACCTGGTTGCTGACGCTCATCAGCGTCGTGCCTCGGGCGATCTGGTGCGGGGCCAAAGCCTGCACCGATGCAACGGAGAGTGGCACCATGGCGCAACCCATGCCGAGGCCCATGATCGCCAGCGCGACCAGCAGTGTGGGTTGGTACTGGGCGTGCCTGGCCACACCGAAGGCGAAGGTGCCCAGGCCGACAGTGATCAGCGCGATGCCGACCAGCACGATCTTGCCCGGCCCCTGTCTATCCACGAGCGGTCCGGTGAACCGCATGGTCAGCATGGCCCCTAGGCCCTGTGGGATCGCATGCACGCCGGCTTGCATCGGTGTCTGGTGCAGTACCTGCTGGAAGTAGCTCGGAATCAGCAGGCAGGCGCCGAAGAAGGCGGTGGCGAAAAGCAACATCGTCAGGTTGGCTTGGGTGAGCACGCGGTTCTCAAACAGCCGTAGATCGATGAGTGGGTGATCGGCGCGGTGCCAGGCGTGAAAGACGAACGCAACGATCAACGCCAGTCCTGCGGCCGCTGGTATTAACACGTGGCGGTCAGCCACGGTGCCGCGGGCCGGGATCGAAGACAGCGAGAACAGGAATGCCGCCAGGCCGGGGGACAGCAGCAGCGCGCCGATAACGTCGAAGGTTTCTGAGCGCGCCGGGTGATCTCGACGGAACACGACTGCCGCGAGGAGCAATGTGAGGAGCCCGATCGGCAGGTTGATCAGGAATATCCACCTCCAGCTGGAGGTGTCGATGAGCCAGCCGCCCAGGATCGGCCCACCGATCGGGGCGAGCAGCATGGGGATGCTCAGAATCGACATCAGGCGACCCAGCCGCCCGGGTCCCGCCTCGCGGGTCATGATCATGAATCCCAGGGGCCACAGCATGCCGCCGCCGATACCCTGCACCACCCGAAAGATGATGAGCTGCGCGATACTCGACGCCAATGCGCACAACAGCGAGCCGAGCACGAACGCCACCACAGAACCCATGAAGAGCCGTTTGGTCCCGAAGCGGTCGGCCGCCCAGCCAGTCAACGGAATCACGGTCGCCAACGCCAGCGTGTAGCCGGTCATCGTCCAGGCGACGACGGCCTGCGTGCTCCCGAATTGGTCGATAAAGGTGCGTTGCGCGACGCTGACGATGGTTACATCCAGGATCGCCATCACCGTGGCCAGGAGGCACACGCCGGAGATCCGTAACAGCCCGGCGTCCAGCTTGTCGGGATAGACATGCTCACCGGTGCCCGATTGCCCGGTGGGAGCGGTGGGCAGCGGGTTGCCGGTCGCTGCAGAAGGGGCGATCTCCATAGCGTTACTTAGCATATCGAACCGATTACCTGCGTCGACGTTGGTGGGTGTTTGCTGGCCTGGGTCGGTCGGGAGGCGGAGCCGACAGCGGATCAAGGCCCTTGCGCGGCCACGATATCGAGCCACCCCGGGGTGCCTCGCCATGTCCTGAACGTTCAAATACGCCTGGCGTCTGCGTGTACTTCACCATCTCGACACCTGGAATCGGCAAACTACTGGTGTGTCTGGAAAATTGATCGTCTCGGTCTCAGGGATTAGCGAGCGCACCCTGGCCGATGTCGAGGCGTTCTGTGGACAGATGGATGCGCGCAAAGTGCCGATTTCGTTGCTGGTGGCTCCGCGACTCAGCAACGACTACCGACTCGACCGGGATCCGCGCACCGTCGAATGGCTGACTGACCGGCGCAGCGGAGGCGACGCTATCGTGCTGCACGGCTACGACGACGCGGCCACCAAGAAGCGGCGTGGTGAGTTCGCGATCCTGCGTGCGCACGAGGCCAACCTGCGGCTGATGGCCGCCGACCGGGTGCTCGAGCACCTCGGGCTCCGCACTCGGTTGTTTGCGGCACCGGGCTGGGTGGTTTCGCCGGGTGTGGTAAACGCATTGCCGGGGAACGGATTTCGACTGCTGGCCGATCTGCACGGGGTCACCGACTTGGCCCGGCAGACCACCGTCCGCACCCGCGTGCTGGGCATCGGGGAGGGCTTCCTCACCGAACCGTGGTGGTGCCGCATGGTGGTGCTGTCCGCCGAGCGGATCGCCCGCCGCGGCGGCATCGTGCGGATCGCGGTCGCGGCCCGTCAGCTGCGCAAACCCGGCCCGCGGCAGGCGATGCTGGACGCCGTCGACTTGGCATCGATGCACGGTTGCACGCCGACGGTGTACCAATGGCGGACAGCTAAGGCCTCCGATAAAGCCTCGGTCGACGCCGCGTAATCCGGATCTAGCCTGAGTCATCGGGTTAACCTGGCGGCCCGGGGACACTACCCTTGTGCGACATGAGCGATTCTTCAGCCGCAGGGTTCGCCGCCGACGCGATTGTCGTCGGGGCAGGATTGTCGGGACTGGTGGCGGCCTGCGAATTGGTGGAGCGGGGCTTGCGGGTGCTGATTCTCGATCAGGAGAGCAGCGCCAATCTGGGCGGCCAAGCTTTCTGGTCGTTCGGCGGATTGTTCTTCGTCGATAGCCCTGAGCAGCGTCGTCTGGGTATCCGCGACAGCCACGAGCTTGCATTGCAGGATTGGCTGGGTACAGCGGCTTTCGATCGGGAAGAGGACTACTGGCCCCGGCAGTGGGCACATGCCTATGTTGATTTCGCGGCCGGGGAGAAGCGTAGTTGGCTGCGGGCCCGCGGGCTGAAGGTTTTCCCGCTGGTGGGCTGGGCAGAGCGCGGTGGCTACGGTGCGCAGGGGCACGGCAACTCGGTGCCCCGTTTCCACATCACCTGGGGTACCGGGCCGGCTCTGGTCGAGATCTTCGCGCGCCAGCTGCGGGACCGCTCGACGGTGCGTTTCGCGCACCGCCACCAGGTCGATGAGTTGATCGTCGAGGGTGACGCGGTAACCGGCGTTCGAGGTACCGTGCTGGAACCCTCGACTGAACCGCGCGGTGTTCCCTCATCACGAAACGCACTGGGGAAATTCGAATTCCGCGCCTCCGCGGTGATCGTGACCAGCGGTGGCATCGGAGGTAACCACGACCTGGTGCGCAAGAACTGGCCCAAACGGATGGGCCGCGTTCCCGAGCAATTGCTGAGCGGGGTCCCGGCACACGTCGATGGCAGGATGATCGGCATTTCCCAAAAGGCCGGGGCGCGGGTGATCAACCCCGACCGGATGTGGCACTACACCGAGGGCATCACCAACTACGACCCGATCTGGCCGTTGCACGGTATCCGGATCATTCCCGGCCCGTCGCCGCTGTGGCTGGACGGGGCGGGCAAGCGGCTCCCGGTTCCGTTGTATCCCGGGTTCGACACGCTGGGCACCTTGGAGTACATCAGCAAATCCGGCTATGACTACACCTGGTTCATCTTGAACACCAAGATCATTGAGAAGGAATTCGCACTTTCCGGTCAGGAGCAGAATCCCGACCTGACTGGGCAAAGCGTGCGTGAGCTAGTGCGCTCCCGCGCGAGCTCCGGCCCACCCGGCCCGGTGCAGGCATTCATCGACCGGGGTGTGGACTTCGTCAGCGCCAATTCGTTACGCGAGTTGGTCACCGCAATGAACCAACTGCCCGATGTCACGCCACTGGACTTTGCGACGGTGGAGGCCGAGGTTACCGCCCGCGACCGGGAAGTCGTCAACAAGTTCAGCAAAGATGGTCAGATCACCGCGATCCGGGCCGCCCGTGGGTATCTCGGCGATCGGCTTGGCCGGGTGGTGGCGCCGCACCGGTTGGCAGATCCCAAGGCAGGCCCGATGATCGCGGTAAAGCTGCACATCCTGACTCGCAAGACACTGGGCGGCATCGAGACCGACTTGGACGCGCGGGTACTCAAGGCCGACGGCACCCCGCTCACCGGGTTGTATGCGGCCGGGGAGGTAGCCGGGTTCGGCGGCGGCGGTGTGCACGGCTACCGGGCGCTGGAGGGCACGTTCCTGGGTGGCTGTATTTTCTCCGGTCGGGCCGCCGGCCGCGGCGCCGCCTTGGATATCACCTAGCCACTGGGGCCGAGCAGACGCAAAAGCCCCCGATTTGGGCCCAATTCGGGGGCTTTTGCGTCTGCTCGCGGTGGAAGGTGACCGCCTAGAAGGTGACCGAGGATTCCTCGGGTAGCACCTGAAAATCGGTAGTGGTCATCTCGGTGAGCCGGCTGTAGTAGATACCTCTCGCTTCCGGAGCGACTACCCCCTGATGGATCGGCACCGCGTGAGCCGGTGCCACCGCGCGCAGATAGTCCACGGCCTCGGAGATCTTCATCCACGGGGCCGCTGCCGGCGTGGCCAACACGTCGACCGGCTCGTCGGGAACGAACAGTGCGTCGCCGGGATGCATCAACCTCGCACGGTGGTCGCCGTCGTCCACCAGATACGAGATGTTGTCTATCACCGGGATCTCGGGGTGGATTACCGCGTGCCGGCCGCCGAGGGCGCGAATGGTCAACGTCCCCACCGTCAGCTCGTCACCGACCCGCACCGCGTGGCACGGCGCACCGAGCTGCTCGGCGGTCTGCGCGTCGGCGTACAACGCGGCGCCGGGGTTGCCGCCGAGCAGGGCCGGCAGGCGCGTGATGTCGACGTGGTCAGGGTGTTGATGGGTAATCACGATCGCGGACAGGCCGGTGATGCCCTCGAAGCCGTGTGCGAAAGTGCCGGGGTCAAAGAGCAGGCTGGTTTGCCCGAACTGGGCTAGTAGGCAGGAATGGCCGAAATGCGTCAGTTCCATGGTGCTGATTCTGCCTTGTGGGGGGCAGCCGGGACGTGAGTCGCGCCGGTTGGCCTGCGATTGATCACGTTGTGACTAAATTGTGACCACCGCCACACGCAGCAAAGCGCACGATATATTAAGTAACTCTCTTATTCTTTATTGATGGGACGGTGCACCCTGTCTAACTGTGTTGTTGAGCCGGCCGTAGCCGACATCAATGATTACGTTCTGGCCGACGGCACGATCGTCGTGCCAGACGGCGTAACGCTGACCTCGTTTCTCGACCAAAACCGGGCAACATTCGGCGAGCGTCCGGCGTATCGCTTCATCGACTACGCGCACGACCCCGACGGGCGCGTCGTTGAGCTGAGCTGGAATGACATGTGGTCGCAGGTCCGTGCGATCGGCGCCCGCCTCCAGCAGGTCACCAAACCAGGGGACCGGGTGGCGATCGTGGCGCCGCAGGGTGTCGAGTATGTGGCGGCCTTCTTTGGCGCCGTCCACGCCGGCAACATTGCGGTCCCGTTGTTTGCGCCAACTCTGTCCGGGCACGCGGAACGGTTGACGGCCGTGCTGGCAGATGCCCGGCCCACCGCGGTGTTGACCACGACGGCGGCGGCCGGATTGGTGCGGGAATTCCTGCGGGCACATCCGGTGGCCGGGCGACCACGGCTGATTGCGGTCGATGCAATCCCCACGACGCTCGCTTCGATGTTCGCCGACGCGCCGGTCGGCACCGACGATGTCGCCTATCTGCAGTACACGTCTGGTTCAACGCGCATCCCGGCCGGGGTCGAGATCACCCATCGCGCTGTCTGCACCAACGTGCTGCAGATGATCCTGGGTGCCGGGCTGGACCGGGGAATCCGCGGCGTGAGCTGGCTGCCGCTCTATCACGACATGGGATTGCTCATGATCATGTTCCCGGCGTTGTCCGGTGAATACCTCACTCTGCTGGATCCCATGGCATTCCTTCGCCGGCCTTACCGATGGATCAAAGAGCTCAGTGCGGAAGCAAAGAGCGGTCGGACGTTTGCGGCCGCGCCGAACTTCGCCTACGAGTTGGCGGCCGAGCGAGGGTTACCACCGGAGGGCGTCACCGTCGATCTGAGCAACGTTGCCGGCCTGCTCAACGGATCCGAGCCGGTGACGATGTCGGCAATCGAAAAGTTCACCAACGCGTTCACACCCTATGGTCTGCCCGCGACGGCGATCAAGCCGGCCTACGGGATGGCGGAGGCCACGCTGGGGGTGGCCACCACCGCCCCGGATGCAGCGGCCGGCGCCGTGTTTCTCGACCGTGTCCAACTCGCCGCCGGGCGCGCGGTGGTCGTCGCGCCGGAAACCCCAGGCGCGGTTGCCTATGCTTCGTGCGGCCACCCGTTCCCTAACCTATGGGCTGTGATCACCAGTTCCGACGGCGCCGAGGTGCCTGACGGTACCGTTGGGGAAATCTGGTTGCACGGCAACAACATCGGCCGCGGATACTTCGGACGCGAAGAAGAAACACAACGCACGTTCGGCAACAAGCTGCAATCTCGGTTGGAGTGCAGCCACGCCGAGGGTGTCGCCGACAACAGTTGCTGGCTGGCTACCGGCGATCTTGGCGTCTACCTCGACGGCGAGCTCTACCTCACCGGGCGGATCAAAGACCTCATCATCATTGACGGCCGCAACCATTACCCGCACGACATCGAGATCACGGTCAGCGCGGCGTCGCCCGCCGTCCGCACTGGCTACGTGGCCGCGTTCTCCGTTCCCGCCGGCACCCTGAGCGCGCCCGGCGCCGACTCTGCCGAGCAGCTCGTGGTGGTGGCCGAGCGCGCGGCGGGCATCGGGCGCGCAGATCCAGAGCCGGTCGTTGCGGCCGTGCGCGCCGCAATCTCGCGCGAACACCGCGTCAGGGTCAGCGACGTCCGACTCGTCGCCGCCGGCGTCATCCCCCGCACCACCAGTGGCAAATTAGCGCGCAACGCCTGCCGGGCCGACTACCTCGCCGGGCGATTTGATCGATAGGGCGGCTCGGGACGGCCGTAGTTCGGTGCGTGCCCGTGAGCCGGTCCGGCACATGCCGCCGGTAGAGTTGGCGCCGAGCCAGATCTGAGGAGGAGCGCCGATGGCCCGGGTGGTTGTGCATGTGATGCCCAAAGCAGAGATTCTCGACCCGCAGGGACAGGCGATTGTCGGAGCGCTCGGCCGCCTCGGCCATCCCGGGATCTCAGATGTCCGTCAGGGCAAGAGGTTTGAGCTTGAGGTGGACGATACCGTCGATGACGCGGTGCTTGCCGACATCGCGGAGTCGCTGCTGGCGAACACTGTGATCGAGGAGTGGGCGATAACCCGGGACGCGCAGTGACGGCGCGGATCGGCGTCATCACCTTTCCCGGCACGCTTGATGACGTGGACGCCGCGCGGGCGGCCCGGCACGTCGGCGCCGAGGCGGTCAGCCTCTGGCACGCCGACGCCGACCTCAGGGGCGTTGACGCCGTGGTGGTGCCCGGCGGGTTCTCCTACGGCGACTACCTGCGCACCGGTGCCATCGCGAGATTCGCCCCGGTGATGACCGAGGTGATCGCGGCGGCTGGCCGTGGTATGCCAATATTGGGAATCTGCAATGGTTTTCAGATTCTGTGCGAGGCCGGACTACTGCCTGGCGTCCTGACCCGCAATGCCGGCTTGCACTTTATCTGTCGCGATGTGTGGCTGCGGGTGGCCTCGACGTCAACGGCGTGGACATCGCGTTTCGAGCCCGACGTCGATCTGCTGGTGCCGCTGAAGTCCGGCGAAGGACGCTACGTGGCCCCGGAGAAGGTGCTTGACGAGCTAGAAGACGAGGGCCGGGTGGTATTCCGCTACCACGACAACATCAACGGCTCATTGCGCGACATCGCCGGCGTCAGCTCGGCCAACGGTCGCGTCGTCGGGCTGATGCCCCACCCCGAGCATGCCATCGAAGGTTTAACGGGTCCCTCTGACGACGGGTTGGGTCTGTTCTATTCAGCGCTGGACGCAGTCTTGGCGGCTTGAGGCGAGAATCGGTTCTCAGCCCAGGATGGGGAACCTGCGTTGGCTGGCCAGTCTCTTGAGCGCGACCTCCATTACCGAACGCACGTGTGCGTCGACCTCGTCGATGTCGGGGCCGTCGCCGAAACGGGCCGTGACGTCGATCGGTTCGAGTACCTCGGTGACGATCTTGGCCGGCACCGGCAGGTTCGGCGGGAAGATCACGCTGAGGCCGAACGGGAACCCGAAGCTCAGCGGCAGGATGTCCATCCGGGCTTTGGTCAGGCCCAGTCGGCGGGCCAGCCAGTTGCCGCGGCTCAAGAACAGCTGGGTCTCCTGGGCGCCGATCGACACGGTGGGCACGATCGGTACCCCGGCTTCGATGGCGGTCCTGACGTAACCGGTGCGGCCGTTGAAGTCGACGGTGTTGGCGGTAAGCGTGGGTCGGTAGGCGTCGTAGTCGCCGCCGGGGAACACGAGTACCACCGCGTCGGAATACAGTGCGGCGGCTGCATTTTCGCGGCTTGCCTCGATAACCCCGAGTCGGCGAAACCAGCCGTCCACCGGGCCCACGAACAGCCCGTAGTGGGCCAGTGTGTAGAGGGGGCGATGGTAGCCGAAGTGGTCGTAGAACGCCGACCCGAAGATCATCACGTCGGGGGTGAACATGCCTCCGGAGTGGTTGGACACCACCAACGCGCCGCCGGCTGGTGGGACGTTGTCCACGTTTCGCACCTCGGCGCGAAACCATCGTTTGACCAGTGGTCTGAAAGCGCCGATGAACTGTTCGGTGAACCCCGGATCCCATTTGGCGGTTTCGTGGTTGTCGGCCGCTGCGCCTCGGCTGCCCTTCATGGTTCGCCCCCGATTTTTGCCCGTGTCTGCTCTACACTTATAGAGCAGACGGCGCTCTCCGCCTAGGGCAACGGCATACCCATTTCTCGCAGAAAATCACACATTGGGGAATCACGCCTGAAAAAGGCTCGAGCACAGGCGTTTATGGACTGTCGTGCGGCCGGCTGCTCAGCCGACGTCCCGTAGCAGCGGCTGTGCTGTCGACGTCGAATCGGCAGCCGGCGCCAACTCACCGAAGAAATCGATCGCGTCTGCAATGGCACCGTCCACAAAGCAACTGAACTCCTCGAAAGGGATGCGATCGCGGACCCGCTGGGAGCTGCGCGCGAAAATGCCGATGCGCTGAGGATCAGAGGAGCCATGCACGATCACGGTGACTTCGCGGTTTTGCTGATTCCAAGCGTCGGCCAGTTCCGCCAAGCGAGCACTGTCGGCGGCAGGGAAGAAGCACACGGGAGTGACCCGGATGGTGAAAACGTCGCTGCACCAACGGGAAATTCCAAGGTGCACATGGAGCCGACGGCCATCTGCATTGCTGACAAAGAAGCATTCGCCGTCATGCTGGCCGCGGAAATACCGTATGCCGCGGCTGCGCAGGTAGCGTTCGGTCAACTCGGTAGACAGCGGCTCACCCAATAGCTCACTCATGGGATTAATGCTGAACCCAGCGCCTATGTGGTTCCTTTGAGCCGGGCAAGGCTGCAGCGAAGAATCTGTTGAGAATTTACTGAGCGACGACGCCCGATTACCCGGTCACCCTCACTCCGCGGTTGTATTTGCGGCGTCTCGATCCACGTCGCTGAGTACGGTCGGTCTTGCCGTCACACGAAGCGCAGCACGACCACCGGGAGGGGCAACGATGGGGTTCACGGTGCAACGGTTCGACCATATTGTGTTGAACTGCAACGATGTTCAGGCTACCGCCGCGTGGTACGAGCGGGTCCTTGGCGTGACACGAGAGACATTTGGGCCGTCCAACAGGACGGCCCTTAGCCTCGGAGATCAGAAAATCAATCTGCGACCTGTCGGCGCTCAAGCCGTCGATCCCGACTGGTTCACCGGGGCCGTCGAAGCGGCCGGCTCCGAAGACTTGTGCTTCGTCGCGCGCTGCACCCCGGAGGAGGTGCGCGCTCACCTCACTGGATGTGGAGTGGAAATCATCTCGGGACCGGTGACCAAGATCGGCGCGCTAGGCGCGATGACGTCGCACTACTGCCGTGACATCGATGGGAATCTGATCGAGATCGCGGTCTACTGAGCGCCTGAGAGCGGATACAGGCCCGGCAGGTTGACCACGATGGCCTCTTGGGTGCTGCGCGCGATCACGATTTCCGCGGGTGTGTTCGGGTCCGGGTTTTCTTCGCGGTGCGGCAGGTACGGCGGGACGAAGATGTAATCGCCCGGCGAAGTCCCGATTCGAACTTCCTGAATGCCGTCATGAAACACGAACTCCGGCTTCCCGCTTCGTACATAGATCGCGGTCTCCGATTCGCCGTGATGGTGATTGTCCGAGGCGGTTTCGGGCGACACATGTGTCTCACCCATCCACAGCTTCGTCGCACCGACCGATCGACCGCTGAGGGCGGCGAAGCGCCGCATTCCCTCCGATTGTGCCGTGTCGGAACTGATCTCCGACGCCTTGATGTGGTGGACGCGATTGTGTGTCAGTGCTTGACTCGTGCCATCGAAATCCGGATGAAATCCGTCTGACGTTGCCATCTGCGCTCCTTGCCCACCGGGGTTCTCGCTGTAATACCGATGAGTGGACCTAAGGGCTGAGCGCGACCGACGCCTCGGCCGTGTAGTTCAGGAACGTCAGTGTCTCCTGCAGGTAGAGCTGCACGGTGTCGGCATCGTGGGTGGTGTATCCAATCGACACATCGGTACCTAGCTGCAGGTCGAAGTCGCCGCCGCGGGTGGTCAGCACGAAAGCGCCGTCGATGGCCGGGGCCCAGATGATGTCCCCGTTGACCAGCCGGTTGATGTGTTCGAGGATCGGATATCCGTGCTCGGTGGTCTCGCTGACCTTGGTGTAGACGTCGGCGGACAGCAGCACCGAATAAGGACCGTCGACGCCGGCCAGCCGTAATGCGGACAACGCCTGGGTGATGACGTCGGGAATTGCTTGAGGGTCTTTGGGCAGTTTCAGCTTGGGGTTCGAGGTGGCTTTGCGGATTCCATCGATGGACGCGGCGGGATAGCCCTCGAAGATGGCGCGGTCTTCGGCGAACGCCAGCTTCTTGGCGGCGGCTTTGATCGGATCCCAGTCGGAGTCCTGCGCGCCACGCTCGACGTCGTCGATCTCATCGCGGGACAACGTGAAGGGAACCCGCAGCCGCACGAGGGGTTTGCTTGCGCGGAGGTGGGCCTCCACTCCGTCGCCTGGGGCCTTGATGTCGACCAGCCGCCCGGTGCTGACCGCCGCGGTGACTGGCCCTCCGGGTTCGCTGACGTCGACCACCCGGCGGCCGGCGATATGACGCTTGAAAGTCCGCGTGGCCTCCAGTTCGATGTCGCTCCAGGCGGCGTCGGTGATCGGTGCCAGATCGCGGTAGAGGTTGTTCTTCATCGGAAGGTTCCTTTCAGGCTGCCGATCGAAAGAGAGTTGTCGTTGGGGGCGGGTTCGACCGGGTTTGCCGTCTCGAGCGGCGCGGGCAAGTCCGGGGGGTCGTCGAGAAAGTCAACCGTGGGGGAGAAGAACAGGCCACCGGTGACAGCGGTGGAGAAGTCCAGGACGCGGTCGGTGTTGCCCGGCGGATCGCCGAGGAACATGTTGCGCAGCATTTGCTCGGTGACTTCAGGGGTGCGCGAGTAGCCAATGAAGTAGGTGCCGTACTCGCCCTTGCCGAGTTCCCCGAAGGGCATGTTGGCGCGCACGATCTTCAGTTCGTTTCCATCTTCGTCTTCGATGACATTGAGCGCGATGTGCGAGTCGGGCGGCTTGACGTCGTCGTCCATCTCGATGTCTTCCAGCTTAGTCCGGCCGATCACGTTCTCCTGCTCGGTGACCGACAACGACTCCCACGACCGCATGTCATGCAGGTACTTTTGTACGTGGACATAGCATGAGCCGGCGAAGTCGGGGTCCTCGTCACCGATCGCGGTGGCGCTGACAGCGATTGTGCCGGAGGGGTTTTCGGTGCCGTCGACAAACCCGAGGAGGTCGCGGTTGTCGAAGAACTTGAATCCGTGCACCTCGTCGACGACGGTGACGCCTCCCGCCATCGATTTCAGGATGCGGCCGGCCAACTCGAAGCACACGTCCAACGATTCGGCCCGGATGTGCAACAACAGGTCACCGGGGGTGGCCGGCGCCTCGTGCCGGGGCCCCTTCAGTTCGATGAACGGATGCAGCTCGGCGGGGCGTGGGCCGCCGAACAACCGGTCCCAGGCGTCGGAGCCGATCGAGGCGACCACCGACAGGTGTTTGGTCGGGTCGCGGAAGCCGATGGCGCGCACCAGGCCCGACAGGTCCGGCAACGCGTCGTGCACGATCGCTTCGCCGCCATCGTCAACGGTGAGCACCAGAAATATCGCGGCGGGTGTCAACGGCGCGAGTACGGGTTGCGGCTGAACCGGAGGCACTCTGCTGACCCTAGCGTTAACCCCGCGGTTCCGAACAGCCATGATGTTGAACATGTCGGCCAGCGCCGCAGGTCTCTGCGATTTCATCGACGCCTCGCCGTCGCCGTTTCATGC
>Ga0302320_10013065_pt1 | contig 17384 bp, 16 predicted proteins | sample Bog_T0_3_FD_202130 | JGI IMG/M metagenome (GOLD analysis project Ga0302320, IMG submission 202130) | Peat permafrost microbial communities from Stordalen Mire near Abisko, Sweden - Bog_T0_3 | ecosystem: Environmental > Terrestrial > Soil > Wetlands > Peat | place: Sweden: Abisko, Stordalen Mire...
TCTCCGTCTCCACTCGGCCTACGGCCTCCCTGCGTCGGAGATGGACAACACAACACCAACCCACTATAAACATAATCAACCCCCAAAGACTAACTCTCATGTGGTCCAACTTCCCGAGTCCCGTCACAACCATCAGGATTTTCTTGTAAGAGTCGAGTTTATCTCGATACCCAATCAATCTGTGATCTGGTCGATATTGAATGTATCTTAGGATGTAACTCAAAAGAGGTGCAGGAGGTTTTAGCTTCATTTGAAGCTAAGATACGATTGAATATTAGACCCCGCCTCCCGCGTCAAATTGCATAGAGCTCTTACTAAATTCTATTATAGAATTACCGCAGATCACTTTGTGCTAACAAACTACTTTGCGTAATACTCCCCAATCTCCTTAATTCTCTCCTCAAGCGCCCCCATCCCCCCATTGGCGGATAACACGGCCTTGAGCCGCGACGCTTCTTCGGTAAATAGAGCAGAATACTCCCCTCGGGCGGCAGAGATACGGCAGTGAGAGTCACCGGCACGCCATTCAATCTCCAAATTCTCCAAGGTACAAAGAAACAGCAGCTTCAACGAATCCGAGTCCAGAGAGAGAAAATAGAAAGGCGAGGGGATACTCCGGATGAGTTTTCTAGCAAAAGTACGAAAACCCTGATCGGCAGCAAGTGAGCCCTCACATTGAACCTCAAACCCCAGACGAAGACCCCCCATCCCAGAGCAAAGAACCATGGCCGGCCCAACCCGCTTCACCAATCCATCCCTAATTTCCTCATAGGAGAAGACAAGATCCTCCACTCCGACAGGACGTCCGGCGCCTGTCGGCAGGCAAAAATGAACTCGGGATGTGTTCTCCACATCCCCATTCTACCACCCAATCTTTCAAAACAGCAGATTTCGATTTTCGACACAAAAGAAAATCACCCATGCAGAGGAACTCTCACCTTGGCGCAGTGAGGCATATAGTATTGCCATTCCATGCCGAGTTGCTCGGCGACCTGAATGATCTTCTCCTGAAAAACCATCCCGTGAGCCTTCGTGGCCTCCTCATCGGCACGGAAATTGACACGATCAGCATCCTCAATAACAAGCACCTTGGTGACATCACTCAGCGTGCAAAGAAAAAGAGAAGACATTGCTCCAGGAGGTGGTTCATCCAGAAAAGCAGCAGGTGTTTCCTCAAAAAGTCGTTTGCAGAGCTTTCTGATGGCCTCATCCTCATAAGGCCAAAGTTGTCGTTCATCCTGCTCGAACTTGATAGCAACCGAGCCGATCAGGTAATTTCCGAAGTTCGACTTCTGTTTGAGAGTTTCCTTAAGGCGATCCATGCCGAAAAGCGTCTGGAAAACCGAAATATCGCAGAGATGGATTTCATGCCGTGAGAATTGATAGGCGAGCTTCATGGCAAAAGATACAACCTCTACCATCCCTGCTGATCACTGAGGTTCAGACCCTTTCCTCCGAGCTCAATCCGAGATCATCATGTCGGTATCCATGATCGGCCGCACCTTGATGGTCGGGGCGGGCTTGACCAGCCCGGAGGGTTTGAGAACCGCCACATCGTGCGCCTCGAAGACATCATAGTGGTGATTGGCCGTGGCGATGAAATGCGGAGGTTTCCGGATCTCCTGGAGGGCGCAGAGCGCGATGCAAGCCTCGATGCCGGCCTTTCCCTCCTTTGCGAGCCACAGGTCGGCAGCCTGCCTGAAGGTATCGGGGGAGAGACTCAATAAATCGACTGGTCCCCCCAGAAAAGCCTTCAGTCGGGTGGCGGAAAGAAGCAGAGGATCCAGAAGCGGGCTTTGCGTCACCCTATTCTCGGCCTGCTTTTTGTGAACCGAAAAGACCACCTTCCAAAGATGGTGACACGCCTCCGGTGTGACATGGATCAGGATGCCCGTGGCGGCGCAATGCGCCAGAAACTCCGAGCATTCATCGGCGAGGGCATTCTTCTGGTCGCCGGTAAACACGGCGGCGAGGATCACCGAGGCGTCCACCAGGATGGACTCCGCCTGGATGCGCTGCAAATCCTTGATCATAAATCCAGAACCTCCCTCCAGTTCTCGTCGGTGATCTTGGGGTAAAGAAAATCCTGAAAGTCCCGCCGGTTCTCCCCCCAGAGATGGAACCGGATCGCCCGATCCACCAGATCGGAACGCGTGAACTTGGCCGTCAGCGTTGCAAGCAACGTCTTCGTTTCCGGGGAAATCGTTGTGGAAAACCTCACGGGCTGATCCTTGTAAAACCGCCGCCGGACACGCCTCATCTTGGAGAAGAGCAATCCGTCCCTGGAATCCTTCATGGGAACGGGAACTGGCGAAAGACTCAACATTGCCGTTCGCTGCTCAATAAACTCCCTGACCGCCTCCTCCAGGAGCACATTCTGATCGCACCTTCTAAGGAAGGCTCCACTGCGAAGCAGGGATGCCGTATCCTTCTCCAGTCGAATGTTTAAGACATGCAACGACATATTAAAAACTGATAACTGCCAGAAGGCCATAAAAAGCACCACTTAAAAATTAACCCCTTAAGTATCTTTATGTCCTATGCGAAATCACGACGCAAAAATCCAGGCTTCAGAAGGAGTTAAAAGCTGGATTAACTCCTCGAAAAGCATCGACACCCTCTTTGAGCGGGTGGTGGCAAGTTGCGCCAAAAACCGGCTTGCACTAAAAGGGAACCAAGAGCCCGCTCCCGTTAGTAAGACCAGTTACTCGACCCAGGATATTTCCCGGGTGGAACAGGCAAGCGACTGGGTCAGGAAATACCTCTCCTGGCGGGAAGATCGAAAAGCCCTGGGCTTCCCTGCCGGAACCCAGGCGTTTCTGGATCAGTTGGGTAAACCCCTTCCTCAACCGGACGACAAGGGAGGCCGACTACGGTCACCTCGGGGCGAATTCCCGACGCCCAAGACGCTTCGTGACTGGGTGGGCCGCTACGAAAAGAGCAAACTCTCCTTGGCTGGCAACTACGCTGCCTGTGGTCGCCCTCCGCAAGTCTCCGACACGGTACTCCTGAGCTTCCTCTGTGCCCACACGATGTTCCCAAGGCTTTCGATCAAGAAGATTTCCGAGAATATGAAGAAGCACCCCGTCCTTTCCAAACTCCCCGGCATCTCCGCTTCCACGCTCAGTTTTTGGCGCAACCGGATACCTCAGGGTGAGTGGAACATGCTGCAAAGGGGTGAAGCCGCCCACTACCAGAGCAGCCATGCAGGAAGTCCAATCCCTGCGAAAATGCCTGGGGATCTGATCCAGGTGGACGCTGGGGTGATCAAGGTTTGGGTACAGGATCACGAAACAGGAGAGTTTGGGTACCCCCACTTGCTTGCGGCGATCGACGTGAAAACCCGGGCTTATCTCGGAGGTGTCCTCACGTTTAAGACTCCCACCACTGCCGACACCTTGCTTCTCCTCAGAAACATTCTCCTGCCAAGGAAGTCACTGTTTCATCAGTTGCTAACGCACCCCAAGCAGGTCCAGTTCGACAACGGCTCGATTTTCAATAACCAGGAAATCAAGGAAGCGCTTTTGGCCCTGAATATCGATTGCCATTACATCGAGGGATCAAGGCCGACCTCCAATGCCGTTGTGGAAAGGGGTTTTCGTTTGATCGGCGATGAGTTTGCTTCGCTCTTTGTGAGAAATGTTGAGGATCGTGGCGCCTGGGGTGGAACCCAGAAAGTACAGGCCGTGCGGTTCGATGTCCTCTCTGAAGAACTGGATGAGTGGTTGGAAAACTACAACTTTGCCCGGCCTCATTCCAAGCATGACGGGGCGACTCCAGCCAAGGTTTGGCGTGATCTGACGATGGGACGCTGCTCCCTTCCTGACGAAGCCAAAATCCGGACGGCCATGACCTTGAAAAAGGAATACCAGGTCACTAAGAACGGGGCCGTGGAGCTGACACCGGACCTTCTTTTTGAGGGGGAGGGCCTCCGCTCTCAGGTCAGTCAGCGTGTGGTGGTACGCGTTACTCCCGATCTGGATCCCACACGGGTAGACGCCCTGATTGGAAACAACTGGGTGCGCTTACACTCCATCCACTCCTCCACCGAAATGGCGCAGAAACTCGCCGACGACTTTTCTGTTTACAAGTCGGGTCTGCTGCAGGTGCGCGGAAACATCGAACTCCTCTCGGGTCTTCCCCGGGAGGCAGCTCCTCGCAAGCCCAAAGCAAAGGAGGCCAAAGCACCTGTCAGCACTCCTCCGAAACAGCCCAAAAAAAGAACCTCCAAATCCACGCCCTCAGCACCGCTCCCCTCCGCCAGTTCCTTCGTTAACCCACCCTTCACCCTCGTCGCCTAAATCACATGTTCACGACACACTCTCTTCGTCAGCTCTCCCATTATCAGGATCTCAAACAAGTTGCTGAGAACTGCATCAAAACCAACCGGACTGCAGTCATCTTCGGGCCACCCCGAAGCGGCGGTAGTATCCTTGGCCAGTGGCTCACTCAAAATGTGACACTCGACAACGAGAAGATTGCCTCACTCTATTACCAGATCGGCTCTGATGGCGGGTATGAAGCTGTCTTTAGAGGCGTGGCCAGACGACTGACTGAGGAGAAACTCGTCCTCAAAGATCGGGATTCTGTGGCACAGATGCTTGTGAAGGCTCTCATAAAGGAGCAATGCCGACTGCTCTACTTTGACGAGGCGGAGCGCGCCTCTGCTGAAGCGCTCCGGGAGTTGTTTCGGTTACAGGATCTGGCGGCACGGAGCGATCACCCGTTTGGGATCGTCCTCTTTGCTCACCGTCAGCCTCAGGACTGGAACGGAGTGGTGGAACTCCAGCACGGTAAGGTACGTTATCACCGTGTCATCCCCCAACTCAGAGCACCGGAGATTACCTCGATCCTGCAATCTTGGTGCCCATCGCTTACTGGACTCACTGGACGGTTTGACCGTAACGATCGCTCTGTCCGAAGCGGTGTTCTTCAGATCGAGGCCAACGGCGGTAATAGAATCGGCGTGCTGGAAGATTTCGCAGGGATGATCAAGGGGACGTTTGCGGGCAACTCCTTCGGGCCACAACTCGTGGAGGCCATTCTCCATCACACCGATAGTCCGGTGAAGGGGTTGCCGGAGAGGATTGAGCAGTTGGAACTGGGGTTGAAGTAGCCGCTTAAGAGAGAATACTTTTCCACCAAAGAAAAAGCTGAAGATATCAGGGGGGACACGACTTGGCAGATTTGAGCCAGTTTTCCCAACTTAGCGCTTGTCACAGAAACTTGAAAACGAAAGCATCTATGGATTGTTGCTCCACAACGAAACTCAATAAATCAACATAAAGACTTTAAATTCGCGCGTCATCCCATTTTCAAACAGGCAAAAATTTCCAACTTTTTCTAGACACATGCTCCAAGTTGATGTCTATTGATACTGCAATTAAATCAACCAATGACTGAGGAATAGCTTTTATATGTCGGGGAACCCCCGCCCTCTTGATACATGGGGTGCGATTGCGTCGATTTTCGGTTTCATTGCAAGTATTTGCATGATATTTTTTACCGATTTCAAAGTAGCCGCCCTATGCAGTCTTATTGCTGCCGAAACCATTACAATTTTGCTTTGGTGGGACTTAGAGCGTAGACGACGACTTATCTTATATCCATATGAGAGAGAAAGTCTCGTTGACTTCGTACGTTACGAATTTGAGACTCCTCAAAAAATGAAATACGAGGTCACTGAGGCGTTTCGCGTCACGACTTCTGTAATGGATGCAGTTGAAATTGAGTTGACATGGTCGGGGCGAGGTCAATTTTCAATCCGTTCGAACTTTGTGCCAGGCGATATCCCATTCAAGCATGATGGCCAAAACGGAAAAATCATGTTTACATTGCCACTGCCCGAAACCAAACGGTTTGGCGAATCTGCCGTTATCCACTACATTTTGTCACTTGAGGACAGTGGAAATAGTAATATACCAAAACTTTGCAGAAGCAGTAAGCGGCCATGTCAACTTTTGGTTTTTGAGACTGTTCTTCGATATACTGATAGTTCTTCATCCGCGCAACTTGTATGGGTGCCCCTTGGTGACTCTTCACAATTTACTCCACCAAACAAAATTCGCGATGTCGAATTTGATTCCACTACCCACTCATTTCGAACGACAATATCCGATTTGATTATCGGACGTTCATATCAACTTATTTGGGAGAAATGATCTGACTCGGTGGAGTTTCCAGAACTTCTCGCGGGTGAGGTTCCATGACTAAGCGTCCACGGAAGCTTTAGGATCAGAGCGGCAGGGGGAGGGTGTAGTGTGACAAAATAAATGTCGCAACAATGCCGGAATATGTGTCTCCTTGACGAGAATATCACACTGTTGAAGAAGCGGCCGATTCCGCTATTTCTGGCAAGAAGTAAGACATTGATTCTGGTGCGCGACAGGTGAGGGGTTTGATGCCGAAACCGCTGTGGTCGCCTGGCTGGCCTGTCACATGTTGTCAGGAGTGGAATGGGATAGGGGGCCGGAGAGCAAACGGGGCGAGGCCTAGACGACTGCTTCAAGACTCCAGTTTTTGCACAAAAAAACTCTGAGGTTCTATGCAACTTGTCCGCCAAAAATCACCACAAGCCGACACCTCTAACGGAAGAACTCCTTCATATAACTCTTCCCCCCCTCAACCCTCTTTGCACTCTGCATCAACTGTTTGATGAGATCGGTGTCGGTAATCACTCTGCGCAACTGAGTAGGCTGCCACTTGTGTGTGACGAAGGATGTAATTAGCGCGCGCCGCAGACGTTCGCATTTATCCCAATAGTGAGGAAAGACCGAAGGTACTATGGGTTCGAGGATTCGCCATGCGGTATCCGGAAGATGTCGGTTGAGTTCGGCACGGTGTATAATTTCGAAGGTATCGCCGATTAGTCCTAATGGACGCGAAGGTGCCCCACCAAGTGCTAATGCCAACATAAATGTTAGAAATTGTAAGGCATCGCTCTCCTGATAACGGCTTAGGGCTTCTTCCAGCGCAGTATCCCAAACTTGTGTGTTCCTGTTGCAAATTTGGTCGGAGTATGGGGCAACAATCTGAGCAGTGCTAAAAAGTGCATATAGAGGTTGCTCCGGCGTTTCCTCGATCCAATCCATTACATGTTGTAGCTGAAGGGTCAGGGCGAAGCGGCATGTATCAGGCATCCAACCTCCATTTGCAGCCATCCAATCTAGGGCAGCGAATACGGCAGACTTTCCCCAATTATCGAAAGACCATCTCAGCAGATCGTCGGTACCACTTTCAAGAAGTGCTACGACAATGCCCTTGATTGTATCGGGATCAATACTCTTGTCTTCAATGATCGATCCCAACATGGCCCACCTGCGATCCTTGGCTGACTTCCATATCAAGGGGGATGTAGCAAGGCTCGGCTTTGCCTTGATCAAGGTTAAGAGAAATTGAGGTTGTTCGTGAGTAATCTCTCTCGCCACCTGGGACTCCAAGTCCAAAAGCAAGCCGGCTAGCACTTCGAGTCCAAGAGGATTGAGAGGGGCATGAAAAAGGCCGCCGATAAGCCGACGAGCGGAATCATAATCTTGAGCGACAGAGGCTCCCCTATCTCGGAGCTTCAGGCTCAGAGCATCAAACGCCCCATTTTTAGAAGAAGAACCGATAGCTGCGAGTAGGGAAGCCTCATCAACATCGGTGAAGAAGTGCCGTACACTGTATTCTCCAAAAAATATCTTCTTGAGATGTGCCGCCTTTTCTGGAGATGGAAAGCAGTCTGCTACAAGTGAAATTACCTCACCCAGTTCATGACGATTTGTGATCATTCCGTAAAGTTGCACGAACGCAGGATAATCCTCGCGATTCCCATCCTCGCCCGCCACATCCCACAGGAACCTTCGAAATTCGCCGCCCGGGACAGAAAGACAGTCCTGTGCAGCAACTGATGCCCATACGGAATCCTCAAGAACAGAGGAAAAGAGAGCCACTTCCAGAGAAGAATTGGTAGACTTTAGTTCAAGCTGTACATCACGTACCAATTGTAGCGGGACGCACTGGACATCTAAGGGTTCCTTTCCAAGTCGACGGGATGATAGCGAGCCAGTACAAAATGAGAAGACCCGTCGGAGGCTAGGCCATTGTTGCGACCAAGCGGCCAACAGCATCGGTTCAAATTCTGAAGCGGTCTTGGCTGGAATGAGTAAGGGCGATGTCTTCTGGCAATAGAAGTCTACGATGAACCAAGAAAGGTTCGATTTCAATTCATCGTAAGTTGCTGGAGGTAAATAGCTTGAATCCAAGTATATCGGCTGGGAGTAGGAATCAAAGGCGGATTTGTTTTGAGGACGCCGAAAGGTCGCTATCAAGGACGCCAACGACGGAGCGGTGAGATCCTTCTCGGTGAGAATCAATGTATGAGTCCAAACGCATCCAGGGCGTGGCATCTCGCGCGCATACCAAGTCTTTGCGAGTGCATACATACCAACAGATTCGAGGGGATAACCTGTCAGGTATTCTTCAAAGCCTGGGATCACATTGCTACCGGAAAGGTCGCTCATGCGAAGCATGAGCCGAGAAATGTCGTCAGGCAACTGGATCGAGCTCTCGATCAGTCGATGGCCCTCTGAATAGCCATGCAGTGTTTGTTGCAGAGGGCCAGTACCGCGATCGGGGGCTTTCCTTGGATCCATTATCGCATCAGCCATTGGATCGGTTCGGTAATGTCGTGCTGATTCACGACGCCATCACCCACGATCAAGACGCGGTTTGATGGGTTCTGATTTTCTAATTGAGTCTGCTCTTTCTGGTTCTCCCACTCTTTGGACAGCTCGGAAGAGTAAACATCTTCAAGTAATTTCCGGTTCAGGGCCTTGAGATCGGCGTCCCGTTTCAGGTCTCGCTGATGGCCGGACAGCATCTCCATGGTCTCGGGTCGAAGCTGTACACCGACAAAGCGATTCTGATCGTAAAGATCATCTCGTGAAAGCTGAGCTTTAAGCACATCCGCCAAGGTGCGTTGGAGATTGGGTGCGTCGCTTTCCAGAATGGCTTTAGTATCCTCGTCGAGCTCGGCCCAGATTTTTGCCGAAACACCGTCGCGGCTTTCCTTTAACCGATTTCTTAAGGTCACCGCATCCTGGATCATGACGGGGGATATCTCTGGCGAAACATAACGTCCACCTTGCGCGCTTATGCCGTAAATCGTCACATCAAAAAGATACGAGTTTGAGGTCAGATATTGATCGAGTAGTGGAAGTTGGCGGGAGATAAATTGTTTGGGCGTGAGCCCCAAAGATTTGACTACATCGAACGCTGAAAGGACAATTGCAAGCCGAAAGGGCGCCCGAAAATATTCGCGGCTAGCGATCACCTGCAACAATTCTACCAACTGCACTTGTGTTGGGGCCTTCTCGATATCCCAAGGTTCGATTGCTGTCGGAGGCACCGGTACAGGTGGCGCTTCATCCGCGCTGCCGTTCACTTCAGCCACAAGATCGACGACCGTGTCGATGCGCACTGGTTGCTCAACCTTTTCGGAGCTGAGGAAGAGAATTCCTCCATTTGCCTGCTTCATCAGTTGGTCGTAGCCGACTGTTAGTTGCCGTTTGCTCCACTGGAGAAGAAACGATTCTCCTGAAAGATCGGGGAAAATGAGTTTCAACTGATTGGACTGCTTATCCTTGAGGGTCATCGATGCCAACTTTTCGGAGTCAGATGGCGTGCGCAAGACGGCCTTATACTCCATCCAAGCTTTACAAATCAGGTTGAGATAGCTTCTGTCGCCATCCAGATTTTTGAGGCTTAATGCGCAAGGCACAGTGGTTTGATCGAGCATATACCAGAGCGCTGCTAGGTAGCTTGTCTTACCCGTGCTTTGCAGCCCCATCAGCAGAATATGGCGGAAGGCAGGCGCGTTCATGGATTTGTTCCATCAGCCGAGTATCGTTGAGCGAAGCGATCGCTCTCCCGGGCACCCACTAGTCCATTGGGGTGAAGATCGATTTTCCGCAATTCCGTACTATCCGAAACCCAGTCCGAGAAGAGTTCGTGCACTCCTTTGCCTAATCCGAGGCTTTGCCGTCTCAGGGGTTGCGCAGCGATATCTTTGAATCGCAAATCCGCGACACGAGTACCAAAATCGTTCTGAAATTGGTCGGTCGCTAGTGCGCGAAAGTCAGTCAGAGCCTTTTTCTCAGCAGCACTTGCCGCTTCAAAATAGTCATATTTCGACCAGACAACCGTGACAACGCAGTAAGGGGAGAGCATGTCGTTGTCCAGGAAAGATCGGAGCAAGGTCTTTGAGTTTTGTAACATTGCCCATCGGTTAGGACGGAGCGCCTTGCTGGTGTCGAAAAGCAGGAGAAGGTGATTGGCTCGTTTCACGAAAGTCAAATGCTTGCACTCCTCCTGGGAATCTATCGCGCGTTCGAACATCTCTCCCGACACATCGGTGAAAAGGAAGTCCGTTTGGTTCGTAGGTACCTCGGTCGAAGAAGTGCGTAGGTGAAGGTATTCGGGATCAGGCTTGTAGACTGTGCGCTGGGTGTTGGGCCGGAGGTTGCGTGAAGCAAGCCGGGCGAGATGGCATTTCTGCTCAAAGGCAGGAAGGGTCATCGACCCTGCAAATCTTTGACCTGCCACCGGATTCGATTGAAAGAGCTCATACAAGGTCGTCAGCAAGGTCGTTTTGCCGAAGTCAACCGGACCTCCCGTGACGATAAGCCGAACGGGCCTTTCGACTGCGAGTTTTAGCGCATTCGATTCGTTGAGCTCCTTACCCGAGTACAGGTCGATGATATCCGAGGTTGGCACCGCAACCGTTGTCGGCGCTTCCAGTGGGGCTGCCGCTGGTGGTTGGGTCTCGGGAGTGCTCATTAAGGTTTTGTGGATTGATTCAATGCCTGAAGTAGCATTCTCTCCACGAACATTTGATAGCTTACCAGATTAGGAGCCAACTTTGCTTCCGCTGCTACCTTAGTGGCAGTGACAAATGCTGGTACCCAGCTCTCGTTTTCGGGTGAGCCGACTGATACCTTAATGCCGCAGCTAAGAGGAACCACAGCATCCAAATCGGACACACAGCCGGGACTCAAATATTTTCTACGCAAATCGAGAGGAATTTCGTTGATGGCGTCTTTGATAGTGATAGTGGCTGGAGGCTTTGTCTTGGCCAATCGAATAATCTTATCGAGAAATGCCAACGCCGACATAGGCCCGGGTAGGATATGCGTCAGATCGGCCAGTTCCTTTCCTGCAATAATTGTCGCTGCGGGTAGGGATATTCCACTCCAATGCTTGCTGAGGTCGCGGCTACTTTCAGAGAATAACCACCAGAGCATGTTGGTTTCTTCGCTCACAACCGAGAGTTCCAGTTGGACCTTCGTTAACTCTAGTGCGAGGGCGTCATAAGGCTCTCCCAACTCGTCGAGTGCGGTAAAGAGGGAGGAGGAGGCATGTTTTTCAGGTGGGTTTGCACGATCTGATGTCCTGAGATACAGGTACAATGCAGCGATATTCGGGATGGCAGGAACGCATGCGCCCTTCCGAAGATTTTGAAATGAAGTGCTGACTAGGGAAAGAGCGGACAGCATCGCTAGGTCTTTATCGCCGTGCTCAATTACATCAATCAACACTGCTCCTGCCAGCACACGAAGCTCCACATCGTTCTTCTGCATCGGAAAAGTGACATCCTCCTTCTGAAATGCTTCCCTTAATGTCGAAATGAACACTTCGTTGGGATGCCCCAGTCCATAGAAGAACTTGGTGAGCGTTATGATGTCGAGAGCTTCCGGAGAGTAATTTTCAACACCAAGCCATCTTTTTGGAACTGCCTCCGCCACTGGGTCAATGCCGGCGGCTCTATACCATTCAGAGAAATCTTTGTGCATAGTTTTTAGTGTCGATTATTTTTCTGTGTAAGGATTGGAATCTGATGCACCCATAGGATGCCGTAATTCGACCTCATGCCATAGGGCGACCATTTTATTGTTTTCTTTCGCATGCTGTAGAATTTGCCGAAAAAGTTCCGCGTCGGAAATTTCCAGTGAGTTCGGAGGAGTATAGCCCACCGCTACCGCCACCTCTCGTTTTTTGTTCAGGGGCAGTTCGAGAAAATGTATTACGAGGATATGAGACGCACTGTGCACGGTTGTTTTACTTCCAACGAAAGGCGGGTGTTCCTGTTCAGCCTTGTACAGTTCCTCAAGAACTGCGCTGGGTTGCGGGTCAGCCCAAGCCGATTCCATCTTATCACAATACGCTAAATATTTCTCTTGAGGAACATGGATAAGATCTTGCACGTCGTCCAATTTTAGAACGTGTTGATAGAAGCCGCAGGAGTTCTGCGTGGCTTCGCCCCAAATCAGGTCGCATTTGTATTTTTTTGCGACCTGAGCTACAAAATAAAGCAGCACTCCGCCGACACCCTTTACTTCGTGTGTTGAGTTCCTCTCGGGCTTGGTCACGAAAGGGTGAGCGCAGAGGTAGTCCAATACAATCCGGTTGCTCCATGTCCTGCGAAAGTGACTGAGTCCAATCGTATCGCACCCCGGGAACCAATCGCACTTCAAATACACCAGACACGCGATCTCGGTGTGAGGATTGTCAGTGATGTGTTCCTGGAACTCGTCCATGGAGCCGGCATACGGTTGCTTTGGACTATGTGCGGTGAACCTGTATTTCGTGAGTTCGGCAAAGTCGACCGAGTCGCGGCGATGCGGATGAGGATTCGTTCCCAAGACACTTTTCCATTGCTCTATAAAGCCAAAATCAGGCTCAGTAGCGCACACGACAGTCACCGGCTCTGACTTTCCATTGAGTTTAACAGACAGTTCCATTGGATTGTTGGAGACGCGCCAGTCTGTTAAATTGCTACTGCCAATGCAAGGATTCCCCCAACTGTATGTATGCCCTGATAAACAGCACAGCAATCCTGGTCACTCTCCCGTGTTTCACCTGCCATCGTATTCCGTTTAGGATATCGGGATAATTGGCGCCTACATACAGTTTCTTGAGAGAGCTCAATTCCTTTGAGCTGTTTTCTCCCGAACCCTTCCTCCAAGCAGAGCTTCTCCTCCCATGCTCAGAACTTCGCAAAGGTCGAGGTAACGATAACTCTGGGGCGCATGGAAACCTCCTTGTTGGTTTCGAAGTGTCTCAAGCTGCACTGGTGAGGCCAATTGCCAAGTGCGAGCGACCTCAATGGAAAATCCGGTGTCTAACCCGCTGAAATAATTGTCGCATTCTCGCTTCGTGAGCCCCGTCTTCGAACCATAACGCCTCCAAATAGCTGAAGGAGATGCTGCAAATATTTCTCTTATCTGAAATGCACCAACAAGTGCTTTCTGGTCACCCGATGCGTAAATAATAACCAGGTCGCCAGCCTTAACCCGTGGGCGTACTCTGCGGAGTTCAACGGTTTTGGTCCCTGCGAAAATCTGCTCAACAAATCGGGGGCGTATTGAAACGAGGAGTGCCGTACCGGATTCCATATTTACCCGATATTGCATCCGTGTGAATAGATCGTTGCAAACTGCTCGTCAGAAATGCGGCGCGGCGCAAGCAGGGGGTGACGAATATTGAGTGTTTCCAGTTTTTCCATTGGAAAAGGTTTTGAAAAGCGTTCGGTCATGGAAAAGCGAAAGGCCAGAACATCGTTGGCTAGGTTTTGATTGGCAATCTGAAAGACGTTCTTCCATTGAAAAACGCCCAGATGGCGAAAACGCCGAAATACATCCTTTGGCTTGCCAATAACTACTTCTTCCAATCGGGAGCATGCTTTGATGCTCATGGAACCAGCCCCATCGTTTCCCTTGCTCACATACCACAGAATCCGTGCAGGGGCTGTGAGGTGGCGATGTTGAGCAGAACAGTAATAGGCGCCTTCGATTCCAAGCAGCAGATCCTCTCGGGTGCCGAATAGGAATTGGGAGGCCAAGTCGTCATCGAAGAAGTGCTGAGCCCATTCCGCCCGGATTGAAACAATGAATGTTGGAAGCACTGAATTGATTATTTTTGCAGGCCAGAAGAGCGATTCAATTGCCGCGATGGTTTCTGGATTGTTTCCGTTTTCAGCGGCGTCAACTGCCGAACGCATTACTTCGACCAAGGCTTCGTCGGATACAGTTATGGACGGGGTCACAGCCGCTTCACGTAAAGCAGTAAGATCGCCCACCACACGAAATGTAAGTTTTGTCCATTTACCCTCCCTTTCGATAAAACCAAACTCAGTCAATGCTTCGATTTCCACTCTGCCGATTCCCGGATCGGAAATAGCCACAATATTTCGTGCCTCTCGCGTAGCTGCCTCCAAGGTTGCCCGTAAAAAATTGCGTATCATTGTCGCCCCAAGTGGGTGCTTGCTTGCCCTAAGAATGGTCACATCAAGTCGATTCTCCTGATTCCGGTCAGTGGCTCCAAAGAATACGGGGCATTGATCACGATCTATAATGAACTTTGCTTCGATTTCACGGGGCTGACTCAGGCAGCGTAGAACTCGCTTCCTGAACTCATTTACACGTTCTTGTACCTCGTCGCGAAACCCCTCGACAACCAGTTCGATATCTTCCGATTTTAACGCGAGACGCTGCAAGTGTGAACCGGCAATACGGGCAGGTCTATATTGCGCTTCGCGTTCAAGCACATCGAGCGTTCCGATGAGTTCCGCTGGATGGAATACTTGCAGGCCAAAGCGTTCGTAAAGCGACTCACATCTTTCAGCGAGCACTTTGTCGCGGGTCACAAAATAAGAAACATTGGCAGCTATGGCATAAGCGATTTGTCGAAGATCAGATTCGTCCCGAAGCATTGCGGCTTCCGGAAATAGTGGCCTCAGCTCCTCGCAAAGACTTTGAAAACGCCCGTCGTCGGATCGGGCAACTGCATAGTTGGTCACAGCAGCATTACTTCGCGTCCGAAGTTCCGCATCATCTGCACGGTCAATCTCGTTTAGGAGCTCTTTCGTTACAGTTAGCTCTATGCTGGCCTGTACCCAGTCTGCCAATAATGCTTTCGAATCTTCGTTATCTCGTTCATCGCTACCATTCAGGTCAAAAAACACATTTGCATCAACAATCACCTGTTGTCGGTGCTCATCTGACGAAATTAGGGAGAAAAGATCTGGGTGGCCGTGATCAAACCACCAAAAAGTTAATTCATGTCCATCCTGACTTCTCCCAGCCTTGCGATGCATTGCAGTAAACCCGAACTTCGCCCAAACATGCCTTGCGTCGTAATCCTGACGGCAACGCAATCCGATTCCGGAAAGTGACTTGGTCACCAGTTTTAGATTTTCGACGAGCAAGCGTGCCACCCCGGTTCCGCGAGCGCTCGTCGCGGTGCAGAGATGTACGATCATCGCTCTCTGTTTAGCCACCCGATAGAGAAGGTAGCCAACAACTTCAGCTTGCTTATTAATGGCGAGAAGAATCTGGCCCGCACGTGCATGCTCTTCAAACGCACCTTTCGGAAAGAAGCCCAGAGACCGAGAGTTGATTCGATGCAAAGCAATCACATCATCCAGGGCCTGGGTAGGCCACTCTATCTTTCTGGCAACGATGCTCATTTACCAATACTTCATCTGTCATGCCTCGAAACATCAAGCAAAGGGCTTCTGTTTCCGTTTGCTGCGAGCCATGCATTCCAGCCATCTAAGTCGGGTCCACCAAGATTAATTGCGAATTCGACGCCGAAGATCGCGACAATGCAGTAATATTCCCCTCCGTCAGTAGCCAGAATCATCCACTCATGGAGAACCTCGAAATCGTGTGCCCTGTGATCGCTGAAACGATGTTCGCGATCATAGATCCTGCGAATGGCGAGAGGCCAAGTTGTGTTAGGGGTTCCCACGCGGACATAAGTGCGAAGCTTGTCCAAATCGGGATGGTTCACTAATTCGGCGTTTGCCCCCTCTACATGCTGACACTTGGCTGCAAATACCTCGATGGCTACCTTTCCTATGAATCGCGCCGTGTCTCGATTTGCTTCCGGTAAATCAGGAGGCATTGGAATGTAAAATACCCCGTGTCGAGAATTTCGCATCTTATGAATCCAGCGGCTTTCATCTTGCCCCGGTGCGACGCCGACGGACCAACCATCCGCGGATTTTATCATCTCTATGATTGAGCGTGATTTAGGGTCGATCCCTTTAATCGGCGGAATTCGTCCGCGCTTGTTTGAAACACCCATTATTGCCCGCGTGCTCTTACCAAAAGGTGTATCGAGAAATGGTTTCTCAACTTTTCTCGCGAAGTAATTGTTGCAGGTATCGCAGACCCAACCACGGGGCAGTATGTGCTCGGTATTGCCGAGCGATTCTGGGATGATGTGCTCTACCGAGCGCGAATTCCGAGTGTCGGCTTTACAGAACAGACAGTGCATCGATTGCTGCTCATACGATAAAAGGTCATGGTGGAAAATAAATTCAAAACGGTTTATTTAACCCTCTTCAAGAATACATTGAAAATTGAATCTGGGTGGGAAGTTCAGAAACAGCGGATAATTCCCAAGATTGTTAGGGAGTATGCAGAGTTATGGATGCGATTAAGATTCTGCTAATCAGCGTGTTGCGAAATTGGGTAAAACATTATCGCTCTGGTTTGGGTAAAACCTTTCCGTTTCGATGGGTAAAACAATACCGCTCGCTACACGATAGCGCGAAAAGTGAGTTTTGCTTGTGACAGATAGGTGACAGAAATCGAAGGAGACTGATCAAAAACTCAGTCTAGAGAACAAAGGCGCTCAGTGTAGCGAGCGGTATTGTTTTACCCAAACGCGTCGATAAGTTTTACCCAAATGCCCCTCTGTAGAACGACAAGGTTTTACCCATCACTGATAATCAACGGGTTAAGTAGGGCTTTCTAAAAACGCTTGGGTAAAACAATACCGTTCAAACGAAAGATTTTTGCTTCTTTTGTCTCCAAAATGATGGGCGAGCAATAAAGATTTACCCAAATCCCGCCCGTATCCCGATGAGTAGAAGGCCCTATTATCTTGGGGAGCCAGAATGGATGATCAAACTTCCGTCTAAAGAACAAAGTCTCTGAGCGTCTTGATCTCGGGTTCTGATACACCTTCGACTTCAGCAGGAGGGGGCTGCTTTGGAATGGTTTCCATGAGGTTATTCAGTTCCTCCCTTTCGTCGGCAGTCCCCAACCCTGGTAGCAGCGGATTGTGATTTGGATCGTTTTTTCGGTGGGGAATTTGCATGGCTGTACCATAAGCGGAGAATGAAGTGAAGCTATGGGGTGAATCCCTGCTGCAAGGCATCATCAGAAAGACTCCTGCCGGGGATTAAATTTCTTCACATTTCTCATGGTGGTTGAATTTTCGGTCCGGCATCGGCACAGGAAGAACACTCCTTGCCCTTGAACCATCAACGAGAGAAAGTCGGCGGCGTGAAGAGGATTTTCAGCTTTTGCATCGTTATCATCGCCATTTTTCTC
>Ga0302320_10013066_pt1 | contig 17383 bp, 15 predicted proteins | sample Bog_T0_3_FD_202130 | JGI IMG/M metagenome (GOLD analysis project Ga0302320, IMG submission 202130) | Peat permafrost microbial communities from Stordalen Mire near Abisko, Sweden - Bog_T0_3 | ecosystem: Environmental > Terrestrial > Soil > Wetlands > Peat | place: Sweden: Abisko, Stordalen Mire...
TCGAGCGTGAAGCCGGCTTGGCCCAGCAACGGCACGTAGCGCTCTGGAAACGACAGGTAAGGGGCGCGGAACGAGGTGACCGGGGCGAAGGCGCGCAGGATCGCGGCGGACTCATTGATCTCGTGTTCGGCCTCTGCCGCGTCCATGTCGCGGAAGGCGCGATGGGTCAGGCCGTGGCTGCCCAACTCATGGCCCCCCGCCACGATGTCGGCGACGCGACCGGGAAAGCGGCGCGCCACCTCGCCGGTGGTGAAGAACGTCGCCGGCGCCCGTTCCTCGGCGAACATGCCGAGCAGGCGCGGAATGCCCTCCTCGATCCCGCGCCAAGTGTCGAGATAGGGCGGGCAGTCGCCTTCGACGTCGACGGAGAGATAGGCGATCCGGGGGACGGTCATGGAGATAGGAGTCCGAGCGCGACCGCTGCCTCGAGGCAGGCGATCGCGTAGACGGCGGCCAGCAGATCGTCGAAAATCACAAAGAAGCCGCCGTGGCCCTGTTCGTCGGCGAGCCGGATCGGCCAGGGCTTCCAGATGTCGAACAGCCGGAACAGCGCGAACGCCGCGATCCAGCCCAGCGTCGTGCTCGGCGCGAATTCGAGCGTGAGCGCCATGGCGATCGTCTCGTCGAACACGATGGCGCCGTGGTCGTGCTCGCCGAGATCCTCGCCGGTGCGCTCCGCGGCCCAGGAGCCGAGCGCGACCAGCGCCAGATAGAGCGCGATCCGTATCGGCAAGCCGACCAGATGCAGCGCGCCGAACAGCACGAACCCGCCGAGCGCGCCAAACGTGCCCGGAGCCTTGGGCGCGAGGCCGAGGCCGAGACTGAGCGCGACGAGCTGGTGCGGCGAGCGCGCCATCTCGGCGAAATTCGGGCTTCGGCGCTCCGCCGCGGCGAGCGCGCTCACTTGACGCGCTCCGCGTCGGCGATGCGGAACCGGGCGCGGGTGAACCGTTGCAGCGCGGTGAAATGGGTCATGCCCGCCAGCATCCACATCGACAGCGGCTGGAACCAGGGGATGACAGGCGAGAACATCAGGCCGACGATGAGGATGGTCAGCCGGATCGGCTTCTCCATCAAATCCGGCCAGCTCTTGTTGTCGATCGGGATTTCCAAGGCCACGCGCGCCTTGTTGTAGCTGACGATCAGCGAACCCGAGACGACCAGGAACGCAGGCAGCCACTGGTCGAGCACTTCGGCCAGGGTCAGGAAGATGATGACCTCCTGATAGCGATCGACGACGGCGTCGAGATAGGCGCCGTAGCGCGACGTCGTGCCCTGGATGCGTGCGACCTGACCGTCCAGCGTGTCGAACAACACGGCGGCGACGAGGCCGGCGCCGAAGCTGAACCGATCGCGCGTGTAGACGAAGACGAGGCAATTGCAGGCGACGAGCACGAAGCCGATCACCGTGATCTGGTTCGGTGTAACCGGCAGGTCGGCGACGAAACGCACGAAGCGATGTCCGACTTGCAGCGCGGCTATTGCCACAGGCGGCGGCGCGCCGCGCGCGGCCTTCTCGACCGACGGTCGCGGCCCGCGGCGCCGTCGCCAGACGAAGTTGGCGGCGACGAGCAGCGCGCCGATGACCCAGTACCACGCCAGAAACCGCAGCACCGTGTCGTCGATCTGCAGAAACTGTTGAACTCTCTGCAGCATGTGACTATTGCCCGAGGGATGACGAACGAGGGATGACGAAAATGTGTGCAGCGTCCCTAGCATGACGTGGGCGGCATGCAAAATCGGGCTGTCGCGGGACAGGGCTGCGCCGAGGGCGCGGGAACAACGGACGGACAGGACGGGTATCGATCTCGCGCGCTGCGACGTTCGCCAGAGCCGCCCTCCGCGGGGGCGCCGCGCGTGACGATGCGCCGCGCCTGCCTCGAATACCGGCGCGCCGTCGCGCGCTTTGCGGCGGTGACCCCTGGCCGCCTCGCCGCCGGCTACGCGCGCGCCCTGCGGCTGCACTGGCGCGGGCCGCAGCGGTTTGCGCCCAACAATTCCGCCCGCGCGACTCGCCTCGTCGTCACCCTGTCGACGACGCCGCGACGGGCGCGTCGTCTGCTGCCCGCCTTGCGCAGCCTGATCGACCAGAGCGTCGCGGCCGACCGCATCATTCTCGCTCTGCCGCGCGTGAGTCGACGCGACGCGACGCCTTATCCAGAGCCAGCGGAGCTGGGCCTGCCCGAGGGCGTCGACGTTCTGCGTTGTTCGGACGAGGGACCGGCGACGAAACTGCTTCCGGCGCTACGCGAAGAAGCGGCGGCCTGCCTCGTCGTCGTAGACGACGACGTGGTTTATCCCCGCGATTTTCTGGCGACGCTGCTGGCGGCGCATGAGGCGGCGCCGGGCGCGGTCGTCGGCTATCGCGGAGTTGCGCTCGAACCCGACGTCGCTTTCGCGCAATTGCCCCATGTCTTCGCCACCGCCTTGCGCACGCCGCGCCCGGTCGACGTGATGTTCGGGACCTGGGGCTATCTCGTCCCGCCCGGCGCGCTCGACGGGTCCGTCGCCGATTTCTCGTCCGCGCCGGATGGCGTTCGCAATGTTGACGACGTATGGATCTCCGGTCATTTGGCGCGGCGCGGCGCGGCTCGCCTCGTCGTTCCCGCGTCGATGTATCCGATCGAGACGCTGGCGACGTTAGCGGGGTCGCTCACCGGCGGCGTCAACGTCACCGGCGACAACGATCGCGCCGCCGTGGCGCTGTTCGCAGGGGACTGGCGCCGCGCGACGCGCGCGACAGATCAATAGGGACCGCCCATGTTGAAGCTGACCTACGCGACTTTCGGCCGGGAGCCTCCGCAAGGTCTCAACGAGCCGCGCTATGTCGTCGTCCATCTCGGCTGCGCGCTGTTTCTCGCCGTCGCCTGGGCGGCGACGATCGTGCTCAACGCGATCTCAATTCCCTTCGCGGGGACGCTCATTCGCTTCATCGGCCGGCCGAAGGTCGAATATCGTTTCCTGCGTCTGTTCGGCCAGGCGCCGATCATCGTGCTGGCGGGGGTCGCGTTCGCGCCGCTGGCGATCTGGCGGCAATCGCAGGGCATCTGGTGGACCGTCGGCGTCGTTCTCGCCTTGTGGGCGCTCGGCATCGTGCTGTTGCTGCTGGTGGGCGTGTGGAACCGGGCGGTCTCCAAATGACGGGCGCCGAGGGCTTCGAATGACATGAAATCGCGGGCCTTTGAGCCAGAGCCGAGGCCCATTTGCGCGCGGCGCTCCGCCGGAGTCGGTCGGCCAATTCTAACGAAAACGTGAAGGGCGCTTGTGAAAAGCGCTCTACCGGCGTAGTGAGCGCGCCAAATTGAGGCGCGGCGGGGTCTCATCGGCGAAAGGGCTGGCATCGTGAAGAGTGGACGCGTGATCAAGACGGCGATTTTTGGCGTGGGCAACGTCGCGAGCGCGCTCGTCCAAGGCGTCGGTCATTGCCGCAAACTTGGCGACCAAGCCATTTCGCTGCTGCTGCCCGACATCGACGGCTATCGCCCCGAACACATCGAATTCGTCGCCGCCTTCGACATCGACCGCCGCAAGGTCGGCCAGCCGCTGTCCGAGGCGATCCTCGCGCCGCCGAACTGCACCCGCATCTTCGACGAGGCCAAGGAATTCTCGGGCGTGATCGTTTCGCCCGGCCGCATTCTCGACGGCATTTCGGAATCGATCCGCATCGAGCCGCCGGCCCACAGCTTCCTGCCTATCGGGGCAAGCGAGGAAGGCACTCGCGCCAGCATCGTCGAGACCCTGCGCGCCTCCGGCGCCAAGGTCGCCATCAGCTTCATGCCGGTGGGCTCGCAGCAGGCCGTAGAGTTCTACGCCGCCTGCGCAATCGAAGCCGGCGTCGCCTTCGTCAACGCCATTCCCTGCCTCATCGCCAGCAACCCCGAATGGTCGGCGCGCTTCGCCGCCGCCGGCTTGCCGGTGCTCGGCGACGACTTCAAGGGGCAGGTCGGGGCGACGATCCTGCATCGCACGCTGGTCGATCTGTTCAAGCTGCGCGAGACCGAGGTCGACCGCAGCTATCAGCTCAACGTCGGCGGCAACACCGACTTCCTCAACATGCTCACCGAGGAGCGGCTCGTCACCAAGCGTCTGTCGAAGACCGAATCGGTGCAGGCCGCGGCCAGCAAGCGTTTTGCCGACCGCAACATCCGCGTCGGTCCCTCGGACTACGTGCCGTGGCTCAACGACCGAAAGGTGGCGTTCGTCCGCCTCGAAGGCCAGTTGTTCGGCGGCGCGCCGATCAACATCGAAGTCCGGCTCGACGTCGAGGATTCGCCCAACGCCGCGGTAATGGCGCTGGCGGCTATCCGTCTCGCCCGCGTCGCTCTCGATCGCAGCGTTTCCGGCGCCGTGCCAGACGCGTGCGCCTTCCTGTTCAAGCATCCGCCCAAGCAGATGCAGGACGCCGAGGCGCGCAACCGGCTCATCGCCTTCATCGGAAAGCCGACGGAAATCTGATTGATGGCCGAGGCCGACTTTTTCGCCACGGGGCTGCGCAAGTCCTATGGCGGTCGGCAGGTTCTCGGCGGTGTTTCGCTGTCGCTGCGACGCGGCGAAATCGTCGCTCTGCTCGGGCCGACCGGTTCGGGCAAATCGACGTGCTTCAAGATACTGATGGGCATCGAGCGCCCTGATGGCGGGCGGGTGACGCTGTTCGGGCGCAACGTCACAAAGCTCGGGCTCGACGGTCGCGCCCGGCTCGGCCTCGGCTATGTCCCCCAGGCGCCGGAACTGTTCGAGCGGCTGAGCGTCGAGGGCAATCTGCGCATCGCGCTCGACACCAAGGCCGGGCGGAACGAACGCTCGATCGCCTTTCTCGACGCGCTGATCGACGCATTCGGGCTCGAAGAGGTACGCCACCGACCGACGTCGTTCCTGTCGGGCGGCCAGCGACGTCTCGTCGAAATCGCTTACGTCGTCTGCACCGCCCCCAAATTCCTGCTGCTCGACGAACCCTTCACCGGGCTGGACCCGATCGTGGTCGACCGCATCGTCGGCCATATCAAGTCGCTGGCCAGCGCCGGCATCGGCGTGCTGGTGACCGACCACAAGGCGCGGTTGACGCTCGACCTCGTCGACCGCGCGATCGTGATCGGCTCCGGCGTCGTCATTGCCGACGGCCCCTCTGCCGAAGTCGCGCGCAACGCGCGGGTGCGCGAAACGTTTTTGGGCGAGGACGACCATCCCGCGTCGTGAATGCGAGGCGCTGCGACTGGGCTGAAAACGAACGTTCGCAGGCGGGAACCGATGACGAGGACGCCGCCGCTCCCGGCCCCCCTTCCTCACACGTAGCGATTGACGAGATTCTCCAGGAATTCCTGCCGCCCCGAGCGCGGCTGGGGATCGAGCCCGTTGTGGACGACGTGCGCGGCGATGGCGTCGAGCGAGGCGCCGGGCTTCAACATCGCCTGCGCGTCGGCCGCCCCCCAGCCCGCATAGCGTTCGTTGAGCGCCGCGTCGAACTTGCCGTCCTCGATCAGCTTCGCCGCGCCGACCAGCGCCTGCGCAATCGTGTCGAGGCCGCCGATGTGACCGTACAGCAGGTCGACCGCATCGATCGACTGCCGCCGCACTTTGGAGTCGAAGTTGAAGCCGCCATTGCCGAGGCCGCCGAATTTGAGGATTTGGTAAACCGCGGGGACCAGTTCGGCGGCGTTGTTGGGGAACTGGTCGGTGTCCCAGCCCGACTGATAGTCGTTGCGATTGGCGTCGACCGAGCCGAGCACGCCCAACGCCGCGGCGGTGGCGACTTCATGCTCGAACGAATGCTTGGCCAGAACGGCGTGGCCGACTTCGATGTTGACCCTGACCTCCTTCTCCAGACCGAAGCGCTGCAAAAAGCCGAACACGGTGGCGACGTCGTAGTCGTATTGGTGCTTGGTCGGCTCCTGCGGCTTTGGCTCGATGAGGATCGTCCCCTTGAAGCCGATCTTGTGCTTGTAGTCGACGACGAGCGACAGGAAGCGGCCCATCTGGTCGAGTTCGCGCTTGATGTCGGTGTTGAGCAACGTCTCGTAGCCTTCCCGCCCGCCCCACAGCACATAATTGGCGCCGTCGAGCTTGTGGGTGGCGTCGAGAGCGTTCTTCACCTGCGCCGCGGCATAGGCGAAGACGTCGGGGTCGGGGTTGGTCGCAGCCCCGCTCATATAGCGGGGATGGCTGAACAGATTGGCCGTGCCCCACAGCAGCTTGACCCCCGTCGTGGCGATCTTGCCCTGGAAATACTCGACGATCTCGGCGAGGTTACGCGTAAAATCCTTGAAGCTCGCTCCCTCCGGGACGACGTCCTTGTCGTGGAAGGTGAAGAAGGGAACGCCGAGCGTCGAGAACATCTCGAACGCGACGTCGGCCTTGAGCCGCGACCCCTCCATCGTCTCATGCGACCACGGGCGCTCAAAAGTCCCGGAGCCGAACATATCGGAGCCGCCCCAGCCGAAATTGTGCCAATAGCAGACGGCGGGGCGCAGGTGCTCGGCGATCGTCTTGCCGAGCACGACGCGCTTGGCGTCGTAGTGCCGGTAGGCCAGCGGGTTTTCGCTCCCCGTTCCCTCGAAACGGACCGGCGCGACATCGCCGAAGAATCCCGTCGTCATAGCGGCCTCCTTGACCTGCCTCGAAATAGGCCGGCATTTGCCGCCGCGGGAGCTAACATGTCAATACGGAGGCGCCGCATCGGCAATTGCGCTGGCAGGAGTCCGGGTCCAAACTGTGGCGATAGAAGAAGTTTTCAATGGGTAGCTCGCCGTGCGAAATTTGGCGAAAGGACTACTGGTGAATACGTCACGATTTCCAATGCCGCGAGACAGACGAGCCAAAACTGGGAGCTTTGAGAAAAGCGACCTCGGAGGCAGCGCCCGTAGGGCATTTTGCCCAACTTCGTTTTGTTTACGCGATGTCGAACGAAGACCACCTGCCGCCGCCGCGCGTTCCCCCCAAGGTCAAAGCCGCGCCGCGTATCCGGCAGATTTATTGGTGTCGGTTACCGACCGACGCGGAATTGCCCGAGCTCTGGAAGGTCCGGCCGGTCATCATCGTTTCCTATCGAATCACGCTGCATGGCGCCGTGACCGTGATACCGACGACGACGGTCGAACAGGCCGAAAATCATTGGGCGTACAAGCTCCGGACCTCGCTCGATCCTTCCAAGGTTTCATGGGCGATCTGCGACAAATCGATGACCGTCGCGGTGAGCCGACTTCAGCCCCACCGGACTATACCTCGCATTACGGAAGAGGAATTCAGCGAGGTAATCAAGCTTTTGCTGGAATGGCTTCCCAGGCTGCCAGGTTCTTGATTTTTGTCGCTTTGGGCCTAAAATGTTTTTTGTTACTTGCGGCCTCCGGCACGTCCGGGGTATCCGCTGCGCCTTTCGGGGCGCTTAAGGGGGCCCCCGCAGGGAGGCCCCCTTTTGCATATCCAGCCGGGGTAGACTTTGAGACCGGCGCCACAATCGACCTTTCGGCCACCCTTGCCCCCACCCCCTTGCGCTCCCGCGCCGCCCTTGCCATGAATCCGCCACGCTCAACCCCAACACACGCGTTTGCAAAATTTCCCGGCGCGTCGGCGCGCCCGTTCGGAGGCAATTCATGAAGCTCAAGTTCGCCGCCGGCGTCGCCCTGGCGCTCATCCTCGCGGCGCCGCTGTCGGCGACGGCCGATTCGTTCACGCCCGAGCAGAAGACCGACCTCGGTCCGCTGATCCGCGACTATCTCGTCAACAATCCGGAAGTGCTGCGCGACGCGATCGACGCGCTGGACAAGCACGACAAGCAGGCCGCAGCGGAAGCGCAGAAGAAGATCGTCACCGATCAGGCCGGGGCGCTGTTCGCTTCGCCGTTCCAGGCGGTCGTCGGCAATCCCAATGGCGGAGCGACGCTGGTCGAGTTCTTCGATTACAATTGTCACTATTGCAAGGGCGCGCTGCCCGACATGGCCAGACTGGTCAAGGAAGACCCCAATCTCAAGCTGGTGCTGAAAGATTTCCCTGTGCTCGGGCCCGGCTCGGTCGAGGCCGCCCGCGTCGCTTCCGCCGTCCGCAATCAGCTTCCAGGCGATAAATTCTGGGCGTTCCACCAAAAACTGCTCAACTCACATGGACCGATCGGCAAGAATGAGGCGCTGGCGGTCGCCAAAGAGCTCGGCCTCGACATGGCCAAGCTCGACAAGGACATGCAGGACCCCGCGATCGAGGCCGGCATCCATCAGGTGATGGACATGGCGGATTCGCTGCAGATCAACGGCACGCCGAGCTTCGTCATCGGCGATTCCGTCGTGGTCGGCGCGGTCGGCTTCGATCAGCTGCACGCCAAGATCGAAGCGGTTCACAAATGCGGCCACGCCGTTTGCTGACGGAAAGTTAGCCGTTCGGCGCCATAATCCCTATGAGCCTCGGGGCGCGTTTCGCGCCCCGAATCGTTTTTAATCCCAGCCGGGAGTCGCCCTTTGACGTCGTTACAAGCCATTGTCATGGCCTTCCTGCAGGGCGTGACCGAACTGTTCCCGATTTCGAGCCTCGCCCACGCGGTGCTCGGGCCGTTCGTGCTCGGATGGGGCGACATTATCCACAATGCGGATTTTCTGCCCTATCTGGTCGTCATGCACTTAGGGACCGCGATCGCGCTGTTCATCTATTTCTGGCGCGACTGGATGGCGTTCTTGACCTCGTTGCTCGGCGGCAAGACGCTGCGGAACCGAGCGGACCGGCGCATCTTCTGGCTCGTCGTGCTCGCCACCATTCCCGCGGTCATCGTCGGCGCCGCCCTGCACAAGCCGTTAGAGGCCGCGTTCAGCAGCCCCGCCGTCGTCGCCTTCTTCCTGGTCGCCAACGGCTTCATGCTCTACTTCGGCGACGAGATCGCCGCGGGCGGCGAAGGCGTGCTCGATCAGCTCAACTGGAAGGGCGCGCTCGCCATCGGAATCGCCCAATGTTTCGCGCTGATCCCCGGTTTCTCCCGCTCGGGCCTCACCATCGTCGCGGGAACCATCGCCGGCTTGAAGCATGAGGATTCCGCGCGCTTCTCGTTCCTGATGGCGACGCCGATCATTCTGGGCGCGACCGCGCACGAGGCGCCGAGGCTGCTCCACGAGGGCTCGACGCTCGGCGGCGCCTCGATCCTCTCGGGCGCGGTGGCGGGCGTGGTCGCCTATGCGAGCCTGTGGTTCCTGATGCGCTATTTCCACACCAACGAGGTGAAGGCGATGAAACCCTTCGCCTATTATTGCGCCGCGGCGGGTTTGCTGACGCTCGGCTATATGGCGTTCTTCTAAAACGCGCAGCGCTCCCCATATCTCGCCCGCGGACCCTCGTCGTCCGCGAGCGAGGTCGCCGATGGCCATGATCGAAATCCTTCCGCCGCGTCTTTCCAAACCCGATCGCGATGACCTCGAGCGGGCGTTGGCGCTGGTCGAGCGCGACTCGCTGGCCTCGAAGCTCTCGCGCACACTGGGCGGCCGGGTCGCCTGGATCGGCAATAGGCTGCCCTCGGGCGCCAAGCGCGCTGTCGCGGTCGCCACCGAAGGCGCATTGAAAGCGGCGCTGCGCATGGCGGTCGGCACGCTGCGCCCGCAGGCCAAGACGAACAAGAAGCCGGGCATCGCCTCGGAGCGCTGGCATAAGGCGGCGGCGGCCGCCAGCGGGGCGATCGGCGGCGCTTTTGGCTTCGCCGCGCTCGCGGTCGAACTTCCCGTCTCGACGACTATTCTGCTGCGCTCCATCGCCGACATCGCGCGCTCGGAGGGCGAGGACCTGTCGGCGCCCGAGGGTCTGCTGTCCTGCCTGGAAGTGTTCGCGCTGGGCGACGAGCCCGGGGAATCGGCGATCGAAGGCGGCTATTTCGCCGCCCGCGCGATGCTCGCCGAATCTGTCAACGAGAGCGCGCGCTACCTGCTGCGCGCGGGACTGTCGGGCGAGACGGCGCCCGTGGTGGTGCGGCTGGTCTCGCAGATCGCGGCGCGGTTCGGCGTCGCGGTGAGCGAGAAGGTCGCCGCTCAGGCCGTGCCGATCGTCGGCGCCGTCGGCGGCGCGGCGATCAACGCGGCCTTCGCCGACCATTTCCAGAATCTTGCGCGCGGCCATTTCATCATCCGCCGCCTCGAGCGGCGATACGGCGCCGACCTCGTACAGGAGGAGTGCCGGCGGCTGACGACCCTGAAAAAGCCGGTTTAGCTCACGCGGAATTCAATTCCCGGCGGAATTCAGTCGTTGAGCCCAAGGCCATCCTCGATTAGGGTTTTTGCACAATTGCCGAGCGGTCGCCGCGCGAACTGGCTCGTGCGCCCCTGAACGGGGCGGGCAAAACTCCTGGAGGTCAAGCGTTGTCGGTCGCTCGCGTACTCGTTTTTGGCGCCCTCGGGGTGGTCGCCGTGGCGCTTGTCGCCGGATACAATCCGGCGCTGGTCGCCTCGGTCGCGCCCCCTGCGGCGCCCCTGGCGCTCGCCCTGCATGACGCGCTGACCGGGGGACCGGCCCCGGCCGCCGTCACCCCCGTTCGCCCGCCCGTTTCGGTCATCACCGCCGCCGCTCAGCGCAAGTCGGTTCCCTGGACCATCAACGAAATCGGCACCGCGCAGGCCATCGCCACCGTCTCGCTGCGGACGCATTTCGACGCCACGGTGGAAAAGGTGCTGGTCGCCGACGGCGCCGAGGTCAAAGCCGGCGACGTCTTGATCAAGCTCGACCCGCGTCAGGTCGAAGCCCAACTCGACGGCGCGCAAGCCCAGCTCGCCAAGGACGTCGCCCAGCTCGAACAGAACGACCGGGACGTCGTACGCTATACCGATCTGGTCAGCCGCAACGCGACGCCGATCATCAACCTCGACAACGCCCGGACCGCCGCGGCGACGACGCGCGCGGCGATTCAGGGCGACAAGGCGGCGATCGACAATCTCAAAGTCCAGCTCGAATGGTACACGATTTCCGCGCCGATCTCCGGCCGCATCGGCGTCATCGGCATCAAGCAGGGCAATATCGCCAAGGCCGGCGATAACAGCCCCACCGGCGTGTTCGCGACCATCAACCAGATATCGCCGATCTACGTGGCCTTCTCGATCACCCAGACGCTGCTGCCGGCTCTGCGCGACGCGATGGCCGTCGGCGCCGAGGTGCTGGCGACGCCGCAAGGCTCAAAGATCACTTCGAAGGGCAAGCTGGCCATCATCGACAATTCCGTCGACCCGACGACCGGCACCATCGTCGTGCGCGCCGCGTTCGCGAACGCCGACGAGCAGCTGTGGCCCGGGCAGCTCTGCAATCTGGCGCTGACGTTGCGCATGGAGCCCAACACCGTCGTCGTGCCGCGCGAGGCGGTGCTGATCGGTCAGAACGGCAATTACGTCTTCACCGTCGCCGACGGGGTCGCGCATATGAAGCCGGTCGAAGTCAGCCGCACCGAAAACAACCAGACCATCGTCACCACGGGTCTCGACGGCACCGAAACCGTGGTCGTCGATGGCTCGTTGCTGCTCATCGAAGGCTCTAAAGTCGAATTGCGCACTCCCGCCAAGCGAGCCAGCTGATGTCGCTTCCCGAACTGTGCATTCGCAGGCCGGTCATGACCAGCCTGCTCATGATCTCGTTCATCGTGTTCGGCCTGTTCGGCTACAAGCAACTGCCGGTCTCGGCGTTGCCGCGCGTCGACTTCCCGACGATAGCGGTGAACACCTATCTGCCCGGCGCGAGCCCGGACACGATGGCTTCGTCCGTCGCCGGCCCGCTGGAGCGCGCTTTTGCGACGATTCCCGGCATCAACATGATGACCTCGTCCTCGGCGTTGGGCTCGACGCAGATCGTCATGCAGTTCGACCTCGAGCGCAACATCGACGGCGCCGCGCTCGACGTGCAGTCGAACATCTCGGCAACGCTGCGCAAGTTGCCGCCGCAGTTGCCGGCGCCGCCGAGCTTCCAGAAGATCAATCCGGCCGACAGCCCGATCCTGTTCATCGCCCTCAAATCAAACACGATGCCGCTGACGCAGGTCGACGATTACGCCGAAGAAACCTTCGCCAACCAGATTTCGCAGATATCGGGCGTCTCGCAGGTGCTGGTGTTCGGCCAGCAGAAATTCGCGGTGCGCGTCTCCGTCGATCCCGACAAGGCGGCCGCGCGCGGCCTTACCCTCGACAATGTCGGCAATGCGGTGGCGGCGGCGAATTCCTCGACTCCGGTCGGCGCGCTGCTCGGACGGCGGCAGAACGTCACGGTCGATGCGACCGGGCAGATCGTTCACGCCAAGGACTACGAGAACCTCGTCGTCGCCTGGCATAACGGTTCGCCGGTCCGCCTCAACGAGATCGCCAACGTCTACGATTCCGTGCTCAACAAACAGATCGCCGCCTGGGACGGCAAGGACCGCGCCATCGTGCTCGCCGTGTTCCGCCAGTCCGACGCCAACACCGTCGACGTCGTCGACAACGTGCGCGCGCGCATTCCCTATTATTCCTCGCAATTGCCGCCGTCGGTCGAGGCGGAGGTGATGAACGACCGTTCGGTCTCGATCCGCCAGTCGATCGACGACGTGCAGTTCACGCTGCTGTTGTCGATTGCGCTCGTCGTGATCGTGATCTTCGTGTTCCTGAAGTCGGCCGCGGCGACGCTGATCCCGGCGCTGGCGCTGCCGGTGTCGCTGATCGGCGCCTGCGCCTTCATGTACATGTTCAACTATTCGATCGACAACATCTCGTTGTTGGCGATCACGCTGTCGGTCGGCTTCGTCGTCGACGACGCGATCGTGATGCTGGAAAACATCACCCGCCACATCGAAGAGGGCATGAAGCCGTTCGACGCGGCGATCAGGGGCTCTCAGGAGATCGCCTTCACCATTCTGTCGATCACCTTCTCGCTGGTCGCCGTGTTCATTCCGGTCCTGCTGATGGCGGGCGTGGTCGGGCGCGTTTTCCGCGAATTCGCGGTGACGATCACGGTGGCGATCCTCGTCTCCGGCTTCGTTTCGCTGACTCTGACGCCGATGCTGTGCGCGCGCATTCTCTCGGCGCCCAAACACGGCAAGGACGCGGGTTGGTTCGCGCGGGGGTCCGACTTCTTCGTCGACGGGTTGCTGGCGGGCTATCGCGTCTCGCTCGACTTCGTGCTGCGCCACCGCTTCGCGATGCTGCTGGTGACCTTCGCCACCGGCTTCATCGCGGCGAGCCTCTATGCCGGCATCCCCAAGGGCTTCTTCCCCGAGGAGGACACCGGCTTTCTGCGCGGCGTCACCGAGGCGCAGCCCGACACTTCGTTCCGGGAAATGTCGGCGCGTCAGGTGGCGGTTAGCGACCTCCTCTCGAAGGACCCAGCGGTCGACTATGTGACGTCGGCGGTCGGCTTCGGCGGCGCGACCAACAAGGGCTTCCTGTTCGTCAAACTCAAGGACAAGAACAAGCGCGACTCGGTCAACACGATCATGGGCCGCCTGCGCAGCGCCACGGCGGCGATCCCCGGCATTCGCACCCTCATGCTGCCGGTGCAGAACCTGGAGTTCACCGGCGGCCGCATCGCCCGCGCCAAATACCAATATACGCTTCAGTCCGGCGACATCGACACGCTCTACAAGCTGGCGCCGGTCATGGAGCGCGAGATCGGGCAGCTTCCCGGCCTGCGCGACGTCAACAGCGACCTGCAGATTTCCAATCCGCAGACGCGCGTCGACATCGACCGCGACAAAGCCGCGGCGTTTGGCGTCACCACCGACGAAGTGCGCACCGCGCTCTACAACGCCTATGGCACGCGCCAAATCTCGACGATCTTCACCGAAGCCGACGACTATGAAGTGATCATCGAGGCGAACGACGACTTCCAGAACGACACCGCCGCGCTCAACCGCATCCGCGTCTCGACGCCGACAGGACAGTTGGTGCCGCTCGATGAAATCACCACGACGCGGCGCACCGTCGGTCCGCTGCAGATCAACCGCCAGTCGCAACAGCCGGCGGTGACCATCTCGTTCAACCTTTCTCCCGATATGTCGCTGGGACAGGCGATCGACATGATCAAACAGGTCGAGCACAAGGTGGGCCTGCCCGGTTCGATCATCACCGGCTACGCCGGCAACGCGCAATTGTTCCAGCAGGCGCTCGCCGGCCAGGGCGCGCTGCTGCTGGCCGCGGTGCTGACGATCTACATCCTGCTCGGCGTGCTCTACGAGAGCTATATCCACCCGATCACGATTCTGTCCGGTCTGCCGTCGGCCGGCATCGGGGCGCTGATCGCATTAGAACTGTTCCATTTGGAACTCTCGGTGATCGCGATCATCGGCATCCTGTTGCTGATCGGCATCGTCAAGAAGAACGCGATCATGATGGTCGATTTCGCGCTGGAGCGCCGCCGCGAGGGCGGAATGGACGCGCCGAGCGCGATCCGCGAGGCCGCGCTGATCCGCTTCCGGCCGATCATGATGACGACGCTCTCCGCGCTGCTCGGCGCGTTGCCGATCGCGCTGGGCGCCGGCGCCGGCTCCGAGTTACGTCAGCCGCTCGGCATCGCCATCGTCGGCGGCCTGTGCGTCTCGCAATTGCTGACGCTCTACATCACGCCGGTCGTCTATATCTATCTCGACAAGATCGACTCCTGGCTCGCCGGCCGCCGCCACACGGTCGCAGTACTGCCCGCCGAGTCCGCCGAGCCGCAGCCGGCGCCCGCGGAATAGCCGGTCGCGAACCTACCGCTGTTCTCTAACGCCGTCGGCGACCCTCGCCGACGGCATTTCTATTTGCGCCGGCAACGGATTTCTCCTAACGCGGGTTAACTCTTTTTCCTTGATCTATTTGTAATTTGCTCAGGCCCGCTTTAACACTTCATTAGGCAAGACGACCCCGAGCGGTCGGCCGAAATGAACTGAGGGGCGAGTGGCCGTGAACAACTTTCACGCTTTCCGCGATTTCGAAGAGGTCCACAACGGGCGCGCCGCAGCCCGATCCGCCGCTCACGCCAAGGCGGTCTCCTACGTCCTGCTCGCCGCCATCTCGCTCGGCGCCAGCTACGTCTCGCTGTCCCTGGCGCGCGAAGCGCTGGTCAATTCCATCGACGCGCGGGCGCTGGCGCAAATTCTGCCCGACACGAATTTGCTCCCGCCGTCGCTGGCGAACTTCCTTGAAACGCCGCTCGATCAGTTCGCGCCGACCCTGTGGCGCGCGGAGGAACCGACATTCGTCGTCGTCCTGCCTCGGTCTGCGGCGAACTCGCAGGATGTCGCCGTCGACCGGGCTTGGCACGACTCGCCTGAGGCGACTTTGGGGGAAGCGACCGCGTCGGCGTCGAGTCGCATCGAGCCGGCCCAGCGGCGTGGGACCGGCGAGGGCATCACCCAGGCGTTCAGGCAGGGCCCCGCGCCATCCCCGGCGTCGAGCATACTACATTTTGTCCAACGCTGAGCGGCTGAGGGCCGCCGCATCCTTGACAAAACCGACGGCGGTCTCAAAACAGCGTCTCGACCGGAACGCCGCTGGCGGGGACCAACGACGCCCCCGGCTGCGCGGCACTCGCGCGACGAGTCGGAGCGTGCGGATGCGGTTGTGGAGCGGAGGAACCTGGGCGGCGTTGGGCGCTCTCGGCGCCCTCGCACTGGCGTCTGCGCCCTGGAGCCTCGACCCGGAACGTCTGGCCGAACGCCTCAACGATTCGACTCCGATCATCGAGGGCGCGCGCTGGCAAGTTCCGGAAAGCGCTACCTTCCGCCTGTTCCCGCGTCCGATGGTCGACGTATCAGGCCTTCGCCTCGTCGACGCCTCGGGCGCCGAGGCGCTCAGCGCCTCTGCCGCGGCCATGGCGCTGTCTCCGTGGCGGCTCCTGACCGGCGGGTTCGAAATCGACGAGGCACGGCTGCGAAACCCGAAAGCGACGCTCGACCTGGATGCTATTCAGCAGCGGCTCGGGCATTTGCGGCCGCCGCTGCGCAGGCTGATCGTGAAGGGAGGCCACGCGCGCCTCGTCAGTCGCCGTCTCGGACTCGACGGCGACTTCGCTCCGTTCAGCGGCTGGATCGCCTGGGCCGACGATCCGCAAGCGCTGAGCTTCGACGTCGGCGGGGTCTGGAACGGCGAGGCGATCCGCGCCCAAGTCGTCGCTTTCGCGCCCGACAAGCTGGCGGCGGGCGGCGCGGGACGGCTCGAGGTCACCTACAGCGGCAAGAACGAGTCGCTCAAATTCCGCGGCCAGATCGACTCGGCCGCCAACCCGCCGATCTCCGGCGACCTCGCTCTGAGCGCGCCGTCGCTGGCCGCCGCCGCCGCCTGGATCCGTCTGCCGGCCTCGCCGTGGATGTCGACCCTGCCGCTCGCGCTGTCGGGCCAATTCGGCGGCAGTCCCAGCGCGCTTACCTTCGCCGACGCAACCTTGACGCTCGCCGGGCAGAAACTCGACGGCTCCCTCGGCATTTCCCGCACGGACGGACGTTGGACCACGTCGGCGAATCTCGCCACGGACAAGATCGATCTGGCCGCGCTGTTCGCCAAGCCGCCCGAAGCGCTCGACGGCGACGGCGCCTGGAGCCGCCTCAGCCCAACCGGCGCGCTCGACCCCGCGCTCGATCTCGACCTACGCATCTCGGCCGGGCAAATGGGTTGGGGAACGCTCGCGCTCGCCGACGCCGCGCTCGAAGTCAACCGGCGCGGCGGCGACTGGACGTTTCGGGTTCTCGACGGCAATTTCGGCGGCGGCGTGCTCAATGGGGAAGTCGCGGTTTCCGGTTGCGCCTTGCGTTGCCGCGAGCGGGTGCGCGCCAACCTGACCCACGCCGATCTCTCCAAAACGCTGCGGCCGTTCGGCTTCGCTCTGCTGTCGGGCCGCGCCACGGTCAAAGTCGAAGCGACCGCCGAGGGCGACACGCCGGAGACGATCGTCGCCACGTCGAACGGGACCGCGACGCTCGGCGCGGACAACGGCGCGATTTCCGGTTGTAGCTTCGAGGAGGCGCTGCGCCGCAGCCGGCGCCATCCGTTCGACGCCGCGCGCGATCTCTCGTCGGGCGAGACGCCGTTCAGCGTGGCGCGGGCGGACATCGTCGTGAAAGACGGAATCGCCCATCTGGCTCAGACCCGTCTCGCCGGGCCCGGCGTCGTCATCGACGGCCAAGGCGAGATCGACCTCGCGCGGCGCATCTGGAACCTGCAATTCGACGCCGCGCAAGCCGACCTGAAGGGCGTCCCGTCACCCACGGGCGCGCGGATGACCTTGGATTTGACCGGCCCGTGGCTCGCGCCGATCTTGAGCGTGGCGGACAGCGCGCCTTGAGACGAAAGTCTTGGACTCTGATTGAGCCATTCGGTTGCGCTGCGGCGCCCGATCGCCATAACCGGTAGCCAAACGAACGCCAAGGAGCGACCATGAAAGCCCCCCGGAAATTCTTCGAGCCGCTGGCGATCGGCTCACCGCGCCCGTTGGCCGAATTGCCCGCGCG
>Ga0302320_10013067_pt1 | contig 17383 bp, 14 predicted proteins | sample Bog_T0_3_FD_202130 | JGI IMG/M metagenome (GOLD analysis project Ga0302320, IMG submission 202130) | Peat permafrost microbial communities from Stordalen Mire near Abisko, Sweden - Bog_T0_3 | ecosystem: Environmental > Terrestrial > Soil > Wetlands > Peat | place: Sweden: Abisko, Stordalen Mire...
ATGTTTTTTATTGAAAAAGTTTTATTTTTTACAATAAAATTAATTTTTTTTTTTAATTAAAATTCTTGAATTTTTCCCCAATGAAATATTCGGAAAAATTCGAAAAAATCAAGAACACCAAAAATGTTCCCAATTTTTTAATAATTTTTTTTTGTCAAAGTTAATCGATATAAATTGAGAAAAAAAAACAAATCATTTTTGATAATCCATAAATTAAAAACATAATGAAATCCACCTGCCTCGATTGTCTCATGTTGACCTTTTTCGATCTTTTCGCAAAAACACCTTCTGAATTCCGACCTCTTCCCTTTTCAATCATTTGTCTTTTTCTATATTTCCTCCAGACCCTATCATCCCTTTTCCTGCTCCAATATGACTCTCTAATGACAACTGATTTGTCCTTTTTCACACAACTCGCCTTTTATTCGAATTTCGCCAATCTCCTGACCATAGTGAGAGATACACGCTTTTTCGTGGTTATTTACCTCATAGTCCTTTTGATCCTCTTGACGCCTTTTTTCTTTATCCTGAGTTATAGCGCGATTAGGTTATATTTCGCTAATAGATTCGATAATAAGCTCGTAAATTGGCTGAAAATCATGAAATTCTGGTTATTTTGCTTTGAATTCGTCTTGATCCAGCCTTTTCTCGAGGTTTTTTTCAGGACTTTCGATTGTCAGACGAGCGATTCTCAGGATTCCGAGTATTTCCATTGCGGAAATTCGCCTTTTCAAAGCAACATCCACATGTTTGTTACTGTTCCTGGCATATTTCTTGCCTATTTCCTTGGATTTCTGCTAATTTTTACTAATCGGAATTATTATTTCGGGTTTCGGACTTTGAATTTCGAGCCAAGCATTATAAGTTTTTCAATATTCACCGTGAGATGTTTATTAGTGCTTTTACAGCCAATTTTCATCAATATGGGTTTTTTCTGTTATGTTTTATTGCATTTGATCTCGGTTCTCTTGTTTTTCGAATATTTTTCTTATAAATCCATAGGAAATAATTACTTGAAAAGGGTTTTTTTAGGCTTTTTATGCGGGTTTGAATGCGTCTTGATCCTAATGACGATGCAAAATTATATAGGAACTGTCAATAATGATAATATCATGTATTTTTTCTTAATTCTCATTACGATTTCGATGAAATTAGGCTTCAAAATCGGAGAAAACCTTGAAAATCAAAGAATAATGATAAATTCCAATGATTTCATGTGTTTTGATGATAATTTATCGTTTTTGCGCTCAGAATTCATTGGAAATTCGAATTCCTCATTTTTCCAAGGCTTTTTCCTTAATCATTATCGCAGAAAATGCTTTGAAGAGACCTGTTTAGCCCAAAAAGAAGAGTTTTTTCCTTCACATAAAGAGAATTCTAGCTTCAACAGCCAAATATTTATGAAAAATCTTGATCTTTTTATTAAACGCAACCTCAATTCCTTTATAAATAACAAGGCATTGAAAGGTTTGGAAGAGCGGAATTTTGAGCTTATTTTTAAATATATCGATTTCCTCTCGATTTCTTGTGATAGCACATTGCTTTTATTATATGATTATGAGAAAATAAAGCGAAGATTCAAAAAACAGCCATTTTTTGTTCATTTTCTGTTGAAATGGCTCAACGTGAAAATTCGGGAAAAGATCTTGGCTGATGAAAACCGTTTGGAATTGAATAATGAAAGTTATATAGATTTGAACAATTATTTCAAATTCGTGAAAAATAAGCGGAAATTCGAAAATATGACGAATGAAATTCTTCATGAGAAGCGGAAATTTTGGACCCTTTACCTGAATTCCGGTTTCAAGAAAATGTCTTCTTTAATCCAATCTTTACGATTGATTTATTCAAAGATCCATACTTTTGAAAAAAAACTTTTAACTTATTCATTAAAAAACAATTCCAACGTTTTGGTTTTGAAATTATATTCAATTCTATATTGTCTTTTTTATAATGATATGGATAAGGCTTTGAAATATGAGGGCGAATTCGATAATGGGCTCAACATAGAAAGAGCCAAAGTCGAGAAAAGCGTGAATAAAATTTCCTTTCTCAATAAAGAAATTGTGACTTGCGAAACCAGTTTCCTGAATCTCGATGGATTAATCAAGCCAATTTCGAAAAGCGAGAAATTCGGACGAGTTTTCGGCTATTCGAAAAATGAAATCCCGAATATCTCAAGAATTGAACAATTGATGCCTGAATTTATCAGTAAATATCATAATAAATTCATTGAAAATTATCTCGCTGATCAGAAAAATTCTGATTGTTTCGCTGATAAATGCGTCCGTAGTTTCGCATTGCATAAAAATAGATATATTTTCCCGATTTCCATGTATTTCGGGGTCTGTTTTTCCTATCAGAATGATTTCGTGTTAATAGCAGCCATCGTCCCTGATAAAAAAGATCAAATGGCCGTGTTATTTTTGGATTCTGGGGAAATCATTGGTGTTTCTTTGGAAATGAAGAATTTCATCGTGAAGAAGTTCAATGACGAGTTTCTCAGCGAAAATTTAGAAAGTATTTTGGCTTTTGATTTGTTCGCAGAATTGAAAAGCCTCATCGTCGAAAATTCCAATGGAGAGGAGATCAGCAGAAATCATAAAACTGTGCTTTCTCTTCCAATTTTGAGAAAACAAGACGCAGATCATTCACAAAGCGTTATATCTTCCAAAACTTCGAGATATAAAGCACTTTTGAAACAATCTTTATATACTAATCCTTGCAAACGTTTCGAAGTGACTTTTGATTTAACCATCATCAATTATAAGATCTCATCTACTCAAAAATTAAATTGTTTTTATTTAAATGTTCAATATGTTTCGAAACAATTGAAAACCGATACTTTGACCCTGTTGGAATTTAATAAGGACTTTAAGAAGAATCTCGGATCAGAGACTTTGATTCCTTTGGAAAATCAAAATTTGGAGACTGAAAATGTCCCCCCAACGGAGAAAATTTCGAACCAGGAGCGTCAATATCCTCATAACATAACAGCGAATTTGCATGCTTTTAACGATGATGAAAATGTGAATAATAGTGTCAACGAATTCCAAGAAAAAAATGAATCGAGTAATTTTTCAAAACCAATCAAAGAAAATAACCAATTTTCCATGACCCAAAACGAAAAAACATTAACAGTCACAGAACCCAAATTAGAAACTACGAAAGGAAAGGATAAGGAACCTGAAAAAAAAAGCCCGTTCAATGAAATTAAAGGAGGGTCCGAAGAAAAAGAAGAAATTATCAAGGAATCTTCTAAAATAAATGAAGTAAATGATCAGAAAATAGATAAAAATCCAGAACCCATTCCTAATCTTGTAGAAAGCACTTCCAATAAAGTTAAAACTATCGAGATATTTTCGAAACATTCCTCTGCTATGAAGATAAAATCCAATAATTTTCGTGTCTTCAAAAGTATATCCGCAATCAAAGAAAATGTCCCTCTTCCTTTCTATTTGTTTTTCCTCGGCATCTTCTTCGAATTGCTCTTAATCATTATTTACACAATTGTGGTCCAACTTTCAGAATCAGATTATTTCCAGCTCAAATATTCGCCTACCAAACTAGGAATGATAAATTTTTGCAGGCTTTATTCATCATTTTCCTTTTCCACTGCCATCACCATCGAATTCGAATATCTTTCCTTACATATGCAGCCACCTAATCCGACATATAATCAACAAGTAATGTATTTCCGTATCATGAATCGTAGTTTCTACGAAGCCAAAGATATCGTTTATGCTGAAAGGAATTCGCCTCCGGAATTGAGTTATCAATCGATTTATCGTAATTATATGACAGACCTCATAAATTTCGATTATACTCCAAAAATTCTCGAGCCAGTCACTTATTTCGAGCTTTTGGATTTCTATTTGGCATATTTGCAATATCTCGAAGAAGAACCAGATGTTTATAATGCGAATTATGATTTTCTGATATTTTTGCAAAGGAATTTCCCTTATTATTTGGTGCCAAGCGCTGCGATTTTCGCTGAAATACAGGATGGTTTCACGAGTTATAATGATGATACAAATAGTAGTTTGCAGAATATTCTGATAATATTTCTTCTTCTGATGGTGCTATTGAAATTCTTCGAAATGCTACAATTGAATTTTCTACATAATTATATATTACGGATTCTATCGATTTTCCTAAGAACCAACGCCAAAGATGTGGTCAAAGAGTTGATTTTTCTAGATCAAACGATAGACGAACTTAAAGAGAAAAATGAGGATTATTTTTATTCTAGTTTCGCGTATAAATGCCTTGAAAGACAACATAATTACAAGGAAATGGAACAAGCCAAAACCTCATTTTCACAAAGAGTTAATAATATGGATCGAAAATCCAAAAAGTTCAGAAATAATAGAAATATCAAATCTCTAACTCAATTTAGCAATATTTTAATCATAATAACTACTTTGAGTCTTTCATTTTGCTTCTATTTCTTCAATTTCTATTATTGGCTAGTCGTGAATTCTAATATTAAAGAGCTTATATCAATAAATATCTCCTTCGCGTCGATATATGTATATTCATCTAGCATTTTAACATGCAATAACAACCTCCTAAGGGAAAGAATCATCACTAATAACACCAGTTACGAATCAATCCCCAACGCTACTTATCAAGATCCGACCTCCAGAATCAATTTTTTCAATGCAGCGATTAATAAAAGATTGCCTCTTGTTACCAGTGTGGCTCAAAACGATTTGCCTACCCGAATTTTTCAAGCTGAGAGTTATATTTCGGACCCGAATTTCGAACAATTGACCCAAAAAGACGTATGCGAGCTGTTGTATAAATTGGGGGATATAGAAGCAGATGAAATGGTTATTTGTCAGACTATATGGACCCAGTCTTTGACAAAGGGTCTTTTGATCGGTATAAATTATTATTTGGAGATGTTACAACAGTTGGCCGATTTCAGGAATAGCTCTTCTGATCCATTACAACAACAACAAGAAATATTAAATTATATTGCTGATTGGAATCATACGGAATTGTTCATGGGGGATTATTTCTTGAATTTGGGGTTATATTTGTTCTATCAATATATCAATAATTATTACGATTACATCATATCCAATAGCATTTATATGATGGAGGTGTTGCTTATTACGACTATGGTGGTTTTTTCTGGTATAAACTTCTTGGTGTGGATTTTGATTTGGAGGTATTTTAAAAGGTTTTTCAAAGTTTTGGGATCATCTTTGTTTCTCATGCCTTATGAAAAAATCACGGAAGATGAAGCCACGTTTCAAATTATTAATAGTTTTTTGAAATAAAGTTATAAAAATAATTGATGCGATTAAAAATAATTTTGAATTAATGAAATGAAAGTTTTTTTTTAAAAATATTTCATATCTGACAAAAATTATTGAAAACTTTTGGTATGATTTCAATTTTAAAAATAAATAAAAAATTGTTAGTTTTAAATTTAATTTTTTTTCTAAATTTCACCACGATAAAAAAATCAAATCGTTTTTGTATTAAATTAAGGTCATGTATGCTTTGAAGAATCAATTCCAGAAACGGTGATAACTAAGGAAATAGCTTTAATAAATTTAGTTAAATAAATTGGAATACTTATCAATTTTTTTCTCCAAAATTTGCAACTTGACAAAGGTCTCTTCCTCATCCCGAAAACTGGTTCCATAATTAAGATCTTTTATTGATGATTACTCTAGCAAAAAAATTACTATTCCATAAAACTCTTGAATCAATAAAATAATGTTTTGTAAGCCTTCATTGATGTTTTTCTTTGATGTGTTTAGATCCTTCATACTTTTTCTTCTTTTTTGTCTTGAGCGGCAAACTTGGACTCGCTTTTTGATTATTGGCTTGATTTTGCTAAATTAAAAAAATTACAACATTTTTTTTCATAATTTATTAAAACTTCAATTATTATAACTTTCAAGCACAAAGGATCAAACCTCAGAAAATCAAATGTCGACACTTCCATTTGTTTATTATTAAGGAAAAAACCAAAAACAAAACATTTTAAAAAACAGATTTCAAACCGAGCGAAAACGTTACAAGAAAACGATTTATCACAGAAAACTCCAAAACCTGTACTATAATTGTAACACTAAAATTTTAACAATTTACACAGAGAGTCCACAAAGCCAATGATTCCAAGAAAATGGATGAAATTTTGGGGTCTGACGTTGGAAAAGAATACCTTAGAATGGAGGAATTTTTAAAGGACAAAAATCGAAACTTAAAGCATCGAGAAATTAATCGTCCAGAATCTGAAAAAGTTCAAAATAAACAAGAAGATCTGTCTTTGATTTCAAATCAAGACTTGAATATGAATTCCCTAAATCTGAATGGGGCTAGTTCGAAAGAAATTAATATAAATACACAATCGTTAAATAATGAAAATTTCGAAAGGTATCGTTTTTTTAAAAAACATTCTTTAGTTTTTTTTTCATATAATATATAGATTAATGAAAAATAACGACCTTTCGAAAAATGTCATGAAAAATCTTGAAAAACAGTGAGTTAATTAGTTTTTTTGTATAAATTAAATAAAATTTAGGGAAGAATATCAAAGTCAGGAAAGTTTCAACAAATTCATGATAGATCAAATCAATAATCTAGAAGGTTTCTTTCGAAATGAATTGAAAAAGACTAGGAGCCAATTGGAATCAGAAAGAGATTACCGCACTCGACTGGAAACCAACTTGAAGTATTTAGAGGAGCAAGTAATAACTAATTCAATGAATTTTCATTCCTTTGATTTTCAAGCAAACTTTGGCTTTGAACGATGCGTTGAATAAAATTTCTTATTTAGAAAGCAAAACCTCGAAAGAAGAAAAATCAAAAATTGAAATCCGCGAAAAGGTAAATTTTCATTTAACTTAATAAAGCAAAAATTCTTTTAATTTATTAAAGTTGATGTCTTCTGAACAAACTCAAAAAGAACTGTTGAATTTCATTCGTGGCTTACAAAAACAAGTATTTAGAGTTTTTTTTTTCATAATAATTTAATTTTTCTTTTAGGATTCACAAGAACTTGTTTCAATGAAAACATTCCTTCATGAAAAATTCACAGAAGATTATGCTTCCATAACAAAAGAACGTGAAAAAAGCAAGGCTTTGTTTTTGGAGGTTGTCAGATTGGGAGAAACTCAAGAGAAAAACGCTGACTTCCTTCAGGGTCTAAACATGCAATTTGAAGGACGAATCAAGGCGATTGAAAGTCGGTTCCAAATGGGTGAAAGATCTTTGAATTCTGTTATGGTGAAAGGCGATCAAGGGTTAAACAATGTGACTGAATGGAATGAAAAATTGGAAAAACGAATTCAGAATCTCGAGTCGAATCTTTTAGGCATAGGGGTAAATAAAAATATAAAGAAATTAAAAAATGTCACATTTTTTCCAGCGCGAACAAATCAAAGACAAGGATTCTTTAAATAAAGTCGAAACAACCAATCAAAGAATGTCTGATGATATAAGAGGACTCTTAATGTCTCTTCAAAGTGATTATTCCCAAAGGTTATATAATTTTTTGATCAATTTCTCATAAAATGTCATATTATATAGATTGGAAGGGAAAGTGACCGAATTGGTAAATAGAATAATAATGGAACATGAGGAAAGAATCAGACTCCATGTATTTTCCTTAAACGCTTAAATTCTATTTTAAATTAATCATTTTTTTTTTGTTCATTTAGGAAGATTTCAAGACCCAAATCGAATTAAAAGAAAAATTAAACATTGATAAACAGAATTATGATAAAGAAGAAATCAAAGATAGATACTCTGCAATGGATTCAATGGTGCGAGCAGAATTCCAACGCAAAGATGAAGCCCTCAAAACTCTACAAAATATGATAGAAACCCAGGTGGTGAATCTCCAACATATGCTCAAACAAGAGGAGGCAAATCGATATCAATCAGAAACCTTATTCAGGGAAGATTCTTTAAAGTTCCAAGAAATGTTTCGAAAAGTAAAATAAATAAAAAATTGGTTTAATTCATTTAAAAAAAGGAATATGACCTGTTTCGCAGCCAAAATTCCACAATGAGCGAAAAAATCACAGAAATGATAAAAATCGAAATTGACACGCGATTGAATTCAGATGTGTAATTTTTTCTAATAGTTTTATTTAAAAAATCATTGCATTTTTTTTCTTTAGAGATCTGAAAAACCTCACAAATGCCATCGCTTCAGATATCATCAACGAAATCAATAGTTTAAAAGACGCGATCGAGATGCAAAATAAGCGTTTCAGTAAGGAATTAAAGGAAAATTCCCTTGATTCAGCTGAAAAAGCTAATCAATTGAGCCTCTACATCGATGATCAAATCAAGCATTTATCTGATGAATTTCTAAAAAAAAACGAAAAACTCAAACAAATTTTCACCAAACTTGCTGAACAATTCAAAAACCATTTGATTACCTATGATGCCTCAAAGCGTGAAATGGCCCAGAAAACTACCAATCTTGAAAAATCTCTTGAAGAGGATCGTACCTCAACTACTGTTTCTTTAAGAAACATTGAAAGAACTATGAAATCATTGATAAAAGAGTCTAAATATGAGTTGGAAACACTTTTGCTTAGCAAATTCTCAGTTTTGGCTGATAAATGTGTGAAATTACAGGAGCAATTAAATTCTGATATCGATTTATTGAAGGAAACGAATGATAATACAAGAGCGATGCTTTTAAATAAAATAAATAAACTGATAGAAAGTTATGGAGTGTTCCATAAGCAACATTATGAGAATTTCCAAAGTCTTTTAGATATTATCAATGAAATGAAAGTTGGTATGCAGGTTTTGGATGCTGAAATAAATGAGAATTTGAATGAAATTTGCAATAAAATTATTGAAGATGATGCCAAAAATCAAATGAGGAGTCTAAGCGAAAAAACCTTGAGGGAAAGTGAATTCACTGATTTCTATAATCTTTTGAGGGAAACTGCTGAAAATATCCATCAAGGAATGTTCAATTTGAAGGTGATGGTTGAAAATGAGGAAAGAACAAGAATGTTTGAGAAGCAGCAGCATTTCGAAGGCTTCGAACAATTGAACGCCAAAACGGATGCTTCCAAGGAAGAATTTGATAAATTCTTCAATGATTTCAAAGTAAATATTTTTTTTCAATTATTATATTGATATTTTCTTCATATTAAATGATTTTTCTTTGGTATTTTAGACTCATTTGGTCAATTTGAAACAACATTTCAACAATTTAGAAGCCCAAAACTATTGCATGGAATTGTTCAATCGTGAGGAAGCATTGACTAGCAGAGAAGAAATCAAGAAATTGATTGAAAATTTTGACATGAACAAAAAAGAAAATGTTGAAGCCTCCAAAGAATTCTTAGAGAAATTTGAGTCTGTTTTCAAAGAAATTGAAAACATGAAGAAAACCATCCAAACAGATATGAATGAAGTGTATGAGGGGAAGTTACATACTTGGGTTGAAAAACTCAAAAAGCAAAATCAGGAATTATGGGAAGAAAGCCTGAAACATGTGAAAACTGATTTCAAGGAGATTGGTTTTTTTTTTTTTAATTATGTGGTTTTTAATTTTTAATAAAAATAATTAATTTTAGATAAAATATATCCTGCTAATTATGACGCTATTGCCAAGATGAATGAATTGGCATTGTTTTCAGATGAGAATTTGCTGCCGAAATATTACCAACTTCCTGAATTCAAGCAAAAATGAAAAATTAAGAGTTTGATAAATAATTATTCTCAAAAAGAGAAACTAATTTAAAAGTAAATTTTCATTAATTTCAATAGTTAGCACAATTAAAAAATATTATTAAAAAAACCGAACTTTATTCAAAAAAAACACAATTTTCATATAATATTGTTATTATTTTGTTTAAACTCTTCTTTTTCACACGTTGGGAAAAAAACGTTCCCCTAGAAAAAAATTTCCTTTTTTTGTATAAATTTATTGGCTTTTAAAAAAACTTGCGAATTTTATTTTATTGATCAGGAATAACAACAGCTCCTCCGGCAACAAGTGACCATCCACTCCATTTCTTTCCTTCCAAATGGTTTTCAATCAAAACTCTATCCTTGTTTCTCGCGAAAACCATCACTTTTCCTTCTACAGTTGACACAGCAGATGGGGCTGAAGTGATGTTTCCTTCCAAACTTCCCCAATTTGACCATTTATTTCCATCAAAGCTGATATGTAACATTTCCGAATTGGGTCCCACAGCGAAAACATCGATAGTTTTTTCCCCCCAAGAAACTGCGGCCGGTGCGGATTTGATCATTCCAGTTTGGCTTCTGTTTTTCCATTCAGACCATCCGAGATTCTTGGACCATGATTTATGCATGAGTTCATCCTTTTGGCTTCTCACAAAGACATCGAGTTGATTATCACCCCATGAAGCCACAGCTGGCGCAGAAGAACAATTCCCTCCGATATTCAACCATCCGGACCAAACGAAATTCCAGAACTTGTAATAAATTGCGTTGTCATTCCCCACAACAAAGACATCAAGGTTCTTGCCTCGGGTCACTGCGGCTGGATGATATGAGATGTTTCCTCCAATGGTTTCCCAAGTGGACCATCCTCCTGCGAGATTGCTCAAGGCATTCGCATCATAGGACACATGCCAGACATCTGCAGTGTCAGATCTAATGAATAGATCGAGACGACTATTGTTCCAAGCAGTGGCTGCGATGCCCGAATGCAAGTAGCTAGGTGCCAAAATGTTGGTCAGATCGGTGCCTGTCCAACTATGGTTATATGTGTATTGGGTGATCCCAAAGTTTGGGTTGATAAAGAAGAAATCAATTATGCCTTTGCCGGAAGTGACAGCACCGATTTGGTAACCATCTCCAATGGTGGGTTGGGGTGGCTGACGTAACTTCTTCTTGAGGAGGGTACTTTGCACATTGAAGATTATTAAGAATAAGGTGAAAATTAGTAGAGATGAGCGGGTTGAGGCCATTTTTGGCAAGGTTTTTGTATTGTATTTTTTTGGTTAAAAATATTAAATCAAAAAAGAGTCCGTTTTTGGGCAGAATTTCGTTTTTTAACCAAAAACGACTCAAAAGAAATTAAATTTTATGCGTCGCGTTGTTTGAACGAACAAATTTAATTAATTTTCAAAAATGTTTGAAATTCGAAAATTCGTCATTTAGATTTTTATATAATTTAAAATAAAATGTTAAATTATAAATATTTCTTGTCCGCTTTCTTCAATTCTTCCTCATCTTGAATCCTGAACACTTCCTTCACGGTAGCGATTTTTCCTTCAACTCCCAACAAATTTTGACTTTCGAAAATGTTCTTGCTGGTTTCTTGCATGGCCTTAACACAGGCTCTCAAATTATGATTTGCCCAAATCACCAAATTCACGTTCCATTCTTTAAACTTCTCAGTTGGAGTCTTATAATATTTCGTGGGCACAATAACCAAAGGGTGTCTTCCGGCCCATTCCTACCAAAATTATCTTAACTTTTGCCCGTCAACAAATTTATCTTAAGTTTACTTTACAAAAGCTTTCGATTTCTGTTGGCTCAGTTTTTGCGGAATGTATGAGAATGGCATCAGCACCTGCTTTTCTATATGCTTCGGCTCGTTTGAGAGCTTCTTGCAACCCCCAGCCAGCAATGAAAGCCTCTACTCTCGCCACAACCTTTCATCATTTGTTAAAACTAAAGAAAGAAAATTCTTTTTAACCTGAAAATCACTGTCGGTTTGAGTTTCTTTACAAGCGGTGATTTTCTTTGCGAATTCATTAACATCTGCTAATTCTTGCTTCCCACTGTCTGTCAATAGTGAATTTCTTTTGGGGAATATTCTACCAAAAGACTTTAAGTTAAATGTTTAAATTTTTTTTCATTACTTGTCTTCCAAACAAACTCCAGCAACCCCCCGTTGCTCCAATTTCTTCACGAGTCTTCTGGCATTATTATAGTTTCCATACCCTGTATCTCCATCCAATAATATAGGAATAGATGTTTTTTCTGACATAAATTCCAATGTTTCCAACACTTGAGTCCAGGATGCTTCATTTGAATCTCTAACTCCGAATTGAGCTGAAATTGATAATCCACTTCCCCAAATTCCTAATGAAAAAACGTTATTATTATGGTTTTATATAATTTTTTGTGAACAAACCTTTGAAGCCAGTCTCTTGAACAATGGCTGCTGAAAGACCATTATGCGCTTCCATGATAAAATCAAGGTTCTTACTAGTGATGAGTTGTTTTAATTGGGTTGTTTTACGAAGGGAAGCAAAAGAACATTTCTTGGCAAAATGCAAAAGAGGGGTTTTAATGTTTTTCATTGGATTTTTCAAAAATCTTTTTTTTTTTTTTGAGACTTTGGTTATTTTTTTATTTTTGGATACGATATTTTGAGCCTTTTTGTATATTTTTTGGAAATTTGGTTCAAAATGAATAATTTAGTATTAATAATTAATTAATATTTTTCATAAAATCAAATAAGTTTTAATTTTGTTTCAATGTCACAAGTCAAGAAAACAATTTCCTCTTCAGATAAAAATCGAAATTCCAATTCTGTGCCAAAAGAAAGCACTGATAATCATGATCTTGACAAAAGCAAGAGTAAACTAAAAGTTTCATTTTAAAAAATTTTCATTGCTCATTTTAAAATATAGTGCAAATTCTGGTGGCCTCAGGAATCATAGAAGCCTATGAATGTAAATTTTTTTTGGAATTTGTCAAGTTATTTAACTTTTTTTAGATGTTTTGAAATCAGTATGCAAGGCTGGATTGCCTGCAGGAAACATATATGAATATGCTGCCCAACAAGTGCTGAATTATGAGAAAAAGTACAAAAGAAAGATGGCTATAAAGATTGCCAACAAAAGTAAAATTTAGTTTATCTTGAGAGGAAAATTTTTATTTTAGGTGTGGTAGAAGATCTCAAAGAAAAAGATGAGGTGAAAAAAATAAAATGGGAAACTTTTAATTTTTTTAAAGAAAAACAAGGAAAAGAAAGATGCAGGAAAAAAAGACAAAAAGAAGGTCGACAAAGATTCAGATGATGATAGGAAGGACAAAAAGAAAAAACATGATAAGGATAAGGACTCAGAAGAGGATAAAAAGGACAAAAAGAAAGCTGAGAAAGATGTGAAAAATGAGAAGAAAGACGATAAGGACGACAAAAAAGACAAAGATGATAAGAAAGATGCCAAAAAAGATGAAAAGAAAGAGAAAGATGATAAGAAAGATGCCAAAAAAGATGATAAAAAAGACAAAGATGACAAAAAAGACAAGGATGATAAGAAAGATGCTAAAAAAGATGACAAAAAAGATAAAGACGACAAAAAAGACAAAGATGATAAGAAAGATGCCAAAAAAGATGACAAAAAAGAGAAAGATGACAAGAAAGAAAAGAAACGGGACAGCAAAGATGAAAAAAAAGACATTGAAGATAAGAAAACCAAAGATGAAAAAAAAATGGAAGAGAAAAAGGAGGCCAAAAAAGAGGCTAAAGAAGAAAAGGTTCAAGAGAAAAAAGATGCCAAGAAAAAATGAAAAATGATTGATTTTTTAAAACTTTTAACGAAAAAAACTCAACGAGCATAAATTAAAAATTTAAAAAAATCATAAAAATTATCTCGGCCAAGCCCAAAGCAAAAAAATAAAATCCCCGATTAAAAAAAGTGTTTTAATAAATCGTCGCTTCAAAAATCTCGGCTTCTGAATAAAATTCCAAAGGAAATGCTAAAAATTATAAAACCTCAAAAAGCCTCTAAAATTTAGCCCGACCTTTAAAATTCCCTTCTTCCGAATTTAATTTCAAAAACATCCCTTCACAAAAACCAAGCCATGCTTTCGAATATTTTGAAATCTATTTCTGAGTCTTCAGATCTTAACAAGACCTTTTCTATCAGGTTCATATTACCCTATTTTTCAACCCAAAAATTCTAATAGCAAGAAAAACGTCAACATCATCAATATTGAAGAAGATGATACTGGGGTTTTTATCGAACCTGAAGGAAATCATGCCATGAACCCATTTTCTCAGGCATTTTGTGAGATTCTGGAAGAAAAACTTCCAGAAATCAAGAAGATTCCTGAGAAAATCTCTGAAATCAAGGCATTTAAGAGCAATTCCAAGGAGAAGGAACTCTCATTGAAGAAATATGTGTATAATCAAGATAAAATTGTAAAGAATTCGGCTTTGTCTTTGGATGTGTTTTTCGATGGGTTCGAAGAAATAGCCGATTCGATAGAAAAATGCCATTTTCCTATTGAAAAGGTGGAAAATGGAGGTGTTGCAAAACATGGTGAAAAGGAAAAGCCAGTGGATGAAGAAATCATCTCAGATATTAGTAATTTTTCATTTCCGAAGCCGGCAGAAACTCTCAATTATTTGAATCAGAGCTTTATTAAGGAAAATGCGATAAATAACACGAAAACTATCATGGAAGAAATCAATGAAGAAAATGAAAAATATGAGAAATATGAAGAAAAATATGAGAAAAATGAAGAAAAACATGATAAATTTGAAGAAAAAAATGAGAAATTTGAAGAAAAATTTGAGAAATCTGAAGAAAAATATGAGAAATGTGATAATAATTATGAGAACAATGAAGAGGAAGTGACACTTATCACTACAAAAGCTCCCATTATCATAGATGATGAGGAGAAACGGCCTGAGGTATGTCAAACTATGAGCACTTTTCATATGGAGGCTCTGAATAAAAACAATTTGAAATTAACGATTAATGGGGCTATCAACGACCTGAGGAAAGAGGATATTAACATTATCAATGGAATTGAATGTTTTCCTAAGCGCAAAATGACTCGCAAATTCTTCACTTCGAACGAGCCGAATTCTTTGATCTCTGAAATAGAACAAAGGATGTTTGAAAATGCTTCTGAATTGAAGGAAATGAAGGAAAATAAGAAAAGTGTGAGTGAAAAGGCACCCATTCCGTTTTTCTTGAAAAATAAGGAAGTCATTGATTTGAGCGATAAAAGTGAAAAAGCCGAAGGAGAAAAAATCGATAAAAAAAATGAAATTTTCGATGCCATCGAGGGTTTTAATGAGGTTTTTTTTGGAGGTGGGTGTGAAGGAAAACAGCCTGAAATTGAACTGAAGCCTCATGAACTCACTTCACCCAATCCTGAGAAAAATCAAAATGAATCATTTAAAAAAGCCGAAAATAATAATGCTAATGAAACTTTTTTGAATTCCACTTTTGAGCCAATTCTTGTTTTAAATGCGAATCAGGAAAATCTCAATAATTCTAAGCAAAATAGTTTGAATGATTCATATCAAATCATTGATAAGCCACAAAATTTAGAAACTTTTGAGAAAAAACTGGAGCTTGTGCGGAAAAAACCTCAGGAAATTGAAATCAAAAATAAAACCACCTCGAGTTTAAGTTTGTTAGAACCTGAAGATGAAAAAATCAGCATTTTTTCCACCATTAAGGAAATCAAGGATCAACAAAAAAAACTCAATTATAAGAGGAAATTGGCAGAAATCAGAGAAGATCCCAATCCCAATGAGGTAAAAGGGTCCAATATCTGGTGTCAGGAACAAGACAGTTCGTTTGACAACGAGACGACTTCCATACAAAAAAGAAAGAAAAACATTATTCAAATCCAAACGACATTATACAAATGCGTCTATTGCGAAAACTCGTTCGAAGATGGAAACAATTCAAATTTGCTGCGTTTGTGTGAAAAATGCGTCAAAAATCTCGATGATATAAAAAACTCGTTAGAAATTTCGATTTTTGATGAACCGGATCATTTTGAATTCATAGAGAAAAAACAAAAACTGGGACCCAAATATCAAGCAAAAATACCGAAAGTTGGTGAAAAATTAGAAGCGATTAAGAAAGGAGAGAAAACTGATGAATGTCTTAAGATCAATAATGCGATGATGAAACAAATTGGTGAGAAAACGTTCCAAACAGTGGTTTCAGAGATTCGGAAATTGTTTGGTCCGAAATTTGCCATCGAAAGAATATGTTATGGCTTAACTTTATTCGGGTATAATGCAGAGGAATGTGTGAAACATATAAAAACAGATAAGGAAACGTGGTTTAAATTTCTAAATAGCTTTAAATATTAAAATGTGATTCCAGTGTTCTATGTGCTTTGTTTTTTGTTTCTTTTTTTATTTTTTGTTTATTGTTTTTGTTTGTTAGCAAGATCACTAAAGGAAGAAAAAATGTAATTGTGAAAAAGAAAATGCAAATTTATCAATTGTATGAACTTCAAAATAAAAAAAATTTATAAATTTTCTTTACAACAAATGCAATTTATAAAAAAAAAAAGTTTTTACAAATTATTTTAAATTTATTATAAAAAAAATAAAAATTCTAGAACACATCTCTATAAATTTTTTCCCCGTTCTGTTTTCTCATTATCAATAAAATTGTTTCTAATTGATTTTTTTTTTGTTTATTTCAAAACTTTTTTAAAAATAACTAAATAAATTTGAAATAAAAAATCGAAATAAACACAAAAATGGGAAATTCAACCAAAACACAAAAGGTTCCAGTAGAAGAAAGCTTTAAAGAAGCCTCCAAATTCTTTTGGAGTTGTGATAACACTGATTCATTGGTGAAATCATACTTTTGGACACCATATGATGAAGGAGACATCCTTTATTTAGAATCTAAATTTCAAGAATATCAAAAAGGGAAAAAAACCATTGATGATTTGGATGATCCTCAAAAATACAAGATTGATTTCAAGAAATGGCTAGAAATTGACAACCATGATCCCATGAATAAAAAATTAATCAAAAGAGCCCTTCCATCCGATTTAAAACATGTATTTCGAAGGAATCGATTTCTCGTTGAAAATAATGAAGCCCCTATTAATGTTGATATTTTGGAAAAAGACTTGCTTTATGGGTATTTGCTGGGAGTCGATGGATTTTCTTCTTTAGATTTCAAAATAATGCCTGAAAAATATGTAGAAATCAAGATTCCACAACATTTGAAATTGTTTGATCAAACTCCGAAATTTGAGGATTTTGCTCAAATAAAAAAAGCTTTGATCGAACAAATACATGAACTGGTAAAAAACTCCTCTCCTCACAACAAATGGAGTATCAATAGGAACATATATGATGATTGTTTGGAAAAAATCAATCCAACAAATTTTATAAGATGATCATCAGAATGTTAACACTGGAAGGTGGTTTATATAGTGAATTAAACAAATGCTTAAAAAACAAAAGTGGACAAAAAATTTCGTTTTATTATATTAGTCTCCTAGCTGCTTTGAAGTATTATGAGCCCATTTCTTATCATCAAATGAAAATAGATGGAATCTTCAAGAATTTCGATCAGAAAACAAAATATATAGAAGTTTATCAGGGCTCATATATTTCACAAAATGAATTGGAAATTTACAAAGGACTTTGTTCAGACCAACTGCCTAAAAT
>Ga0302320_10013068_pt1 | contig 17382 bp, 17 predicted proteins | sample Bog_T0_3_FD_202130 | JGI IMG/M metagenome (GOLD analysis project Ga0302320, IMG submission 202130) | Peat permafrost microbial communities from Stordalen Mire near Abisko, Sweden - Bog_T0_3 | ecosystem: Environmental > Terrestrial > Soil > Wetlands > Peat | place: Sweden: Abisko, Stordalen Mire...
AGTACATCGTCTCGTTGGTCGGCGCGGAGATGGCCCCCGCGATCTCGGGCACCGTCATCTGCCCGTCTCGGAGCGCTTTCAGGATCTGGCGCCGCCGCAACGGCTCTTCGCGAATGATCTCGCGTACGTCACGCTTCTCCGCTGTCATTTCGCAACCGCCATCGCGAGGCCCTCGATCATGGCCTCCATCTCGCGACTGGTGTAGCCCTGCAGGTCGATCGCACGCTCGGGGCATATCGGTACGCAGCCACCACAGCCCTTGCAGGTAGCGGCAGCAATCGTCGCCACGACCTTGCCGCCAAGCAGGTCGAGCTGGCTGATGGCGTCGTAGGGGCAGCTCTCCACACAGATGCCGCACCAGCTGCAGAGGTCCGGGTCGATGGTGGCCACTTGCGGGTCGAGCTCGGCACGGCCTTGCTTGAGCATGGCAGCGCTCCATGTCACAGCCGCCAGACCAGAGGCCACGCTTTCGCTTGAAGTCTTGGGGAACTGGCAGGCGCCGCAGATCGCGACACCGTCCACAACCGTCTCGACTGGTCGGAGCTTGGGGTGGATCTCGTTGAAGAAGCCGTCCCGGCCGATCGGAAGCTTGAGCGCCTTTACAAGCTCCTGGTTTTCGCGCGGCACCATGCCGGTGACCAGCACTACGAGATCGACGGGAAGCTGGAGATCGTTCTGGCTCGTCAGCTCGTCGCGCACCTTGACCTCGAGCTTGCCGCTTTCGGTCCTGTTCACCTCAGGCGGTTGCTCGGCCGGGAACTTGAGGTAGAGGGCGCCCTTCTCGCGGGACTCCTCGTACAAGAGCTCGAACTTTCCGTAGGTGCGCATGTCCCGATAGAGGTGGTACTGGTGGGACGAGGGGTCCTTTGCATGCAGTTCGAGCGAGGCGTGCACTGCGGCGGTGCAGCAAAAACGCGAGCAGTACTGGTTAGGCCCTGCCTCGCCCTGACGGCTGCCGACACAGTAGATGTAGGCCACGTCCTTGACTGCTCTTCCATGGTACCGAAGCGGCCCGTCGGCGACATCCACTAGTTGTTTGAACTCCGGCAACGTCACGACACCGTCGATGCCGTAGCCGTACTCGCCTTCGGTGGGCTGGTAGCTGTCAAAACCGGTCGCGACGATGATGGAACCGACCTGTAGCCGCTGAATCGCCTCGGGTTCGCCGGCGACGGCGATGTCGACCTCGTAGTTGCCGAAGCTTCCGGCCTTTCGCACCAGCTCGGCGTTGGTGAACAACACGATGTTGTCGCGCCGGCGCACCTGCTCCAGCAGCTCCGCGATCAAGTCGCGGCCGACCTTCTCATGAGGAAACATGGGACCGAAGTCCTTGACCCAACCTCCGACCTCCGCCTCTCGCTCGATCACAACGACTGCGAGCCCGATGTCGGCGAGGCTGATCGCGGCGCGAAGTCCAGCGATGCCGGCGCCGACAACGAGAGTTTTCGGCACCGTATCGACAATCGTTGGCTCGAGCGGCTCCAGCAGACGCGTGCGGGCGACGCCGGCGCGCACCAGTCGGATCGCCTTTTCGGTGGCGCCCTCATGGTCGTCGGTGTGCGCCCAGGAGCACTGCTCGCGCAGGTTGACCTGGCTATAACGGTAAGGGTTGAGCCCGGCGCGCTTGGCTACTCCGCGGAAGGTGACCGTGTGGAGCTTGGGCGAGCACGAGGCGACCACAAGCCCCTCTAGGCCGTGCTCTTTGATGTCATTGCAGATCTCCTGCTGGGTCGCATCCGAGCAAGTGAACATCGCCGTGCGAGCGACGACTACGTCGTCTTCTTCTCCCACTGCCTCGCACACACGGTCCACATCGACATAGTCCGAGATGTTGCCGCCACACTGACAGACATAGACGCCAATCCTTCGCCCCGTCATACGCCCGCCTTCATTGCTTGCACGTACGCGGCCGCCTGTGCGACTGCGGCCCCGGCATGGAGGATGGACTCCGGGATGTCCTTGGCCCCTGATGCCGCTCCGGCCACGAAGACGCCGGGGATGCTGGTCTCGCCCGGGTTCAGGTCCTCGACGATTTCCTCCACGTAGAAGTAGGCATCGTGCGCCAAGGCGTTATCGCCGAAGAGATTCTTCGTGTCGAGGTTCGGCTGCACGCCTACCGCGAGCACAACGAGGTCGAACTCGGCCTCTATAAGGGCACCGCCCTGCACGATGTCCTCATAGCGCAGAATTAAGTTGCCGTTCTCGAGTTCGCGGATCTCGGCGATGCGACCCTTTATGTAGTTGGTCCCCATGGCGGCAGCCTGGACGTAGAACTCGTCGTAGCCCTTGCCCATGGTCCGCACGTCGACCGTGAAAACCGTCACGTCCGCGAGCGGCAAGGCCCCCATGATGAGCTGGTTCTGCTTGATCGAGTACATGCAACAGATTCTCGAACAGAGCGGGTTGTCCACAGTCTGGTCGCGCGAGCCCGTGCACATCACATAGGCGATGCGGTCCGGCACTCTGCCGTCGCTTGGCCGCATCACGGTGTTGTAGGGCCGGGTCGGCGCCAAAAGGCGGTCCATCTGCATGCCTGTGATGACGTTGCGGTAGCGGCCGTATCCGTACTGCGGCTTGAGATCCGCGGGGAAGAGCTTGAACCCCGTCGAGACGATCACGCTTTTCACGTCTGCCTCGATGTGCCGCGGGGTCATGTCGAGGCGGATGGCGTCGGCGAGGCAGACCTTGACGCACTCGTGGCACTCCGAACAGACGCCGCAGTCGAGGCAACGTCCGGTGCTGTAGTGGACGTCGTCTTCGCTCAAGGTCGGCTCGATCTCGCAAAAGTCCGCGGGCTCGCCGGCAAGCTCCTTTCGGGCAAGCACGGGCTCTTTACGGCTGTGACTGGCCTGACGGCGGAGTACATCCTCGGGGAGCACCTGAGGAAGACGCAGGTCGAAGCCATCGGCCTCGAAGGGCTCGTTTTGCAGCCAGCGGTCGATCATGTAGGCGGCGCGGCGGCCCTGGCCGATGGCCATGGTGATCGTCGTGGCGCCCGTTACCGCATCGCCGCAGGCAAACACATAGGGCACCTCGGACTGCAGAGTCTTGCGGTCGACCTCGATCGTGCGGCCGTTGTGGGAAGGAAGGGTCTGGCTGAAGGTCGCGGTGTCGGGACCCATGCCGATGGCGACGATGATGACGTCGCAGTCGATGGTCTTACGCAGCGTCTCGTCGTAGCTCGGGCTGAAGCGTCCCGCTTGGTCGAACACCGCAGTGCACCTCTTGAGGTCGACGCCCTGAACGGTGTCGAGACCCAGCACGGCCATGATGCCCCAGCCGTGGTGAACTACGACGCCCTCCTCGAGTGCCTCGTCGATCTCCCAGCTAAAGGCCGGCATCTCCTCGCGTTGCTCGAGACAGACCTGTTGCACCGAGGCAGCGCCCAGGCGTCGCGCGGAGCGGGCCGCGTCAATGGCGACGTTGCCGCCGCCGATGACCACGACGCGCTTTGCCTTCAAGTCTCTGGCCTCGCCGAGCTTGCTCGCCTGCAAGAACGCGAGAGACGGGACGACACCGGCAAGGTCCTCGCCCTCCACGCCGAGCCTGGCGGCCCTCGGCGTACCGGTCGCGACTAGCACTGCATCGAAACCATCCTGGTGTAGGGCCTCGAGGTCCTCGACCCGATGGTCCACCTCGATCTCGACACCGATCGCCGCGACATTGGCGACGTCTTGAGCGACCACATCGCCAGGCAGGCGATAGTTCGGGATCGTCAGGCCGAGAGCGCCGCCCGCGACGGGCGCCGCCTCGAACACATTGACCTTGTAGCCACGCAGACCAAGATGCCACGCGGCGGTGATGCCGGCCGGCCCCGAACCGACAACGGCAACGCGTTTGCCGTTCGCCTGCTCCGGCACGACTCCGAGCGGATTGCCCGACGCGTAGTGCGTGTCGGCCACGAAGCGCTTGATGCGGCGGATCGGCACTGGGCCCTCGAGGCTGCCGCGCGTGCAGCCGTCCTCACAGGGGGCGAAGCAGGCCCGACCAAGGCTGCCCACAAGCGGCGTGCTCTCGAGCACGAGGTTGAAAGCCTTCTCGTACTCACCGCTGCGCGCAAGCGAGACGTAGCCGTGGGCCTTGATGCCGGCCGGGCAGTCGAAGCTGCATGGAGAGGTCCCAGGGCGGTCCACGACTGCTTTCTTGGGCACGGCCTGGGGAAAGGCGATGTAGGCAGCCCGGCGGGCGACCATGTCGGCATTGAATTGGTCCGGCACCGCCACGGTGCAGGCCATCTCACACAACTGGCACCCGGTGCAGGCCGCCTCGTCGACAAAGCGGGGGTTCTGCCGGATCGCCGCGTGGAAGCGACCGTCGAAGTCGCGCCCGATCTTTTCAACCTCGGCGCAGGTCATGACCGTGATGTTCGGATGATGGATGGTCGCGGCCATCTTCGGGGTCGAGATGCAGCTGGCGCAGTCGAGCGTGGGAAAAACCTTGCTCAAAAGGATCATCTTCCCGCCGACGGAAGCCTCCTTTTCGACTACGAGCACCTTGTAGCCCATGTCCCCCATCTTGAGGGCAGACTCCATGCCCCCGATCCCGCTGCCGACCACCAGCACGTCGTAGTCCACGGTCATGGCTTGTGCGCCGGACCGAGCTCGGTCAGCATCTGGGTGAACTCGTGCATGTACTTGACAAAAGGTTCGGCGCAGACAGAGCAAAGGGCTGCCATCTTCAGGCGCTCTGGTGCGTAACCCCTCTCTTTCATCGTCGTTTGAGCAGTCTCGAAGATGCGTGCGGACCGCTCCGCGCAATCGGTGAGATAGGCACACTCCTCGCCGTCCGAGGCGATGAACACGCCATCGAAACCCTGATCCAAAGCATGCAGGATCCATGCGGGCACGACGCCGCTCGTGCACGGCACTGCGAGTGTCACGACGCTCGGTGAGTAGTGCATGTGCGCGCTACCCGCGAGGTCGATGCCGGGATCAGAGATGTTGTTGGTGGAGAGAACTAGGACCTTCGGTGTGAAGACCTGGGCCGTCTCCTGCCTGCTCGCCTCCAGCGTCACGGACAAGGCGGTCTACTTCATTTTCTTGACGAAGAGCTTGAAGTAGCCCTGCTCGTCGATCACGCCGAGGAACTCGTGGCCCATCTTCTTCGACCAGGCCGGCAGGTCTTTCTTCGTGCCACTGTCTGTCGCGAGGACCGCCATGATCTCTCCGACCTTGACGTCGACGATGCCCTTTTTTGCAGCGAGAATCGGACCGGGGCACGACGTACCCCTGGCGTCGACCACCTTGTCTGCCGTCAGGTCCTTGAGATCCTCTGTGGTTGCAGTCATCTTGATTCCTCCTCAGCTCTGCCCTCTGGGCTTCCAGTCCCTGTGGCGGTGAGCGTTTACACCCTACCGTGTAGGGTATGTGCCTGTGTTCACAAGCACTAGGGCCATTAGGCACAATTTGCCAACAGGCCAGTGAAGTGTCGAGGTTTTCAGGCTGAACTTCTCGAAGACGGCCCAGGTCTGTGGCCTGCCAGCAAGAGCTGTCTGGGCCCCACGGCCACGTTGTGGGCGCGGCCCGTTACTCGCGAAGCCAATCCTCAGGCTTGTGCGAGCCTCCTTCACTGTGGCTCGATCGTTTGTGGCGGCATCTTGGGAGCGATGCCCTCCTCACCTCTAGGCGGCGGGGCTGCGCCGCCGGAACACACCGAAGACTCCAAGGCCCGAGGCGGCGAGCAGGACGATCAGAATTCCGGGGATCACGAAGAACCATGTGAACAAGTTGAAGTTCGGCAGGCTGTCGATTTGTGCGTAGTTGTGGACGTTTTCCTGCATCGTCGTGAGAAGCGGCTTGTAGGCATCGAGTCCGGGAGGCACGTTGGTAAAGATGGGCACCAACTGCGGGAAGCTTGCCAGGAGCTTGGCCATCGCTGGGAAGTCCGCTCCCAGGAACTGCTGCACCTGGGCGGGGGTCATGTGAAGCTGGGTCGCGAGTCCCGCGATGAGCTTCGGTATTTCAGGTGCGGCCAAGACGCCCCCGTTGGCGACCGCACGCAGTGGCACGAAGGTCTCGTAGTAGTAGTTGGCGGCCATCTTCACGCTGGCGGGCTGCATGATCGGATGGAACTCGTTCAGCATCGTCTGTCCGGCGCTTGCCTTGCTGGGTAGGGAGATGGCGAACGGCATCACTATCATCAAGATGCCGATGACCAGGATCGGCCAGAGCACTTTGCGGGTCATTGCATTCTCCTTGGTGCTGGATTGGGGGGTACCCCGAAGAGGCGTGCGTCTCGTGGACATTTGTCGCTCCGTGGGCTTGTGGCAGGACGCCAGATGGCAGCTACATCAAGCGCAGTCGGGAACTCTCCGTCTTCTCGATGAAGTTGGAGGGGTTTGACTGTGACATCGAAAAGCCCGTAACCGTTGGTCTCGATCAGGTGGATCTGTTGATCGCCATCGGATCGGTGTCGGTCCGGACAACCCGGCTGATCCTGTCCGCGGCCTCAAGCTGCATGCGCAAGCAGTTCGCTGCGAGCATCGCAGCGGCGCCGGGCCAGGAATCAGAAGTCGGTTCATTCCATGTTTGCCTTGTCGAATCCGAACGACTGGTTCGCGGCGAGACGAGACACGCTTGCGGCGATCGTGGGTAAGGAGGCCAGTACCTGCGCACGCCTCTCTGCGCTCAGTCGGTATAGACCCCGTTCGTCCCGGTCACCCGCGGCAAGTCCGCCGGCGACCACCATGCCGACCAGCTGAGAACCGATCCGGATGAAAACCCGCGCGCATTCGAACTCCAACGGTCCCGTGCAGAACCTGGTCTCGAAGTCCGGGTCGTCGGCGAGCTTCTTCCAGTCGGCGAGACACGTTGCCAGCAAGACGGGGTCTTCCGAATGTTCACTGAACCAGGGACACGGATTGAGGATCTCGGTCACCGGTTCACCGGCCATGTCGGTGATGACCATCATGACACCGAGGAGCTCCGCGGCGAGTTCGATGAGTGGCAGCGCGTCCTGGACAGACAGCAGTAGCGCCCTTCCGCCGGGCGCTGAGTTTGCAGCAAGATCACCGGGCGCCTCGAGCAGAGCCGCGATCTGTTCTGCCGGGAACCGCCACTGTCGGCCAATCTTCATCGCTGGTAATCGCCCGCCTTCGGCCATCCGGTAGACCGTGGACCGATCGATCCCGAGCATCTGCGACACCTGGCCGGCGCTCAGGAAGCGCCGTGCGAGATGCATGCTCCGGTCGTTCTGCATGCCTGCTTGCACGCTCTGCATGACTGGTTGCATTTCCTGCATGTATTGCATGTTAGGAGAGGGCTCATCTCCGGCCTAGAGTCCAAAGCCCTCACTTCATGTCAGCGGGTGGCACGGCGATCGTTGGACGGCGTCCGACCGCGATCGCTACACAACAACGGCGAGCGGCGACCGGCCCGGCTCGCGTGGACGCCCTCGCCAAATGTGTCTGCACCTGACGCGACCGAGGCGCAACCGGCCACGCTCGCTACCCGAGATCGACCAGGTGAGTTGTCGTCGCATGCGGTGGGTCATTTACCACCGCGAAATCGATGGGCGATTAGCCTGCGCAGTGGGCTTCTACAGCGAGCGGGTCTTGCCACGCCTAGTCGACCAGGCGTGCCGTTCCAGTTTGGGTCGCGGGCGCGCCGAAATTGACCGAGGAACTGACGAGACGGGTCGTCGAGGTCGGTTTCTGCTCCGGCTTGAACGCTGACTACTACCCGGCAGAGGTCGAACTGGTCCTGGCGGTAGAGCCTGCCGCCGTCGCCCGCAAACTGGCTGAAAAGCGGATCTCGAGGTCAGCGGCGACGGTCGAGCACGTCGGCATGGACGGCCAGTCGATCCCCCTCGATGACAACAGGCTTACGGGACGCAACGGGCCAAGAGCACGAGTACTGGCGAGTGGAGAAGCCAGACTCCCTGCTTGTGATCACCATCAAGGACGGACGGCTGCTCCTGCGGGCACGCTCATACCGGCCGGGCGTTAGCAGGACAACCCTCGACTTTGCCGGGGCAAGCTCCAGGACCCACGCACGATCCCGGAGACGGCGCAGGTGATCGTACGACGAGAATTCAACGAATGCCGTGTGGTGAGGACGGAATACCCACCGGGGTATCGCTGTTGAACTTCGCAGAGTCGCTGAGGCAAGAGAGGGAATGACCATGGCAACTGTCAACCTGACTGCAAAGAATTTTGACGAAGTCTTGTCATCGAACGAGATTGTGCTCATTGACTTCTGGGCGTCGTGGTGCGGTCCGTGTCGCGCGTTCGCCCCTGTCTTCGAGGCATCCTCCGCCGAGTATCCCGGGATCGTGTTTGCCAAGGTAGACACCGAGGCAGAGCGCGAGCTAGCCGGATCGTTCGCGATTATGGCCATTCCCACCCTTATGGTCTTCCGGGAACAGGCCCTGGTCTACTCCCGTCCCGGCGCGCTGCCAGCAAGGTCACTGACTGACCTCATCGGGCAGGTGCAGGCATTGGACATGGACGAGGTGCATCGGCAGCTCGCGGCGGCTGTGACTGAGCGTTCGGCTTGATCCACTTGCTTGCTGCGGTTGCTGCCGGGACTGGCAACCAAATCGGCATTTCGAAAGGGCACTCGCCTCGCCATCATGGCCACACTTGGCCGTGATCGAGTTCGCGCACTCTTCGTGGTTGTCGCAATGCTGGGTCAGTCGGCTGTTCGGCGGCAGGGCGGGCACAACCCCACCAGGTTGAAGCGGTGCCCGGTGACCTGATAGCAACGCCGCAACTCAGAACACTGTTCGCGTCGTTGCAGCTATGACCAGCGAGGAGGCCGAACCGTGACTGAGGATTTATACGAAGCGTGAATCGAGAGCGCACAAAAACAAGCGCAGACCGTAGGGACGGGTCAGCTCAACTTGTGCGCTGTCTATGACAGGCCATTTGAGGCGACTCAGCGGAGGGGGATCGCCAATCGAGCTCGCTCGTTCCAACAACCACTGGCACAGTCTGCGTCGTTCTGGCGCGAGGGGCGTGGCCAGAGAGACGCCGGCTGTCGGCTCAAGGTGTGCTGGTGCGCGGCTCCACCCGAGGGCCGATAAGTCCAAGACGGTGTCGGACCGATTCAGCCACTTGCCGGGCGGTCCAGGGGTCGTTTCAGTTCCGGCCGGATGATAGCGAGTACGTCGGCCCATTCGACCTGGCGCCCAACGATGGCCACCGCGACGCCCCAAGTGATTCCAAACAGCAGGCCGAAGGTGACGTCGCTGAACCAGTGCACGCCGAGCACGAGGCGGGTGTCGATGACAAAGAACGAGCCCAGGATTGCGATGAGCCAGGGCCACCAGATCCGGTAGGTCAACGCGATCGTGCCGAGCAGGGCGAAGAGTACGGCGGTCACGGCGACAGAGTGACCGGAGGGAAACGAGTAGCTGGTTTCGTGCACACCGTTGATGGCGCCTGGTGCCGGGTAGTTGGCAGTGGGGGGCCGGTGCCGAAGGATGACCTCGCGGATGATGAAGACCTGGAACTCACCCCCCAGATAGGCAACTATGGGGACGAGAGCCCGGATGGAGCGCAATGTGAAAACCAGAATCGTGCTGAGTACTACGCAGATGACGGCCAAAGGGCCCGCGTCCAGATAGGTCGCGACAAATTTCGAGACACCGACGAGCGGGCCGCGGTGCTTGGGGAACCAAGCTTCGACAGTGTTGTCCCAGCCCTGGATCGGGCCGCCACCGTGCCGACCAACTACCAAAAACCCCACGAGGAGCCCGACGGCGAAGATTCCGGCGGCGACGGCAACGAGCACTCCAGCGGCTCGGGTAGCTTTCCGGGGCTGGCCGATCGACTCGCCAGAGCGCCGAGGGAGCTGTTGTGCATGGGTCATGGCTCCTCCGAGGAGTCGTCGTTCGCCGGGGCGCCGGCGGCCGTGAGCTCTCGGCCGAGTTCCAGCGTGTCAGAGTCGACGGACGAAGAGAACGCGTGGCCCGAATGACACTGCTGCGAAATGGGCTCTCGCCAATGCATGATCCGCCCGAACCGCAGCTTCGCGGTGGCCTGCGCCCGCAAGAAGTTCGAGAGCATGACTTCTTTCGCACTCGACCTCATAATCACCAACTCCTCAGGTTGCAGCTTTGTCCTCGATCACGAGCAACGGATAGGCATCCCCGAGTCGTCGCGACCGTCTTACCTGCTTGACGGTGCCAGCGTGACCGTTGACTAGGAACATGCTGGCCGCCAGGCCTCGCCGGTGCGAAGCGCCCAGGCCGTGCGGGCCGCTACCACGAGCCAGAACAGGCCGAGGAGCACAAACGGGCCCGCGCCGGCCCAACCGAGCCAGCTCAGCTCCCACTCCCTTGAAAGGGCGAGCGTGGCGACGGTGTAGGCGCCAAGGGGAAAGGTGAAGCCCCACCAGCCGATGCCATAAGGCAGCGGGCCTGATCGAAGGTAGTGCACGAGCAAGAGCGCAGCGGCGCCGAGCCACCACACCCCGAAGCCCCAAAGCGCCGTCGCTGCAAGCTTCGATGCCAGCGCGATGGCGGGCGCGGCCGGCCCAAAGACCGCGGTGCCAGCCGCCGCCATCTTCACGAGGGCGAGCGCCCCGACCCCGATGGGCCCGAGCCCTATCCAAAGCCACGGGGCGAGCCCGGCGTGCGGCACCGGGTGGAGCACGAGGCGGTGATGGAGCATGGTGGCGATGAGGAGGTACAGCACGAAGCCCATGCCGAAAAAGCCATAGGACGCGAACATCAGGGCCCGAGCCATCGCCGGTGAGGACTCCGGTACGAGCGACACGAGCACGAGCGGGACGACGATGTTCACCACCGGAGGGATGAACCAGCCACCGTTCACCGTCTCTGGGACGAGCCCGGAGCGGACAAATAACAGGTAGGCGAAGACGACGCTCAGGACAAACGCGAGTGGCACGCCCACCCACGCGAGGCCGACGACAAGGTCCCGGACCGTCGGGGCAGAGAACCACGTCGGCCCAATCGTGCCGGCCGCGACAGCGAGCACGAGGATGCCCCCGGGCAGCGTCCCGTAAAGCGCCCCAGCCACCGGATCACGCAGATCTGCGAGCGCGGCGTCGGTGTGCAGCACAAAGCGCCCGAGGTATCCGACAGCGAGCACGACAGCGAGCACGACCGCAATCACCACCATCGTCTGGCTGAAGGTCCGCGCGACAGAGGCCAGTGAGGCGGCCCCGCCAGGATCCATCGAGGCCGCGACCCCGACGATCGCCGTCCCCATCACCGCCCCGAACCAGCCCGGGTGGAAACCCCGAAGCCGCTCCAGGGGTAGCTGTGCCGTTGATCGCGCCTGTCCTGGCGCTCCCGGGTGCACGGCGGCGTTGCCGCTCGCGGGCACGCCCGGGGAGCTCGAGGCCGCTGCCTCCTCTTGAGCCGGGGCCGCCACGGCTAAGAGCGCTCCCTCGTCATGGTCCTGCTCGATGTCTCCCACGGCGAACCTCCTGGTAGTTCACGCAAAACGTCCCGACCATCGGCATCACTACCGTCATTACATCCACTGTCGTTGATCTGTTTAACATCAACCGATGTTGATCTATTAGTGCCCTTCGTCGGTCAGCGACAGGGACTTTCGGCCCTATTCCGACACAGCAGCGGTGGCGATAGTGATCTTGTAAACAGATCAACGGGTGTTGCAGTAGTTGAGCGGCAGCCCTCCTCCCCACGACTAAGGAGATCCTGTGAGCAGTGACAAGGCCATGGTGACGACACCGAGCGCCGACGCGCTGGGCACCGTGCAAGCCGGCTTGCCCGCCTCTGCGGCTCTTCCCCCCGACGTCCGGCCCGCGACCGCTGAGCTGCTCAAGGTGCTCGCCGACGGTACCCGGCGGCAGATCTTTCTCGTCATAATGCGCGGTGAGTTCTGTAACTGCGAGCTGTCCGAGATGCTGGGACTACCCCAGAACCTGGTCTCGCACCACCTCCGCAAGCTGCGCCAAGCGGGCTTTATCGAAGAGCACCGTGACCCCCACGATGGGCGTTGGGCTCACATCACAGTCAACCTTGAAGCCCTGAGCGCCGCCTGGGAAGGCCTGGAGGAAGCCCTGCACCCCTCGCGGACTGGTTGGCATGCCCCGGCTTGCCAGGTGCGTGCCAAGAAACTCGGACCGGCTGTCTCACCGCCATCGAGTGTGGGGAGCACCCCTAAGAGGGACGGCCCTACATGAGAGCGCCGAGTAAGCCCTACGCGACCGCACGGGCCGGGGGCATCCCAGTATCAGCGGGGCAAGCCGGGGCTGATCTCCCCCTAGACCCAAAGGGCACCCGCCAGCGGTGGCTGGGCTTGAAGATCGCCGTCGCGGTCGCCCTGTGGGTCGGCGCCTACGGCCAGTTGGGCAGGTTTGCCGGTTGGCTCACCTATGACGTTTTCGACCTCGGCCGTCACACCCACCTGGGCTCATCCGTCGATTTTTTCGTCACCGACGTGCCGAAGATCTTTCTCCTGCTCGCCGGGATCATCCCCGTAGTCAGCGTCATCCGAAGCTTCATCCCGCCCGAGAAGGTGAGAAAGGTCGTGGCGGGCAAAGGCGAGCTGGCGGGCACGGTCCTGGCCGCGTTGTTGGGCACGGTCACCCCGTTCTGTTCGTGCTCGGCCGTGCCCATGTTCATCGGCTTTCTCGAGTCCGGCCTGCCGCTAGGGGTGACCTTCGCCTTCTTGATCGCCTCCCCGGTAGTCAACGAGGTCGCTCTCGTGATGCTGGCCGGCCTGTTCGGCGTGAAGATCGCGCTCTTGTACGTGGGCCTGGGCCTTGTGGTGGCCATCGTGGGCGGCACGGTAATCGGCCGGCTGCATCTTGAGTCTCAGGTGGAGGACTACGTCTACAAGATCAAAATGGGAGAGGCGCTCACTACTCACCTCACCTTCGAACAGCGTCTGGCCGATGCGGTCAGCTATACCAAGGACATCCTCCGACGAGTCTTCCCCTGGGTGCTCGGGGGAATCGTATTCGGGGCTGCCATACACGGCTACGCACCTACTGCTTTTGTGGCCCACTACGCCGGACGGGGCAACCCGCTCGCCGTGCCCATGGTCGTGATTATCGCTATACCGCTCTACTCCAACGCCGCGGGGACCATCCCCATCGTGCAGGCACTGATACAAAAGGGCTTGCCCATGGGGACGACTTTGGCCTTCATGATGGCGATCACGGCCATCTCGACCCCCGAGATGGTCATCCTGCGCAAGGTCATAAAGCCCAAGTTGATCGCCGTCTTCATAACCGTGGTCACCCTCGCCATCATCATGATCGGCTACGTGTTCAACGCAGTGTTGTAGATCCCTAAGAGTTGTTCCTAGGAGAGAAGGAAGACCAGCATGAACGTGAAGATACTGGGAACCGGTTGCGCCAACTGCCGCCGCCTCGAGGGCCTCGTAAAAGAGGTCGCCTCCGAAGCAGGTCTCCAGCTCGACATCGAAAAGGTCACCGAGATCCCCGCCATCATGTCCTATGGCATCATGCACACGCCCGGGCTCGTGATCGACGGGGAGCTCAAGGCCAGCGGTCGGGTCCCGGCCAGGGCCGAGATCACAGAATGGTTGAGCCCGCGCTAGGCGTCATTGAGTTCGTAGCCGATCAGAGGCACTCGATGCTGGAGAGAACCGTCCGCCGCCCGAGAGGCGAACAATGAACTGGCGAGGGCATCGAACGAAGAACTCGGTTGCCGCGAATGACGTGCCATCGCCAGTGGCCGGAACGTCACCAGCCAGTCCTTGTTCAGGCCGAACTGGCCCGGGCGTGCTCGAGCTGTTCTGGGCATTACTCGTCATCGGAGCGAGCGGTTTCGGAATGGCGATGATCGAGACGATCCGCACGACAGTGGTGAAACGAGACTGGCTCTCTGAGGAGGGGGTCGACGAAGGCCTCGGTGTCGTCCAGCTCTACCCGGGGCCGATGCTCGTAGATCTGGTGGCCTTGGTCGGCTACCGGCTCGGCAGGATCCGAGGAGCGCTCGCGGCGGCGGTCGGCTTTCTCAGCCCGTCCCTGGTGTTGGTGCTCGGGCTGTCGTGGGCGTATTTCAGATATGGCAGCTCCCCCGCAACTCGGGACCTCGCGATTGGCCTTGACGGGCTCGTGGTCGGCGTGCTCGCGAGCGTGACGATGGACCTCGGTACCAAGCACGCTCGAAGTCGGCTCGGCGCGCTCTTGGCCCTCGGCGCCTTCGCTGTGGGTCTCGGCGGAGCGAACGTGCTTTGGGCGGTGCTCGGAGCTTTCATGGTTGGCGCGTTGATGCTCCGAGACAAGGCGAAGAACGAGCCGGCGCCGAACACCCTCGGGAAGCAGTCGCTGCGAGCACTGGCTTTGGCCTGCGTGCCCGGAATCGTGGTGGTGGGCGGTGTGGTGCTGGCCGCACTCGCTTCCGGTGCTCTGGCGGCGGTGAGCGCGGACATGGCCAAGGCCGGAAGCGTGGCGTTCGGCAACGGCGCCGCCATCTTGCCGGTCCTGCAACAAGATGTGCTCGCCCATCACTGGATGACCTCGAGACAGTTCGAGGTCGGAGTCGCCATTGGCCAGATCACGCCAGGGCCGGTGCTCACCACCGCCGCCTTTGTCGGCTTTGCTGTGGCGGGCTGGTGGGGAGGGCTGGTCGGTGGGATCGCGGTGTTCGCCCCGAGCATTGCGATGACGATGATTGTTGGAGAGGTTTACCCGTTCTTGCGCCGCCTCCGCTGGTTGCGCGGTGCGATCGCCGGGCTCTTGGCAAGCTTCACCGGGCTTATGGCAAACATGGTGCTGACCCTTGGCCGGCCGATACTTTCCGTGCCAGCAGCGCTCGGCTTGGCGGCCGCGGCGTTCGTGGCCGTTCGGGTCTACCGGATGCACACCTTGGTTGTCTTCGCCGCCGGCTTGGCCGTCTGGGGTGCCTATCTGGCGACCGGGGGACCTCGGTAGGTACTGACCATGAGGCGGCGCCCGTGAGCCGGGGATTCGAGCCATGCACACACGGTCATGTTGCCGCCTGCGGTGACCATGCCCTTGTCCCGGGCGTCTTGTGCCGTCTTCAGCTTGGCCTGAAACTGTCTCTTGGTCGAGCCGTACACCGTCTTGCGAAGTTGCTGGTCGTTTGGACCCTTCCCGAGTTCGACCGTTACAACCCAGCGGCCATCACTCTCCCTTTGGAAGATGCCATCCTCGTCTGACCCTCATCTGGCCCTCTACTCCCCTCGCCCTTGAGGCCGATCCTGGCCTGTCGACACCTCTACCCAGCCAGGATTTTTTCAGCCCAACACCTTGATTCGTAGGGCTTTTCTCACTTAGGCCTGGCTACGCTCAGCTCACGCGGCAACGGAGTTCAAGGGAGTCGGTCGATGCGCCTTGAGCTCGGAGCTGATGGTGCCACGGCATAACGTCCCCAACGCGAACTGCTCGCACTCCGCCGCAACAACTCCAAGCCAACTGGCGGTACCGCAGTCCGCTGGCGTCCGCAGCGTGGCGGTGGGTCGATAGGATCAACTATGCCGCCTTGGGGATGACACGGCTGAAATGGAGAAACCAAACATGCCTTCAGCAGTCATCAGGAGCGGCATCTGCGGCTTTACAACACGCGCCACGGCTCACTGCGAGGATGCGGTCCATGTAGCTTTGAAAATCGAGAGCAACTGCCCCAACTACCAAAACTTCGCGGAACAGTTGCACGAAGTCGACGCGTTCCAGGAGCTTTTCGTAGATAAGTTCGAAGGCACGGTATGGAAGGTCTGCGCTCAGCACAGCCCCCACATCAGTTGCCCAGTACCCGTGGGGCTCCTCAAGTTGATCGAAGTGGCTGCTGGACTGGCTCTGCCACAAACAGTTTCGATAGAAATCCGCTCTAGCGACACCGAGTGACCGTGGCAGAACAGAAGGATCATTAGAGCCTCGCCGCGAGGCTTCGGAGGCAGGATAAACAGTCGTCCCCGTCGCTCGCGACAGGTTGGCCCTTCCCAGGTCGCCGAGCATACGGGTCAGGCCGAAGATCATCAGGCGTGCTTTGTCCTCGACGTGTTGAGCAAGCTCGATCTGACGTCCGGGGCCTGAGCCACCAAAGAGTGGATGGCGGTCGTACCGTCCGCGGTCGTCTCGTCGACAACGAGTACTCGTGAGCGCTGTTTGCTCATCTCATTCGTCCCGATGACACCATCTTGGCGCCTTAGCGGTGCAAATAGTTGGTTTTAGCGACTGCCTGCTCTCAAGACCCTGAGTAACCGCCTGCTGCCAGGCCGATGACGCTGGCGTCGTAGTCGGCCCCCTCTGTGTCAACCTCTAGTGAGACGGTTCGCGTTGACGAATCAATGAGCTGAGAGGGCGGAGAAGGAGCTTCTCCGATGACATCGACAATCGACCACGCCGTGACGACGCGCCAGGATTCTGGTGCGATGACCGACTTGACTCCACCTGATTCCGAGGTCCGTGACCGCTCGTTTGGGCGACGCCGCTTCTCGGCCAAGTACAAGACGAGGATCCTCGCCGAGTACGAGGCTCTCGACCGGTCCGAGCGGGGTGCCCTGTTGCGCCGCGAGGGTCTCTACTCCTCGTTGATCGTCACCTGGCGCCACCAGCGCGAGAAGGGCGGGACAACGGCGCTTGCACGAGCGCCGGGTCGCCAGAGCGCCGATCCTCGAGATCGAGAGATCGCCCGGCTGAGGAAGGACAACGACCGCCTCGCTCGCGAGCTCGACAAGTCGAGACGGGTGATCGAGATCCAGGGAAAACTCTCCGCGCTGTTGGATCAGCTCGCCTCGGACAGCGCGACAGAGAACGGCGAACAGAGATGATCGACGACGCGGTCACCGAGCTCACCCCGATCGTCGGGCGGACACCAGCGCTGTCTGCGGTCGGTGTCGACCGGGCGACCTGGTACCGGCGTCACCGGACGATCCCGGCGCCGCCGAGACCGGATCGAGTCCCAAGGCCCCAGCCCCGTGCGCTCTCCTCGGTCGAGCGAAAAGAGGTGAAGGCTCTGCTTGACTCCGACGAGTTCGTCGACGAAGCGCCGAGAACGGTCTACGCGAAGCTCCTCGACCAGGGGACCTACCTGTGCTCGCCGTCCACGATGTACCGGATCCTTCGCGAACACGACGAGGTGCGAGAACGCCGCCGCCAGGCGACCCATCCCGCCCACAAGAAGCCCGAGCTCATCGCCACGAGGCCGAACGAGGTGTGGAGCTGGGACATCACCAAGCTGCATGGACCGGAGAAGTGGACCTACTTCTACTTGTACGTGATCTTGGACATCTGGAGCCGCTACGTCGTCGGCTGGATGCTCGCCCGGGCTGAGCGGGCCGAACTCGCCAGGATGCTCATCGCCGAGTCGATCGAACGACAGGGCGTGAGACGAGACCAGCTCACGCTGCACTCAGACCGCGGCTCGCCCATGATCGCGAAGCCCGTGGCCCATCTCTTGGCCGACCTCGGGGTCACCAAGTCGCGCAGCCGCCCGCACGTCTCGAACGAC
>Ga0302320_10013069_pt1 | contig 17382 bp, 16 predicted proteins | sample Bog_T0_3_FD_202130 | JGI IMG/M metagenome (GOLD analysis project Ga0302320, IMG submission 202130) | Peat permafrost microbial communities from Stordalen Mire near Abisko, Sweden - Bog_T0_3 | ecosystem: Environmental > Terrestrial > Soil > Wetlands > Peat | place: Sweden: Abisko, Stordalen Mire...
GCTTCAGCCTGACCAATATCTTTTTTGCAAGCAACGCTCCGACGGTGGGTATGTATGTGTTCGGTGGCGACACCAATGCCACCATCTACTACCTCCCAGGCACCTGGGGCTGGAGCAACCCTTTTGCCGGGCGCAAGACCGCGCTTTGGAACCCTTTGGCCCAAACCGGTGACGGCAGTTTCGGTGTGCGCAATAATCAATTTGGTTTCAACATCACCGGCACCGCGAATATTCCTATCGTGGTGGAAGCTTCTACAAATCTCGCCAGGCAGGTTTGGACTCCGTTGACGGCGTTAACACTCACCAACGGCTCGTTTTATTTCAGTGACTCACAGTGGAACATTTATCCGGGTCGGTTTTACCGCATCGGTTCACCCTGAATTTGGAATGAAAGCTGGGCAATTCGTCGTTCGCCGCATCCCCGGTTCAAAATTCCCGCATCCGGTCCGTTTCCTCCCCCAAACCCTCAAGTTTGCGCCTTCGTAACGTCCCCTAACGTCCAATCTAACGGCTGTGATAGTGGCTAATGCATTAGTAATCAAAAACCCTAACGGCCTAACGGTTCCAGCCCCCCAAAGAGTCCTTGCCCATTCCCGACCTCGCCCCGCATCCGGAAACCCGGCTCTTCCGAATTCGCTGGCGCCGCCCGTCATTTTCGCTGCCGCTTTTCCCCTTGACCGGCGGCACTTATTAGCGTAGCGTATTGCCATGAACATAGTGGAGAGATATGGCACGGTTAAGCGAGATGGCCGCCGACCGGTCCGGCATCCAGCCCTCGTCCGTTCAGCTTGGGCCTGTCCAACCCACAAACATCTTCCCGTTCTCCGCCTTCCGCGTATTCCGCGTATTCCGCGGTCGCCATTACTCATCCGGAAGTCCGTTTCGCTGCCAATAGAGAAGCATCCGGAAGCATCCGGAAGCATCCGGAAGCTAAATTTTTATTTCACTCCCACCACCCCAAGCCAACACCATTCGCCTCTAATCGTGCATAATCGTGTTATTTTCCCGAAACCACACTTCTACACCCGGCGAACCGGTCCCCTTTCGGGGAGCAGATCAAGCGGGATGAGCCTGTTGACACGTCGGGCACCAGCAGGTAGTGCGGCCGGCAATGGTGGCATGGCGGAGGGGGGCGCCATCTTTGGGACAATGGCCGCCACGTTTCCAACGGCGGTCGAAGAGCCACGCGCGGGGGAGATCGCCGTAGTCCATCCCGACGGTGCGCAAGGCGGTGCGGCTGACGGATTTAATGATGCGCAGGAGTTTTTTGGTTTCGGCGGGAAGGAGTTTGCCGCCGGGACGGCTGGGGTGGATGCCGCTTTGCCAGAGGACTTCGTCGGCCATCCAGTTGCCGATGCCGGGGAAACCCGCCTGCATCAAGAGCGCGGCCTTGATGGGGGAAGCGCGATGGCGGCGGAGGAAGGCTTCAATATGGGTCAGGGTGAATTTCGGGTCGAGCAGGGGAGGGGGCAGTTTGGTCCACCACGGCGGAGCGGATTTACCGAGGTGAAAGAGGATGCGTCCGAATTGGCGCGGGTCGTGGAAGACGAGGGCGTGTCGGGACGTTTGCAGAATCAAGTGGTCGTGGTTTCGGGAGTTATATGGGGGCTCGTGGGAACTCGCCCCTCCCGAGTTGGAGGGGATGGCCTCGAGTTTGCCGGTCATGCCGAGATGGATTCCGATCCACGCGCCTTTGGAAAAGCGAAAGAGCATCTGCTTGCCGTGGGCCTGGGAATCGAGGAGTTTCGCGCCGGTGAGGGTGACGCGGAGTTTGTCGGTATCGATGCCGCGCAGGATGCGTTTTTCAGGATGGAGGTGGACGGCGGTGATGCGCCGGTGGCGTCCAGCGTCCCATTGTTTTCGGAAATATTCGACTTCGGCCAGTTCGGGCATGGGCTGATTAACCACCAAGTGGGGTGCGAACGCAAAGGTAAAGAGGCCGGAACGATTCGGGCACACCGCCAAACCGGCGGATTGCCCTGGACATGCCGTAGTTACCACTTTTTTTATGGCTTCATCCAAACTGCCACAGCCGATCCCTCATCCCAAGCCTCGCGCGCCAAGGCCTGTTCGCCCATCCGCCCTATGCGTCCCATCGGTTCTGTCGAAGTGCATTCGCGTGCTTTAGTGCTTTGTTGACTGCCAGAAACGTGCTACCAAGTCAGAGAAAAATGCGTATTCTTATCGCCACCATCACCGCCGGCGCCGGACATCTCCAGGCGGCCGCGGCTTTGCACGAGGCCTGGCAGAAGCTGCATCCGGCCGACACCGTTGAAAAAATTGACCTGCTCACGTTTTTCTCGCCCTTGCACAAAAAGATTTACAGCGAGGGCTACGTCAAGCTGATCGCCCACGCGCCGGAGCTTTGGGGCATGATGTTCAACAAAATGGACAACCCCACGCTGGTCAAAAAGCTGGCGAAATGGAAGACGGCCATCGGCTCAAACAGCTCGCGGAAATTCGCGCGCTACGTCAAGCAATTCAAGCCCGACGCGGTGCTTTGCACGCATTACCTGCCGGTCGAACTGCTGGGCGGTTTGCGCAAAAAATGGCCCGGCACCCCGCCGTTGACGGTCAGCATTGTCACCGATTTCGAGGCGCACGCCCTCTGGATGGAGGCCAACGTCGATCTCTATTGCGTGGCGGCGGAGGAGACCAAAGCGCGGCTCATTGCCCGAGGGGCGGACCCCGGAAAAGTGGTGGCCACGGGCATTCCGATTGCGGCGAAGTTTTCGGCGAAGATCGACGCCGTGGCCGTTCGCAAACGCTACGGTTTGCGGGATGATTTGCCGGTGTTGCTCGTCCTCAGCGGCGGGTTCGGCATGGGGCCGGTGGCGGAAATCCTGAAGGCGCTGGACCAGATTGTAAGGCCGTTTCAGACGTTGGTGGTGGCGGGCCGGAACGAAGAACTCCGGCGCGAACTGGCCGCGCAGGACCGGCGGCATCCCACCCACGTGCTTGGTTTTGTCACCAACATGGAGGAGTTGATGGCGGTCTCGGAGTTGCTGATCACCAAGCCGGGCGGCTTGACCACGTCCGAGGCGCTGGCAATGGGCAAACCGCTGTTCATCCTCAATCCCATCCCCGGCCAGGAAGCGGCCAACAGCGATTTTTTGCTGGAACGCGGCGCGGCGGCGAAAGTGACGCGGGCGGAGGATTTGCCGTTTCGTCTGGATCAACTCCTCGCCTCAGGGAAGCTCTCGGAAATGGCCGCGGCAGCCAAGGCGCTAGGGCGCGCCGAAGCAGCCGATGCGGTATGCCGGGCTGTGACCGAGCATCTGGCGCCGCGCCGGGAGTAAGTAATCGTGGAAGAGGCGTCCCGCCTCTTCTTTCTTTAAGAACAGCGGCGGGACGCCGCTGCCACTTTGCAGTCTCCAGATAGCAGCGTATGTGCCATATTGGCCCTATAAGAATCGCAAAATATTTTCTCTATAGCGCCATAATGACTCTTTTCGTCAATTCCAAGTCAAATCGATAAGAATTCGCATATTATTGAATGTAAACATATTACAACATGAATACGCTTCACTTTCACCGGTGGCACAGAATAGGCTATACACTCACCTGTGTGGAAAAGTGGGCGATTTGAAGAGTGCATTAACAAGACAAGAAAGGAACCAATATTTATGACCTTAACAAGATGGCAGAGACCAATCGGGTATGACCTGGCACCGTTGCGACGGAGTTACGGTCTGCGGGATGATTTGAGCCAAGTGCTCCAGTCCTTCGGCAATGTGTTCTCGTTTCCGTGGGAGGCGGGCGCGGAGGTGCAACTGCATGGATTGTGGCCGGCCGTGGACGTTCAGGAGGGCAAAGACACCCTCACCGTGAACGCGGAACTTCCCGGGCTCAAGAAGGAGGACATTAACATCTCCCTGCACGAGGGCGTGCTGACGCTTTCGGGCGAGCGCAAGGGTTCGGCCGAGTCCCAGAACGGCGGAATGTCCCGTTCTGAACGCTGGTTCGGTCACTTTCAGCGAAGCCTGACGCTTCCCTGCAAGGTGGATACGAAGAACATCCCAGCGACTTACACCGACGGCATCCTCACCATTACGCTGACCAAGGCGGAAGAGGCCAAGCCGAAACAAATCAAAGTCCAGTTCAAGTGAACAAGCAAAAATGAAACGAGCCGCAGCGGGCCAGCCCCGTTCCGGCCAACCCAATGAAAGGAATATTTAATATGACTACAGCTACGAAACAGGTGGAAGAGGCGGCCGGGACGCAGACTGCGCCGCTGGAAGTCGAGCGTGATTACATCCGTCCGACCGTGAATATCTACGAAAATCAGGAAGGATACGTCCTGGAAGCCGAGTTGCCCGGCGTCAATAAAGACGGCGTCAGCGTGAGTTTGGAGGGGAACCTGCTGACCTTGGAAGGCCGGCGCAACCACACCGCGATGCCCGAGTCTGAATCGCTCTATCGCGAAACGCGCGATGCGGATTTCCGGCGGGTCTTTGAGGTGGATCCGACCATCGACGGCGAAAGGATTACCGCCCGCATGGAACAAGGCGTCCTTACCCTCACTCTGCCGAAAGCGGAGGCAGCGAAGCCGCGCCAGATCACCGTCGCCTGACGGAGCACTTTCGCCGCGCACCTGGCGCGCCATCCCGGCGCCCAGGTGCGCGACAAAGCTTTTCGGCGAAGTGGCTGCCGCATAAATGCGGCAGTAAAGAATGTAGTGGTGCAACGCCCGCGCTTCCAGGTTTTCGCGAAAGTGCTTGGTTGCAAGGGGCTTTATCCGTATAGTCCCGCGCATGGTTCATGTAGGAATCGGTTATGACGTTCATGCGCTGGTCGCCGACCGCAAATTGATTTTGGGCGGCGTGGCGATTCCTCATTCTAAAGGGCTCGATGGGCATTCCGACGCCGACGTTCTGATGCACGCCATTTGCGACGCAATTCTTGGCGCGCTCGGCGAGGGGGACATCGGCACTTTTTTTCCCAATACCGATTCCCGCTGGAAGAACGCCGCCAGCAAAGTGTTTTTGCAGGAAGCGGCCCGCCAGGTGCGCTTCCATCAGGGCGCGATCATCAATGTGGATGCCACCATCATCGCCCAGCAGCCCAAAGTCATGCCGCACGTTCAGGCGATGAAAATCAACTTGGCCGAAGCCCTCGGCATTAACTTCAAGAAGATCGGCATCAAAGCCACCACCAACGAACATCTCGGTTTCATCGGTCGCGAGGAAGGCATCGCGGCCATGGCGGTGGCGTCGGTGGATTTGCCCAATTGACCCATGCCAAAAGCGGAAATCAGTTGGAAACGCGAAAACGCCGACGGCGAATTGCTGCAATGTTACGCCCAGCACGTCGGCAAGCAGTGGATCTTCCACTCGCGCCGAAAGCGCTTCGACGAATGGCAGACCATCAAGAACCCGCCGGTGGAAGACTGGCTGGCGCTGCTGGATTCCGTCCGCCGCCGCATCAACCGCCGTTTGTTGCGCCCCGAAGAGGAGATCAAACTTGTCAAAATGATTTCAGAACTTTATCCCGGCACCGACACCCGCGCTGAAATTCCCGCGTCATCCGATGAAGAATAAAAAAGCAGCCTCCCGCGTCCCGCTTATTCTGGTCGCGCCGAGCACCGAATCCAAGGGCGCCGAGTTCGCCGACTGGTCGGTCAGTTTGTCGAACCGATATACCGACGCCATTATCGCCGCGGGCGGATTGCCGGTGATCATGTCCGCCACCACGGATCGGAAGGCGATTGCCGACATGGTGCAGCGCTGCGACGGCGTGCTCATGACCGGCGGCGACGACATCAATCCGAAACTCTACGTTGACGAACTGGCGCCGGAACTGGCCAAAACCACCGGCGGCCACGACTTGCCCCGCGACGCTTGGGAGACTATTCTGTTGGACGAAGTTTTCCGGCAACAACGGCCGTTGTTGGGGATTTGCCGGGGACACCAAATGTTGAACGTGGCGCTCGGCGGCACGTTGATCGTGGACATCCCAAGCGAAGTCCCAAATGCGCTCAATCACAGTCAGATGGCGCGGAAGACCGAAACGGTGCATACTGTCGCAGTTACCCCCGGCACATTGCTGGCAGGGATAACGCGCGCGAAATCCGTTGGGGTCAACAGCACCCACCATCAAGCCGTGGGCAAGCTGGCGGACCCGCTCCGGGCGGTCGCGCAGAGCGCGGACGGGGTCGTGGAAGCGCTGGAGTTGAAAGATCCCGGCCAGTTGCCGTTTCTTTTGACGGTGCAATTTCACCCGGAGCGTCTGCTTGACCAAGGCTCACATTATCTGCGAGTATTCAGCGCCTTCGTCCACGCCAGCGCGCGGCGAGTGGCTTAAGACTTATGAAATCAAAAGTCATGGTGGTGGATGATACCGAGGGCATCCGCGATCTCCTGAGCGCCGTGCTCGAACGCGAAGGCTACGAGGCGATCCTCAAGGCCAACGCCGCCGAATTGACCGCCGCCTTCCAACAGACCCAGCCGGACATCATCCTGCTCGATCTTGTTCTGCCGGACGGTGACGGCCTTGATCTCTTGCCGCAGATCAAAAAACAGTGGCCCGACACAGAGGTAATCGTTTTGACTGGCCATGCCACATTTGATGCCGCGGTCGAGGCGACCAAGCGCGGCGCCTATCATTTCCAAAACAAACCGTTCGACACGAAGACACTATTGCTCTCGGTCCAGCGCGCCCTGGAACACAAACGGCTGAACGAAGAAGCCGTTTCGCTGCGCACCGCCCTGGTCACGATGAGCGGCGGCACCGCGCCCATTTTCCAAAGTCCGTCCATGAAGATGGTCGTGCGCAATCTGGAAAAAGTCGCGCCGAGCGATGTCGCCATTCTGATCACGGGGGAAAGCGGCACCGGCAAGGAAGTCATCGCCGACCTGATTCACAGCTTGAGCCTGCGCCGCAAGGGTCCGCTGATCAAAATCAATTGCGCCGCCCTTCCGCGCGAATTGATCGAGAGCGAATTGTTCGGATCGGTCAAAGGCGCTTTCACCGGCGCGAATGTGGACCGCGAAGGCCTCTTCAAACAAGCCGAAGGCGGAACGCTTCTGCTCGACGAAATCTCCGAAATGCCGATTGACACGCAAAGCAAGCTGCTGCGCGTCTTGCAGGAAAAGGAAGTCCGCCCCGTCGGCGGACGCATCAGTTACAAGAGCGATTGCCGCGTCATCGCCGCCACCAACCGGGAAACGTCCGAAGCGATCAAGATGGGAAAACTGCGCGAGGACTTGTATTACCGGATTTGCGCGATCTCCGTTCACCTGCCGCCGTTGCGCGAGCGGCGCGAGGACATTATTCCTCTGGCCACGGCTTTCCTCAAGCGCTACGGCTCCCAGGCCGGCCGCGAGATGGTCGGGTTCACGCCGGCGGCGGGTGACGCCTTGCGCGCCTTCGACTGGCCCGGCAACGTCCGTCAACTGCAAAATGAAATCCAGCGCGCCGTTCTCATGTGCGAAGGCAGTTCGGTGGATGTCCGGGACCTCTCCATCACCACGGTGATGAACCAGAAGGACAATCCCGATCTCACCTTGATGGAAGCAATGGAGCGCAACGCCATCATCCAGATGCTCAAGGAAACCGGCGGCAACAAATTGGAAACGGCCAAGCGCCTCGGCATCGGCCGGCAGACGCTTTACAACAAGATCAAAATCTACGGCATCGAGCCGTAGGCAAAAGGGACTATTGCGAGTGCGCGAGCAGGCCCAAGGAGGCTCTTGTTTCCGCGGGTTTTCTGAAGATTTGAAGCTGCGCGCCGAATTCCTGGAATGAGAAGATGAGAACAGTCTGGTTCATTTTTTTTATCTTCGCGCAATGCGTTGGCGCCTGGTCCGCGACCAACGCCGTCGATTCGGCCGCGCTCGCCTACAACCTGAAAAGCACGGTCCAGGCCTACGACAGTGTGGGACACAATGACACGCGCTGGAACACGGACGTTCGCGAATGTCTGCGCCTTTATGCACGCTATATCTCCTGCACCAACGCGGGTGTGGTGGACTCCGCCGTGCGGGAACTGAAGGATTCGCTGCCCAAAGCCGTCGCCACGGGCTGTGACGATCCGTTGTTCCAGTTTCTCCGGCTCCAGTTCTTCTGGCGCGACGGGATGGCGGTTTCGGAGATTGGTCCGAAAGCGGCCGAATGCGCCAATGCTTTGGAGAAAAGCGGCTATCCCGAAATCCGCAAATTCTACTCCGCGCTCTACGCCCGTGACTCGTTGCTGTACTCCGGCGACCCGCAGAATCAGAGTTCCAACTGGGCCGCAGTGGCGACGCAACATCTGTCGAAGTCGCTGGTGGATCGCACCGTGCCGTCCTGGCTGGCTGATCGGTGGGTGGATGGGTTGCTCAATGGTTATGCTCCGACGGATCAAAATGTGTGGGGAACCTACCGAAAGTTGGAGCCCGTGCTTGATCGTTACTGGAGCAACGCCAGTTTCGCCATGGTGGCGAAGGGACGGGGCTACCTGTCGCAAGCGTGGGGGCTGCGAGGGCAGGGCGGGAGCGGCACAGTCACTCCCGAGAACTGGCGCGCGATGTTGGGGTATGCGGGGCTGGCCGCACAGTCTTTTGACGCCGCCTGGAAGGCAAATCCTCGCGATGTTCGAACTTGCGGAGGCATGATGCATGTGAATTTGCTGCTGGGACGCGGGTTGCAAGATTTGGACGTGTGGTTCGACCGCGGCATGAAGCTGGATCCGGCCGACTACGATCTCTGTTCCATCAAGCTGGAATACCTAAAGCCGCGCTGGTATGGCAGCCCGAAGGAGATGGTCGATTTTGGGCGCCGCTGCACCTTGAACACCAACTGGGGCGGCGCGGTGCGATTGATGGTGGCCTTCGCCCATGACGCCATTGCCAGCGACCTGCCCGACGAATTAGGCCGGCAGAAGTACTGGCTGAAGCCGGAGGTGTGGGACGACGTTCATTTTGCCTTCGAACAGTTTTTCAAACTCTACCCCAAGGCGACGGAATACCGGCACAACTACGCCCGCTACGCGATTTGGTGTCAGAAGTATCCCGAGTTCCTCGAGCAGGTGAATTTGTTTCCCACGACCAACTTCGCCTACTTCGGCGGCGAAGAGCAATTCCGCGCCCTGGTCGATTTCGCGAAATCGAAAGTCAATCAGCGGTGAAATTGACGCTTAGTTCCGCGGCTAAGAACAAAGGTAAATAGGTTCGACAACAAGTCCACTCACCTAGCGGTTGACGGATAGTCGAAAACCTGCACACGATTGTTTTCGGCGTCGGTCACAAAAACTCTTGATCCTGCGGGGTTAACTGCCACGCGCGCGGCAAAGTCAAACTGCCCTTTGCCGGCGCCTTTGCTTCCCCATTGTGTCAGGAGTTCTCCGGCGCTCGAGAACATTTTGATGCAATCAAAGGCCACCACATAGACGTGACCTTGCGCGTCCACAGCGACGTCGTGGTTGCTGCAGGGCCATTCCGCAAGGGCGGCCCCGTCGGCGTTAAATTTCTGAATGCGTCCATTGCCTCCGTCTCCCACGTAGATATTGCCGCTCGCATCCACCGCTACACCCTGCGGCTCTTGTAGTTGGCCCAGGCTGCGACCCAAGGTGCCAATCTCTTTGAGAAAGACGCCACTGCCGGTGAATTTTTGGATGCGGTTGTTGCGGCTGTCCGCCACGTAAACGTTCCCGGCCTTGTCCACCGCTACGTTATAGGGCGAAGAGAACTTCCCCGGCTCAGACCCCAATTCACCCCACTGGGTGACGAAAGTCCCATCCGGCAAAAATTTTTGAATGCGCTGATTATGCACGTCTGCGACATACAGATTATTGCTGCTGTCGGTGGCCAGCCCCTGCGGATAATTGAACGATCCTGGATCGTTCCCGGCTCCACCCCATTGGGCAAGGGCATCGCCTCGGCTCGTAAACTTCCTAATCCGGTTGTTTCGCGTATCGGAAACGTACACATTGCCCGTCGCATCCACTGCCACACCCCCGGGATAAATAACGTCATTAATCGAGAGTGCGTAAGCGGGCGGAGGATTGGGGAGTCCGAGCAGGTATTGCTGGCTTGGTCCGGTCAATCCGGTTTCTTCCGGAAACTCGGTCAGGATGCGTTGGAATTGAGCGTTAGCCTCTGCCAACTTTCCGAGTTGGCGGTAACTTTCGCCTAATCGGAACACCGCCACGGCGGCCTGATGCCGGTTTTTCTCGTAGGCGGAGATGGTGGCCTCATAATCCTGGATCGTGTTGGTCATTTTTGCGCCCGGCATCACGGCAGAGATGTTGGGTTGAGGTTTGGCCGCATCCGGTCTTTCGGACTGCGCGTCTGTCAATGTTGCCAAGGATGCTGTTACAGCAAACACCCACGCAATAATGGGACGGTGTGGACGCTGCTTGAAATTGGCGATCAGCAAAATACGACGGCGAATCTGAGCCTTGTCTTCCAACATACCCACCAATCCCGGGACCCTCGCCGGGACGGCGCAAGACTCCAGGAGTTTGAGAATGGTTTCGCCATATCCCCTGCGTTCGCCTTCGCCTTCGCAGGCCAGCACCATTTCATCGCAGGCGAATTCCCGGTCCGCCGCCATCCGCCTAAACCCAAACCAAAGCAACGGGTTGAACCAGTGCAGGGTTTCGCAAAAACTCATCAACCACAAGACGCCCATATCGCGTCTTTTGACATGGGCTAATTCATGCAAGAAGATGTGGCTCAATTCCGCCGCGCTAAATTGGCGGATCATTCCCGCAGGCAATAAAAGCCAAACCCGGAAAAATCCATGGAGCGCCGGGCCTTTGATGACGTTTGTCTCCGACAATCGGATTCTGGCGGTAACGCCCATGCGGGACTTGCAGTTCGCAAAGAGAGCCAGCGTTTCCGGTTCCGTTATTTCCCGGATTGTTCCAAGTCTGTGCCGGAACCTCAGGTTGCGTCCGAAGATGCGAACAGTGAAAAAGAGCAATCCTGCACTCCAGAACAGGGCGCCAACTGTCAGCAGGCTCGCCGGGCGAAGCCCCCTTTTTTCGATCACCGGGGCGTTCAAGGTTGGCTTCGGTGAAGGGTGAATGTCGGACATTTCGGCGCTAGTGTCGATATTGGGAATGTTGGCGCCGCCCGTGATTGGCCGGGCCGCGGCCGATTGCGCGAAAAGTCGCGGTGTGAAGTTTTTCGCGACCGGTTCGCCGGTTGCGGCATCAACCCGCATATAGTTAAATAAACTGGCCGGACTTGGAAGAGAACATGGCAATGCCAGCCTTGCCAGAACCAGGAACCAGAGGGCGTGACGCCAACGGGCACTTAAGTGTTTGTGGAAAATCCACTGCACTGCCAGGATTACCGCGGTGATCACGGATGCCTGCCACGACGCGCGCAGCAGCCAGTTGAAAAAGGTGGAGAAAAACAAGTTCATTTTTCCTTTCTCGTCAACAGACGTTTTAGCTCTTTGATTTCTTCGTTCGTAAGTTTTGATTCTTTCACCAGGTACAGGAGCATCAGGGCCGGCTCGCCGCCGAAGAGTCGGTCGAGGAAGGAACGGCTTTCTTGCCGGAGGCAGGCTTCCATGCTTACCAGCGGCTCGTACAAGTAGCGCCTCCCCGACAGTGCCGCCCGCAGGGCGCCCTTCTTGACAAGCCGGTCCAGCAGCGTGCGAATCGTGCGCGGATGCCAGCCGGTCCGCTGGGAAAGGGCTCCAATGATGTCCGATGCGGTGATGGGAAACTGCTCCCAAATGAGACTCATGATCTGCCATTCTGAATCCGAAATGCGAACCGGTTTCTGTGTTGTGCTACTCATGTAGCACAATACTGCTACAGGTGTATCACTTTGGTCAAGCGGTTATTTCCTGTTTTTTGGCAGATTCCGTCCAGCCTTCAATTCGAACGAGGGTCCGGTTGCACTTTGGGTCATCGATAGGCCGACGTTCCGCCAGCGTGGAACGTTTCAGCGAGTCAATGAATGCAACCGCTCCGACTCTTCTGTGGTATTTGAATCGAATGGTCACAGTGAAGTCAGATTCCCGGATTTCAGATGGATAATCGCTGTATTACTGAACAGGCCGTGTTTTGTCCACAATCGTAATTGGCGTTTCCAGCGTCAACGTTTCCGGGGGGAAACATTCGTTGTCGTCGCACGCCTGATAGCGCAAGGCCACGCTGAGGTTGATGGTTTGGCGGGGCGCATCGGCGGAGACCTTGACCATGCGGTGAAAGGCCACGGCGTTGGTGTAGATCAGCGGGCCGTCCTTGGATTGGACGGCGGCCGGCGAATTGGTCCACTCTCCGGTGGGTTTCAGGCCGTTGGGTAATGTGAGGTTGACGGTGGTGGGGATGTTGGGGGAGTTAGTGTCGTTGCCCGCGTAAATGTGGAAATTCCGGCTCATCCGGACTTGCACGACGACATCGAAACTGTCACCGGGCGCGGCCTCGTTCTGGCTCGCCTTGATAGTGGCCCGGACGGGTTTGAGTTCGGATTGGAATGGAAAGCCCTGGCCGTGGCCGGCAAAGGCAGAAAAGACGAGGCAGGCGAGAATTTTGGAGGCTTGGTGTCGGATTTGGTGTCGCATCGCAAGAGATTAGTTTACGGCGGGTCCTCGCTTCAAGCCAAAGAGGCCGCCAGCCTGTTCTGGCCGACAGGTTGCCGACCGGGGCGAACAAGTTGCCCGTGCTACCCGAGGCAGGGACGCCCAAGCCGCCCTGGAATCGGGCGACGGTTATTATTTCAAAGTCACATCCCAAACCCGCGAGAAGCTGGATTTGCCCTCCGGGCCTTCCACCGAGAGGACGACCGTCTTAGCCCCCTCCGCTTTGTAGGTGTGAATCGGGTTTTGCTCGGTGGAGGTTTCGCCATCGCCAAAATTCCAGCTCCACGAGGTGATCTTGCCGATGGATTCGTCCTTGAACGCCACCAGCCGGCGGTCCATGTCAACAATTTGCAATGTCCATTTGCAGTCAATTGGTTTTAGGAATTGCGGTTCCAGCGGCATCAGTTTGAAGGGGCAGAGGAAATCGGCGTTGCCAAAAAAAGTGTGGTGGCGTGACAGGTTCCAAAAACCGTTGTTGCCGCGCGAATTCGGGTCAATGTAATCAATCACCGCCCAGGCCAAGCCGATGGTCTTGTTTTCCTTCAGCTCGGATTCAACGGCGCGTTTGGGTCCTTCCATGCCCAGATAGTCGAAGGGCGTGATCCAGAATTCCAGGACGAGATGGCCGGATTGGCCGGGCCGGAAATTGTAGGTGCAGGCGTGATTGGCGTAGGGCAGGTCCTTGGCCCATTGTTGCGGGCCCCAGAACATGCACCAGTCCTTGTTCTCGGCCGGGGTGAAGATATGATAGTTTTGCGCATGCACATTTTGCAGTTGCAGGTACGTGTCCCACCGGCTGCCAATGATGGCGCGATTGGTCTCAAATTCCTGCTCGAACGGTCCGCCGGAGAGGTCGCCATCCACCACGATTTCGAAAATGTCGTTGTGCAAATCGGGCTTGGAGAAATCCCAGATGTCCTTGTCGGCTTCGTAAAGAAAATAGAGGCGGTTCAATCCCTTGACCCAGCCGACGCGGACGCGGACGTTGAGGTGTTTCGGGTCGTTGGTGCGGTTGTGCATGTCGTCGATCAACTGGTCGGAGCCGATGACGTAGGATTCCGGCACAATGTCCCAGTCATTGGTCTTGCCGTCGATGGTCGGAATCATGTTCGGGGGGAACTGGAAAACTTTAAACGTTTCGTTCGTCCGGTCCAAGGCGTGGGCGGAGTGGGAGAGCACCAGCGCCGCCGTGAGGAGCAGAATTCTTCTTAATGTATTCATGGCAAGTTGGGTTCTATCAACGGGCAGACCCGATTTGGCAAGCCGTGGCAAGGTTGCAGGTTGTTGACGTGCTAATCGAGGCGGAAATGGGATGAGAATATGGTTGGACCGGCCTGCTAGTCAACCACTCCCTGAATCGACTTGGAAAACCGTGCCAACTCGCGAGAAGTCGATGATTCTGACCAAAACTGGTCATCGCCAGTTTTGAGGAGTGGTGCGTTGTTGACTTCCGCGATCGCCAGCGCAAACATAGCGGGTAGTACCCAGAACTTGAGATCATTGTTGACTAAACTTCTAACAAAGGAAGTGCGAATGAATTTTAGAAAATCCACGACTGCCACTTTTTTGTCGTTCCTCATTTTGGTTTCCGCTTCCACTGCTCTTGGCCAGATGGGGAGACAATGGCCGTCGGAGAAGAAGATCGTGCCAGACCCTGTTACCGGATTGCCGCTGGAGTTTCTGACCAGCACCGACGGCACCTATCAGCAGTCGAAGATTTACCAGACTCATCGGCAATGGACGGCGGATGGCAAGTGGCTGATCTTTCGCGGAGTGCGCGAAACGGGTTCGCAGGCGTTGGCCGTGAATGAAGAGACCGGACAAATCGTGCAGGTGACCGAGACCGGTTTCGTTGGGATGCTGTGCGCGGGGAATAAAACGATGAAGCTCTATGTCATGGCGGGCGGTGGTGGCTTCGGCGGCGGCAGAAGAGGGCGGGGCGCAACCAATGATGCTGCGCCGGCCCCGGCCGCAGGCGATGCCACCGGCGCGCCGCCGGATGCGCGCGGGCCGCGTGGCGGCAGAGGGCCGGGCGGGCCGCGTCAAATTCTGGAGATTGACATGGAAAAGCTCTTTGCCGACGTGGCGGGCGGGAGCGTGAAACCGGTTTCCAATTATCAGCGCGTCTGCGGAACCATTCCCACCGGGCTCAATGCCGACGGCAACATGGGTTTGGACGCGAATGATGACTTCATGTACTTCCGCGTGAACGGACCGGAAACGGCGCAGTTGTCGGAAGGGCAAACGCTTTTGAAAGGATACGGCCCAAGGAACATGGGCGCGGGGCCGAGCGGATTGCGCAGCATGAATCTCAAGACGGGAGAGGTCAAAATGATCTGCAACGTAGGTTTTCAGATCGGCCACGTGCAGAGTAATCCGTGGGCGCCGGGAGAGATTGTTTTCTGCTGGGAAACCGGCGGCAAGGCGCCGCAGCGCACCTGGTTTGTCAATGGCGACGGCAGCGGGCTGCGACCACTCTATCCGGAGGCACCCTACGAATGGATCACCCACGAGGCCTTTATCAGCAAGGATGAAGTGGCCATTGCCATCCTTGGGCACCGCAGCAATGCAAATGTCACCACTAATTCTGATTGGGGCATCGCCGGAACGATGGAACATCCGACCGGCGTTGGCATTGTCAATCTGCGCACGCGGGAAATGCGGATTGCCGGGCAGGTGCCGGCGTGGTCCAAGGGGCGTTCGGACTGGCATGTTGCCGGTTCGGCGGATGGCCGGTGGGCGGCCTGCGACGATTTCCAGTATGAAGTGTGGGTCTTCGACCGCCACAGCGGCGAAGCCACGCTCCTGGCGGGACCGCAAAAGACGGGGGCCGACCACATTCACCCGACGTTCAACGCGGAGGGCACCAAGATCGAAATTCAGTCGGCACTGATTTCCAAGGATAACCGGTCATTGAACATCTGTGTTGTGCCGCTGCCAAAGTCGTTGTTAAATCGCACTTATACGCAGGCGCTTACGCCGTAGGTTAAGAGGAGGAACACCTCAGCATTATTGACAGAATGAACATGAAGAAGACTGTTTCCGGACTGACGGGATTTATGCTCGGCCTTTTGGCGTTGGGCGGATGTTCCACGCCCGCGCCATCCCAGATAAGCGTCCAACCCAAGGCTTTCGCGGACTGGCCCGCCGGGCTTTCGCCCGCCGAGGTGGGGAAGAAGCTCGCGACCAACATGGTGCCCCGGTGGGCCATCACCCGGCCCGGCGTCCACTACGCGGAGGACTCCACCTGGATGACGGCCCTGAAGTTCGCCGCGCTGACCAAGGACGACCAGCTCAAGACGGCGCTGGTCAAGAAGTTTGATCCGATCCTTGCACCGGGCGGGCAGAGTGTTATTGACCTGACCCGCCACGTGGACCACAACATTTTCGGGATCGTTCCGCTGGAACTCTACATTCAAACCAAGGAGACGAAGTACCTCGATATTGGCAAGATGCTTGCCGACCGCCAGTGGGAAAAGCCCGATACCAACGGCCTGACGGACCAGACGCGGTTCTGGATTGATGACATGTACATGATCACGATCCTCCAGGTGGAGGCGTACCGCGCCACCGGGGATAAGGTCTATCTGGATCGTGCCGCAGTGGAAATGGTGGCCTACCTGGACAAACTGCAGCAGCCGAACGGGTTGTTTTTTCATGGCGCCAAGTTTCCATTTTTCTGGGGCCGCGGCGATGGCTGGGTGGCGGCCGGAATGCCGGAACTGCTGAGTGAATTGCCGGCCAATCATCCCAAGCGGGCCCGGATCATGGAAGGTTATCAAAAGATGATGGCGGCCCTGCTCAAATATCAGGATGTGGACGGAATGTGGCACCAGCTTATTGACCACCCGGAGTCCTACAAGGAAACCTCCTGCACGGCGATGTTCACGTATGCCTTCATCACTGGTGTCAAGAAGGGCTGGTTGACCGATCCCGCTTACGCTGACGCCGCGCGCAAGGGTTGGCTCGCTTTGCAGAAACATATTGATGCCGACGGTAATGTGGATGACGTGTGCGTCGGCACGGGCCAGACCAACAGTTTGCAATTCTACCTGAACCGGCCGACGCAAAAGGGCAATCCGCACGGGCAGGCGCCGGTGCTGTGGTGCGCGGTGGCGTTGCTGCGATAATGTAACCTCAAGCGCACGCGGGCGGTCTATGCCCTGTGATGTGCCGAGTTTTCGGCCAATTGAAAACACCCATGAAATTAACTCTGTTAAGTTGCGGGCGGTTGCTGCTCGCGCCTCTCGTCTTTTCCGCGCTTGCCTGCGCGCCAATGTCGCACCCGGTCGAGAGCCTGCCCGCGGTCGTCAAACCCGCGGTGACCGCCCCGGTGACGGTCACGGACAGCGGCGGTTCGTGGACCCTGGCCAACGGGATTGTGACGGCGACAGTCAACAAAAATAATGGCCGGTTGACGGCGCTGGTTTACAAAGGGATAAACACCATGGGTGGCGGCGGCTACTGGGAACAAACGCCCTCGGGCAAAGTGACTCAAACTGTGACCATCGACCCCGCGAAAAACGGGGGCGCGCGCGCGGAAGTGGACATCAAGGGAGTCAACGGGCGAATGGATATTGAAGTTCGCTATGCCCTGGAACGCGGTCTCAGCGGCATCTACGCCTACGCCGTTTTCTCCCATGCCAGCAACTATCCGGCGGCGGGTGAGGGAGAGAGCCGTTACATCACCAAGCTTAACCATGACTTCAATTGGATCTCGGTGGATTCCGACCGCAACATGCTCGAATGTACGCCGCAGGATTGGGGCACGGGCGTCGTCATCCACGCCAAGGAGCAGCGCATCCTCAGCACCGGCTACTATAAGAATTCTGTCGAGCATAAATACAGTTACAACGCCGT
>Ga0302320_10013071_pt1 | contig 17379 bp, 18 predicted proteins | sample Bog_T0_3_FD_202130 | JGI IMG/M metagenome (GOLD analysis project Ga0302320, IMG submission 202130) | Peat permafrost microbial communities from Stordalen Mire near Abisko, Sweden - Bog_T0_3 | ecosystem: Environmental > Terrestrial > Soil > Wetlands > Peat | place: Sweden: Abisko, Stordalen Mire...
ACGAGCGTGCCACTCAGATGGTACGCTCGTTTTGTGTCTGCGGCTTGCCTGGTGCTCACTCCCGGCCGTTGGGGCAAATATTGTGAGATTTTGGGACAATTATTGTGAGCCGCTTTAGTTACAAAGCTGCGTGCGCAAGCGAGTGGCTCGATACGACAACTTCTGCAGCCTAGTACTAACATGCTTCTCATTCGCTTGCACTGAACCAGGCGCGGGGGCGCGCGCGGCGTTCCGTATTGGCAAGCCCCTCGGACATGCCATTATTAGACCATGCGCGATTGGACGGCGATTGCGGCGGGGCTCAAAATCGAGCTCGGCGAGGGTGCGAAACGGACGCTCGAAGGGCTCGACAAGAGCATGCTCGGGCTGCGCGGGCTGATCGACTGGCAGGAAGAACCGGTGCTGCAGTGCAGCGCGCTGCCGGTCGAGGACGAAACCGAATGACGATGGCCGGGATGACCCTGATCGACGCGGCGCGGGCGCTGCGCGATGGCCAAGTCTCGTCGGCCGAGCTGACCGAGGAGTGCCTGAGCCGGATCGAGCGCCTCAACCCGAGCCTGAACGCGTTTCTCACGGTGACCGCCGACACGGCGCGGGCGCAGGCGCGGCAGGCCGACGAGGAGCGGCGTGCGGGCATGGACCGGGGGCCGCTGCACGGCATTCCGATCGCCCACAAGGACCTGTTCTGCACGGCCGGCGTGCGCACGACGTCGGGCTCGAAGCTGTTCGAGAACCACGTCCCGCACTTCGACGCCGCGGTGGTGGAACGGCTGCGGGAGGCGGGCGCGGTAATGCTTGGCAAGACCAGCATGCACGAGCACGCCTACGGCATCACGTGCGACAACCCGCACTTCGGCGCGGTGCACAACCCGTGGGACCTGGCGCGGATTCCGGGCGGATCGAGCGGCGGTTCGGCGGCAGCGGTAGCGGCGGGCCTGTGCCTGATGGCGACGGGCAGCGACACCGGCGGGTCGATCCGCGTGCCGGCCGCGTACTGCGGCGTGACGGGCCTCAAACCGACCTACGGAGTGGTGAGCAAACACGGCGTGATGCCACTCGCGTTCAGCCTCGACCACGCCGGACCGATTGCGCGCACGGTGCGCGACGTGGCGGTGTCGCTGGCGGCGATGGCGGGCTTTGACCGGCGCGATCCGAGCAGCGCGAGAGGCCGGGCCCACGGGCTGCTGCAGGATCTGCTGCCGCCGCCGGAGGTGGCTTCGCTCCAGGGCGTGAAGATCGGGATGGCGGAGAACTTCTACTTCGAGCGCCTCGATCCGGATGTGGACAATGCCGTGCACTTCATGGCCTACCGGGCGCAGGACCTGGGCGCGGAGCTGGTGGGGCTGCGGTTGCCGGACGGTGCGCAGTTGAACGCCGTGTCTCAGGTGACGCTGCTGGTGGAGGCCGCGGCGGTGCACGAACCGTACATCCGCAAGCGGCGCAAGCTATACGGCGAGGACGTCCGGACACTGGTGGACATGGGCCGCGTGATTCCGGGCGTGGATTACGTGCAGGCGCAGCGGCTGCGGCGCCGCGCGCAGGTGGTCTACCGGGCGACCCTGAAGCAGGTGGACTGCCTGCTGGTGCCGACGACGCCGGTGGTAGCGCCGCTGATCGGCCAGACGGAGGTGGAGATCGGCGGGCGGATGGAGGATATACGGATGGCCTCGACGCGCCTGGTGCGAGGCTTCAATGCGCTGGGCCTGCCGGCTCTCAGCATGCCGGCGGGATTCACGCGCGGCGGCCTGCCGATCGGAATGCAACTGGTCGGGCGGCCCTTCGGAGAGAAGGAACTGCTGCGCATAGCCGCGGCGCTGGAGGATGCCACCGGTCACGTCGCGCGACGGCCGGAGATGGCCGGCTGAGCGGCGTTGCTCAAGCTACGGATTGCTCGCGGCGCGACACCCCGGGAGCGCGGTTCCACGTCGAAGGTGGATGTCACGGCGGGCTCTTCAACGCGAGTGCCGGGGTGCCGCGAAGCAAATCTGAAGGATCAAAGCCAATTGTCGACTTTTCTTTTTATAATGATAGACATAAACTGGCTATCTTTCGTCAGTTTTCGCTGAATATTTGCTGTTTTCAAAGAGCGCGGCCGGCACGCCGCGCAGGCGACGGGCCACCTTGAGCATAGGCCCGGGTGTCAAGCTGATTTCGAGTGGTAGAGTGATAGGTCCGCGCAGACCGGCTCGCCGGCTACGCGGCCCAATGGAATGGCATGGCAGGGTGGCCAGCGCCTAACGGGAAGTCTGGAACGTCGGAATCGCAGCTCAGCGGCGGAATTGACGGTGTGCGCCGCCACCCAACCCGCCTATATCAATGATCACGGCGATCAGCAGCCACAACAGATTGACTCCCGACGTCGGCATGCCGCTGTTGATTTCCCAGGCGTAGACGATCGTGGTGAGCGGCAGGCAAATGAAGCCGAGTACCGGCAACAGCAGACCGCCGTGGAAGGCGCGTTGCAAGTAGGTCGAGAAGAACCACATCAACGCCAGCGCGACGCGCGGAAACAAGACAACGACGAACACGAGCAAGCAAGGCATAGTCAGTCTCCAGCCGGGCGGAACGAGTTCTCGCAGTGCCATGGTAGCAGATCGTCGCCGGGCAATTCCCCGGCCGTCCGGCGAGAGCGCGGCACTGAAGCCTGCAGTGCGCTTAGACTGGGACGAGTAGAAATGAACAAGCGTCTGCGACAGTTGCTGCGTCAAGCCACGTACAATCTGCGGGGCGGGTTCCTGGTGCGTCCGCTGATCATTGCACTGGCGCTGGGTTGTGCCGGCGCGATGCTGGCATGGGTGGAAGAGACCTTCCCAACGTTCAGCGACGTCGTGCCGCGGGCGATCTTCCCTTCGCACGCCGATCCGCAGGTGGCGCAATTCATTCTGGGCGGGATCGCAGCTTCGATCATGACGGTGGTTTCCATCGTTTTCGCGATCCTGCTGATGACGCTGACGCTGGCCTCGATGCAGTTCTCGCCGCGCATCATCGTCAGTTTTGCGAAGGACCGCGTGACCCAATGGACGCTGGGCATCTTCCTGGGCACCTTCTGCTATTGCATGGCCGCGCTGCCGGCGGCGCACCAACTGCCGCAGCCCTTCGCGCCGGTGGCCACCGTGATGGGCGCGATGCTGCTGGCGCTGGCCTGCGTGGCCTGGCTGCTGTTCTTCATACACCACATTTCGCAGGCCATCAGCGTCAGCCATATCGTCGACCGAATTGCCTCGGAAACAGAGGTCCTGATCGATGAGATGATGCCCGGGCCGCACCAGCCGAATGCCACGCCTGATCCGCAATTGCTGGAGCCGACGACATGGGAGACAGCGATCGCGAGTCCTAATTCAGGCTATATCCGGTTCATCGACACGGGGCGGCTGGTGGCGCTGGCGAAGTCGTATCGCGTGAAGGCGCGCGTGATGCGCCGCGTCGGGCATTTCGTGCCGGCCGGGACGACGCTGATGATGGTGTACAAGGGAGGCCGGCTCTCTCCCGACCAGAGCGAGGAACTGCTGGATACCGTCGACCTCGGCCCATCCAGAACTTTGGAGCAGGACGTCGAGTTCGGAGTTTTGCAGATCGTCGATATCGCTCTCAAGGCGATTTCGCCGGCGGTGAACGATCCGACGACGGGCGTCAGTTGCGTAGACCAATTGAGCCGGATCCTGATCCGTTTCGCAGCACGGGAGACTCCGGCTCCTTTGCTGTACGATCCGCCGGGCATTATTCGGGCCAGCATTGAGTGGATCGACTTCGACGGTTTGCTGACATCGGCGTTTGAACAGATACGGTTGTACTCGCAAGCCGACCTGGCGGTCAGCCTGCGGCTGCTGCGGGCGCTGATTGACATCGCCGGGACCGCCGCGGACCCCGCGTATCGAGCGAAACTCCATGCGCTGGGAACACGGATTGTCGCTGGCTGCGCCGAACAACTGACCGCAGAGGAAGTGCGACCGATGCGCGATCGCCTGGGGACGCTGGAGAAAATAGCGACCGCGCCAATGCCGTAGCGGGCTGCTGAAAAAACGTCGATAGGACCGCTCCTTAGTAGTCGCGGCCCGGTGTCGAGTGAAGAGCAGCGCGGGGACCGCTCCTTAACAGTCGCGGCTCAGTAACGCACGCGGCTCGGTAGTGGGCGCGGCTCGGTATCGAGTGTGGGATGACTTAGTCAGCGAATTCCTTACTCGGGACGCTAGCGTTCCACGGGCATTCCGGAGCTGGACCAGGCGCTCCAGCCGCCGTCGAGTGAGATGGCGTTCTGATAGCCCATTTTCTTGAGGTTGTCCGCCGCCAGAGCGCTACGATAGCCGCCACCGCAGTACAGCACGAGGGTGGTGGATTTGTCGGGAATAAGGTTCTCGACGTCGCGCTCGATGATCCCCTTGCCGAGGTGAATGGCGCCTTGGGCGTGGCCGGCGGCCCACTCGCTGTCCTCGCGGGTGTCGATCAGCACGTGCGGCACAGCTTCCGCGAGCATTTTGCGATAGCCGTCGAGGTTGATCTCCTTGACGCGGGACTTCGCGTCGTTGACCAGCGCGAGGAATCCGGGGGCGTGCTTCATATCGTATGCTCCAGTCAATTACTGTAGCGCATCCCTGATGCGCCCTTGGCAGGCCGCCAGCCGTTGTTCGGCCTGATCCCGCGGGAGGTCCAATTTGCCCATGACGATGGCCGTGGGCACGCTTCCGCCGGAGGCTTCGAGCAGGCGCGCGGCCTGGTCGCCGGGGACGCCCGCGACGGCCGAGACGATGCGCCGGGCGCGGTCCACCAGCTTGGCGTTGCGCGGCTGGACATTGACCATCAGGTTGGAATAGACGTAGCCCAGCCGGACCATGACGCCGCTCGAAAGCATGTTAAGCGCGAGCTTGGTGGCGCTGCCGGCCTTCAGGCGCGTCGATCCGGTGATCACTTCCGGGCCGGTCAGCAACTCGATCGGAATCCGCACCCGGGCGGCGAGGGGCGAGGCGGGCACGCAAACGATGCAGGCGGTCAGCGCGCCGAGGGCGGCGGCCGCGTCGATGGCGCCGAGAACGTAGGGCGTGCGCCCGCTGGCGGCGATGCCGACCAGCACGTCGCCGTCTGAGAAGCCCTGGGCCAGCAGGTCGGCGGCGCCGGTTGCGGGCGAGTCCTCGACGCTCTCGACCGAATGGCGCAAGGCGTGGTCACCACCGGCGATGATGGCGGTGACGAGCTCCGGCGGGACGTTGAAGGTGGGCGGACATTCGCTGGCGTCGAGCACGCCCAGCCGGCCGCTGGTGCCAGCGCCGATGTAGAACAGACGTCCGCCGGAGCGCAGGCACGCGGCAATCGCGTCGACGGCCTCGGCGAGGCGCGGCAGCGCCCGGTCTACGGCTTCCAGGACGCGGCGGTCCTCGTGGTGGAAGACGGCCAGCATATCGAGCGTAGAGAGGGCATCGAGGTTCTCCGAGGCAGGATTAACCTGCTCGGTCAGCAGATGCCCCAGGTCGAGGGGACGGTCCATAGGGCTATTGTCGCCCCTGGCGGACGGCGATGGCGCTCAGGCGCTGAAGCTAGAGCCGCAGCCGCAGGTGGACTTCACTTGCGGGTTGTTGAACTTGAAGCCCGAGCCTTCCAGCGTCTCAACGAAATCGACCTCGGCGCCGTCGAGGTAGAGCAGGCTGGCCTGGTCGATGAAAACCTTGAGGCCGTCGAACTCGTAGGCCTTGTCGAGCAAGCCGGGGGTGTTCTCAAAAGCCATGGAGTAGCTGAAGCCGGAGCAGCCGCCGCCGACGACGGCGATGCGCAGCCCGCTGGGCTTCGGTTCCTGGGAATCCAGAATTTCCTTCACTTTGCCAACGGCGGTGGGGGTCAGCGTGATCATATCGGTTCTGAGGCCTCCTACAAATTAGTCCTGATTGCTTATTTTAGCATTCTGAACGGCTCTGGTTAAGGTAGATGCAACGGGATGGGGAAAAGTGTCTAAAAGGCGGAACAGGCGTGCCGATCTGCTATCGTGATTCTGGAAGCGCCGGGCGCGAGGGTTGGCGGCTGAAAATCGGTGGGTCGTTGAAACCGTACTTGGACGTCGTCCGTCAGACCCCATGTATGAGCGGATACGCGAGCGCGATTCCATTCCCCGGCAGCGGGGTAGCGGCGGGTGAACGCCGAGCGGGCAAAGCACGCGTGGATTACCGGAAGAGCGAAGAAGCCGAGTTGGTGCGGAGGATCCAGAACCGCGACGAAATCGCGTTCCGCGAGATCGTCGACCGCTACCAGTCCAAGGTTTTCAACATCATCTACGGGATCCTGCGCAACCGGAACGACGCGGAAGACATTGCGCAGCAGGTTTTCGCGAAGATCTACTTTTCTATCAACAACTTCGACTTCCGTAGTACGCTGCTGACGTGGATCTACAAGATCGCAGTCAACGAGTGCTACGACTACTTGCGTAAGAAGAAGGTGCGCAAGCTGGTGTACGAAAGCGATTTCAGCGTGGAAGATGCGCAGAGCATGGAACGGACCGAGCCGGACGGTTCCAAATCGGTGGAAGTGCGGCTGGCGAATCGCGACCTGGTGGTGAAGCTGCTGTCGAAAATCTCCGCTGAGGATCGCAATCTGATGGTATTGAAGGAAGTTGAGGGTCTCTCGGTCGAGGAACTGGCCGGAATGACGGGCCTCAATGAGAATACAATCAAGGTAAAGTTGTTCCGGGCGCGCCAGAAACTGTTGAAGGCGGCGCAGCGGTTGCTCCGGGGATCGAGCCTGGAAGCGGTAAGAAGTTAGAAGCAAGAGCCGGGGCCGTGGGGCCTGGCTTGAGCCAGTCTGTTGCGTCAAGCGTAAACGAGCGGAGAGGGAATGCACTCCGTGGGAGAGAATCGGTCGGGAACCGGTCCACCGGGAAACGCGGCGGCAGGCGTGAAAAGGTCTTTTGAGGGAAGAGTCATGCATGAGCAGATTCGCAACGATCTTGAGGATTATCTGAGCGGACGCCTGACGCCGGGCCGCCTCGCCGAATTCCGCAAGCACACCGCCGCATGCCGCGGCTGCCGCGAGCAGGTGGCGGGGTTCGAGGCGCAGTCCACCCTGTTCCGCGCGTTGCGCAGCGGTCAGGAAGAAGTCGCGCCGGAGCCGGGATTCTATGCCCGAGTGCTCGACCGGATCGAAGCGCAGCGCGCGGACTCACTGTGGTCGGTTTTCCTGCAGCCGATATTCGCCCGCCGCGTATTGTACGCCACTCTGGCCCTGTTCCTGGTGGTCGGCTCGTCGATTCTGTGGACCAGCGAGAGCCACGAGGCGCTGTCCAACGACGCCAATCCGGTGGGCCTGATCGCCGGCTTCGGTCCGCATGCCCAGCCGGGTATGGATCCCGACGCCGCCAAGGACGCGGTGATGGATGAGGTTCTGTCGGATCGTTCGGTTCACCTGGTCAACGTCTCCGAGTGACGAAGGCATCGTAATACGCCCGTGACTCTCCACGACACACTCACCGATACACGGCCCTCCTGGCACAATCCTCGGATTCTGGCCCTGCTGCTGCTGGTGTTCCTGTGCGGCCTGGCGTGCGGCGTGTGCGCGGCGCGGATTGCCTTCTCGCGCATGACGGCCCGCGGCGCCGTTTCCTGGAAGGAAAGCGGCCGCGCCAGCACGATGGCTCATCTGAAACAGGATCTTGACCTGACCCCCGATCAGGCCCAGCAGATCGAAGTGTTGCTCGACGACCTGGCCAAGTATTACGACAATCTGCAGGGGCAGATGGACGACTTCCGCCAGGACGGCAAAGAGCGCATCCTGAAGATCCTCACGCCGGAGCAGCAGAAGAAGTTCGGCCGGATCCTCAACCAGATGTCCACGCGGATTCACGCCGAGCCGCTGGACGCAGGCTCGCCCGCGGGCAAGGCCGCGCCGGCGCCCGCGACCGACCAGCACCGCTGAATCGGGCGTTCATTTGTGAGACTCGCGTGGGCCCGAAGCGGCCCGCTGGACTATAGCCGGGGCTCGGCTTTCATCGCTGCCGCGATTTCTTCGAGACTGTGGCTGATCCGGGTGCAGTCGCGCCTGATTCGCAAAATCGCCACCAGGAATGCGACGACGGCGACAGCAACGGCGCCGTAGAGAAACAATACCAACAATAGTCCACTCTGCATGAGCCCAATCTTATATCGGAAATATGAGCAAGGCAATGGGTGGGTTGGCCGATTGAACACGCTCGTCGTATCCACTCCGATCTGTGCTTCGACCTCTCTCTGGAGTGCTTTCACTTCAAGCCGCCTCAGCTGGATGTGGCCCCCAATGGTTTTCGATTGAACCGGAATCCACACCGCGCCGCCAGCGGTATGCGACTGCAGCAGCGCGATGGGCATCGGCTGAGCCGGTTAAAGACAGAGGGCGGCTGATCAAGCACGCTGGGAATGGAATGGACCACCTGGAGCGGCGAGACCTGTGGGTACGAAGGGTTTCTGTCCGACAATCATTCTTTCCTCCTCTCCGTTCTGTTACGGGAACCGGCCTTCCGAAGGCGATTCTATAGGCCGCTGGCCGCATCCTGAGCTGCAGGACCAGAAGTCTCATCGATCAAGAAATGGAAATTTCGGGCGAATACATCGGCTCTGCAGAGGTCACACCTATCAGGCGGCACAGCAACCGCTACCGATATCACCAGATATCGCTGTGCTGTGCGCCTGGCATTCCGTACCTGTCACGATCTCGGTCAGGGCCGCAACTCGAAGCAGCGGAAGTCCCAGGGTCCTAGCTTCAGCTTCGCCGTGCCGCGATCGAGCGGGAAGCGCTGGCCGTCCACCCGATCGAAAAGCACCGCCCCTGGGGCCGGGACGTTGAGGGTCACCTCCACGGGCAGCCCCGTGGGATTGCCCGCAGTCACGACCATGCGCCGCCCTTCGAAAAGCTCAGTCAGACACGCGCTGCATTGCGCATCGAGCAAGGAGATAGGGTTCTCGCTGAGCTCCGGATAGGCGTCATAGTAGCGTCGCGTGCGCAGGCTCAACGGCGCCATCCGCTCGACCTGCCAGTTGTGCGCGTAGATGCGGTGGCCGTGCACGGCGTTAAACACAAATTCACGCTCGGGCTGATCGCCGTTGCCCCAGCTCTCGTAGGCGCGCATGTCGGGATAGAGAAAGCGCACCAACGGTTCGGTAAATTCGCCGTGCCCCCAAGAATGGCTGTGGGAAACGAAGCCGTCCACGAATTCGCGGGCGATGTCGGCCTCACCCTCGGTGAACAGCACGGCGTTCGGGTTGACCTTGTCCAGCTCTTCGCGCATGCGCTGCAGTGTCTGGCGCACGCCCCACGTCCAGACGTCGGGATGCGGGTGATGGTGCGCGGGATTGAAGCAGCGATGGTTGTCGGTCGCGGTCAGCGAGTCGATAAAGAAGCCGTCGACGCCGGTGGTGCGCAGCACCTCGGCAGCCATCTTCGCAAACCACTCCTGCCAGCGCGGATCCGCCGGGCACATGTGGTAGAAGCCCTTGTAGTGCTCGAAGTAGGAGCCGTCGGCGTTCATCAGCGCCCACTCCGCCGCACCGCCGCGCCCGATGCGCGAACGCTTCCAGACGATGAGTCCTTCGAGGTAATACAGTACGTGGCCGCCCTGGCGGTGAATCGTGGCCACGCCCTGGCGTACGGCTTCCGGGCCGCCCAGGTTCTGCGCGGTAAGGAAGTAATCGCCACGGTTCAGGAAGTTGTAGCTCGTCCCCAGCACCTCGGGATCGTGGAACCCTGGCAAGAGAAAAAGATCGGCGCCCATCTTCTGCTTCTCGGCGAGCACTTTCGGATAGTCGTAAGCGCTCTTGCCGGTGCGCACCAGGTCGTCGCCCATCGCCTCGGCAATGAACGTCGTCTGACGGAACCACTCGGCCGGCGAAACGCGGAACCGCAGATCGTCGCGCACTGTGCGGGCCCAGGCCGCGCCCTGCTTCCACATGCCTTCGTAGGGATAGGTGAGCACCGGACCGAGGTCCACGGCATCGCCGAGCTTCTTGATCGGGAAACCTCCCGCAGGTTTCTCCGCCGCATCATAGGCCGCCTCGCCGCCAGCCTCTTGAATCGGCCGGAACCAGCGCGTGGTGCGGATGCCGGCGTATGGTCCCTGCTCGCCGCCCTTCACCTTCGAGCGTCCTCTCTGCTCCCCGGAAAGCGGAAACGTGTTGCCCGCCACCTGCCCGTGCTGCGCCGACGCCGAGGGATCCGGGCCCCAATCCGTGCGGTTGTTGTCCACAAACGCGAGGCCGCGGTTTCCGCCTTCGGCCAGCATCACCGGCGCGGCCAGGCTGCCAATGTAGGTCTCGCCGTAGTTCAACTCGCTCAGCGGACCGAGCGTCAGTCCGGAGGTCTTCGCCACCAGGATCCGGTCGCGCTCCGGCGCGTCGAAGCGCACACGCGAGAGCAGCGGGTAATAGAAGTCCACGTCGACGGCCGTGTCACCGTTCCAGAACGCCTGGCCGCTCCAGCGCACGACGCTGCCATCGATTTCGATTTCCAGCGCCAGTTCGAGAGGCATCTGGTCATGCGCCAGGTAGACCAGCAACCGGCGCGGCGAATTGGTCAGACTCTTCACGTGAAAGCGTTCCATGCCGTAAACGCCCTTGTAGCGCCCGTCGCGCACGACGACGGCCAACGGATTACCCACCGGCCCGGGGCCCGGCGCGCGCACGGCTTGGTCGCCGTACAACACTGGCGTACCGTCGGCGCGGCGGATCTGGAGCAGGCGCAGCCGGTCTCCGGTGCGGTCGAACTGGAGTTGCACGCCCACATCTTTGAGTGTCAGCTCAGCGGCGGAGAGGGCCGGTAAGGCGGCCGCAAAAAGCAGCGCTGAGAGGGTGAAAAGGTAGATCTTCGGAGTTCGCATGGAGGGTGTTGAGTCAATAGCAAATGGCAATCCAAACCCATGCCTCAGCGGGTTGCGGGCGCCGCGCCAGCCCGTGAGGCAGCGGAGTGAAACCGAAGTCGCCGATCCTGTCCTCGCGCAGTCAGCCGCGTGGCGTCCGAGACCACGGTTGCGCCGGCGGCGCCCAGGAAGCGGCGGCGGTTCATTGCGCGGCCACCGGGAGGGTCACGTCTGACGCCGGTACACACAGGATTCGCGATACCTTTTTCATGAGGCCATTCTCTGCCTTCAGAGGGTCGTCTCACAAGGGACTAGACCGGGGCAGGCCACGCGCAGTTTTCGCCGCGCACGACTGCAATGGCAAATGTTGGCACAAACTACAGAGGAGTGCCCCCGATGTCCAAACTACGGGTCTCCGACATGCATAAACGGGCCATCAGCTTCAATCGTCGATTTCCCGCGCTGCTTTGCTTGATGTGCTCTTCACCCCGAGGTAAGGTCGACGTCCCGGAAACGCCGTTTATCGGCCACGCCCCATCCGCCAGTCGCAGCTCTGCTGTCTCCGGTTGAGTGCCCTGGCGGAAACAACCGGTTTCCAGCTGCCGACATGTGCCATCCTGGAGTTTCCATGCGGGACTTGGAGATCATCGAAGCCGAGCTGATGGAAATCAGCGCCATCGCCGACGATTCCATCAAGCTCGAACGCATTATTGCCTGGTGCGCATCGCATCCCGACGAAGTCCCCGTCGCACTGCATCAGCTCCTGAGCCGGCGCGACAAACATCTGCCGGAAACCTCGGAAATTTAACTGCGGTATCCAATGAAGCGCCCCCCCAGGCGGACCTGCACCGCGCATCCTCCAACTTACCGGTGACGCCGTTCTCCGGCCAGTGGTCAGTTTCCGATTTTCGAAGGTGCGAGTTGATCTAGCGTAACTTCACGGGCCCTAAGTAGTGATCTAGCCAATCGAGGATGTCTTTCATGACATCCAGTTGCCCGATTATGTTGTGTCCACCAGCGTAGAGCAAGTGTCTCTTGTTCTTCGCGGGAGTGCCCAGCAGTCGGAACAGCGGACGTTGGCTTGATTCCAGCGGGAACAGGAAGTCGTCCCGCCCGTTCAGCATGAGAACCGGAATCTTCACCCGGGATGCGAAATTCAGAGAGTCCACCTCGGCTGGAACTTTTTCAAAGGTGCCTCCTGAAATGAGGACTGCAACTTTGATTCGTGGCTCAACAGCAACCAGGCGGGGTCCCACAGCGGCGTCATGCTGTGCCCGACGCCACCCTCCAGGCCATCGTCATGGAGAACAACGTCAGCGAGACGGCCTTTTTCGTCAAAGGCGGCGCCAATTATCATCTGCGCTGGTTCACACCGGCCGTGGAGGTCGATCTGTGCGGCCACGCCACGTTGGCCGCGCCGCGCTGTTTCTCGAAGTCGTGATCAAACTCTGATCGCGGTTGGACCACGTCCGCCGCGTGCCGCTGCTGATGGTGTCTCCGCCTGAGCACGCTCGGAAGATCCTTGTGCGACGCGAGCCGGCAGTCAGGGCGTCAAGCCGACGCGCCGCAGCAGATCCTGGAAACGTGAGTCGCCGCGCAGCGCATCCCAATCCCACGCTACGTTGTGGTGAATCAGGACCGGTTCCCGCTGCTCGTTGGCCTTCTGCAGCCATCCGATGGCCTGGTCCTTCTCTCCGGCATGCGCGTACAGCCGCGCGATCCGCACGCCCGGCACGTAGCTCTGCCGCGCGCGCCGGGCGAGAACCTCGGCCCCGTTGTGCATCGCCCGCCGGTACCCGCCTTCCGCCTGCCCGCGCCGCAGCGCATCTTCCACATCGTGGTCGTTCAGGGCCGCGTAAAACAGGTCCGCCTCCGCCAGGGCCTCCTCGTACATCCCCTTCTTGTAGAACGCGCCCCACAGTCCCATATGCGCTGACGAAAAGCCCGGCTCCGCCGCCACGGCCTTGCGCATCTGCGTGATCGCCTCGTCGTACCGCTTCAGGTACACCAGGTGCCAGCCGTAGAAACACTGAAAGAATGGGTTCAGCGGATCCAGCGCCAGCACGCGCCGCATCTCCGGCGCCCATTCCTTCGAACGCTGCATCGAGATCAAATAGTCGGCGTACATGAAATGCCCGTCCGCACTATTGGGATTCAGTTCAATGCCGCGCCGGAACTCACGTTCGCCCACAGCCCAATTTCGGTCGTAGAGCGCGGCGATATCGCCGAGAGCGATGTGACCTTCGGCCAGCGTCTCATCCAGCTCTAACGCTTTCAAGGCCGCCGCCCTCGCTTTGGGAAACCCCTCCATGGGCGGCATGAATCCGGAATCGCCCCGTACCAGCCAGACGTTGGCGATCCCCGCGTACGCCGGCGCGTAGTTGGGATCTTTTTCCAGGGCGAGCTGAAAGTAGCCGAGCGCCCGATCGAGGTGCTTTGGAGAAAGCCTGTACCAATGAAACTGCCCTTTGAGGTAGGCCTCGAAAGCCTCGGGGTTTACGGGGAAGGTATGGGCAAAGCGGGCCGATTCCTCCGGCGAGAGCGTGACCTTGATCTCCCGGGCCACGGCTCGGGCCACTTCGCTCTGCAAGGTCAAGACATCCCGAAATTCCCGGTCGTAGCTTTCGGCCCACACATGGGTATCGGTCGCCGCCCGGATCAGCTGCACCGTAATCCGAACCCGGTCGCCCGAGCGTTGAACCGTTCCCTCGATGACCCCGTCCACTCCCAACTCGCGCGCGATCTCCCGCAGCGGCTTGTTCGAGCCCTTGTAGCGCACCACCGATTGCCGCGAGACCACGAGCAGCGCTCTGATCTGCCCGAGGTCGGTGATCAGCGCGTCCGTAATTCCATCCGCCAGGTACTCCTGCTGCGGGTCGCCGGACAGGTTCGCCAGCGGGATCACCGCGATCGACTCGATCCGGGGAACGGGCACCGTGTAGCGCAGCAGGAGGTTGCGCATGCCAGCAATGTTCGCGCTGATGAGCAACGCCAGCGTGCCCAGGAGCACCGCCGCCGCCACCGCCATCTGCTTCCAAGGCGCTCCGGCGCGAGCGGCCCCCTCAGCCGCCGGCGCCCCGGCGGGCGTGGCAACCTCCGCCGCCGGCGCTGGCTCAGATTCCATCTTCACCGCGGCGACGAAACGGTAGCCGAACCGAGGCAGAGTCTCGATGAATTGGGGATGTTCGGCCGAGTCTCCCAGAGCCCGCCGGAGTTTGTTGACGGCGTGGTTCAGACTGTCGTCGAACTCGCCAAAGGATTCCGCAGCCCACAGCCGCGCCCGCAACTCTTCCCGCGTGACTACCTCGCCGGGCCGTTCGATCAAGGCCTTGAGCACCCCAAACGCCATCGGGGGAAGTGCCAGCTTCAGACCATCTTTGTGGAGTTCGCCCGAGGTCAGGTTCACCTCAAACCCGCGAAAGGACATTCGTGGAGGTAGTTGGGCAGGGGCAGGCATTGCGCCGTCCTTCACCGCCACCAAGTGTAACCCCTTGAGGCAAATGCGATTACATGGCGGCGTGCCATCCTGATGCATCTCTCTCCCGGGCGCCCGTTCATGCACATTTCAGTCAATGGTCAGCCGCTGTTCATTGTTCGCAGGGCGACCCGTCTTCAAGCTGGATGCAGGAGACTTGACCATGACACGGAAAAGCACTTTTGCACTGACCTTGATTCTGGCCCTGACAATGGGGGCCTTTCTGTTGACTGCCGCACCTGCTTCCCCGGCGCACGCGCAGCAGCCAGGGAAAGCATTTCGCGCGCTCTGGTTTCTGGTCTTGCCTGCTCCAGAAATGCTCCTGCCAATGGATACCTGGGGCGGATCAATCTTCGCCACCCTTGAGGGCGAATCCCTTCTCGGCGGCATTGCCGGCAACGACGGGAATGAGACCGACTATCCTGCGTTCACGATCTTCAAGGACGGCCAGTATACGATCTGCTTCGCGAAGTCCGTGGCCGCCGGGTGGGGCGGAGCGAGCGATTGCGCGGACAGCTTCACCTATGAAGTCCCGCATGCTCTCGTGACCTGGCAGAGCACGGATGCGCTGGGCGACTACACGTCCACGGCAACGATCGTGCGCGGCACCGGCAGATTCGCGTCTGCTTCGGGACACCTACACATCACGGCCCCATTTCTCGTCTGGACCCCGGACGGCGGGACCACGTGGCTCGGGCGAGGGAGCGGCGTAATCACGGGCACGATTCACGGCGTGAAGTGACCGGCTTTTGTCACCAGCCTCAGGCTCAACGCCGGGTCCGGACGGGGCTGCGGCGTGCGCCTGATTCGGGAGGCCGGGTAGCCGCAGATTGGAGGGGCGGCTGCCCTGGCCGCTGGTGGAGACACTCCCTCCAGCCTTTGAGGACCACGAACCGAATGGATTGAAAGGAGAATCATGAAACGCTTTAGTATCTTGGTCTTGGTTCTGTGTGCTTGTTTCGTGCCTGTGGCGTGGGCTCAGCAGGAGAATGTGCCGCGCTTCGGCAGACATCGCATTCCCGGCCATGGCCGCTTCAATGCAATCCAAGCAACGAACGGTATGATGGGCCGCCAGGGTTTCCGCGCGGAATCGTTCGCGGCCCACAACACCGAAGTCTGGGACCTCGGTACCTTCCCGGGCGGGACCTGGGCTGAGGCGGGAGGGATCAACGATTTTGGTGTCGCGGTGGCACAGGGCGACACCGATACCGACCCGCAAACCCATCTGTTTACGATTCAGCTCTCTGGCCCTCATGCTCCGCAATGGTCTGACCTGGGCCCAATGAATGCCAACGAAGGCTGGTTCGCCTGGCCGTCGATCGCAGACACCGGACTGATTGTCGGCTACGCCGCGACATCGGAAACCGCTGTCCACGCCTTCCTCTGGTCAGGCAAGCACGCGGTTGATCTCGGCACGCTCGCGGATATCGGGTACACCTCTTATAACAACAGCGAGGCCGCCATCGTCAACAAAAGTAACACTTTGATCGCCGGTTACAGTTGGGACGGCGACACGGGATTTGACCTTCCCGTGGTGTGGCAATTCGATTCACGTGCCCGAGGCTGGAAGATCCACAAGCTGGATACGGCGGGCTTCCCTCACGGTTTTGCATTGGCCGCAAATGATTCCGGCCAGGTTGCCGGCACCTTCTATGACGATGCCGGTACTTATGTCGCAGCCCTCTGGAACCCTATCCCCGGTAGGGAGGAATGGAAGGCCATCAAACTACCAGGCTCCTTGGACTGGCCAGACGTCGCCATCGTTGGTGACATCAACGAGAAGGGTGAGATGGTGGGCGGTGTCCTGTCGTCGGATTGGGTATACGGCTATAGCTCGCTTTGGCAACCGCTGGATCCGATGAGGCAAACCTACAAACTAACTCTGCTGCCGAACTACTTCAACTTACCGAACGGCGACACAGCCGAAGGCATCAACGATATTGGTGACATCGTCGGCGGCACCTGGGATGGGGACCTTACCCCGCATGCGGCCCGCTGGAGCACGAAGGACACCAGCCTGGTTCGACTGCTGGACTTCCCGGGAGACTACAGTGTCGCCTACAAAGTGAACGAGAGCCGGATCGCCACGGGATTGTACGGCGGCGGGGCGTGCGCCAACGAATGCGCCCTGGCCGTGCGGATACACTGAGTCGCGAAAAGCGAACCTCAAAGTGGAATTGCACTGAAATCCTTGCGTCGGATGCATCGAGCCGCCCCATTTCATGAGGCGGCTCTGTTCATTTGAGCTTGTATGCCGCACCCGGGCGCGTCAATTGGCTCTCTGCCCCGACCGTTCCCCGAAACTCAAACGCGCCCCGCCACGTAAGCGGTCTGGCCAAGAGTGTTGCCGCTCCGCGCCTGGCAAGGGCTTGGCACGGAGCATGAACACCGCTAAGACGTTCGAACGGTGCTTGCCAAACGCGGGTATCGGATTCGAGACGGTTGATAGTTTCGGATGGCCGCTGTGAGCCAGGCCCGGTGCCAAGTTCCCGGCCATCGACGTACCCGGTAAGCTTCAGACTGAGTTCCGCTCAGACAGAGACGGAGGTAACTCGTTAGTTACTTAGGAGTGGTGTTACCGGACAAATGGCTGATCGCTCACCGCGCCGCCGGCCGCGGCCGCTACTCATCCGCGATCCGGCCCCGATCTGCTGCCAGCGGGCAACGCCGTCCGGGCGATCTCCGTCAGCGGCACCCAACGCAGGCTGTCGCCGAAGACCTTCTGAATCCGTTCCGCCAGCGCCGTCAACCCCTCCAGCCCCAACCAGGTGCCGCGGTGATACAGCGACTGCCAGTGCGTCAGCAGCACCACCGGACAGCCGCCCTCGATCAACTGCCGGATCCGCCCCGGCCGCCCGTCCGCCGGCGCCAGCCGGTCGATGTTCCGGGTGATGAACTCCACCTTCTCGCTTTGCGTTGGCAGTTCCATGCACCAGAAGATGTCGGGGGCATTCGCCGGGACGCTCACCACCGCCTGCCCCCGCTCCGGCGCCGTGTATTCGACGGTGCACCTGCGTGGCTGGTCCCACTCGCTGACGTACAGGAAGTACCAGGTCAGCTTCTTGCCGTAGACCTTCCAATGCGCCTCCGCCAGCGCCTGCGCGTACTT
>Ga0302320_10013072_pt1 | contig 17379 bp, 14 predicted proteins | sample Bog_T0_3_FD_202130 | JGI IMG/M metagenome (GOLD analysis project Ga0302320, IMG submission 202130) | Peat permafrost microbial communities from Stordalen Mire near Abisko, Sweden - Bog_T0_3 | ecosystem: Environmental > Terrestrial > Soil > Wetlands > Peat | place: Sweden: Abisko, Stordalen Mire...
ACCGCGAACGCCTGCGGCTTGCCGGTCACCAGCGCCGCCCCCAGTGCCATATATGCCGCGGTCTGCTCATGCCTGGGATGGATCACCCGCAGCCGGTCCGACGCGCGAAACGCGGCATCGAACAAAGGATCGTTGTGCACCCCCGGCAACGCGAACAGCGTCTCCACCCCATGCGCCAGCAGGCTCTCGATCACCGCCTCGGCGGTCGTCATGCGCGGCATCGCCTCATCCCCTTGTCACCCGATCAGCGTCACTCTTAGCCGCAGCCGCCAGCCGCTTGTCCAGCGCCGTCATCGCATCCGAACGGACGAGGCAACCAAGCCCCGCATCAGCCACCGCGCGGCGGAGCGCCAGCCAGGCGAGCCTTGCCGCCCCACTACACCCCAGCTTATTCTCCCTTACGCGCAGGCCCCGAACAAACACCAGGAAACGCCGATGCCAGCCCGCGACACCACCAGTTGCGCCACCACCTGAATGACAAACGGCATCGACCCCGCCACCGCGCGCCGCGCCGCCGGCCTGACCATCGGCGAGATGCTGCGCAGCCGGACCAGCGAGCACCCGGATCGCATCGCCATCGTCGACGGCCCCCGCCAGTTCACCTATGCCGCGTTCAATGTTCGGGTGAACCGGCTCGCCGCCGTTCTGTGCAGCCTCGACATCGCCCGGGGCGACCGCGTCGCCATCCTGTCGGAAAACCGAGCGGAATACCTGGAACTGATGTTCGCGGCGGGCAAGATCGGCGCCATCGTTTGCGCACTGAACTGGCGCCTCACCGACCCCGAACTGCGCCACTGCATCACTTTGACCACCCCGAAAGCCACCTTCGTCTCCCCCACCCACGCCGCCACCGCCGCCCGGCTTGGCCCGATCAGCGGCGAAACCGTCCAGTTGGGTGACGACTACGAACAGCGCCTCGGCCGCGCGCCCGCCAGCGAACCCGCCATCGCAGCCGATCCCGAGGACGGCCACGTCATCCTCTACACCAGCGGCACCACCGGCAACCCGAAGGGCGCCCTGATCAGCCACCGCGCGCAGATCGCCCGCATGCATGCAAGCTGCGTCGATTTCGAGCTTGCGCCGGGCGATGTCTTCGTCGCCTGGGCGCCGATGTTCCACATGGCCTCCACCGACCAGTGCATCCATGTGCTGTGCCTCGGCGGCAAGGTCATTGTGATCCCGGGCCTTGACGTCGACCGCATCCTGCACGCCGTCGAAACCGAACATCTGTGGTGGCTGGTGGTGATGCCCGGCATGATCGAGGACCTGATCGCCGGCGTCAGACGCCGTGGCACCGTCGCCCGCGGCATCAAGGTGATGGGTGCCATGGCCGACCTGGTCCCGCGTCACCAACTGACCGAGATCACCAGCCTGCTGCGCGCGCCCTATGCCAACACCTTCGGCGCCACCGAAACCGGCATGCCGCCCGCCTCCGCCGGACGCCTGCCGATCGGCGCCCCGCCCGATCGTTTGTCCAAAGTGCCAAGCGCAAGCTGCGTGCTGCGCCTGGTGGACCCCGACGATCGGGATGTGCCGGACGGCACCCCCGGCGAACTGCTGATCCGCGGCCCGACTCTGTTCAGCGGCTACTGGAACGCCCCGGACACGAATGCGCGTGACTTCCGCAATGGCTGGTTCCACCTTGGCGACGTGTTCACCCGCAACCCGGACGGCACGCTCGATTTCGTCGATCGCGTCAAATATCTGATCAAATCGGGCGGCGAGAACATCTATCCCGCGGAAATCGAGCAGGTTCTGCTGCGTGATCCCCGCGTCGCCGACGCCGTCGTGGTGCGCCGCACCGATGCCACCTGGGGCGAGGTCCCCATCGCCTTCGTCGCCCGCCGTGATGCAGCCCTGACCGAAGCCGACCTGGTTGAGGCCTGCCGCAACAGCCTGGCCCGCTACAAACGTCCCAAGGAAATCCGCTTCATCGCCGCCGAGGACCTGCCGCGCAGCACCACCGGCAAGATCCAGCGGCATGAAGTCGAAAAATGGCTTACGGCGAAGTCCTGAGCCCGCCTGGTTGGCCGGACGATCGGTGGCGCAATGACAAAGGCGCGTAGGCTTCTATTTTTGCAGGCGGGTGAAGGGGATGCAGGGGATAAAGGTGATGGTTTTGTGATCATGCCTGAGCGACTGAGCACAAGAAGGAGGGGGTGATGCGGCGGATTTCTGGCTTGGAGCGGCCGAAGTCGATCAGCAGGCACAGCGGCTTGCCCATCGCCGGCAAGTCATTCCGGCATTAACAAACGCGCTTCTCCATATAGACCCGGTCGAACCCCTTCTCCCGCCGCCGCTCCCGCTCGACATACCCTCGTGCCGCATAAATCGCAAGGTTCTCGACCATCAGCGCATGCGTATACAGCGTGATCGTTCCCCACCCGCAGCGCACCGCCTCCGCCTCGGCAAAATCCAGCAGCGTCCGGCCAATCCCGCGCCCCTGCCGGTCCGGCGCCACCGCAATATTATCGAGCAAGAAACAATCCGGACCGTCTTCCAGCACCAGCACCCCGGCGATCGCGCCGCCATCCTCCAGCACCCACACCTGATCCGCCGCGATCCGCGCCGCATAATCGTCCAGCATCGGCCCCGGAGCCGTCCCGATCACGGCAACGTACCGCTCATACGCCGCCAGCACCACAGCCCGAACCGCGCCGTCCTCCCCCGCCACCGCCTTGCGGATCATTCCGCTGCCGCCGCCGCCAGGTCGCGCTCCGCCGCCGCTTGCAGTCCGACCGCCTGCGCCAGCCGCTCCAGCCGCCGGATCACGCTCTCCCCCGCAAACACGCCGCTGTTCTCCCGCAGCAGCAGCACCAGCCGGGACCCCTCGACGCGCAGCCTTGTCCCGGCCAGCAAATCCTTCGTCCCCGCCGACAGCGTGTACGCCAGTCGCAGCGCGATCCCCAGCACCTCCGCTCGGTTTGCCGTCTCGATGTCCAGCAGCAGCCGCGCCGGGCGCAGGAACATCGCATCCGACTCCGCCTCGTACCGCAGCGCCACGGCCAGCGCCAGGAACGCCCGAGCCTGGTGATCCAGCCCAACCCCCGGCTGCCGCAGCACCCGCAGAAACGCCATCTCCGCGCGGAATTCCGGATGGTCGTGGCTGCCGATATCCGACATCCAGCACATCGCCTCGCGCAGCCTGGCGATCGCGGCGGTCTCACGCGGGAACAGCGGGTTTGTCCACTGCACCAGCGCCGGCGGCAGCGACGGATCGCGGCCATGCCGCGCAGCCAGTTCCCACGCCGCGCTCAGCAGCGGATCCTGCTCCTGGATCTCCCGCGGCATCCGCCGCATGAACCAGCCTTCGCGCAACCCGCTGGCACTGAAAATCACCCGCCGGACCGCGCTCACCCGCAGCAGCCGGCGCAGCGCCACCGACGCGAACGGCAAATCGTCGATCCGCCGCCGCGGCGCCCCTGGAAACCGCTCCAGCACCTTGCGCGCCGCGGTCGAGATCAGCCCGGTCAGGTCGCGCGCCTCCTCGCGGCCGATCGTGTAGTAATGCACCATGTTCAGCGGATACCCGGTCTGCGCCATGTGGATCCGCGCCAGCGCCCGCCACGCGCCGCCCACCAGGTAAAGATCGCCGCCCGCCGCCTCGGTCAGCCACGGCACCGACTGCAAATCCTCCTCGGCGATCGCCCGCGCCCGAAGCGGATCGCCGCCCGACCGTTCGGCCAGGGTGATCACCCCCAGGCGCAGACTCTGCGACGGTCCGCGCCGCCCGCCGCTCAGCCGCACGACCTCCAATGAGCCGCCGCCGATATCCGCCAGCACCCCATCCGCATCGGGAATTCCGCACAGCATCCCGTCAGCCGAGTATGCCGCTTCCTCGGTCCCCGACAGGATATGGATCGGCACCCCCGGCAGCCGCGCGCGTAGTGCCGCCACGAATCCGGCCCCGTTCGCCGCGTCCCGCACCGCCGCGGTGGCCAGAACCTCGAACGGTTCGGCTCCCATCGCCCGCGCCACCGCATGATAGCGGTGCATCACCGTCAGCGCCTGGGACATGCCGTCCTCGTTCAGCCGCCCGGTCGACTGCAGCCCGCGACCCAGCCGCAGCACCGCCTTTTCATTGAAGATCGGCATCGGGTTGCGGGTATGACCCTCATACACCACCAGCCGGACCGAGTTGGAACCAAGGTCGACCACGCCGCAGCGCGACAACGGGACAGGCGGAGCGAACGGCATACGCTCAGTCCTGCATCAGCCGGTCCTGCCGCCGCGTCGGCACCACCGGCGAGGCCACCGAGGGGCCATGCAGCGCCGATCCACGCCCCGACAGCGACGGATTTGTCATAAAATAATCATGCGCCGAAACCGGTTTTTTCCCCGGCGCCACCCGCGTCCAGCCTCCATCGGGGTTGAGTTCCCAGGATTGCAGCGAATCTTTCAGATTGATCACCATGATTTGGTCCAGCACCTGTGCATGCACAGTGTGATTGTGGATTGGAACCAGGGTTTCAACCCGCCAGTCCATATTTCGCTCCATCCAGTCGGCGGAACTGATGAATACCTTTGCGTGCCGGCTGGGCAGCGGATGGCCGTTGCCGAACACGCAGATGCGCCCGTGTTCCAGAAACCGCCCGACGATCGACTTCACCCGGATGTTGTCCGACAGGCCCGGCACCCCGGGCCGCAGGCAGCAGATGCCGCGGATCACCGCCATCACCTTCACTCCGGCGCCGGACGCCTTATACAGCGCGTCGATCAACTCGACATCGGTCAGGCTGTTCATCTTCAGCCAGATCGCCGCCGGCTTGCCCTCCCGCGCGAAGCCGATTTCCCGGTGGATCAGCGCCAGCAGCTTGACCCGTGTGGTGAGTGGACTGAACCCAAGCTCTTCCATGATCTCCGGCCGGGCATAGCCCGTCATGAAATTGAACAGCCGGGCAGAATCCCGCGTCAGCGCCGGATCGGTGGTGAAGAAGCTCAGGTCCGTGTAGATGCGCGCGGTGATCGGATGATAATTGCCGGTGCCGAAATGCGCATACGAACGTATGGCACCCGCCTCGCGCCGCACCACCAGCGACAGTTTCGCGTGCGTCTTCAGCCCGGTGAAGCCGTACACCACCTGCACGCCGGCCGCTTCCATGCGCCGCGCCAGGCGGATATTGGCCTCCTCGTCGAAGCGCGCGCGCAGCTCGACCATTGCGGTGACCGACTTGCCGGCCTCCGACGCCTCGATCAGCGCGTTGACGATCGTGCTGTCGCGGCTGGTGCGGTACAGCGTCTGCTTGATCGCGATCACCGCCGGGTCCTGCGCCGCCTGCCGCAGGAACTGCACCACCACGTCGAAGCTCTCATACGGATGGTGGACGATGATGTCCTTCGCCCGGATCGCGGCAAAGCAGTCGCCGCCGAAATCGCGGATGCGTTCGGGAAACCGCGGCGTATACGGCGCGAACAGCAGATCGTGCCGGTCGTCCACGATCATGTAGCGCATGTCCGCCAGCCCGAGCAGCCGCTGGCCATCGTGGATCTCGTCGGATGCCACGTCCAGTTCGTCGATCACCAGTTCGCGCAGCTCCGGCGGCATCCCCGCCGCGATCTCCAGATGGATCGCCACGCCGCGCCGCCGCCGCTTCAGCGCCGTCTCATACGACCGCACCAGATCCTCGGCCTCTTCCTCGAACTCCACGTCGGTGTCGCGGATCACCCGGAACAGCCCGTGGCCGGCCAGCCGGAACCCCGGAAACACTCGGTCCAGGAACAGCACAACCAGATCATCCAGCAGGATGAAGCGGGTCGGCTCCGCCGCCCCGCCAGCCGGCAACCTGACAAAACGGTCCACCTGGCTGGGCAGCGGCAGCAGCCCGCGCATGCCGATGCCGTCAACCTCCCGCACCAGATGCAGCGCCAGCACCAGGCCGAAATTGGAGATGAACGGGAACGGATGCGCCGGATCGACCGCCAGCGGCGTCACCACCGGAAAGATGCGTTCCATGAACCACGCATCCAGCCAGACCCTGTCGTCGTCCGACAGGGAATCGGTGCCGCACAGCGCCACCCCGGCGGTGCGCAGCAGATCGAGCAGCTCGCTGAGGATGCGCTGCTGATCGGCCAGCAGCGACTCGGCGCGATGCTTGATATCCGTCAGTTGCTGCGCCGCTGTGCGCCCGTCGGCCGAAACCAGCGTCGCCCCGGCCTTCGCCTGCCCGATCAGCGCCGCGACCCGGACCGAATAGAACTCGTCGAGGTTGGAGGCGCTGATCGACAGGAAGCGCAGCCGTTCCAGCAGCGGATGCCGCGGATTCTCCGCCTCTTCCAGCACGCGATGGTTGAAATCCAGCCAGGACAGCTCCCGGTTGATGAACCGCTCCGGACTGTCGAGGCTGACCGCGGGTTCGGCCGGCACAGGCACAGGTACCGATACAGGTTCGGGCACCAGCACAGGTGCGGGCACAAGCGTGGGCACATGCGGTTTCGGCCGGGCGGATTTCGCGCCGGCCGGCTTGCCGCCGGGTAACGCCGGCCGATCGATCACCTCTGCAGCATCGGCCTTAAGCACCATCAGTACGGTTCCTTCGCGCGACAGGCCGGCACCTTATACCAGCCGCCGTTGTTGCCAACTGTTCTGGCGACAACGAAGGCGCGTATCAGGCCCTGGGTTGGTTTGGCCGTTGGTCTTGTTTGCCACCGGGCCGCCGACCCACCGCCGATGAAGCGTGGCGCGCGGGGTCAACGCCCAATCGACGGGTTCGCTTCATTGCGGAAAGGCGGCGCAGCGCCGGAATGCGCTGGCAGGTTCCGTCTTTAAGGCGGGGCAGGGGAGTGCTGCTTTGGATCGGCCGACGTTCATTGGCGGGCATAGCGGCTTGCTGGTGGCGCGCGGATAATTCCGGGTTGGCGAAACCGGCAAGCCGTTCAGCGCGCGGCAGCGCACAGGGTGATGCATGCGGACACCGGCCCCAACACCACCCCATCCCCGTGCACCTCGGTCATTGCGCTACAGTGGTCCCGGATCAGTACCGCCCCTGAAAAGCTCCGTCGCAAACGTCCGCGTGATCGAGCGTCCGGTTTCCATACTCGCCCGGTCCAGCAGCACGACGGCCGCCCGCAGCGCCGCCGGGGAGCGCGGCAGCCGCGTCAGCAGCCAGGACTGCACCGGCAGCGGCACACTCAGTTGCCGGTCCGACAGCAGGTGCGTCAGCAAGGCCGCCAGCAGCGCATCGTCCGGCGGCCGGATCTCCACCGCGGCGACCGCGCGCAGCCGGCTCGACAGGTCGGGCAACGCCACCGGCCAGCGCGACGGCGCCGACCGCGCCGCCAGCAGCAATCGCAGTCCCCGGTCCCGGGCGATGTTCAGCAGATGCAGCAGCACTTCGGCCCCGCCGCGATCCGCCTCGTCCAGCGTCAGCGCGCCGTCCTGCGCCATGCCAGCCACATCGCCCAGGGCCTGCTCCGTCAACGTCGGGCCGGTCAGCATCTGGGCGCCGGTTCGTTCCGCCCAGATATGCAGCAGATGCGACTTGCCGCACCCCTCCGGCCCCCACAGCGCCAGCCGTCGGTCGGGCCACGTTGCCTCCAGCCAGGCCAGCGCCTCCCGGTTGGCGGCAGCCGGCAGGAAATCCCGCGCGTCGTAGCCCGGCCTGCGCGTAAACGGCAGCACCAGTTGCGCGGGCTCACCGGCCATCACTGCGCGGTCGGCGGATCGAGGTACAGCGGGCTCGCCAGATACCGCCGCACCCAGAACCGGGCCAGCACGCCGATCACCGCCGCCACCGGCACCGCCAGCATCACGCCCAGGAAGCCGAACGCCGCGCCGCCGGCGAACAGGGCGAAGATCACCCATACCGCCGGCAGTTCCACCCGGTCGCCGAGGAAGCGCGGATAGATCACGTAACCTTCCAGGATTTGCCCAACCACCAGCACCGCGCCGATCACCGCGACCCCGCGCCAGTGCGGGAATTGCGCCAGCGCCAGCCCGAGCGCGGTGACCCCGCCGGTGATCGACCCGACATACGGAATGAACGAGAGCAGCCCGGCCATCAGGCCGACGATCAGGCCCAGGTCGAGCCCGGCAACCGTCAGCCCCGCCGCATAATACAGCGCCAGAAACAGGCAGCACAGCGCCTGACCACGCACCCAGGCGGACAGGATGCGATCGACCTCCTTCGCCTGCGCCCTAATCACCTCCCGGTAACGGTACGGCAGCCAGGAATCGATCATCCCCACCACGCGGGGCCAGTCGCGCAGCAGATAGAAGCCCACCACCGGGGTAACCACCGCCAGCGACAGCAGGTTAAAGATGGCGAATCCGCCACCGATCAGGCCGGTGACCGTGGACAGCAGGATGCTCAGCATTGATCCGGCCTGGCCGCTGACCAGATCGCGCAGCTTGTCGTTCACCACGTCGGGGCCGAAATTCGCCTGCAAATGGGTCAGCACCTCCCGCGCCCAGCCCTGCAGCAGCGTCGCATATTGCGGAATCCGGTTCACCAGCAGCCCAACCTGCACGATCACCAGAGGATACAGCAGCAGCGCAAACAGCAGTACCGCCGCGATCACCGCCAGGATCATCAGCAGCGCCGCGATCCCGCGCGGCAGCCCCAGCTTCGCCAGCTTGGTTGCCGCCGGGTCCAGCGCGTAAGCCAGTACAGCCGCCGCCACAAACGGCGCCAGGACCGAGGCGAACAGTTGCAGCGCCAGCCAGAACACCACCAGCAGGCCGATGATCAGCGCGAACCGCTGCGTCCGGGTGGACTGGAAGCCTTTGCCGTGCGGCACCACCGATGCGGCCGGCACCGCTGCGGCCGGAACCGCTGCCGCCGGAACCGCTGCGGCTGGCAACGCCTCCGTCCTGGTCTCGGCAAGAAGCTGAGTCTGGTCCGCTGCCGGCATCTGGTCTCCCATCTCAATCGCCACGCGCCGCCTTCCACACATAGGCTGCGCCCGAAGCCAGCGTCGTCGCCACCACCGCCCAGGTCAGCGTCGCGGCCAGTCCCGGAATCCCGAAACCGAACCCGGCTTGCAGCAGCGTGACACCGATCAGCAGGATCTGCATCACCGTGTTGAGCTTGGAGACCGCCAGCGGCCGGATCGTCACTGCATGACCTAGCACAGCCAGCACGACAACGCCCCCCACGATCAGCAGGTCGCGGAACACCACCAGGATCGCGAGCCAGTCGGGTATCACCCCTGTCGTTGCCAGCGTGATATACATGGTGACCAGCAGCGCCTTGTCCGCCACCGGGTCCATCAGCGCGCCCACCGCATTGCCGCCGTAGCGACGCGCCAGCCACCCGTCCAGCGCGTCCGACACGCCGGCGGCGACGAACAGCAGGAAGGCCTCCCCGGTCCGGTGCGCCAGCACCAGCCAGAACGCCAGCGGGACGGCGCACAGCCGGGCGAAGGTTATGATATTGGCCAGATTGACCAGGGATGCGGTTTTCCCGGGTTTGGCCGGCAAACCGTCAGGCATGGCAGGCCGCCTCCGATGGGTACGTCGTCAGGTGGATTGCCATCCGGTGCCCGCCCATGGTTTGTGTCATCTCTCCAGTTACCACGCGGCCAGGGTTATAGGGGTTTGCCATGTCGAGCGCGGATCACCAAAGCGAGCATCCGGCGCCGCGCCGGACAACCGGTCTGGATTACCGCGCCGCCGGAGTCGATATCGAGGCCGGCGAGGCCCTGGTGGAGATGATCAAGCCGCTGGCCCGGGCGACCAGCCGCAGCGGCGTGATGGGCGGTCTTGGCGGCTTCGGCGCGCTGTTCGACCTCAAGGCCGCGGGCTTCGCCGATCCGATCCTGGTCTCCACCACCGACGGCGTCGGCACCAAGCTGAAAATTGCCGTCGAAACCGGCCTGCATGACACCGTCGGCATCGACCTCGTGGCGATGTGCGTCAACGACCTGATCGTGCAAGGCGCCGAACCGCTGTTCTTCCTGGACTATTTCGCCACCGGCAAGCTGTCCGGGGAGCAGGCGCACGCGGTGATCGCCGGCATCGCCAGCGGCTGCCATGAGGCCGGCTGCGCCCTGGTCGGCGGCGAGACCGCCGAAATGCCGGGCATGTATTCCGGCGGCGACTACGACCTCGCCGGCTTCGCTGTCGGCGCGGCAGAGCGCGGCGCCCTGCTGCCGCGCGGCGTCACGCCCGGCGACGCCATCCTCGGCCTGGCCAGTGCCGGGGTGCATGCGAACGGCTTCTCGCTGGTGCGCCGCATCGTCGAGACCAGCCGCCTCGACTGGGGCGCCGACGCGCCGTTCTCCCCCGACGAAACGCTGGCGCACGCGCTGATGACGCCGACGCGCATCTATGTCGCCGCGGTCCTCGCTCTGCACCGCGCCGGGCTGCTCAAGGCCGCCGCGCACATCACCGGCGGCGGCCTGCCCGGCAACGTCGTCCGCATGCTGCCCGACAACACCGTCGCCGCCCTGACCGCCACCTGGCCGACGCCCTCGGTGTTCGGCTGGCTGGCCCGCACCGGCGGTGTCGCCGACGACGAAATGCTGCGCGTGTTCAACTGCGGCATCGGCATGGCGCTGGTCGTCTCCGACGCCGACGCCGCCATCAGCCTGCTGGAAGCCCAGGATGAGGTCGTCAGCCGCATCGGCGTGGTCGAAGCCGGCGCCGGCCCCGCCGCCGTGCGGATCGACCATCCGGACCGCTGGCTGGCGTGAAACGCCGCACCGCCGTTCTGATCAGCGGCCGCGGCTCCAATATGGAAGCCCTGATCGCCGCTTCGCGCGACCCCGCGTTTCCCGCCGCGATCAGCCTGGTTTTGTCGAACCGCCCCGACGCTGCCGGCCTCGCCACCGCTCGGCAGGCAGGCATTGCCGCCCAAGCGATCGACCACCGCGACTTCGGCCGCGACCGCGCCGCGCATGAGGCCGCGCTCGACACCGCGCTCCGCGAAGCGGACATCGAGATCGTCTGCCTCGCCGGCTACATGCGCCTGCTGACCCCGTTCCTGGTGCAGGCCTGGCAGGGCCGCATGCTCAATATCCACCCCAGCCTGCTGCCGGCCTTCCCCGGCCTGCACACCCATGCCCGCGCGCTCGAGGCCGGGGTGAAGCTGCACGGCTGCACCGTCCATCTGGTGACGCAGGAGATGGATGCCGGCCCGATCCTGGCCCAGGCCGCGGTGCCGGTCCTGCCAGGCGACACCGAGGACGACCTCGCCCGGCGCGTCCTGCGGCAGGAGCACGCAATCTACCCCGCCGCCCTCGCCGCCTTCGCCGCCGGCCGGTTCGGCAAAACGCCGGACCCGGCGTCCCGCCTGAACAACCCCATACCCTGGTTCGGACCCACTGAACCGGCAGCCGCCGGTATGCCCAGGATCGAGCTTCCCACGCTCACGCCGCCCACCGACGAGACCGCGCCGAGTTTCTTCTGCCCGGTGTTCTGGGGAGCATCCGATCAGGATCTGGTGCAAAGCCTGGCAAAAATCGTCACCCAGCGCGTCCGCCCCGGCTATCATTTTGCCGACAATCTGCTCACCTGGGGCCGCAACAACTCCATGCTCGACGACAAGGCCTTCGTCAGAGCCTGGAAGAGCAACTCCGACTCCGACGCCGATGTCGCCATCGTCTGGCGCCGCTACATCCTGGCCTGCGCCGCCTGTCACGCCGTACAGTTGGACGGCGATTTCGTCGAGTGCGGCTGCTATCGCGGCGTCGGCATCAAGACGGTGGTCGATTACCTCGGCGGCACCGCTTTCCCGCGCCGGTTCTGGGGCTACGACCTGTTCGAGCACGCCCCCGGCATGGCGCATCATGCCATGGCGGACCATGGCCCCACCCTGGCCGGCATCGTCCGCGCCAAATTCGCCGATTATCCGCAGGTCAGCATCGTCCAGGGCGAAATCCCCACCGTTCTGGCCGGCCAATCGCCCGCACGCATCAGCTACCTGCATATCGACCTGAACGAAGCAGCCGCCGAAATCGCCGCGCTGGACGCCCTGTTCGACCGCGTTGTGCCGTCGGGAATCATCATCCTGGACGATTACGAATGGGCCCTGCGCTACCGGCCGCAAAAGCTCGCGGAAGACCCCTGGTTCGAGGCCCGCGGCTACCGCGTGATGCCGCTGCCGACCGGGCAGGGCCTCGTCATAAAGCGGTAACCGGCCGCGCTCACGCGTTTACGCCTCGTTAACCATTCCCTGCCAAGGTCCGCCGCGAACGGTCCGCGGACCCTTACGAGGCACAAAATGAACCTCCCCCCCCTGACGCCGCCCGACTTCGGCACCGTGCAGAACTTCTTCTTCCCGGTATTCTGGGGCGTCGAGGATCGCGAAGCCATTACCAACCTGGCCAGGGCCGTGACCGAACAGGTCGAGCCCGCGTTCCATTTCGCCGACAATTTCCTGACCTGGGGCCGTAACAATTCGATGTTCCAGGACCTGCCCTTCGTCAAGGCCTGGCAGGACAATGTCGATTGCGACTCCGATTTCGCCATCGTCTGGCGCCGCTACGTCCTGGCCTGCGCCGCCTATCACGCCGTGCACCTGGACGGCGATTTCGTCGAATGCGGCTGCTACCGCGGCGTCGGCATCAAGACCGTGGTGGATTACCTCGGCGGCGTCGAATTCCCGCGCACCTTCTGGGGCTACGACCTGTTCGAATACGTGCCGGGCATGGAGCATCACCCGATGCGCGACCACGGCCCCGGCCTCGCCGACGAGATCAAGGCCAAATTTGCCGCCTATCCGCAGGTGAACATCGTGCAGGGCGAAATCCCTGCCGTTTTTGCCAGCCGGTCGCCCGACCGCATCAGCTACCTGCACATCGATCTCAACCAGGCCACCGCCGAGGTTGCCGCGCTCGATGCGCTGTTCGATCGCGTCGTCCCGGCCGGGATCATCATCCTCGACGACTACGAATGGGCGATGGCCTACCGCCGCCAGAAACTCACCGAGGACCCCTGGTTCGAAAAGCGCGGCTACCGCGTCATGCCGCTGCCCACCGGCCAGGGCCTCGTGATCAAGCGCTGACCTCGCCCCAATCGTCCCATGCTCCGCCCCTTGTCGCAGGCCGCCGCCGTGGCATAAAACCGGCTGAAACAATCCTGTTGCCCGAGGGATACCATGGCTCACGCCCCCGCCCGCTACACCGGCCCCGAATCGATCGAAGCGCTGACCGCAGACCGCGAAAAAATGTGGCACGGCTTTACCAACGCCACGGTCGGCGTGGTGATCTTCGTGATCCTGCTGCTGATCGGCATGGCCGTCTTTCTGCTGTAATAGCCGGTTACCCGGCGCCCGCCGCTCGAAAAACGGTTGATGCTTCGGGCGCCGGTGTATAGCCCCGCCCGGCCCGGTTCCCATGCGTCCGCGCATCCCCTAGCCTGAGTCCAGATCTTGGGAGGGGAACCAATGACGGCGATAACACGCCGCGGTCTGACCGCCGGCTTTGCCGCGACGCTCGTCGCCCGGCGCGCCCAGGCGGGCGGGACCGATCTGGAACCGGCGGCGCGGGCAGAAGCGACGCTGACCTGGTACGTCGCACAAATGAGCGGCGAGGCCGCCGAGGCAATTGGCCGCCGCTTCAGCGAACGCCACCCCGGGATCGCGGTCTCGGTCATTCGCACCACCGGCCAGGTCGCCTACGAACGGCTACAGCAGGAATTGAAGAACAACACGCCAACATGTGACGTGTTCAGCTCCACCGACATCTCCCACTACCCGGCCCTGTTGAAACGCCAAGCGCTCGCGCGGTTCGAGCCATCGAACGCTGGCGCGCTTGCCCCCGCCTACCAGCGCCTCGCCGAACCCGGATTCTACTATCCGACCAACGCCTCATTGCAGATCGTCATCTACAACACGCACCTGGTGTCCGGCACCGATATCCCCCGACGCTGCACCGACCTGCTCGATGCGAAATTCAACCACCGCGTCGCCATCGCCCATCCGGCGTTCAGCGGCTATTTCGGCCAGTGGGTGCTGGCGATGCGCCGCCAGTACGGCTGGAGCTACTTCGAGAAACTGGCCGCCAACAACCCGCGCATCGGCCGCTCCGGCAACGATCCGATCACCCTGCTGAACGCCGGCGAGTGCGTCGTCGGCACCGGCCCGGCCAGCACCTCCACCGTGACGGCCGCCCGCGGCAATCCGATCGGCCTGGTCTTCCCCGCGGATGGCACCGTGCTCACCGTTGGCCCGTCCGCCGTGCTCGCCGCCGCCCCGCATCCCAACGCCGCCCGGCTGTTCATGGACTGGTTGCTCAGCCGCGATTACGCCGACGCCAGCCGAACCTGGTCGCTGGAACCGGTCCGCGCCGATGCGGAACCGCTGCTTGGCGTGAAACCGATCAGCGAGATCAACACCCTTACCCTCACCGCCGCCGAAATCGCTCGGGACCTGCCCGATGTGATCGAGCAGTGGCGGGATACGTTCGGTAACTGAGGATTGCACGATGCTGAACAGACGCGCCATCCTGGCCGCCACCGCCGCCCTCGCCGCCACTGCCCGGTTCCCCGCCCACGCCGCCAGCATCACCCCCGACCTGATCGACGCCGCAGGCCGGGAAGGTTCGGTCACCTGGTACATCGCCCAGGTGGACACCCAGACCGCCGAGGACATGGGCCGCACCTTCACCGCCCGCTTCCCCGGCGTGACTGTGGCGGTGATCCGCACCACCGGTCAGGTCGCCTATGAGCGCCTGTTGCAGGACCTCAAAAACGGCGCGCCGCAATGCGACGTGTTCAGCTCGACCGACATCTCGCAATACCCGGCCCTTAAGAAACGCGGCGCCCTGGCAGACTACACTCCGGCCGGCGCCGCCTCTCTGCTGCCGGCCTTCGCCAAAATCGCCGATCCCGGTTTCATGTATCCCACCAGCGCAACCGCCCACCTGCTGATCTCCAACAGCCAGCAGGTCGCGCCGGACGCCGCGCCGAAGGCCTGGACCGATCTGCTGGAGCCGCGCTGGAACGGCCGCGTCGCCACCGGCCATCCGGCGTTCAGCGGTTGCACCGGCATCTGGGCGCTGGCGCTGACCAAGACCTACGGCTGGTCATTCTTCGAGAAACTGGCGAAGAACAATCCGCGCGTCGGCCGCTCCGGCAACGATCCGGTCACCCTGATCAACGCCGGCGAGTGCCTGGTCGGCCCGGCCCCCGGCAACACCGCCTTCCAGCAGGTTGACAGAGGCAACCCGATCGCCCCCGCCTACCCCACTGACGGCGCCACGCTCTGCATCGGTCCGTCCTCGGTCATCGCCAGCGCGCCCCATCCCAACGCTGCGCGCCTGTTCATGGAATGGCTCATGAGCGAGGATTTTTCCCGGCTCTCCGTCGCCAACCATGGCGAACCGGTGCACCCCGGCGTCGCGCTCACCTCCGGCCAGAAGCCGCTGGACCAGGTGCCGGTCCTGTCGCTGACGGTGGCGGAAATCGCCCAGGGTATCCCCGGCATCATCGAGCAATGGCGCGATACCTTCGGCGGCTGAACCAATCCCGCCGCAGTCGGCCGGCTCACTTGCCCGGCGGGCTGTTTGACGCATGACCGTGGCGCAGCAGGTAGATCGAAAACACCATCACCAGGATCAGCACCGCAAGCACGCCCAGTTCGATCATCGAGGTGTAGAACAGCTTCTGCGCGCTGTCCGACATCTCCCCGTGCTGGGTGGCCTGCGACGATTCCAGCGTGATCACCAGCACGCGCCGGATCGAGGCGATCAGCCCGACCACCAGAAACGGCTCGCAGGTCAGCGCGCCCGACCGCACCGAGACGTGAACCGTGTGCAGGATCTCGATCAGCATCAGCACGACCAGCAGCCGCTCGATCACCGTGAAGACCGACTCCGTCCCGGCCCAGTCGCTCAGACCCGTCCACAAGGTGAAGGCGGCCCCGCCAAGCGCGAGCAGAACGGTCAAGCACAGCAGCACCGCAAGGGCGACGTAAAGTCCGTGCTCGATCTGCTGAAAGGTCCAGGTCGAGAGCACGCGCGCGTCGGTGTTGTCGTTCTCGTGGACTGCCATCGCCATCCTCCAGTGCCAGAGTCGCAAATGGCGTGGATCTTACCAAACACAGTACCCGGCGCATGCGGCCTGGTGCGAGAAAGCCGTATCAGCCGAAGCCGGCCACGTCCGGCTGCGGCCCCGGCTGCGCCGGCGCACGCGTGGCCTCCTGCGCCAGCGCAGTCATACCCCCTTGCGCCGCACGCAACTCCAGCATCCTGCGGCACAACACCAGCCACCGGTCATGCCGCTGGAAAACGTCCAAACGGCCGGAGAAGTCCATGTATCCGACGAACACGCCGGGTGCGGCACTGATGATCGAGTCCTCCGGATGCGTCGCATCGGCCGGGCAGACGCACAGCAGCGCCCCCGGACCATAGGACCGCAGAGCCTGACCAAGCGCCTCAGTCTCGGCCGCGGTCAGCTGCCGGTGGCCGACCTTCAGCACGAAGATCTTCTCCGGATTCTCCAGATCGGCGATCAGCTTCTCTTTCAGGTAGCGCATCCGGTTCCGCGCCAGGGCCACCATCCGCGCCTGCGGCACGTCCTTGATCGCCACGAAACTGTGCATCGACGTGCCGAAAGCGGTGTCAACGATCTCCCACATCTCGTCGTGTGGAACGACCGTCGTGGTGTCCGCTTCGCCATACTCCTCGAACCGCCGGTGCAGGCAGGCGATCAGGGCCTCCGGCGTCACCGTCGCCCAGCGGAGCAGACCCAGCGGTTCAGCACCATGCTCGCGCTGGTTGCCACCGAATTCGCAGCCGCCATCCGGTCCGGCCCCGCCCAGACTCTCGAATTGCAGCATCAGCGTGCGCCGGCCGTCCGCAGCCGCTTCGTTGGGCAAGGCCAGCCCCAGCTCCCGGTGCGCCCGTTCCGCCGCCGCCGGATCGTGTTCGGCCAGTCGCATGAACGCCTGGTACAGCCCGCTGGCGCGCGGCTCCGAGAACGCAAACCGCCGGTTCGCCTCCGCCCAGCGGTACACCGCCGCTTCCCAGTCCTCCCGCACCCAGGCGAGGCGCGCATAGTTCATCAACAGCGACGGCTCGTTCGGATCCTCGGCCTGACCCTCCAGCAGCACCGCTTCGGCCTCCGCCACCCGCCCCTGTTCCTCCAGCGCGCGCGCGAGTTCGGAGAATATCCACCACGCCCGATGCGGAAACGTCAGCGCCGCGCGCCAGTGCCGTTCGGCCGCCGACCATAGCGCCAGCCCCATTTCGAGCGCGCCCTGCCCTTGCGGGATGGAAGGTTCCTGCGGAAACCGCTCCGCCGCTTCGGCCAGCACCTGCCGCGCCTCCTCGGCGCGCTGCAAGCCGCACAGCGCGACCGCGCCATTGGCATAGGCGAACCAGACATGCGGAAACCGGCCCCGCACCTCCCGCCACAGGACTTCGGACACCGCCCAGTCCGACTGACGTTGCGCCTGTTCGGCCGCCGCGAGCAGGCTTTCCAGCGATGCGGGCTCGGCG
>Ga0302320_10013076_pt1 | contig 17375 bp, 8 predicted proteins | sample Bog_T0_3_FD_202130 | JGI IMG/M metagenome (GOLD analysis project Ga0302320, IMG submission 202130) | Peat permafrost microbial communities from Stordalen Mire near Abisko, Sweden - Bog_T0_3 | ecosystem: Environmental > Terrestrial > Soil > Wetlands > Peat | place: Sweden: Abisko, Stordalen Mire...
CCGGGACGGCAGTTGGATTACCCACCAGATGGAAGAAGGCTTGCCCTCGGTGATTGCATATCTGGTGTTCGAGGACAAGCAGGGCCGCCTGTGGGCGGGGACAACAGGCGGGCTGGTCCGCTACGACCGCGAGGCCGACACCGACCCGCCGCGTACGCGCCTGGAGCGCTCGGTGAACGCCCACGACGTGCCGCCTTCGGGGGATCTGCGCGTTTCCTTCTCCGGCATGGACAAGTGGAACCAGACGAATTGGGACCGGCTGCTGTACGCCTATCGCATGGATAGCGGCGCCTGGTCGCCATTCCTGCCGTCCGGCTTTGCCATGTTCCACCGCCTTGCGGCCGGAGAGCACCGATTCGAAGTCCGCGCCATGGACCGCAACGGCAACATCGACCCGGCCCCGCAGTCGCTGCCATTCACGGTCTTGCTCCCCTGGTACCGGCAAATCGGATTTTTGTCGTTGCTGGTCTTGAGCCTGACGGTGGTGGTGTCGTTAGCGACGCTGGCCGTCCTGCAATACCGGCGTCGCGGGGAGTTGATTGTCCAGATCCGCGAAGCCAAAACTCAGGCCGAAGCGGCGAGCCTGCAAAAGAGCGAATTCCTGGCCAACATGAGCCATGAGATCCGCACTCCCATGAACGGCGTCATCGGCATGACCAGCCTGCTGCTCGACACCTCGCTTTCCCCCGAGCAGCGAGATTATGCCGAGACGGTGCGCAGTTCGGGCGAAGCGCTTCTCACCATCATCAACGACATTCTGGACTTTTCGAAGATGGAAGCCGGCAGGTTGCAGATCGAATCGGCGGGATTCGACCTGCGCCTGGTGATGGAAGAAGTCAACGCATTGCTGGCGCACCGGTCCGAGGCCAAGGCCCTGGATCTGCTGCTGCAATATTCCCCAGGCCTTCCGCGCCATTTCGTCGGCGATGCCGCGCGGATTCGTCAGGTAGTGACCAACCTTGTAGGCAACGCCGTCAAATTCACGGAGAGCGGCCAGGTGCTCCTCTCGCTCGAGTGCCAGCGCACCGATGGCTGTATGGCCCACATGCGCATCGCCGTGAGCGACACGGGCCCCGGCATCCCCGCGGAGAAACTGGGGTTGCTGTTCGAAAAATTCAATCAGTTGGACGGTTCCTCGACGCGCAGGTACGGCGGCACGGGACTGGGCTTGGCGATCTGCAAGCAGTTGGTGGGCCTGATGGGCGGGTCCGTCGGAGTCGAGAGCCGCTTGGGCGCGGGCTCCACTTTCTGGTTCTCGCTGCCGCTTCAACTGGATGCGAACCCGCACGCGGTTCCGGTCCCGGCAACCGATCTCCAAAACTTGCGGGTATTGATTGTGGACGACAACGAAGTCAACTGCCGGCTGCTCGACGAGCAGATCGCCAGTTGGGGGATGCGCAATGGAAGCTTCGCGGAACCGCGGCGGGCGTGGGAGGAACTGCGCGCCGCTGCAGAGGCCGGCGATCCCTATCAGTTCGTCCTGGTGGATTACCCCATGCCCGAAATGGACGGCACCAGCCTGGCGCGCGCCATCAAGAACGACCCGCGAACCCGCGACGTGCTGGTGGTGTTGTTGACGCCGGTGGGCAATTGGAGCGAAGTGCGGCCTTTGGAAGGCGTGGAGATCGACGCATCCCTGGTCAAGCCGGTGCGCCAATCGCAACTGCTCACCACGCTGGCGGCTGCGTGGTCGAAGAAACTGGCCGTCTCTCCGGCGCCTTCGCCAAAGCCCGAAACCGGCTTACAGGCGATGAGGGACGCGCTGACAGCGAACTCCTCAGGGGCGCCGGCACGAGTGCTGGTGGCGGAAGACAACGCCGTGAATCAGAAAGTAGCGGTGCGGATGCTCGAGAAACTGGGCCTGCGCGCGGACGTGGCGGCCAACGGCAATGAGGTTCTCAAAATGCTGGAGACGGTTCCCTACGATCTGATCTTCATGGACTGCCAGATGCCGGCCATGGACGGCTACGCCGCCACGCGGGAAATCCGCCGCCGCGAGACACCGGGGCAGCGGGTGGCGATTGTCGCCATGACGGCGGAAGCCATGGCGGGCGCTCGGGAAGACTGTCTGGCGGCCGGCATGGACGACCATATCGCCAAGCCGATCAAGCCGGACGATCTTTTCGCCGCCCTGCAAAAGTGGGCGCCGGAGAGGAGGCACGGGAAGACCGTGCCGTCCGTGTCTTTGCCGGGCTAACTCACAATACTGTTCACTTTGTACCAACAGACCTGGGGACCTTGATTCCCGATGTGTGGGGCGGACTTCAGAGGAACTTGTAGAATTCGGTATTGAACCCGCTCCCTCGCGGTCGCGGCTCGGTAAGTGCTTGCCTTTCAACGTGGCTTTTCCGAGCCGCGCGCGCAAGCAAGCGGTTTCTTCGAATTTTGCAAGTCCTCTTCAGTCTGCGGCCGGCTTCAGCCCACCCGCCCGCGAACGACGGGAGACCCGCGGCGGGCGGACTGAAGTCCGGGGTCCCCTCTGGGGAAGGCTGAAGCCCAATGCCCCACCCCAGCTCACCGAGATTTCCGCTAAGTGAACAGCGTTGGGGCGAACTCGGTTGCCGCCCGCGCTTGCTAACGGGCGAGGGCGTGGATCGCCAACACGATTCCCAGGCCCACCACCGACTCGATGACTTTCATGGCGGTCCACGATTTGAGCGTCTGCGTCACCGTTAGCCCGAAGTACTGATTGACCAGCCAGAAGCCCGAATCGCTCACTTGCGAAAAGCCCGATCCTCCGCAGCACAGCGCCAACATCATCAGGTTGGGACTGTAGCCGGGAATCCCCTTCACGATGGGCGCAACGATGCCGGCGGCGGTGATGATGGCCACCGTCGCCGAGCCTTGCGCGATCCGCATGGCCGCGGCGATCACCCAGGCCACCAGCAGCGGCGAGATCGACGAGGTCATCAGCAGATGGCCGGCGTACTGCCCCACGCCGGAATCGACAATCACCTGTTTGAATGCGCCGCCGCCGCCCATGATGCAAAGCAGCGCGCCCATGGGAGCCAGCGATTGCGCCGCCATTTTCCCGGCGTTCTCGCGCGTCACGCCGCGCCGGATGCCGAACCAGTAAATCGCCACCAGAGTGGTAATGGTGAGGGCGCTGAACGGGTGCCCCAGGAACGTCGCCACTCCGCCGAAGGGCAGTTTATACAGGTTGGAGAGCGTCGCACCGAAGATCAGCAGGACCGGCAGGATCAGCAACAGAATTACCACGCCCAACGAAGGCGGCGGACCTTGCGACGGGTCGGCTTTGGGCGCCGCTTCGGAGATCTCCGGCACGGGAATGTTCATTCGTTTCGCCATCCAGCCGCCGTAGACAATTCCTCCGACAATGGCCATGGGGATGGCGACCGCAATGCCATAGAGGATGGAAAGCCCCAGGTCGGCGCCGAAGAGTTGTGCGGCGGCGGCCGGCGCGGGGTGCGGGGCCACCAGGGAATGAACGGTGGTGAGCGCGGCCGCCATGGGCAGCCCGTAGAACAGCAGCGACCGCCTGGTTTCGCGGGCCAGGTTCCACACCAACGGCGCCAGGATCACGAAGCCCACCTCAAAGAACAGAGGCAGGCCCACCAGAAACGCCGCGACCAGGATGGCCCACGCGGCGCGCTCCGTGCCGAATTTCTTAAGGAGCCAGTCCGCCAACACGCGTCCGCCGCCGGAATGCTCCAGGAAGCGGCCGATCATGGCGCCCAATCCGACCACCACGGCGATGAAGCCCAACGCTTCTCCAAATCCGTTCTGAATGGACTTCAGCACCTTATCGGGCGGCAGGCCGGCGGCCAGTCCCAGGGCCATGCTGGCGACCATCAGGGCCAGAAAGGCGTGCAGTTTCAGCGCCAGAATCAGGGTCAGGAGCAGGGCAATCGCCGCCACCGTCATCAGAATGAGATAGGGTCCGTTCGCGGGCATAGAACCTGCATTGTACCGGACTTGGCTTCCGGCTACCGGATGCGCCACAATTGGGTTTGCCTGACGAAATGGAGAATTGACTGTGAAAGTAATCGCGGGAGTCGACCTTGGCGGGACCGCCGTCAACTATACGATCATCGACGCGCAGGGGCACTTCCTCATCGAAGGATTGTGCGAGTACCCGGCGCTGTCCACGCAAGGGCCGGACGTCTGTCTCGCCCAGATCGAAAAGGGCCTGGAGATCGCCGCTGGCAAAGCGGGCGTGCCCTTGGAAAAAGTGGTGGGCGTCGGCCTGGACACGCCTGGGCCGGCGAGTTCCACGGGAGTTCTGAGTGCGCGCGGCTCTACCAACTTCGTGCATCCCGAGTGGGCCGGATTCGACATCCGCCAGAAGCTCGAAGTCCGTCTCGGCCGGCCGGTCACGTACCTGAACGATGGGAACGCCGGCGCCCTTTGGGGACATTTCTCCATTTTCGGCGAGGACAGCCGGCACACTTCGATCTCGGCGATTGTGGGCACCGGCCTGGGCGGCGGCGTCATCATAGAGGGCAACGTAGTCAAGGGCAGGATGGGATTCGGGGGCGAACTGGGGCACGTCCTGATTCCCTACCAGAGCATCGCCGGCACGGAAGGTCTGAAGCCGGATTGCAATTGTGGACGCACGGGAGATCTGGAGTCGCTGTGCTCGCTCACCGCCATCGCCAAAACGCTGCTGCCGTATTTTCTGGTTCGCTATCCGGGACATCGGTTCGAGCAGATGGAGATCGGCAAGGCGGCCAAACTGGTGCGCGGGATGGCGGAGAAGGGCGATGCGTTGTGCCGCGACATCTTCCGGGTGCAGGCGCACGCCATGGGGCTATTCTTCGACGAGATGGTGAATACGTTCGATCCGGATGCGTTGATCATCGGAGGCGGCGCACTGGAGACGGGCGAGGATTTCCAGCGCTGGTTTATCGGGGAAACGCGCGCCGCCATGCCCGGACAGCGCGAGGAGCAGGCCGGGATTCCGATTCACGTGATGCCGAATGGCGACACTGCGGGCGCCCGCGGGGCGGCCATCGAAGCGCTCAAGTTGGCTCAGCACGAGGGCGTGCTGTAGGCGATCGCTCGTTTTCCCGCGGACGGGATGCTGCATTTGTTGTGGGGCGGACACCCTCGGGGGGCCACCAGGGGGTCCGCCCTGGGGTCCGCCCCATAGGCGTTTACATAGCCGGTTGTGACCGCAAGATGGTGGAAACCCAACTTCGGTCGCCACAATAGGTGGATGCCCTCAGCGGTCCTATGCGCCTTAAGTAAACGTTTATGGGGGTCCGCCCCACAAGCGTTAACCTAGCAGCAGACGGCTCGGAACCACCTCATCGTCAGGGAAAGTCAGAGTGGAAGCTGAGGGTGCTGGCCGCTCACTTCTCCGGCTGGTCGTAGCCCGCCAGGCGGCGCACCCAGATATTGCGGTAGCGCACCGGGTTGTGATGGTCCTGCAAGGACAACGGCAGCTCCGCGGGTTGCGGCGTGTACTTGGCCACCTGGCGGTAAACCATGGGGCCCATCAGCTCCTTGTGCACGTGCACCATCACGCCGTTCCAAAATACCGTCTGGTAGGCTGGCTTCACCAGTTTCGCCCCATCGAACTGCGGAGCTTCGAAAACGATGTCGTAGGTCTGCCACTCTCCCGGCTTCCGTGCGGCATTCACCAGCGGCGGCCATTGGCCATAGATCGCGGCCGCCTGCCCATCGGCGTATGTGGGATTGTTATACGCGTCCAGCACCTGGATTTCGTACAGCCCCATCAGCAGGACCCCGCTGTTGCCGCGACCCTGGCTGGTTCCACTCACGTCGGGCGGCTCGGACCACTCCACGTGCAGTTGAACGTCGCCGAACTTCTCCCGCGACTGCAACTCGCCGGTCTCCGGACCGACTTCGAAATAGCCATTGCGCACCGGCCATTTCGGATCGACCAGTTTGCCGCGGTCGGCTCCCCGTCCGGGTTGCACCCACTGCGAGAGGTCCTTCCCGTCGAACAGTACGATGGCGTCCGAGGGCGGCGCACCGGGAACGGCCCCCGGCGTCACCACCTTGGGGTGAGGACGAGCGGGGTCGTGCACATGCCAGGGCAGCCCCGGAAGCATGGGAGTGTCGGTAAATCCCAGGTCGCCGGGTTTCTGGGCCTGGGCCTGGGTCTGAGCAACGGCGGTAGCGGCAATGGCAGCGATTGCAGCGAGACACGCGATGGCGGCGGGCTTCCAACCTGGGCCCCGGCCGCGCGAAACGAGTCGTTGTTTCATGGGCTGTTCTTCGAGTCGTAACTAGTATCCCATTATCATCTGAAGCCGGCAAACTGGAGTGCCGGTCTCCACGGGTGCCTATTAACCGGCTAATCTTTCCTCATTCTGGTGGGAGCGCGCCGGAAGATCCCGATCGAGTGTCGACCCGATTTGGAGAAAAATCAACTGGAAAAGAAAGGCTTTCGTTTGACGGCACTGGTTTGCGAGTGCCTCTGAATGCGCTCAACCGCCCGGTCCGCCTCTCAACTTCTCCCGCTCCGAGGATTGGCCGGTTAAGTGCTTAACCGATCTGGGGAAGGTCCGTGACCGGTAAACGCTCCCTGACGGGGTGCTTCCGTTGGGGCCCGGCGCTACTCAAGGTTTACTCCGCCACAGCCGATAGAACTGTAGCCCGCGCCTCACGACCGTGGTGAACAGCTATGAAGGCCAAAGGACCGTCGAGACCAAATTCTGTGTGCTGGACGATAGCGGTTTGGCTGACTCTGGCAGCCGGCCTCCGCGCGCAGACTGTTCCCTGGAGCAGTTACGGACACGACCCTCAACACACCGGCCTTTCCACTATTGGCGCCCAGCGGCTGGAGCGCATCAAATGGACTACGCCCATAGACCTCGTGCCGCCGAACGCTTCCGGCCCCTTCCGTCTTCACTACGTTTCACCCCTGGTAACGTCCGCAAACACGGTACTGGTCCCCGTGCGGACCACGTCGTCGAACACGTACCGCTTGGAAGCTCACACCGGCGCGGATGGGACGATTCTCTATACGCTCCCCACCGGCTTTACGCCGCCTCCCCACAACCGGTTTCCCGTGTATGCCCCGGCTTTGAGCCAGGGCAAGCGGCTGTATTACGCGGGCGCCGGAGGCGCCGTATATTATCGCGACGAGCCCGATTCCGTAACCGGACCCTCCGGCCAGATCGCTTTCTATGGCAATGCCGTCTATGCCGCCAACCCGGCGGCCTTCAACAGCACCGTCATGATCTCGACGCCCATCACCGCCGACGCGCACGGCAACATCTACTTCGGATTCGACGTCATAGGATCGAACCCGGCGAACCTGGCAAGCGGGCTGGCGCGCATCGGCGCCGACGGATCGGGATCGTGGATCGGCGCTTCCGCCGCGGCGCAAGGCGACGCTTCCGTCGTCGAGGTGGCTTTGAACTGTGCGCCCGCCGTGAGCAACGACGGCCTGACGCTGTACTTCGGCGTGTCGGAGAACCCGGCCGGTCAGGGTTACACGGCCGGTTACCTGGTGTCGGTGAGCAGCACCACGTTGGCGCCCATAGCGCGTATGCGCCTGAAGGACCCCGAAACCGGCGCCGACGCGAGGGTGGCCCCCGCCTCCCCTATTGTGGGTCCGGATGGCGATGTCTACTACGGGGTTCTGGAATCCTCGTCCGGTTCTCATGACGGCCGCGGCTGGCTGCTGCATTTCGACCAGAACCTGACGGCAACCAAGACGCCCGGGGCATTCGGCCGGGACTTCATGGCTTCGGTGGCGCCGGCCAGCATAGCGGCTGCCTACACCGGCGCTTCCTCCTATCTGCTGTTCAGGAACGGCCACAACAAAACTGCCGTGCTCGACCCCAACGGCTCCATGACCGACCCGGCCACCGGTGCGACGGTCATGCAGGAAGTGGGCGCCGTCCCACGACCCTGGCTGGACCCTCCCGGCAATGCCGTCGCTGACGGCGTGGGCGAGACTTACATGCCCGCGGCGATCGGCGCCGATGGCACGGTTTACGCCATCGACGGAGCCAATCTCCTGGCGGTGGGCCAGGCGTCCAATCTGACCGTTTCCGCCAGCCACACCGGCGATTTTGCCGAAGGACAAAACGGCGCCGGCTACACTCTGACCGCATCCAATAGCGGATCCGGTGCGACCAACGGCGCCGTGACAGTGACCGACACGCTGCCGGCGAGTCTGACGGCCACGGGGATCGGTGGCCCGGGGTGGAGTTGCACACAGCCCGCGGGACCGTGCACCCGAAGCGACACGCTGGCGGCCGGCGCCAGCTTTCCGGCTCTCAAGCTTACGGTGAACGTGGCAAGCAATGCCCCCTCCACTGTGACGGATATAGCTGCGGTATCGAGCGACGGCTCGGCGAACTCGGTGAACTCCATAGCCGGCGATGTGACGGCGATCGTCCCGTTGCCGGCGCTGAGCATTGCGGGCAACTTTACGCGAGGGCAAGCCGGCGCTACGTATTCGGCAACGGTGAGCAACAGCGCGGCGGCGGGACCGGCCAGCGGGATGGTGACGGTGGCTCACACCTTACCCGCGAGACTTACCGCTACGGCAATGGGCGGGACCGGATGGACGTGCACTCTAGCCACGCTCACCTGTACGCGACGCGATGTCCTTGCGGCCGGCGCCAGCTACCCGGCCATCACCGTGACGATGAACGTTGCGAACAATGCGGCGGCCTTGCCGACGAGCCGCGTAAGCGTGGCGGGAGGCGCGTCGCCGGCGGCCACTGCCAACTACCAGACCACCAGCGGGGGGGCGCTCACGATCGCTACCGGCAGCGTGCCCGTGACCACGCAATATCAGAGCTACAGCACGGCGCTGACGGCAACCGGCGGGACGCCGCCCTATACGTGGTCGGTGGTGTCGTCCACCGGCGCCAGTCTTCCGGAAGGAATGAGCCTGAATCCAGCCACGGGCGTGGTGAGCGCCACGCAAGTCAACGGGCAGGGCGGGTATGCCGTCACCGTGCAGGTCATCGACAGCGCCTTGCCCAGCCCCGGCAGCGCCACCGCCACGCTGAACTTCGGCGTCTATAGCGACACCAGTCTGGGCGGTTGCCAGATGTTTCCGCCGGACTCGATTTACAACCAGCGGATCGACCTGCTGCCGGTGGATACGAATCCGTCGGACCAGATTCCCGCAAGCTACCTCACGAAGCCGATCCACCCCGATTTTGGGCACGGCTTTTATCCGTCTCCCGGCGGCATTCCGTGGATGCGGGTGCCGGCCAATCAGCCGTTGACCAACGTCAATCTGGCGGGCGACGGCCAGATCGACCTGGCTGGGACCTACCAGTGGCCGCTCCCGGCGTGGCCCAATGCGGTGATCGAAGGGACCTCGTATGGGCAGGACGGCGACGACCACCACATTTCGATTCTGCAATCCAGCGTCGATAGCATCGACGGGCCTCAGACCGGTCCCTGTACGCTGTATGAGACTTATCAGGACACCGCGGTTTCGGGCATGTACGATGCGGGCAGCAACACGTGGTTCATGGGTGCGGGCGTGCACTATGTTCTCAACAGCAACACCCTCGCGGCATCGCCCGACACGCTGGACGACGGAGCGCAGGATTCGGCGGGTGTCCCGGTGGCGCCTCTGTTGGTCCGGTATAGTGAGGTTCCGCTGGGGGTGCAGCATCCGCTGCGCATCACTTTTCCTTCGCCCACCGACTGGTTTGCGTGGCCGGCCACGGGGTGTTGCGGGGCGAGCGGACCGCCGCAAGGGCTGCTATACCGGTTGAAGGCGAGCGTGAACTGGCAAGCGGTCTGTCCGGTGGGCGCCAACCCGCAGGCGGCCACGGTATTGCAGGCTCTGCAACGGTACGGCGCATACATGAGCGATCACGGCGCCGCGGGATACATACAAGGGGTACCGGATGTGCGCTGGGACGACGACGATCTGGCCTGCATCAAGCAGTTTCCAATCTCCAGTCTGGAAGTGGTGGACAACTCCGCATTGGAAGTGTCGGCGATTAGCGGGCAGACCATGCCATACGTTGTGCCGGCGACGCTGGCAAACGGCGCCATAGGCTCGGCGTATAGCGCGACGATTGCGGCTGTCGGCGGCAATCCGGCCACGCGGCAGTGGTCCGTATCGTCGGGCGCGCTGCCACCAGGTCTGGTGCTGAACGCTTCCACGGGAACGATAGGCGGGACACCCAGTTCGTTTGCCGGCAGTCCCTTCACCTTCGGCGTCACTGCGACGGATACGGCTTCCGGCAAGGCCTCGGCGGCGCAGGCATTCTCGATCGGGGTCGTTGGGTCTGGCCTGACGATCGGCAAGTCTCACAGTGGCAACTTCACGCCGGGACAGATGGGGGCAACGTATTCGATCTCTGTGACCAATAGCGGTACGGCGCCGACCAGTGGAACAGTCACGGTGACAGAGAGCATTCCCGACGGGTTGATGTTGGTATCGATGGCTGGCACGAATTGGAACTGTCCCGTTGCGGGAAACACCTGCACGCGAAGTGACGCGCTGAGTGCCGGTTCGACTTATCCCGCTATTACGGTGACGGTGAACGTGAGCCAAACTGTGGCCAGCCAGGTTACTAACCAAGCGAGCGTCGCCGGCGGGGGGGTGGCTGGAGCCAGCGCCCAAGACGTCACGTCCATTTCGCCAACGACCCAGACGATCGGTTTCGGAACGTTGTCGAGCCAGGTGTTCGGCGCGGCGCCGTTCACGGTCGGCGCGACGGCATCGTCGGGGTTGGTGGTGGGCTTCGCTTCGACTACTCCCGCCATTTGTACGGTGTTGGGCACGACGGTAACGCTGGTCGCCGTCGGCACCTGTTCGATTCAGGCGACGCAGGCGGGCAATACGAACTACGCGGCGGCGACCCCGGTTAGCCAGAGTTTCCAGGTGACGCAGGCGAGTCAGACGATCAGTTTCGGAACGTTGTCGAGCCAGGTATTTGGCGCGGCGCCGTTCACGGTCGGCGCGACGGCATCGTCGGGGTTGGTGGTGGGCTTCGCTTCGACTACTCCCGCCATTTGTACGGTATCGGGCACGACGGTAACGCTGGTCGCCGTCGGCACCTGTACGATTCAGGCAACGCAGGCGGGCAATACGAACTACGCGGCGGCGAACCCGGTTAGCCAGGGCTTTCAGGTGACACAAGCGAGTCAGACGATCGGTTTCGGAACGTTGTCGCCCCAGGTGTTCGGCGCGGCGCCGTTCACGGTCGGCGCGACGGCATCGTCGGGCTTGGTGGTGGGCTTCGCTTCGACTACTCCCGCCGTTTGTACGGTGTCGGGCACGACGGTAACGCTGGTCGCCGTCGGCACCTGTTCGATTCAGGCAACGCAGGCGGGTAATGCGAACTACGCGGCGGCGAACCCGGTTAGCCAGAGCTTCCAGGTGACGCAAGCGAATCAGACGATCACCTTCGGGACGCTGTCGAGCCAGGTGTTCGGCGCGGCGCCGTTCACGGTCGGCGCGACGGCATCGTCGGGCTTGGTGGTCGCCTTCGCTTCGACTACTCCGGCCATTTGTACGGTGTCGGGCACGACGGTAACGCTGGTCGCCGCCGGCACCTGTTCGATTCAGGCAACGCAGGCGGGCAATGCCAACTACGCGGCGGCGACCCCGGTTAGCCGGAGCTTCCAGGTGACGCAAGCGAGTCAGACGATCGGTTTCGGAACGTTGTCGAGCCAGGTGTTCGGCGCGGTGCCGTTCCCGGTCGGCGCGACGGCATCGTCGGGGTTGGTGGTGGGCTTCGCTTCGACTACTCCCGCCATTTGTACGGTGTCGGGAACTACCGTGACTTTGGTCGCCGTCGGCACCTGTTCGATTCAGGCGACGCAGGCGGGTAATACCAACTACGCGGCGGCGAACCCGGTTAGCCAGAGCTTTCAGGTGACGCAGGCGAGCCAGACGATCAGTTTCGGAACGTTGTCGAGCCAGGTGTTCGGCGCGGTGCCGTTCCCGGTCGGCGCGACGGCATCGTCGGGGTTGGTGGTCGCCTTCGCTTCGACTACTCCCGCCATTTGTACGGTGTCGGGAACTACCGTGACTTTGGTCGCCGTCGGCACCTGTTCGATTCAGGCGACGCAGGCGGGCAATACGAACTACGCGGCGGCGACCCCAGTTAGCCGGAGCTTCCAGGTGACGCAAGCGAGTCAGACGATCGGTTTCGGAACGTTGTCGAGCCAGGTGTTCGGCGCGGTGCCGTTCACGGTCGGCGCGACGGCATCGTCGGGGTTGGTGGTGGGCTTCGCTTCGACTACTCCGGCCATTTGTACGGTGTCGGGCACGACAGTGACTTTGGCCGCCGTCGGCACCTGTTCGATTCAGGCAACGCAGGCGGGCAATACGAACTACGCGGCGGCGACCCCGGTTAGCCAGGGCTTTCAGGTGACACAAGCGAGTCAGACGATCACCTTCGGAACGCTGTCGAGCCAGGTGTTCGGCGCGGTGCCGTTCACGGTCGGCGCGACGGCATCGTCGGGGTTGACGGTCGGCTTCGCTTCGACTACTCCGGCCATTTGTACGGTGTCGGGTACGACGGTAACTTTGGTCGCCGTGGGCACTTGTACGATTCAGGCAACGCAGGCGGGCAATACCAACTACGCGGCGGCGAACCCGGTTAGCCAGAGTTTCCAGGTGACGCAAGCGAGTCAGACGATCAGTTTCGGGACGTTGTCTAGCCAGGTGTTCGGCGCGGCGCCATTCACGGTTGGCGCGACGGCATCGTCGGGGTTGGTGGTCGGCTTCGCTTCGACTACTCCCGCCATTTGTACGGTGTCGGGCACGACAGTAGCTTTGGTCGCCGTCGGCACTTGTACGATTCAGGCAACGCAGGCGGGCAATGCGAATTACGCGGCGGCTGCACCTGCCAATCAGAGCTTCCAGGTGACGCAGGCGCCCGTAACTCCGGCCGCAATCTTCGCCTCCACCGGCTCCGGGCAGGGCGCCACGGTGGGCACCGCGTTTGCGGGCCCCTTACAGGCTCTGGTAAAAGATGCCGCCGGCAACGTGGCGCCGAATGCGCCGGTGACGTTTACGGGACCCTCGAACGGGGCCGGTGGAATGTTAGCCAACGGCTCGGCGACCTACATGACGACAACCAACAGCTCCGGAGTGGCCACGTCCGCCACGGTCACCGCCAACACAATTCCGGGCAGCTATTCGGTGACCGCGACTGCGACGGGCGTAACCACAGCGGCCAGCTTCTCCTTGACGAACCTGAAGGCTCCGGCCCTGAGCATCACCGAATCGCACGCGGGCGGCTTCACCCAGGGGCAGAGCGGGGCTACCTACGCGATTACGGTCGGGAACGCGGTGGGCGCGGGGCCCAGCTCGGGAGCGGTGACGGTGACTGAGATAGTGCCGGCCGGGCTGACGTTAGTGTCGATGAGCGGGGGCGTTACCTGGAATTGCACGGTGCTGCCCGTCTGCACGACGACCACGGTGCTGGATGCCGGGTCCAGCTACCCGGCGATCACAGTCACGGTGAACGTGGCCAGCAACGCGGCGGCATCGGTGACCAACCAGGCGATCGTGTCGGGCGGAAGTTCGGCAACCGCGGCGGATGCCATCGATCCGACGGCGATCATGCAGGTCAGCGCCTGCGACGTAAATCGAGACGGGAATATCGGCGTCTCGGATATCCAGCTCATCATCGACGAAGCGCTCGGAGTGGCGCCCGCGGTGAACAGTCTGATCCAGGCCGGGGTAGTCGACGTGGCGGATGTGCAGAGCGTGATTCAAGCGGCGCTGGGTTTGGGTTGCCCGGGATCGTGATCCAACGTTGCGGCAATCGACGGTGTAATACGGCGACGCGCAGGAGGAGGAGGTTGTGCAGGGCGCGCTGGTACATCCGGTGGAGGCGGGCTTCGTAACGGTGCATCAGGGCCGTTGCCGCGTATTGCGGAAGAGCCTGCCTGGCCTGGCTTGGCGTATAGTTGTGGCCGTAACACCAATGTTCGCTCAGGCAGCGTCTGAAGCCGCATCAGCCGGCGGTAAGCCGCCCCAGATCAGAACATCGGGGCACAAGTCGGCGCCGGTAGGCCAAACCAGAGTGCCCCCTTCGACACGCATCGCCCTAAATCGCGCCTCGTCGTTCCTGATTTCTTGGAAAACCGGGCCCACCAGCATTGGTCCGAGATCTCTCTCGACTATGCGACCGTCGGTCAGTGTAAGCTGTACGCGATAGTCGGGCAGCGGCTTCGCTTCCCGGATACGAACCAGTCTCATGTGCGCTCCTCAGTCTAGTGGGGCGATCGATTCCAACGGTGTTCCACCACGAGCCCTTTCCCAGTCCTCTCTCAGTTCCTGGCGATGAAGGGCTGCCCATTCGAGTACCAGCGCCATAGCCCTCCTCGGGAGATCTCCCCCTGATGATAACGAGGGTCTCTATCGCAATAAGCGCTTCGTAGTCGCCATATTCGGCATGGAAATGTGCGGGACTGTGGTCTCTGAAGTACATTCGAATCACAATCCCAAAGAATCGCGTCACCTCGGGCGTTTCTTCTTTTTGATTTTACTCTCTTGTGTCGCGCTACGTGCCAGGCTGCTGCGCCTTGCGGCAACCCGCTCGCCTTACCGAGTGCCAGGGCCGGCGTGTCACGGGAGCGATCCAAACGAAGTTCCCACAAGCGGCCTTCCCCGCGTGGGCTGGCCAGTTTCCGATAAAGCCAATCTGGGAGGGCAACTCCCGCCAAACTAAGCGAGAAGCCCAACGCCGCCAAATTTGCGGAACGACGCCAACCCTTATAAGATCCAAGTATGAAGCTTCTCGTTACGTTGGAGCCGGATGAGACCGGCGTGATCGTCGCCGAGTGCCCGGCGATCCCCGGATGCATCTCGCAGGGACGAACCGAAGCGGAGGCGCTGGAGAACATCCGGGAAGCGATCGCAGGTTGCCTCGAAGCGCGGTCGGCGAACGGGACGCCACTGACCATCGCGGTTCGGGAGGTCGAGGTCCTTGTTTGATGGCCGGCCTCCCTTCTGTTTCGGGGGAGCGAGCCGTCCGAGTCTTCCAGAAGGCCGGATGGGTCAAGGACCGGCAGAATGGGAGTCACGTCATCCTGATCAGGCCTGGAAACCCAGGCAGTCTGTCCGGGCCTCAGCACCGTGAATTGGCCCCGGGTACGTTGCGTGCTTTGATCCGGGCATCCGGGATGACGGTGACGCAATTCACGAACCTGCTCTGAGCGCCTTCAGACCATGGCACCTGGCCAGCCGCACGTGACCGGCTCGATCACGGGATATATCGGCCTGGCAAAGCCTGGGTATGAAATAGTGTTTCTAAGCGATGGAAGAAATCACCCTGCAAGTACAACGCGACGAGGAATCCGGCTGGCTCGTGGCATGGTGGGACGATCCCAACGGAGCAGGCGGCATCACCACCCAGGGGCAAGACCTCCGCGACTTGCAGGAGCAAATCACGGAGGCGGTGGCTGTTCACTTTGATGAAGGCGCAGTTCCCCGCAGGATCCGCTTCCACTTCGTCAGCGACCCGATCTTGGTTCAGGCGTGAAACTACCCCGGGACTCTCAGGCCCGGAGGCCGTGAGAGCGTTGCAGCGACTGGGATTCTTAACTACCAGGCAAAGTGGCTCTCATGTTCAAATGGTCCAAGGGCATGGGCGCGTCACGGTGCCATTGCCTCGAAGCTTGGTTGCCGGCACACTCCAGAGTCAGAACTCCTGATGTCGCCCCGCAATTTCTGCCTGGCGGGGAAAATGGGCTGAGCCACTCCTTTCGATGGCGAGAGCTTCGCAGGTGGGGCAGGCGGTGCCGCCTGCCCGCCCGCGCTGAATCAGGGCCGCCGCTCGAATAGGATCGAGCGAAGGCGAGCACCGCCTGCCCCACCCGCGGGCTCACTGCAAATTCCACGACATCAGGAGTTCTGAAAGTATTATCCGTCAGGCGGGAGTCACAGTGGGCGACTTTGTGAATGCGCTGTAAAGGTGGTTTTTCGATCTGGCTCGGCACACCTCTTTGAGCCTTGGAGGTCTAACTTCACGCGGCCAACTCCCGGAGCAGGTGGATCCGCCCTACACCGTCTTCCCCCGTAACTGCCCGCCCTCCGTGCACTCATACCCGCCCGCGGCCACCTTACTGAATTCCTGCACCGCGCCGCTGGCCCATTCCACCACGATCCGTGTCGCCGAGTCCCGCGGACCCAATCCGAATGTCAGAGTAAGTTCCGACTGCGAAAGATAACTCGATCCCGTCTTCACGGTGCGCGACTGCGTACCATCCGCCGTCGTCACGCGCACCACCGAGCCAATCGCGTCGCGGTTGGACTTGGTGCCGATGAGCCGCAGCCGCAGCCCATGCACGCCGGGCGCGACATCGTTGCGGTACAAATGCGCCGGCCCCTGATTGGTGGTGATCAGCACGTCCAGATCGCCATCGCGATCGAAATCGCCGTACGCCAGGCCGCGCGCCACCTTCGGAGAGGCGAAGCCGCCGCCCGCCTCCGCCGCCACATCCTGGAAATGGCCCCCTCCGCGATTTAGAAAAAGATGCGGCGGCTGGGCATAACCGGTGTTGCCGTGAATCTGGCGGACGGTCTCGTCAATGTGGCCGTTCACCGCCAACAGGTCCAGCCGGCCGTCCAGATTGATGTCCAGGAATGTGCATCCGAAACCGAGACTGTCGCGCGAAGGCTGCCCCACGCCGGCATTCATGGCGATGTCGGCGTACATGCCCTGCCGCGATGGGCGATACAGCGCCATCATTTCGTTGTCGAAGTTGGTGATGGCGATCCCTTCCACGCCGGAGTTGTCGAAATCGGCCGCGTCGATTCCCATTCCGGCGCGCGCCTTGCCGTCTTCGCTGAAAGCCACCCCGGCGTGTACGGCGACATCCTCGAACGTGCCGTTGCGCCGATTGCGATAGAGCTTGTTCGGTTGGGTATCGTTGGCGATCAGTACGTCGGGCCAGCCATCGCGATCGTAATCGAGCAGGGTGACCCCGAGAGATTTCGACGTGGGGTCGAAGATGCCGCTTTTGGCGGTGACGTCTTCGAAAGTGCCGTTGCCGCGATTGCGGAACAGCCAGCAGGTGTCGCCGTGGTACGCCTCAGGGGTGCAATACGACTTGCGCTTGCCGTCCACGCTGCAGAAAACATCGAGCTGCGGCGACCATTTCACGTAGTTGCAGACCAGCAGATCGAGCCAGCCGTCGCGGTCGAAATCGAACCACAGGGCGGAAGTGCTAAAACCCTTGCGCCCGCCCAGTCCGGCCTTCTCGGTGACGTCCACGAAATGGCCCGCGCCGGTGTTTTGGAACAGGCGATTCTGGCCCACGGCGGTAATCAGGATGTCCGCGAGGCCGTCGTTATTGAAGTCGGCCACGGCCACGCCCATGCCGTACATTTCCACCGCCAGCCCGGCGCGTTCGGTTACGTCGCTGAAGGTACCGTTGCGATTGTTGCGGTAGAGTTTCAGGGTGCTGCGCTGGCGCTTGTGATC
>Ga0302320_10013082_pt1 | contig 17372 bp, 13 predicted proteins | sample Bog_T0_3_FD_202130 | JGI IMG/M metagenome (GOLD analysis project Ga0302320, IMG submission 202130) | Peat permafrost microbial communities from Stordalen Mire near Abisko, Sweden - Bog_T0_3 | ecosystem: Environmental > Terrestrial > Soil > Wetlands > Peat | place: Sweden: Abisko, Stordalen Mire...
AAGCTCCCGTTGGCGTTCTCGACCAAGTCCAGCGCACCGACGGTCAGTCAGACCAATGAAGGCTTTGGCTCCATGGGTCGACTTGTCACCGACAAAGAGCTACTGCCATTGACGAGTCTCAACAAGACTTACAACTGGTACGGAAAGGTCGGCAAGCTGTCGATCCAGTTCAACTCCTTCACGCCCGACGGCAAGACCTTCGGGGTCGGGACCTGCTACGGCGTGCCGGACGCCGGCTCTCTCGTCGGGATCTACTACAACAAGAAGATGCTCGCCGCCGTCGGCGGCAAAGTGCCGACCAGCTGGTCGATTTTCGTCAAGGACCTGGGGCTGCTCCACAAGGGTGGAAAGGTGGCTCTCGCCTACGCCCAGGGCAACCCGACCGCCTACCAACCGGTGCACACCTTCTACACGATCGCCAACGAGTTCGTCGCCGCCAAGCAGCAGGACAACTTCGTGTTCCACATTGGCAAGCCTTCGATCGACACCGCCGGATTCATCCAGGCAGCGACCGTCTTCCAAGACTGGGCTAAGGATGGCTACCTCTCCCCCGGCTACCAGGGTCTGTCGGACGCGCAGGCACTCAGTCAGTTCACCACCGGCAAGGCGGGCTTTTTCATCGAAGGTTCGTGGTATGCCGGTGCGGTCCAGCAGGGCCTTGGCAACAACGCCGGCTTCTGGGTTCCCAAGGTTGTAACGGGAGGCCCTGGAGAAGGATGGTCGATCCCGACCTACTCGCCTAATCCCAAGCTGGCTGCTGAGTGGATCAACCTCATGCTGAGCCCGTCGATGCAGGCGTCGTTGCTGAAGTACGGCGACGTGCCGGTCGTCAAGCCGAGCGCGGCGGCACTTGCCGTTGTGTCTCCCTCACTTCGTAGCGCGGCGGTCGGTTGGTCTACCGCTACGAAGGACAACACGCTCGTGCCGTACCTCGACTACGCCTCCCCTAACTTCTTGACCCAGGAAATGGCCGGGATCGAGGAGCTGTTGGCGGGTCAGATCACAGCCACGAGCCTGATGTCGTCGCTGCAAAGCGACTACACGCAGTACTGGTCTTCGCAGTCGTAGTCGTCGCTGGCCTCCCCCGCCGCGAGGCGGGGGAGGACCGGTATCAGGTCGAACATTTACTCGCGTAGTTCTCGCACGGGAGGTACGGTCGGTTGGCTGTGCAAAGCGGCGCCCTCACCCCGCCGCTGAAGGCAAAGGGGGGTGGCCAGCGGGCGCTCCTAGGCAAGAGGAAGCCTTCGGGATACCTCTACATCCTGCCGGCCGTAGTCCTTCTGGGACTTTTCATCGTCTACCCGTTCATACGCGCAGGGCAGTACTCGTTCCTCTCCTGGGACGGCGTAGGGCCGTCGCATTGGGTGGGTGGATTCAACTGGGAACAGATCTACCTCGACCCCGTTGAACGGGGATCGCTCGTGAACGCCGCGACCCTGTTCATCTTCTTTTCGTTAGTGCCGGTCGCCCTCGGCCTTGCGATCGTCTCGCTCCTGGCGCGAACGCGCCGGCGGGGGATGGGTGTCTTCCGGGTCATCTTCTTCCTGCCGCAGGTCCTAGTGACCGTCGTGATCGCCGTTGTGTGGACATGGATTCTGGCACCGGGAGGAACAGGGTCTTTGAACGGTGTCATCCACGCGCTAGGGCTAGGACCCGCGATCGGCCCAGCGTGGCTGGGCGACTTCAGCACCGCTCTGCTCGCGATCGGTCTTGTTGGCACATGGACAGAGTTCGGTCTCTGCTTCGTCCTGTTTCTTGCTGGCATCCAGCGTATCCCCACCGAGATGTTCGACTCGGCGCGCATCGATGGGGCAGGCCTAATTCGCGAGTTCAGGTCTGTCATCGTGCCGATGTTGCGCCGCGAGATAGGTGCTGCCATCACCATCAGCGTGGTCGCATCCCTGCAGAGCTTCCCTCTCATCTACCAGGCGACCAACGGCGGGCCGGGCACTGCGACAACTACCCCCGGGCTGCTTGTTTACCGGGACGCTTTCCAGCTCGGAGACGTTGGAGGCGCGAGCGCCCTCGGCATCGCCTTGGCCATCGTCACCTTCATCTTGACCTTCGGCGTCCGGGCCCTTCTCGAGAGGAACGCGGTATGAGGTCGATGGAAATGAATTGCAGGCCTTTGCTTATCGCTTGGAGTTCGAGAGTACAGGCGGCGTTCTCTGCGCTGCGCTTGCTGACAACCGAAAAGGGGCGGTAACGATGCTGTCGCGCGCTGAGCGCATCGTCACCGGGATCGTGCTCCTGGTCGTGTCGGTGATCATCTTGTACCCGCTGGCAACCCTGATCAGCGCCGGTCTCGAGCCCATGAGCATCGGTGCGATCGGCATCAGTTTCAGACACGCCCTGTCTTTCCAAAGCTTCTCGTACGCCTGGAGCGTGGGGGACTTCCGTACCTACCTTTGGAACACGGTGATCGTCACTGTCGCGGTTGTCTTCATCTCGGCCGTCATCTCGCTGTTGACCGCGTTCGGCATATCGGTGTTGCGACCGCACGGGTCTCGTGTGCTTCTCTACGTTGCCATCCTCGGTTTCATGTTGCCCACCGAGGCGCTCATCGTGCCGTGGTACTACCAGATGAACAGCATGAACTTCCTCAACACCTACTGGGCGATGATCCTGCCGCAAGCCGCGCAGTCGGTCGCGTTCGGCACGTTCTGGATGGTCACGGCCTTCGCCTCCCTGCCGCGAACGTTGAGCGAAGCCGCCTCGCTCGACGGCGCCTCTCAGTGGAACCTGCTGTGGAAGGTGCTGACGCCCAATCTGGCACCGGCCATCAAGACGATGACCGCTCTTGTGTTCTTGTGGACGTGGAATTCGTTCCTTCTCCCTCTCGTGATGGAATCAAGCAACTCGCGTTACACCGTCACCATCGGCCTTTCGTCCTTCCAAGGCAGTCACTTCGGCAACTACAGCGCCCTCGCAGCCGGAAGCCTGTTGACCGCCTTGCCGGTGGTCGTCGTCTACCTGTTCGCTCAGCGCAGCTTCATCTCGGGCATGTTCGCCGGCTCGGTGGTGGAATGAGATGGAACCGGGTCCTCATGCGCCGCCCGAGCACGTGGCTTTTCAGCACAGACCGTTGACGCCTTGACCTCCGACTCCGCCTCGGAACCGGTCGTCGGTATCGACATCGGTGCTACGAAGACTCACATTGCCCTCGGCAGGGAAAGCACGATGCTCGCGGAGAAAGTCGTCCCCACCTCGAGCTGGCGGACGACCTCCTCGGTGAAGAACGCCGGAGATCTCCTGGAGCTGGTCGATGGTTTCGTCGGCGACCAGGTTTCCAACCCATCGATCGGGGTCGGGGCTCACGGATGCGACAGCACACAACAGTGCCTGGACTTTGAGGAAGCTCTCGGCGAGCATCTTGCCGGGCCCGTCCGGGTGCTGAACGATGCCGAACTGATGCCGCTAGCCATGGGTCTCAGCGGTGCCATCGGAGTCGTGTCGGGTACCGGATCGATCGGAGTAGCACGCGACAGTGTGCACAATCTGCTTATCGCGGGCGGGTGGGGATGGATTCTCGGCGATGAGGGCGGGGCTTCTGGCATCGTTCGCGAGGCCGTTCGTGCCGCGCTTGGCGCCATCGACCGCGGCCAAGCCCCAGACCAGCTCACCGGTCGCCTGATGGCCTGCTTCCACGCCACGAACGGTCCTGAGCTCGCCATGTCGTTCTCGCGTTCGAACTCCGCCGCTTACTGGGGCAGCCATGCAGGGCAGGTGTTTCTCGCGGCCGACGAAGGATCCACCCTCGCCTCAGAGGTGATCGAGCGTGCCGGCCAGGATCTCGCCCGCCTCGTCGACCAGCTCATCGACCGTGGAGTCAAGACCGGGTACGTGGTCGCAGGAGGCGGCGTGATCCGGAAACAGGCGAGGCTGCGTGACCCCTTTGTTGCCTCTCTCGGCCTCACGCACCCCGAGATAACCGTGCTCGTGCTCGACCGTGCACCGGTGATAGGTGCTCTCAGACTGGCTAGTTCGCTTGCAAGATAAGGAAGGAATGAACTGAAAGAGATGGACTACTACGAGGCAGTTGTTTCTCAGGGGGCGAACTTGGAAAGTTCCGCGAGCATTGTCGCGGACACCTTGGCGAAGACCGACCTCGAACCTTGGCGCAATGGACTGCTGGCCGTCTCCTCGATGGGGGCTAGCTCACACGCCAGCATCGCTTTCGTGGATCGTCTCGTTCGCCACGGCCGTCGAGCGATCAAGGTCGACGCTTGCGACTTGATGTTCCTCGAAAAGGATTTTGATGTCGCCGACAGCTACGTGTTCGTGTCGGAGGGCGGTCGCAGCCGCGAGACCATCGCGGCGGCAAAGCTGGCTCCACAGGGCAGCCGCCTCGGCCTTACGAATGCCCCGAGTGCACCGCTCGGCGAAGTGGTAGATGCCGTGGTCGGACTCGGCCACGGAGAAGACAGCCCCGTGTACACGGTGGGCTACACGGCGACTCTCCAGGCATTCGGCTTGCTTGCAACAGCCCTCGACGGCGTCGATGACGGAGATGACTGGCAGGCTCTGCCTGCACTCATCTCCGAGACGCTCGGTGCGCTCGCTGATCAGGCCAAGGCCATTGCCGCCCGGCTCGACAAGCTGACCTCTCTCGATCTTGTCGCCACTGGAGCCTCCCTGGCGTCGGCCGCTGAAGCGGCGCTGCTGTTTCGCGAAGCCACCCGGACCTGCACGGCCACCTACCCGACCTACCAGTTCCTGCACGGTCCGATGGAGCCGTTGTCGTCACAGCAAGGATGCATGCTTTTCGGGGATGGTCGTGAGGTCTCCCTGGCAGGCTTCCTGGCAGACAAGAAGATCACGACCGTGCTCGTGACCTCCGCCCAGGTGGAAGAGGCCGATGGCCTGTTCCAAATGCGCATCCCCGAGGTAGCTCCGATCTCGCGGGCGATCCTCGAGATCGCCGCCGCCCAGATGGTGGTCGGCGAGCTCGCTCGACTCCGCGGCTTAGGGATCGACGGCTTCCGCTACCACCAAGACGACACCAAGATCGACAAGGCGTGACCAAAAAAGCGCCACGCAAAGGTAGGTAATCCCATGACTCCCACTCCCAAAGGCGACTCTGCGGACGCTGCGAAGACAGCAGGGGTGACTGGAACGTATCGAGCGTCGCCCAGACCGACATTTGACGTCCCGACGCTCATATCGCGCGAATCGGCCACCAGGCACGTTTGGGGCGACCCGGAGGCGGGCGAAGTAGCGGACTGGATCTATGTCTCGAGCGGGCTTATTCACGCCCTCGTGTTCCAGCTCGAGCCGCACGGCTTCTTTCGCCACTCTCCGGACCATCGGACGGTCTTTGCCGCCGACGAGCTCTTGTACGTCCTGGAGGGTGTCATGGCGATCGCCAATCCGGAGACGGGTGAGGTTTGCCGTGTCGAGACCGGAGAGAGTGTCTTCTTCCGACGGGACACATGGCACCACGCATTCGCTCATGGCGAAGGGCCGTTGCGCGTCCTTGAGCTGTTTGCTCCGCCGCCCTCGACGGGATCATCCGGGGCGTACGCGCAGACTCGCCCGTATCTCCAAGAGACCCGCTACGCGGACGACGATTTGCTGGGGCGGCTTGCGGTCATCAGGCCCGAACCCAAGACCCTGCACCGCTTGGGTCGCGACGACATCGTCTGGCGTCGTGACCTCGGTGTGCTTGTCGGACTCTGTGCGAGCACTGAGCAGCTCACGGCCGGCCTGCTCGAGCTCGACGCAGGACAGGCCGCGGCTGCCCATTGCCATGGTGGCGACGAGATCGTCTATGTGACCGAGGGCGAGCTGACCGTCCGCGCCTGGCAGGCTGGAGAGGTCAGCGTATTCGAGCTTGGCCCTGAGCAGGCGTGCTATCTGCCTGTCGGTTGTCGCCATGAGTACCGCAACTTCGCAGGTACCGCGGCGCGGGCTGTCTTCGGCGTCGCGCCCTCGTACCTCGGGTGAGCCTCGTCGTCGCGATCGACGCAGGCGGCACCAAGCTCGCCGCAGCCCTTGTCGAGCCGGGCAGCGGTGAGCTGTTCGATCGTCAAGAGGTTCCTACAGAACCTCAGCGGGGGGCTGCCGCCGTGCTCAAGGACTGCGTCGAGCTCGCGAGACGGCTTGCACTTGGGCACAGCGTTGTCGCAGTCGGCATCGGCGTCCCAGAGCTGGTGTCTTTGGACGGACAGATCCAAAGTGCTGAGAACTGGGACTGGCGCGACGGGACGTTCAAGGCGGCCCTCGCGACTGTCGCTCCGGTATACGTAGAGTCCGACGTACGAGCTGCCGCCCTGGCAGAAGCTAGGTTCGGGGCCGGTCGTGGGAGGTCCTCTTTCCTTTACGTGAGTATTGGCACGGGGATCAGCCATGCCATTGTCTGCGGGGGTTTCCCGTGGCGTGGCGCGCGGGGAAACGCCGTTGTGACCGGGGCGCCCCTTTTGGAAATGGTCGCCAGCGGGCCGGCGCTAGCGGCGAGGGCTGGGAGACGCCGGGCACAGGAGGTTCTCGCGCAGCCGAGCGACAAACCCATCGTCGACGGGGCGGCCTCGGCTATCGGTCGCGAGCTGGCCCGCCTCGTCAACGCCCTTGACCCCCAAGCGGTGGTGCTAGGTGGAGGACTTGGTCTCGCCCCGGGCTTCAGGGAGCGAATCATCGAATGCATGCGGCCGGAAATATTCGCAGATACCACGCGGGAACTGGATGTTCTCCCCGGCGCTCTAGGCGTGAACGCTGGAGTCGTCGGCGCCGGTTTAGCGGCAGAGGCTGCCTTGGCGGCCGAGCTGGGAAACTGACGGCTACTCGTCAGCGCGGTGGCGGGGGAGGCCGTTTGGCTGCGGAGACTCAGGGCGAGAGATCGGCCCGCAGCTGTTCGACGATGGCTCGTAGCTCAGCCACCTCGGCTCGCAAGGCTGCCAGATCATCGGCCAAACCAGCGGAAGCGTTGTCGCCACGGGCAGTTGGCTGAGGGCCGCGGCGGCTCCACTCGTCCCCGCCGAGAAGGCCGTCGGTCCTTTCTGGGTAGCGGTAGGCACTCGCTGTCTGGACCAAGATTTCGCCCGGACGTGGCTCGGGTGTGAGCAGCTGGACCCAGCGCTCCTCTTTCTGTCCCGGACGGCGGGACAGCTGGCGCACGAGCGGTTCGGCGCCGGCGGCCATGCGTTCGAGCTCGGAAGTCACGCTGCCGAGTCCGTCGAAGGTCGTCATCCTCTCGGACCGTGTTCTCAGCTCGCCTGAAGTCTGTGGTCCGCGCAGTAGCAGCACGGCGATCAGGGCAAGGCCTCCGACTTCGAGGCTGAGCGGCTCGGCGATCGCCTGGCGGTAACGAGTCGCGGAGCGACCGCTCGAAGGGTAGACGAAACGCACCAGGCCGAGCTCTTTTAGCGATGTCAGCGCCCGCTGGACGATGCCTTCCTCGTAGGAGACGACAGGCTCGCGGTTGGATGTCTGGTTGCATGCCAGAACCAGGGCGTTGAGCGTGAGCGGATACTGTTGGGGAGTCGTCAGCTGCTTTTCGATCAGGCAGCCGATCACCCGTCCTTGTTCGACGCTCAGATGCACAGACCGATCATACGGGCCGAGGGCTTGGCCCAGCCTGCGGAGCCGGCATCAGGTTCCGAGCACACTCAGGGTCACGACGCCTGCCACCACGATGATGATGCCAGCGACCTGGTGGCGGCGGAGGCGGTCGCCGAAGAGAAAGAACCCCGCGATAGGGGTGATCGCAGCGCACTGCGAAGCGAGCACGGCTGCAACAGCGAGCTGGTGACGAGCGGCGAAGGCATAGCAGACGAGGCCGACGACTTCGCCGGCTCCGCCCGCCAGCACAAGGGGAAATGTTCGCCGGGTGATCCTCAGCTTGCGGCGGCTCGCGAGCGGCGCGGCGAGAAGGAGCGTCCCGAACAGCCGTGCAGGCAAAAGCACCCAGATGAGCGGCGCCTCCGCCCCCGCTCGTCCTGTGGAAAAAAGGGTTATCCCGAAAAGGATCGCAACTGGAACGACAAGGAGAGTTGAGCGCGTGCTCGTGCGATCGAACCGGGCCATGACGCCGACCGGGTTCGACTGAGCGCCGACCTTTTCGCCGACAATCTCGCCAGGAGGATCCAAGTGTGCAGCTGCCAGAACCACCCCCAGCGTGATCACGACCAGAAGAACGATCGTGCTGGCGGCGAGGGGGGCTCCGAAGACCGACGACAACACCGCTGCCACTATGCCTTCGGTGGACGCCACCGCAGTCACGACCCCGACTGCAACGCGGCGAAGTATGGCGTACTCGATCAGGAGCCCAACGATGTTGGCGAGGCCTGCGATGCACAAAAGCGCAACGGTCCTGTGCGGAAGGCTGCCAGGGTGGCCGACGATTGCCAAAGGGACGATGATCATGCACAGGCCGAGCGACATCACCCAAGCAAGCGTCGAGGGGGCACCGATCTCCTTGCTCGAGACCGAGGCGCAAAGGGCGGAGACGGCAAAACACATCGCCGCGGCGATACCGCCGAGCAGAGCGATCAGCATGATCCAGCGCCCTGGCACAAACAACGGCTATGACTCAGGTCGACCTCTCCTCGTCTCCACGTCGCGCCGGTCCGGTCGATGAGCTCACTCGCGGGCTTGTGCACCGTTCCTCGAAGAGCGTATCTGCGACATGACCGCGGTCAATAACTCTGAGAGGCTCTACCGTTGCAGTATGGATATCAGTCGCTTCGACTTTGAACTGGACGAGATAGTCGGGCTTATTCCAAGACTGACAGGCTTGGCTCAGATCATCGAGCTGGAACCGAGACTGCACAACCCGGACCAAGGCACGGAGATCCATTCGGTCCGCACAGAACCCACATTCCGGATCAGATGCTTTTTCTCGGAGAGGGATCAAACCGTCGCCCGCTTGGCCGACCTGGCCGCGCAGGCAGGCGTAGAGGCTGTCTTGGATCTCGGCAGGTCGGTCAGGTTCCGCCATCTGGGCTCGGGCGCGATCGAGCCCGAACAGAAGGAACAGCCGCAGCCACCCGGCGAGCAAGGACTGGAGCCGGCCCCCGCAGGCGAATCAGGCAGGGCAGCGGGCGACCAGCAAGCGGTACAGGACGAAGCATGGTAAGCACTAGCGGTGAGGTTCGCTGGGGGATCCTTGGAGCAGCCCGTATTGCCAGCTCATCTTTCTTGCCCGGTCTACGTGAAGCAGGCGGGGGCCGGGCGGCTCTCGTTGCCAGCCGCGATCTCGAACGGGCAGAGTCGTACGCCTTAGCGCAAGGTGTCGATCGGGCGGTCGAGGGATATGAGTCAGTCATCGACTCACCTGACATCGACGCCGTCTATGTCGCACTTCCGAACTCACATCACGCCCGCTGGACAGCGCGCGCCCTCGAGGCAGGCAAAGCGGTCCTTTGCGAGAAGCCACTTTGTGTCAGTTCGGCCGAAACCGTAGCCGTGCTGGAAAGCGCCGCTTCCACCGACTCGCGGCTATGGGAGTCCTTCGTCTTCCCCTTTCACCCCCAACACCACCGCCTGCTCGAGTTGCTCTCTGCAGGCGCTATTGGCGAGGTTGTCGAGCTGGTAAGCCCCTTCCACTTCAAGCTTTCCCGTTCGGTTGACATCAGGCTTTCGGGAAGTCTGAGAGGCGGGGCTCTCGCCGACGTCGGCTGCTACCCGGTCCGGCTCGCGCAAGAGGTGCTTTCCACTCGCGACCCGTCGCCGGGCGACGTCGTTGGGTTTAGTACAGGCACAGCAGAAGTGGACACCGAGACGGTTGCCATCGTCGACTATGGTCCCCAGCGCCTCCTCCTCGGTTGCAGCTTCACACGTGCCTTTGACGTCTTTACCCGCGTGCTCGGCACCGAGGGCCAGATTCACATGTCGAACCCGTTCCACCCGACACCGGCCGACTCCCTCGTCTTAGTTCGAGATGGCAAAGAGATCATCGAGCACCCGACGGTCGACGCTCGCTCTTTTGCGGCTGCTCTCCGCCACATTCACGCCGTGGTCCGAGGCGAAGAGGCACCAGCTCATCTCGCAGCGGAGTCGGCTCTCAGATCCGCGCGGACCTTGGAGGCCATCGCTCAGGCATGTAGGAGCCCTCGTCGGTGCTGAGCGGTCACCACGAAGGGCTAAGCGCGCTGGTTCGTCCCGCGGTTCGTGAGGTACCGCTTCGTCGTAGAGCAGCGGACTCGATTGAGAAAGGGCAGCGGGCAGTTCTAACGCGATTCGTCAGCTTCATGTGCGACCTGTGAGCGACCACGAGCAGCTGTTCGACCCGACGAGCCTCGGCCGTTCCGTTGTTGTCGGCCGAGGCGGGGTTGCGCCGGGGCAATGGGCCTTGTGCGAGCGGATTTCCGTGAAGGCTGTGACCCGAGAACTTGCCGACACACTCGGCGCAGCCTGGCGCGAGCGGCGGTCGGTGGTAATCGAGCTCTCTCCCGACCTCGGGCTCGACGATCCCGACGTGCCGCCTGCGGAGGCTGTCTCGGGGCTTCAGCCTTGGGAGTGGTCGGAAAGCTTGGATCTCGTGGCCGAGCGATTGCACCATGGCGTTTGGGCTAACGCCGTCGATGCCCGCCGTGGCCCATCTTATGTTCGCTGGCGCTGGGCTGAACGGGCATGTGAGCTTGGAGCCAGCCCGGCAGATGTTGGCGGTGACGTGACACTGTTCGACGGCACGGTCGCGGTTTGCGACGGCGGCCCACTCGACGTTGCCCTGTCGGAGCGGCTCGGCCTGCCCCTGCTCCATCGGATCTCGCTCGAGCACAAGTCGCTCACGCCGCTCGGCTCTAACGAGCCAGCTGGGGTCCGCCTTGCGGCTGACCAGCTTCGAGCTGTGGCGGAGCCAAGGGGTGCTTCCCGGGTCATCGCCCCCGCCGGGTCTGGCAAGACACGGGTCCTTACAGAAAGGGCGCGCCTGCTTGTCCAGGGATGGCGGCTTCCTGCGAGCGCCATGGCCATGGTGGCCTACAACACGAGGGCGGCCGACGAGATGAGAGACCGCCTTGTTGACGTTGCCGGCGTGCGGATACGCACCCTCAACGCCCTTGCGTTGCGGCTTTGCGGGCGCCGTTCGACCATAGAAGAGACCGATGTCCGTCGGCTGCTAAGTGAGCTTGTAGCCGTTCCTCGCCGGGCGGAGACAGATCCGCTTGCTCCGTGGATCAAGGCGCTCAGTCGGCTCCGCCTCGGGCTCGCGGACCCTGCAGAGGTCGAAGAGGAGCTCCCCGACGTGTCGGATCTGGAGCGGGTGGTTCGGACATACAGAGCCCTGCTTGGAGAGCGCGACGTCGTTGACTTCGACGAACAGGTGACTGGGGCCATAGAGAGGCTCTTGGCCGATCCCGCCTTTCGCCTTAGAGCGCAGCGCTCGGCCCGAGTCCTGCTCGTCGATGAGTTCCAAGACTTAACCCCCGCCCATCTGCTTCTCATCAGGCTTCTGAGCGGCCCCGCAGGAGCTGTGTTCGCGGTCGGCGACGATGACCAGACGATCTACGGCTACGCGGGGGCGACGCCGCGCTGGTTGGTCGATTTCGAAAGGTGGTTTCCTGGAGCGGCTTTGCACTCTCTTGAAGTGAACTACCGTTGCCCGGCGCCCGTGGTGGATGCGGCGGCGAACCTGTTGACCCGCAACGCGGTGCGGGTGCCCAAGGTGATACGCGCGGCTCACATCGAGGAGACCTCCGAGGGAACGCTCCTGCCTCTGTCGATACTTACAGGCGAGGACGGACCGGCGGCGCGAACAGCGCGACGTGTGCTGGACCTGCTCGACATGGGAGCAGCCCCGACAGACATCGCCGTTCTGGCTCGCGTGAACTCATCGCTCGCCCCGGTGCAGGTGATGCTGCGTAACGACGCCGTGCCCGTGAATGGAGGAGTTAGTAGGTACTTCCTTGAGCGAGGCGGGGTCAAGGCGGCGTTCGCGTGGCTCCGAGCTGCCACAGCTCCTGGTTCGGATCTGCCTGGGCCTGTGCTGCGGGAGGTGGCGCGCAGACCGAAGCGGGGCATGAGCTTCTCGCTGCTCGACCTAGTCGCAAAACAGCACTCGGTGGACGGCCTGGTAAGCCTGGCCAAGTGGCTGGTGGCCAAAAAGACGAGCGACAGGGAAGCCGACAAGGTTCGAGATCTTGCAGCAGACCTGCGACAAGTGAGGAAGGTCGCGGAGACTGGCACGACAGGTGACGTCTTGGCGGTGCTGCGGTCACAGGTCGGCAAAGGAGGTCTCGATGCGAGCGCGACAGCCCTCGATCGCTGGAGCCATGGGGCGATCGCCGCCCATGGTGACGATCTCGACGCGCTGGCCGAGCTTGCCGAGCTCGAAAACCAAGCAAGCGTGTTTCCCGAATGGCTCTCGGCCCAGTTGAGCTTGCCCGCAGACCCGCAGGGGGTCACACTGGCCTCCATCCATGCTGTGAAGGGTCGGGAGTGGCCCCACGTCGTGTTGCATCACGCGACGGCTGGGCTGCTACCACACCGGTTGGCCGACGACCTCGAGGAGGAGCGTCGGGTCTTCCACGTGGCGCTGACGAGGTGTCGGCTCACCGCCACGATCATCTGCGGAATGCCACCATCCCCGTTCGTCCTCGAGCTAGACCAACCCGGCGGACCGCCGCCTAGGAGTCCGGAGCTCGGACTGCCCGGGCGGCAAGAGGTTGGCGGCAAACAGGCACCGGCACGCCGCGAGCCGTCCGAGGTCTCCGAGATGGCCTGTGCGGTTCCCGGTTTGGTCTTCACCTACCGCGGGCATGACTGCGAGGTCGTCGAGCTAATGGCTTACGGGGCGAGGGCACTTCTGGCCGGGGGGCCAGCCCACTCGGTCGTTCCCTTCGGGACGACCGTGAGCTTCGAAGCTCGACCAGCGATGTTGTGTCACCCTCGCTTTAACGAGGCCTGGGAGGCCCTGCGTGCCTGGCGGACAGATCGGGCCAAAGCCGCGGGTAAGCCGGCCTTCGTCGTTTTCGACGACAAGACGTTGCGGCTGGTGGCGGCCAAGTTGCCCACGACCGAGTCCGACCTGCTCGAGATCAGCGGGATCGGCCCGGTAAAGCTCGAGAGCTACGGCGACGAGCTCATCGCCATTGTCGAACGGGTGCGGGCGCTCGAGCGCCCGCACAGTTGAGCCAGGCGTCTCAGCGCAACGGTCCCATTGTCATGAGGAGCGGCCCGGCGGCAGGCAGCCCGAGGGCTTGTGCGAGTGCTAAGTGGCCGCCCCACTCAGCAAGTTCCGGGCTCATGAGCCGGGCTTGGGCAAAGCCTGACAGGTCATCACTGTTTCGCGGTTGGCGTAGCCGCTGCAGCGGCGGCACCGCTAGTACGGGCCGCAAAGGGGCGTCGTGGGGGAGCCCGGCTTTCTCGCGGGCGATCTCGACGGCACGTCGCATTCCGCCGAGCTCGTCGACGAGCCCGCGCTCGAGTGCGTCGAGTCCAGTCCAGACACGGCCCCGGGCCACTTCGTGGACGGCCTCCCGGCTCATGGCGCGTGCGCTGGCGACTTTGGATGTGAAGTCCTCGTAGACGAAGTCCAGCCATTCATTGAGCTTTGCCCACTCATCTTCGCTAAAGCCGGTTTGCGGGGAGAACATGAGGGCGTGTCGTCCTTGCCCGACGCTCTCGACGTTGAGGCCGATGTGCCTCAAGAGTCCGCTCGTTTGCATTTTTCCCCCGTACACGCCGATCGATCCGGTCAACGTCGCCGGTTGGGCCACGATCACATCCGCGGCCATCGACACAAAGTACCCACCGGAAGCAGCCAGGTCTCCCATCGAGGCGACAACTGGGATGCCTGCCTTGTGAGCGTTGCAAACCTCTCGCCAGATCGTGTCGGAGGCGACATATGAACCCCCGGGGCTGTTGACGCGCAGCACGATTGCGTTCGTGCGTTCATCGCTGACGGCTGCGCGTAGCGCCGCCGCCACGGTGTCGGACCCGGCTGCCCGCCCGATTGGGCCGGACCTGGAACGACCCATGCGGATTTGGCCAATGGCGTCGATGAGCCCGACTCCGGGACGGCGAGAAAGACGAGCCTTGCGCAGGTTGTCCCACTTTCGGTGGTAACGCGACACGTAGAGCAGGCTGGGTTTCTCCGACCACCGGTCGTCGAGTGCGGCACGGACCTCGTCACGGTAGCCGAGGTGATCGATGAGCCCCACATCGACTGCTTCGGCAGCAGGAACAGGCGCGCGGTCGATGAGCTCGCGGACGCGGTCTGCTGGCATGTTGCGCCCGGTCGCTACTGCCGAGACGATCTGCTCATAGGCGGACGAGGCCATCTTCTCGGTGGCCTCCCGGTGCGCCTGGCTGAACTCGGTCCGTGTCAGGGCGTCCACGGCGTTCTTGTACTCATAGCGCTGGGAGAAGAGCGGCTCAACCCGGGCGCGGTTAAGCGCCTCGCGCACAAATGTGCCGGCGGCTGCCGCGCCCATTAGGCCGACGCTGCCGGAGGGCTGCAACCACAATTCGCCGAAACTGGCCCCGATGACATAGGCGGTCGTGCCCCGGCCTAGCTCGCCGAAGGTCTCTGCCCAGGCGACTGCCTCTTTGCCGTTACGGCGAAAACGTCCGACCGCCTCCGCCAGTTCCTGGGCTTGCGCGAGCGTTATCGAGGTTGAGCCGAGCTTGGCTAAGAGCCCGACGACATCGGGGTCCTCGGAGGCGGCTGCGAGCCGCCCGACCAGGGTTCGTAGAGCGAGGCGCCGCCGATTCATCACCTTCTCGATAGGGCTGGAACCGAGGTCTTCGACCAGAGTTCCGGTGAGGTCGAGCTCGAGCAGGATCGTCATGAGCTCGGACCCTATCGGCAATTCTCATTGCTGATCCATCGAAAGCGCCGACCGGGTACCGGGCCTGGCCAGGTCATGTTGCTGGCCCTAGGTCTAGAGCCGCCCGGGGGGCCCTACAGAGGAAATCACATCGCGATCGAATGACTTTGAGGGTGATTCAGCCCGACGTCGGCGCGTCGTGTCCGGACGGATACGACATCTATGTGTCGGACTAGGTGACCTTAAGCTCGGGAACCGACAGCTTGGGATCAACCCGACGTCAGGCTCGCGCAGCGCGACTACACGACGGTTGAGTCGCAGGCAGATGCGGCGTACCGTGCCGTGGCGCGGTAAAGCTGAGTGAGGTTGAGGTCTTCTCGTCGGGCGGGCGAGGTGGCTTATGTCAGTCGACGAGCAGTGCGGGTCGGCCGAGCAGGTAGCCCTGGCCTGCATCGACCTCCATCGAGGAGAGCATGGCGAACTCGGCTTCGGTCTCGATACCCTCGGCAAGGCTGATGGCACCGGCGCGCTTGGACAGGCTCACATAGGCGCAGGCGACCGCCTGGCGCAGTTCGTCGTCGGCGATGCCGTGGATAACCGTCGTGTCGATCTTGACGATGTCGGGCCGGATCTCGACAAGGTGCTGCAGGCCAACGTCCGCGGCGCCGGCATCGTCGAGGGCGATGCGCACACCGAGCGAGCGCAAGTGGTCGATGGCGCCCGTGAAGCGCTGGTAATTGTCGATAGCGGCGTTCTCGGTGATCTCGAGGACGAGACGGGCCGAGGGTACCGTCGAGGCGAGATCGGCGAAGGCCTTCGATGCCGCCGTTGCTGGTGACAGGTTGACCGACAAGAAAGCGTTCTCTTCCAGGCGGCTCAGCTGCTCAAAGGCGGTCGTAGCGGCGAGGAGCTCGAGCGCCTGCTGCAGACCAAGCTCCATTGCCTGCTTGAACCACTGGCGAGGAGTCGTGATCGTCCACCCGGGGAACCTCGCCAAGGCCTCGTAACCGATGATTTCGCGTGTCTTTAGATCACAGACGGGCTGGAAGGCGATATGCAACGCCCTGTCGCTGAACGCCCTCTCGCTGAGCACCTGCTCGACATCAATCGGCAACCCGGCTGCGTCTTGCACGATTCGGAGCCTACTTGCGCCCACTTTGCCCGGCGCGTTTGTCCCAAGCTGCTTCGAGCCAGTCCTCAGGTCTATTGGGCCATGGATCTCAGACGGCGACATAGTGGCGTCCTTTCCCGGACTTCTTGGCCGCGTACATGGCGTTATCGGCCGACTTCATGAGCTGTATCGCTGATTGCCCGAACATGTCCGTGTAGGCGATCCCGACCGAGGCTCCGATCTTGGCAACTCCGCCCGAGACCAAGAAGGGCTCGGCCAAAGAATCGACGATGCGTTGCGCAACGACCTCCGCGGCAACGAGCGACGCAGCCTGTTCAAGTAGGACAGCGAACTCGTCGCCACCAAGTCGCGACACCGTGTCTGTGGCCCGGACGCACTTGTTAAGCCGTGCCGAGACTTCGATGAGCACAGCGTCACCCGCGTCGTGACCGAAGTTGTCGTTGATCTTTTTGAACTCGTCGAGGTCGATGTAGAGGAGGAACACGAGGCCACCGGAGCGTTCAACACGGTGGAAGGCACCCTCGAGATGGTCGATGAACAAGGCACGATTGGCTAGACCGGTGAGCGGGTCATGAAAGGCCTTTTGCACGAGCTCGTCCTGGGCCCCGACAAGCACGGCCAGGTCCTTGTGGAGCTCGCCGTTCAGCAGGGCAAAGGAGAGCTGCTTGGCAAGGGTGCCGAGCAGCTGTACGTCGGTCTGCTTGAAGTCCCCAGCGAACTTGTGGCGGTGGGCCACGACGAGATAGCCGAGGGGGAGGGCGCCCTCCGCCGCCGGCACGGGCACGGCCATTGCTGTCGGTCGGTCGTCCGCTTCGATGTAATAGGCGAGCGGGGTGTCGCGGCCAAAGTTCCTTGTCAGCAGGAGATTGTCGGAGCGGAGAGACTCGGCGAGACCCGCGGGCAAGGACTCGAACGGAGTCGGCGCCATGACGCCTTCGACAGCGCCGTTGACCGTGCGGGTGGTCAAAGCCGCGCTGCCCGGCGACGAGGGCAGCAAGGTGAGTTCGACCTGGGTGGCTTGGAACATCGACCCGATGTGGTTGAGGAAGTCGACGGCGCCCGTTGTGGCGCTCTTTGAGTAGCTGAGGATCCGCGTGGCCGCGAAGAGATTGTCGATGTCGCTTTGTTGCTTGCGGCCGGCTACGTGGGCGCGGTAAGCGGCGACGGTAACGAAGACCAGGATCGGGATCGTGAAGAGTACGACCGGTGCGGCGACGGTCATGACGAGGACGATCACAGCGAACACGGCGTTGGGCAGTGCGATGAGGGCGACGAACGGAGCTGTGGAGGCAAGGCCCTCGGTGACGATGGTGACGTCGGCCTCAGACAGGTACATGGCGGCGGAGATCTCGAGGTTAGAGACCTCGCTTAACAAGATCACCGTCAACAAGTAGGCGGCCACACTTTTGAAGGAGAAGAGGTGGTTCGGCTGCACCAGACCGCGAAGGAGCAAGTAGTAGAGCGGGGTGGTGAGAAGTTGGGAGCCGAAGTTGAAGATCACCTGGACGGGGGCGTGACGCTGGAGTGCCTGG